>JAABUL010000111.1_pt1 | contig 159800 bp, 169 predicted proteins | sample 5559151 | NCBI WGS metagenome assembly JAABUL01 (sample SAMN10711876, study PRJNA513368) | rock metagenome | isolation source: Antarctica rocks | place: Antarctica: Victoria Land, Pudding Butte sud | reverse complement strand
GAGGAAGTGGTATTGGAAGTGCGAGCGCTCTTCTGTACCGGGGCCGGTGGGCGCTTCGTGGCCGTCGTGGAAGTAGGGGAGGGGCACTTCTTCTTCGTAACTCACGATACCTGTGCGTGGCAGGTCGAGGTCGAGGTGGTAGAAGTCTTCGCTTAAGATGCAGCTCCAGAAGGCACGTTTGATGAGGTCGCCTTCGGTGGTGGACCAGTCCACGTCTTTGACCTTGATAAGGACCTGACAGGCCATGGAAGCCGCCACGGTGGAGCGCCAGAAATCCAGATGTCGTACAGTGGACTCGTAGTATGTGGCTTCCAGTAGCAGCACCTGCACGTTCTCGAGACTTGTGTGTGTTTGAATGAAGCCTATCCGCCGCCGTGCTTCGTTGAAGATCGCTAAACCTGGTGGTCGCTCGGCAGACCCGCCTCTGAAGCCACTCGGTTGCCCGTCGACCAACGCGATAGGCCTTTCGAACACCCCGTCGATCGCCACCTGACCGAGTGCAAAGACCAGCAATGCCAGCACAGCGTTGACATCGCCATCGCTGTAGCCGTCTCTCATCAAAGGTGCTACCGTGTTGTTCATGAAACTGTCTCGATTCAAGAGCGGGAAGAGAACGTTGAAAGTGTTGAAGTATGCATCGCACTGTTCGCGAATATTCTGTATGGTCAAGGTTGGAAAGGCGACATTGGAAGAATACCCTTGCTCCCGCTGGGTGTTATTCAGGGCAAAGTAAGGCAGGTTGACGTCGAAAGGTAGTGGGTCGGGATGCTTGGCCATCTCCTGTCGGATGAACCATGGAGTGCCCTCTTGAAGTACATATTGGAGGTCGGAGGTTCCCTGGACTCCGGAGTTGATCAGAAATATGTAGATGCTCGGCCAGAGGATGATTTTGTGCGGGGCTGTCAGATGTTGATAAGACTGCTGCAGTTCTCGAGGGAAGTCCTGCATATGTTCGACACTCGCACCGGAAGAGCCTGATGGTGACGGGTCGCTGATCGTCTTGGCAAAGCTGCGTAGATCGGGCGACGATGAGCTAGGAGTGCTCAGGGCCAGCGTGTCGAACTTGTTCTCCAAGCGTGTGAGCGTGTCGAGGATGTGGACCATGGTCTTGTCTTTCCTTAAGCGGGCATCAGATACCACCTGATAAAGCATTGTTGCGCATGTGGCGCTAGTGTACTTACTTTGTAGGCATAGGTTCACGGTAGGAGCACTCAACATTCAGCCGGGTGCAGAGTCCACCTGTGCATTGTCAGTACAGAGCCGGTGGCAATGGGTGCTTGTCGGTGCATACACTTTGGCCTCTGCTCGTCGCATTTGCTCTTGCTACACCCAGTTAGCCGCAGTAGTTGAACAGCCTGCCGTCCTTGGTGTTCCGCTGACATACCGGTTGCGACATGTTTGGCAGGCTTGCGCTGCGATGGCCGCTCGCTCACGCCTGTGAGATCCTGCCGAAGACTCGGACATGCCCATGGAGATGTTCATCAAGTGATGTTAGGCGAGTGGTAGCCCCGTCCGAGCTCTACGCTGGCCGTCGCTGAGCCGTGCCCGTCAAGCGTCGCCGTGGGATGCGCGTGGGTCTGTAGATGGTACGCGGGCACATTGGGTCCGGAGACGGGAGTGCACAGTTGCGCAAGTGAGGTGTGCAGAGAGATGGTTTCGACGATGTGGGAGATGGTGCTGATGGTTTCCCGACTGTAGTTGGTTTCGGCAAGCCGTGCAGCCAAGTTTGGAACTGGAACTCGTGACGGGCGAGAATTGTCCGGTCGGAGTGCGGGCAGCGTAGCGACAGCAGGTGCGAGTAGTCAAGCGGGAGGAGTCCTGTTCGGGCCAGATGGAGTGGCGATCGACAACTTCCAACGTCGCAGATACGTAGCCAGCATGACCCAGATCCTCAATGGTTTTATGTAGCCAAGGGTGCTCGAGAACTCGTCCTTCTCGACATGCCAACGGCGTGATGACGCGCTGACATGCGAAACGAGCAAGAGCTGGGAAACGTGAAGTCTCGATCGTGCTTGGGCATATCCATACAGCCGGACTCGACTCCGGTGGCAATAAGTGGTCTAGTTCCAGTCGCATGCTCCTGCCTTCCATAGACTCGGTCCCTACAACACGAGCTAAAGGCTACAAGGCGAGGAATGCTCATCGACACATACAACTCTCGTCTCTCTCACACACATCGAAATTTCTCTGTGTCGACCAAGTCTTGATGCTCATGCATGCCGAAGATAGAGTCCCCTAGACTACCACTGTGTAGTTCTACACGCGCCGTGCGCAAACAAACTTCGCCGTTGCTTCGGGCCGACAGGCTGATCAGTCGGTACCGAGATGCCCCAACATGTACGTTAATGGCAGTAGTACACACTAATCATATACCTTACCACAGCCCGGTTGGTGGATTGGCAGAACCCACTGTAGCCTGATACTTTGGGCTCTTGTCCTCGAGATGATCCTGCATCCCCCAGGCGTACTTGCAAGGCGAGTCTCCTCATCAACCTAGCATTGTTCTAGCCCGCCTGTCGAATCAGACCTATTGAAAGATACACCTTCGCCAGCGTCGAGGGATGACTTGCAGAGAATCTCGTATTTCTGTCACATTCTCACAACCACTCACGCCCAGTACTAGACGCCCAGTACACTTTAGGCAGGTCGTTTGCTTCCGGAATCGAATCAAGCGCGTGGAACAATCGGCTGACTTCCCTTTGTCTCCCAAATACTCCGTCCATGGTGAGAGCGACGACAAAAGTGTGTTCTCACAGACTTAAGACAGCAAACGAAGGAAGACACTTCTGCAACAAAAGAAGAGAAGCACGGATGGTGCGAAAGCTTATCGCTCGATCGGCGGTGGCTGCACTTGTCGCGGTCCCGCATGTAGGCACGTTTGGTTGCTTTGTTTGGGTAGATAGCTGTATTACTGTACATCACTACAGCGCCGCAGAGCTCTTGGTACCGCACACACGCTGCCAGTGACTTGTCTACCTCTCAGCCCTAATCCAGCAAGCCCCGACCTCGTCGCCATCACACCGAATCTCCCGCCCACGCGACTGCTGCTGCAGCACTGCCGAAAGAGGTCATAGCTCCTCCCACCGCTCGCTCGGGACTCGCATGGTCCAGCCTGCATGCAAACGTCTGAGAAACCCGGCGGCGGTGGCCGCGAGCAGCTGACGCGACGGTCGTCGTTTCGGAAGTCGCTAGCGGAGACCGCGCTGCCGGAGGAGTATTTGGGGCAGCTGGAGGAGAAGCGGCGGCAGTTGGATGAAAGCATACATAAGTATATTGCTGCCAAGGAGCGGGATTATAAGACGTATGAGAAGGAGCTGCGGCATCAGCATAAGAATGCGCAGGACCAGGATGGGATGAACGGGGTAGGGAGGAGGAGAAGCGAGATGCAGGCTGCGGAGTGTGAGGGGCGGGCGGCGGATGTGAACGGGGTGGTCGGGACGAGACGGGAGGAGAAAGGGAGTCCGGATGGAGGTGGTGAAGATGTGGCGAAGCTTGACCGCACTGCAGTGGCAGGCTTGAGGGACAGACACACCAGTGTGGAGCGCGATAAAGACTTCGTGGGAGTCTTCACGCCGAAGTTCTTACCCGCAATCAACAACCAGGACGGTAGTGACCTGGCATCTTCGGCGCCCTCGGCTGTGTCGTTCGTTGAACGAGCGGAGTTAGGACGTCGTGTTGAACACCTCGAGCGCGCGAATTCGGACACGATCGTGCAAGCAAAGCCGAAGAGACCGGAGCAGCTCGCACTGGCATCGCGGACATCCTCCTCTGGCTCTTCTGCAGACGGGAAACTGGCATCAGCGATGAAGTCGCCCTCACAGCAGCCAAAACGAAAGCGTGTATCGCTAGCTGTGGGTGACTCCATCGTTGCGCCGTCCGACAACGTCCCGGCTGCACCGAGCAACAGCAATACGCCGTCGCATTCGAGACGGCAAACCGATCGGCAGCATTGGAGACAAGACCCGCCTCGGGAAGGTAAAGAAGCGCCCAGAACAACGGTAGATCCGAGAGAGACGTCTGCGACAACAGTTGATCAGGCCTCGTCGCAAACAACCACGAGTGATATTCAAGCCATGAATATCACCTCGACTCCAGCGAACTCACTCCTTCCCACCTTGACACCTGCCAATACCCAACAAAGTACACCCGGGCCCAACAAACTAGATCCAGACGGCGACCTCTTCGACCTCGAAACCATCGAAGACGATCCCATAGACCCACCCGACATCGACGAGGACGAAGACGCACTCGAAGACTCCGACTCAGACGCGAACGACCCACCCGACGACGCCTCCAACTCCCACTACTCCCCCTCAACCGCCCCCACCCCCATCCCCTCCAACTTCTCATCCAGCACAGCACCCGATCTAACCTTCGCCCCCAGCTCCGCCGTCGCATCGCAGCAGCCGATCAAACCCGGCTTCCGACGGCCCTCTGTAGTTGATGACCCTGTCTACCGTGGGGGTGACTATAGGGTCGCGGAGCAGGATGCAGTGGAGAATGAGGTTTACGGGAGTTCGTTTGCAAGGTTGTCGAGTAAGGGTAGTTTTACGGCGGGGAGTTTGGGGGAGAGTTATATGGCAAAGCATGCGGCGGAGATGATGAAGAATCGAAGGGGGAGGGGGGAGGGAGGGCAGGTGGAGTCGTGAGCGAAAGTCGAAACGTCCGATGAACCTCCCAAGAACGCGGTGCAATGTCGACGGCTATATCCGCTCTGGACAGCCGACATCACACCCCTGTGAGTGATAGTTCCGTCGGACTTTCAGCGACGAAGTGGAAATCTTCACCACACCATCACCAGCAAGTGAAAGTCCATGTGTGCTCGCCGCGGAGACGTTGGAGCAGCACATCAAGTCGAACACGCGGCACTCTGACCTTCAACGGGAAGAACATGGCGCTCGAGAGGCTACTCAGTGATGAGCCACAATTGGGTAGAGGCCATGCTTGGCTATCGCCCCTGGTAATGAAGGGTATAGTGAAGATCTTGGCTGTGGTGGCACAGTGCTTGATACGGTACTGTTGATGCTTGGGTATAGCCCAGCGCTCTTGGATAGGCTCATGTACATACACACAGCTCTCCGCCTTCGTCTTGTGTCTTGGTAAACCTTTCTCTCCCACCACCTGGAGATAGCATCTGTGTGCACCTGCCTGTTTCGGCTGATAGCCTGAGGCATCATGCGCCCGCATCTCAACTCCGGCCCACACTTCACATGCACACCTCGCTTGACATGCAAAGTTGCCTTCTGCAAGGCAGATATCACCGCTGGCGGGACTGTTCGCAAGTACACATAATAATGGCGCCTAACGGGAGCAGTCGCAAGAGTGAGCACATCATCATTCCACACCACTGACTGCAATCTCCATTCCTGCACACGCAGACTGACAACATGGCTTCCACAGCTCCGGCGCCGAGTCGAGCGACGAACGGAACGACAGATGGCAAAAGCGAAGCCCGAGCGAGTGTTTCCCTGCAGACCCTGTTCGACGATGTGAAAGAGGAGCAAGGACATGAAGCGAAGGAGGATGTGAAGAAGCGCTTGCACAACCTCAAGAAGGCCGGCAGCTGGGATTCCGAAGGTACGGGAACATTCACACGAACAATGAACCTAATTGGCATGGATCGCTGATGCGAATGTACACCAGGCACCAACTCTGCCACCGCTACCGCCCGCTCTTCTCCTGCTCCAGGTAGCATGAACAAGGTCCCCTCCCAACTCACCAAAGCTTTCCCCAACAGTCGCCCACTCGTCGATAAACCAGAGATCCAAAAGTGTGTCCACTGCAAGCGCGCTGTCACGAAGCACACCATGCCCAAACATGTCGAAGGCTGCCTGAATAAGAAGCAGGAAAAGCAGCGCAAGAAGAAGGAAGCCAAAGACGCCCGTGACGCCGCTGCGCGCAAGGAGAAGAACGCTGCTAACGGTGTCGCGGACTCCGACGACGACGACGATGCAGCTACCGCGGATGGGACGAAGACGACCATAGGCTCGAAGACTGGTATGGGCACTTCTGGAGCGAAGAAGAGGAAAGCGGCCGATACTTCGCAGGGCGACGACAACACGCCTGAAGCTCCGGCGAAGAAGAAGTCAAAGAAGTCAGGCTCCGCCAACGATCTTGGCAAAAATGGTACCGGCGGCAAGCCCAATCGTGCGAAAGCGCCGGTGGATGTGGAGAAGCAATGCGGTGTCGAGCTCCCGCTTGGTGGCCAGTGTGCGCGATCTCTCACGTGCAAATCACACTCCATGGGCGCGAAACGTGCGGTTCCGGGGCGTAGTGCGCCCTACGATAAGCTGTTACTGGAGTACCAGCGCAAGAATCAGGCGAAGATGCAGAAAGCGCAATTCGATGCTACAGCGCCCGCGGAGGATGAGGAGATGATTGGTGCTGGGCCTGTGGACAGCGACGAGGAGCGCGAGAGCGTCATGGCGGGGATCGCGAGAGCGTGGGGTGGGCGACCGCTGTGGCAGCCGACGATCGTGCCGTTACGGGCGCGGTATCAGCATAACCGGATAAAAGGCATGCTACAAAGCGCGTTCGGCAACCGCGGAGGAGGCAGCGGTGGTCCGTTCGGCTCATCCAGTGGTGGCGGAGGATTCTTCGGCTCGTCTAACAACCCCCCTCCCGGCCCCTCCAACTCTATCCCCAACCCTGCCTCCGCTACCGCCAGCGCGGCTCCTACAGTCGACGACAACGGCATCATCCACGCCCGCCGCGGCTCCGTCGTCCCCGGCGCGCGCTCCATGATGGCGCCCGCGGCGAGTCGGAAGGCCAGCGTCGCGAACGTGAACGCGAGTTCGAACCTCGTCAACTCGGGTTCTGCGGCGGCAGCTGCGGTCGGCGCTTAGGAGGCACGGTCGACGCCGGCTGCCACGGGGTCGGAGCCGGCGGCGCATGTGAGGTCTGAGCTGGTGGGACCGTATGTGCCGCCGTCGGGCTGGACGAGGTTGGTGGGGCGGGCGTTGGATGGGATGGATTTTCCTGAAGCTGAGGAGGGGGAGGAGGATGCACCAGGCGAGGTCGATTCGGGGGTTGAGGAGGACGAGGAGATCGTTGTGAGGCGAAGGATGACGGACTGAATCCGGGCGATAGCCTCGCGAGGAGCGGGATGATGAATGATACGATGACCTATGATTGGGATGATGGGTGGGAGGGTTCTGCTATTGCTGATGGTTATGATACCCTACTCTGTGTTTGGACGGCTTTCAACGGGTACCCTGGCAAGGGGGGGGGGGGAGCAGTAGTAGCTTAGGAGATACGACATGGAATCACATGGGTGGATAAGAAGCTCCGCGACAGAATCGTTCATCGATCATGATGTTACGACATCATCAATATCACCACCAATAGTTTGCAGCGTGCCGTTGACCAATGTACGTAGCGATGGCCAAGCAACACCATAACGCAGACACACCACCGTCATCCGCCAATTAGCAATAGAATCGATTGTTTTTCGGAACGTGGTCCAGACCGGTCTGGCACTATTTTCGGCACACGCCCCAGACCGCAAGCAATACGGGAAAGACAGCCGTGCGGTACATTGACGTGGGTTGCGAAGAAAGGAGCATCGCATTGAGGACAGTAGTTTCCCTCTGTGGTTGCGAGTGCCTGGATCGCTTGCCTTGCGAAGGTGTTTGTTGGTATGGGTTTGAGGTCCACTTTCTGCGCATTGGAACCCGAGAGCATCTTATTGTTACAATGCATGCCTGACTTTCCCGACCCCAAGCTCTATCTCTAGGAATCTCCAATCCTGTTCTCCCAACTTCGGGACTACCATCTTCCACAGATCAGTACAGCCCCTTGACGATATTATCATTGTTATTCAGCTCCCACTCCTTCGACTGATCATTCGACAGCGTCAAAATTTCCGCCACATTCTTCGCCACAAACGGTAGAGCACCCACCAAGACGTTCGAACCTGGCCAGATCGTCTTGCAGCGCTTTCTTCGGAGGCGCCTGCTCCGCGATGCTCGCTTTCGTGGCACGGATGACTTTGGTATTGAACAGTGCGATCCGCGAAGCCAAGGTGTCCACGTGTGCGCGTAAGGCATCGGCGCTGTCGTATGCAGAGTTCACCCATCCGATCCGTGCGGCCTCGATTGCTGGTACTTGGGCGGCGGACAGCATGTACTCGGCTGTCAGACCCGGCCCGATGAGTCGGACGAGCTGTTGCATACCACCTACGTGGATGAGCCCGACTGCTGCCTCCGGAGCGCCGAGCTGAGCATCTGGTCCGGCAAATCGCATGTCCATCCGCAGGAGGTGTTCGTCGCCCGCGCCCCATGCTCGTCCGTTGACTTCGCCAATGAATATGACCGGAGTCGAAATCAGCAAGTCGAGGTTGGCGTAGTACTGATCCAGCGCCGCTGTGGCGTTGACGGTCGAGCCAGCGCTTGGGCTTAGGATGCTGAGATCGATCTGCGTGGCGAAGAAGCCTGGTGTATCGCTGGCGAAGACGACGACTTTAGTCTTGTTCTGGCCGTTCAACGAGGTCAGGTATTCTCCGACTTCGGTGATGACGTTGATGTCCCACAGGTTTACTGGAGGGTTAGAGATGTTGATGCGGGTGGCGGCGCAGTCATCGTTGATGCACGATTGTTTGAGGTGCAGGAAGGCGGAGGTGGGATCGTAGAAGTGGGTGAGGAGACACCAAGGGATGAGTTGAGGGTAGAACGCCATCGTTGTATGCACTGATGCTACGGTAACGAAGGTCTCCTCGTGGGATAAGGCCGTCTTATAGTTCGGCATGGTCTGTGATGGTGGTAGCTAGAGCCGGCGGTTACGATGACAGGATCGGCACGTACGTAGCGACGTCGATCGTTCCTGGCATATTGCTATTCAACTTCCAGATTGGGCCTGGCCCTGTGCTCGGTCAGTTCGGGAAATTGCTGCGTTCGATCGTTCTGCGTTCTTCCTTCTCAAGACGGATAGTTCTGCTGATTAAGCTGAAGCAATAAAGTGGTACGGTCTCCTTTGGAAGACTAATGTAAGCATTCTGTTAGCTGTTCACTTATACCGTCAACGAGGATTGAGGCGGCTGCGAGGCAAGTGTTTGTCAGTTGATATCTAACAACATCTTACTTAACTGGATGTTCGATAGCGTAGACCTAGCGCTCGAACACGGAACGTCGTATATATGCTGGCTCAAGCACTATGATCTTGCGCGATGTAGAAGAGAACCAGAAGCAGAATATCCATTGCGTAACGCAGCGCCCTCTTGCATTTCGCAAAAAGCATCATAATACCGACAGACCCAGCGAATGGAAGAGCGGAGCTAGTGTATTCGTTTCCGAACGCCAATGTGACGTTGGGAATCACGGAGGTGGAACAAGACATCTTCGCTGTGAACGTCGGCAACTTCTCCGTTCCAGGGAAGGGGGTTCCGGGAAGTTGGAGCATCTGGACGCTCGACTACAACTCAGCCCATCACAGAGATTGGACGTCAGGTTCTGGCAAAGCTCAAGAAGACGTGGCAAAGGAGGTAGCAGCAATGCCGTCAGCACATTTCTCAACGGCCTCACAACACTGCACACGAGTCCCGGCGTTGTCCTTGCAGCTGATTCCTTCCTGGGTGTCATCTTCGCGGTGGATGTTCGCACCGGCGCCTACAACATCGCTATCAACGATCCTGCTCTCAAACCGAACGTCAGCACAGTAACCACCCTAGGGGTAAACGGCATACACATCCACAATAACGACTTGTACTTCACAAACTCCCTAAGCGCGCCTCTCTTCGCCAAGGTGCCATTATCCAAAGATGGCACGGCGGCAGGGCCGGTCGAGGTTATCGCCGAGAAGCCTCAATACGCGGTCGACGATGGGTTTCAGGCCGATGACTTCGCGCTGGACCACGAAGGCGCTCATGCATGGATCGTCACCAACCCAACTGGAGACCTAGTCAAAGTCGATATCGCTACAGGCGCCCAAGAGGTTGTAGCAGGTGGACTGTCTAGTCCCACGTTCGCGGGAGCGACTGCCGCAGCATTTGGAAGGACGAAGAAGGATCGGGAGATTTTGTATGTTGTTACGGATGGCGGAGCAGTCGACGCAACTGCATCAGGGCTGAGAGGTGGGCGGATAGTAGCCTTCGACACAAGGGAATAATCTGTCGCTTAAGCAGGCTCGGTGTGGAGTGCAGTGTGGAGTGAGCCTTTCATGAGAAAGCATTGATCGAAGGACGTCCTGCGGGATAGTTGCAAGGGGCTGTGGTTTGAAGTTCGCTTGAAAAATGACGTCAGATCGCACGTGACTGTCTCCGCTCTGCCAACCACTCGATTGTGTGTTCCTTCCCTACATGTCAATTTCATTGTTACGATAAGTAGCCTGGAGGCTCGTGGATGAATCTCGTGGAACGGAATCTTGCAAGACTCGAGACAAGACCATCCAACCCGAGCACATCATAAACTAGACATGGTGGCATCTTCAAAGTGCATGAAGAGTCTAGAGCGGTGCATCGGGTAGAAGATCAGGGAGCCATCTGGTCTCTGGAGACTGCCGCCGCAACCACCGGGTGTCAGGATCAACCGACGCGAGACCAACTGGCCCGAGTCGCCACGACTCAGACACCTGCAGCCTACTTCCTGCAAGATCTCAACCCCTGTGTAGCGGCAGTGCTTGACTACTTGCGCTTAACAAGCACTTATTCGACGTCCACGAAGAGGCATGCACGCTGCAAATCTGCCTTCGTCCTTAATCCTACCGCTGATGAAGTCGTTGTCACATCCACATGTCGAGTCATCCCGGATGTGGCAGTAGATGCTACGCGTTATCAAGCGGCGTTGAGTGAAGCTTGTCATCTCCGGTTTGGGACCCTCCTCGAATAGCATATATCAAAACTCGGCCACCGATCTGAGCTTCTGACATCGGGAGACCGAACAGAACTCTAAACTTTCCACGATCAACCAGCATTCGAGACATACCGGTCAATATGCGTCCATGCGACCTTTTGACGGCCGTCCTCCTCGCACGAGGCATCTCAGCTTTCACAGTGTGTTCGTCAAGCACTGGTACAGCAGACTATTCCGGACTCTCGAACTATCGCTGTTCAGGAGATTGTACAGATTTTGCCATCTCCGTCGGTCAGACGATCGATATCCCGAACACGAAATGCGTCCAGAACAAGAATAATAGCTTTGATGGACGGGTATGTGATCAGGCAGGCGGTCAGTATGCGAAACAACTAATAACTTGCTGACGGGTTCTCCTTGTGTGCTCTAGGTTACGGGCATCGCGTTTGCTCAAAACTGAGCGATCAGCCTTTCGGATTACTAGATGGTACAGCCAACCAACGTATAGTCTAGTGGAGCGGAGATCTGGGAATGGATGAAGAGTCCAGAGCTCTTCGGCGATTTCGAGAAAGTGACTCCGACAAACCGCATCTCCACGGTCATCCTGGGTGGACACGAGAAAGGTGACCGCTTGATTCATCAGCAGGATCTGGTGTTCTTTCCGAAAGGCAAGGCACTGGGGGGGTCGGGTATCTCGGTGCGTAGGACGATTGAGTTTGTCTCAGGACCAAGCGAAGTTAAGGGACAAGGTGTTGACGGATTACAATACTATGTGGGCAAGACTTTTTGGGATACTGGAGTGTTGGCCAAAGGGCTTGAGAAGAGCAAAACACTTTGAGAAGATGTACATAGGGTCGATTTAGGACAGAGCGAAAGATAAGTGCCATGAAAGAAGCCGAGTCTGATCATTGATTTCTATTTGGCTGCCAGCACATTCGAATGTCAACGAGCGGTTGAAGTTGAATATCGTGCAATACATCAGCGTGAAGTGAGAGGCACGAAATGATCGACTCGTGACAAGCCATCCATCTCAGGCCTGCACACTAGTCTGAGATAGGAAGGAGGAGCGCATTATGTTGCAACCTATTTACGGTAGATAAATGGAAGCTGGAGAGGGCTCAACGAGAGTGTATATATAGCATTATGCCACTGAGCGATAGCTATTGACCTGAGGCGATTGAGCAGCATTGCGTACACCTGCTGCTGCCACCGCTCGGTGGAGATCACCTCGTGCGCAAATGAGGGCCAGCTGTATTCTACGGCCGCCTTCATGGACTCCACTGTCCACCCACCCGTCGCATCGTTTCTGCACACCATGTCAGCATGAACCAATATCACATAAGGTCGGGGCGCACAAACAGCATGGTCACTTTGTAGCCGCTGGCGACTGAACGTTAGCACCCAGGCCGCTACCATTAAAGCCTGAAAGGTCAATCACTGTTCATTTGCCATACGCGCAGTGGTCTCGATGCACGCCTTGGCGACAAGTCCGGCGAAGACAACGTGCGTGATGTCACGCTGCCGGAGCAGCCAATCGAGATCTATGCTATGGAAGGAGCTGGCGGGCGATGAGAGACGTTCTTGCATCCGGGACGGTCATGCTCACCTTTGGTTCCAGTGCTTGGAGATCACCACATCTCCGTTCTTAAGATCGGGTTCCAGTCCCTCGTAGATCTTCGCACCCCAGCTTCCCTTCTCGAAAGAACGCGAGGCCTGAATGCTACGCAGCATGTCGTTCCAGTGCTCAAACCCGGTGTACTTGCCATCGTGATACTGCTGGTGGAGACTGTAGTACACGGGAATCTTGTTGGAGCGGGCAACCTTGAGTGCCTGCTGGATGTGGTCGACAGTCTTGGAGTTTGCCAAAGAGTCCGCCAGTGCTCCTGTGGCCTTGCCATCGGGATGTAGAAAGTCGTTGCAGACGTCAATAAGGACGAGAGCGGTTTTTGCGGCCATGGCGGTATCGTTAGATTGAAGGGAGTTCACGGAAGTAGTAATGGCTTGATTGTTGAAGCATCCACTGGGTTGCGGAGCATCTTATACTCTCCAACTTCTTGTCGACATGCAACGCAAGACTGCTTTGTAAAACTTTGGAACTTTGCTCGGAATGAATCGGCTGCTGGACATATGCGCTCTTACTTCCAAGTATGGCCATGCATCGACAGGCGTCGTCTCACATATCTAGCAATCGAAAAGGGCCCGACGTCGTTACGTATCGCGGCAACAGCTCCAGTCGGGGTCCGTACATAGGTCGATCGTGGCTGTTGTCGTAGCAAGTATTTCTGTAGTGCCATACCTAGTGATAACCCGGGTTTGTTGAAGGCCAGAGGCGTTGCAACAGTAGTATTAGTTTGCTCCTAACTTACCTTCGTACTGTCAAACTGCGGGAACTTCCTCTTCGCATACCAGCATTCTCGCTGGTATGCGAAGAGTGATGTAGTGTCTCGTGTAGCGGATAAGTCTGATCTGCTTTGTGACCATTGCAGCACCGGCCTGGCACACGACCTTAACAGCGTTGTCCTGGTATGTCAGGATGGAAAGCACGATGGGGTGCCTTCCCCGACTGTGTTTCGACTTCATTTCATCCTCCCTGCTTTTGGTTGTTGACCACCACCGGACTCCAAGTGCTCGTTGGGCCCGTCAATCATCTGGACCCTCACCCCGCTGCCATCAAAGTACTGGGCCTTACGCTACTTGAGGAAGCGGAGATACCTCCTAAGACCGCTGTCCCACGTCGATCTGGACAACAACAACAAATCAGGTTGCATAACTCCATCGGTCCTCGGATTTCGGATGACAAAACATGACAAGATGACAAGACAAGGCTCGGAGACCAGTCCGATCGGATGACTGCGGATCATCAGCTGGACATTTAAATGCATGCGTGCCCCGGCGCTCCAGCGCGACGCATTCTCTTCTTCCTGCGCTCTCTGTTTATACCCGCTCTGGTTCGTTCTTCATCGACCGCATTACCGACGTTACGTTCGGCAAAATGCGAGTACGCACCAACAGGATGCCAAGGTACTCGCACGCCACCCGACGGCGAACGCGGGTGGATGTCGCGACCACGCACCCCAGATCACAGGAGCTCATTTGAAGCGATCCACGGACGGCACGTCGCTGCGCTGGACCCTTGTCGCGATACGGCCCTTTTGTCCGGAACCGCATTGTGAGATGTTTCCAGAGAAAGCGCTTCGTATGCATTTTTGCATTGGAATGCCGCAAAGATGAGCGATTTTCTCTCATCAGAAATGCAGACACGAATCATGAGGCGAAATTCATCCTGCAGCCTTGGAACAAATCTCCACGGAGGCGCGGCGAAGAGTATCCATTGGGGCGCAGTCGTGAAAAGGCCGAGCTCTGCTACCCCCCTTCCGCTAGTACTGGATATCAGCGCGCGGCCTGACGTCGCTGTTACCGGTGCGGTCTAGACTCGTCCTGGATTGGCTGCACCGTGGAAGACGATGCACTTCCGTAAAGATCAACCAGGGTCTGTCAGGGTGTTTTGCCAGGAGGGTCTCAATTTGACGGCACGTGGGTAGGCTTGTGAAAATACTCAACGTTTCTTCACGAGCACGCTTTGAGGCTCTTTGTGCGACCGTAGGTATACATACGTTTTATCTTCAGCCGCCTTTACGACTTTGCATTTACATCTTCCTACACTCATTGAACCACACGGCATGGCCACCGCCACTTTCACCCCTCGACAGATCGAAGGCCTCATCGCCAAAGGTGATGATATCGTCATCTACGAGGAGTCGGTCCTGCGACTCAATGCGTGGAAGGACAAGCATCCCGGCGGCAACTTCGTAATACAGCATATGGTCGGGAGAGATGCGACAGATGAAATGAACATGTAAATCGCCGCGCTTCTCACCTACCATCATCCTCGACGTCGTACGAAGCTCCTTGCTGTGCGTGTGCCGGCATGATCTACTTTTGCTGATACGTTTGCTGCGAGCAGATCTCACACAGTTGACACCCTTCGACTCATCAACCGATACCGCATCGGGCGGATAAGTGGCAGATGGACTACGAACTTCACGCCACCGATCCAAGGGGGCGTGTTTCGACCGCTAGATGAGAAGGACACACAGGACATATCCGGACGCCCTACGAGCACTGAGGAATTGATGCGGAGCAGGAAGGTCTTTCTGAACAACATTGAAGAACAAAAGAGTTTGGATGGCGAGGCAACGCTTGAGCGAAAGGATAGCGCACACGATGATGCACTACCTGCCGAAGCCACGCTGTCACCCAACGTGTATACTGCGGACAGGGTCCAGAACGACATCGACACGGACCTTTCCAAGTACCCATCCCTTGATGGCGCGACACAACAAAACATTGCCAAGAAGTTCCAGACGCTGCACCAGCAGGTCAGAGACGAAGGGTACTATGAGTGCAACTTCTCCGAGTATGGAAAGGAGATGATGAGATATGCGGCTCTTTTCGCGCTGTTCACCGTGTGTCTGAGAACTGGCTGGTATTTCCCTGCGGCCTGCTTCCTGGGTCTCTTCTGGCACCAGATCATGTTCACCGCTCACGACGCCGGCCACCGCGGAATCACTCACAACTTCAACATCGACACACTGATTGGCATCTTTATTGCCGACTTCTGCTGCGGTCTGTCCATTGGTTGGTGGAAGAGCAGTCACAACGTTCACCATCTTGTCCCGAACTTGCCGGTAATGTTTTCAAGCTTCATATGAGCATTCATAGCATGCTAATTTTCGAGAACAGGAGCACGATCCAGACATTCAGAACGTTCCTCTATTCGCCACTTCACCGACCTTCTTCAGCTCGATCAAATCCACCTACTACGGCACCTTGTTCCCATGGGACGCCGCCGCCGGTGTTGCCGTCAAATTCCAGAAATACACCTACTATCCGATCATGGCTGTCGCACGATTCAACCTCTACATCCTCTCATGGATCCACCTGGTTTCCCCCCGCTCGCGCACCAAGGGCAAGACATGGTGGACGTGGTACGTCGAGGTCGCTGGCATCTGCACCTACATCTTCCTGTACTTCTATGTCGTCCTCTGGCGCTCCATTCCTACCTGGCAGGCACGGGCCATTTTCCTCCTGACCAGCCACTTGATCACCATGCCCCTTCACGTACAAATCACCCTCTCGCATTGGGGTACCAGCACCGCCGATCTCGGACCCTCGGAGTCGTTCGCCCAACGTCAACTACGTACGACGATGGACGTCGACTGCCCCAAATGGCTTGATTTCATCCACGGAGGCTTACAATTCCAGGCCATACACCATCTCTTTCCTCGCGTACCGCGACACAACCTCCGCCGCCTGCAAAGCCTTGTTAAGCAGTTCTGTCAGGATACGGAGATTGAGTACCAAATCCATGGTTTTGCCGACGGCAATTGCGTGGTATTGGGGAAGTTGCAACAGGTGGCTAACCAAGCGAAGATGCTTGCTGCTTGCCAGGCGCACATGGCGGCTACGGGTTCCAGTGGGTTGCATTAGTGGCGACGTATGATTTTGGGTTGCGACGCTCGGCTTTCGGATGGGAACACCATACATGTACAGTAGACTAATGGTTCGTCTTGGAGTATAAACAATTGCCTCGATGTCCGTTGACATCCCGCAAGCAACCGCAGCCTCACTGTCATCATTAAGCTCCCTTGAACCTGCCAGGATGCCTTTGCTATGTCGAGATGATGTGTCCGAACAACGCTGTTGATGGAGCTGTCAAGGGATGTAGGCCATCAGAGGAAGGAGCGCCCGAGATTGAGGACTGCTCGGTAATGTTGTCGTGCGAATGAAACGGTCATGCCACCGATGTATGCAGATGCAGCAGGTTGTGGAGTGTCCGCATGAAACTTTGTACATGCCGAGCCAACGTGGTACAGCATCAATATGTCCTTCATACTATCATTGCTCCATATTGGTCCATCTTCGACGTCCACCAACCTACTTCCCGACCTGATCCTTCCATTTATACTCAGGATGGAAGCCAAGTTCCTTCTTCGCCTTCTCGATCGAGAGCAGAGTGTCATTCGGCCCGTTCGTTGGCGTATACTTGACGTTAGGAAACATCGCCTTCACCAGCTCAGCATTGCTCGTCCGCATACAAGTGTCCTCCGCCGCGATGAGATATTGATAGTGGCCTCTCCGCTGACTGCTGAGAGAAAGTGAGACGGACTGTGCACCATCGCGGGCGTCTAGAAAGGATCTATTGTGAGCTTGACCTCGAGGACGATTCGTGCGTACGTACCGATGTAGCCCCAGCAGTTCCAGTACCTCGCTTTCGGATCTTTCTGCCAGCTTTCAAAGGCAGCGTATTCGTGCGGTAGCATAACATTGCTGAAACGCAGCGAAACGATCTTAAGCTCGGGGTCCCAGCGGGTATATTGCTCGGCCATGGTCTCGCCCATGAGCTTCGAGAGTGAATAGGCTGACTCAGGTCGACGTTCATGTTCTTCAGTGATAGGAAGAGATGCCGGCGGATGCGGGTCAAAGGGAATGCCAATGAGGGTTTCGGACGAAGCCAGAACGATGTTCTTGATGCCCACCTTGCGACACGCTTCGAGGACGTTGTAGGTGCTGGTCATGATAGTCAGCATATCTTGAGCGCCATATAATCGGAGCAAGGGCAGGAAGATATACGTACCCCATAGTATTCGTCCTGAACTGCCTCGACGCGCTCGTTTGCCCAGGCGACGGGATAGCAGCAAGATGCACCACCGCCTGGATTCCCGAGTAGGCCATATCGGTGCTCATAAATGTTTCGAGCACAGATCCCATATCCTCCAGGTCGATCTCCACAAGTCGATACGCTCCACCAAGTCCGCTCTTGCCATCCTCGCTGATGCCTTGCGGACGACGTGTATCGACTGAAATGACCTCCCATCCTTCATCGGCAAGGTAACGAACAGTGGCCCGACCAAGTTTTCCGCTGCCGCCTGTTACGATAACCCGTGGTTTGGCTTCGCCACGGGGAGCTTCGCCTAGAGCAAGCTTGCTCGTGAAAGAAGATGCAGGTCTCGACATGGTTGTTATACTTTGTAAACGGCGTGGAGATGTGTGAGAGGAAGGAAACTCGTCGAATTAAATACCATTGATGACTTGCAGCATATTTTCAGACACAATCGTCATCGCTACGATGATCGGTGATGTGTTGCCGGGATGCTGTGCGTTGCAGCAACTCTGGGCCGTTATACTGAGTGAACAGCCAGATTTAGGAAGAAGTAGAGCGGTGAACAAAGTATAGCCGATTTCCATGCCCACGGTCTGCTCCAGGCAGGCATGAAGATCCGTGAAGTCAACAGGAAGATTTGTTTCGTTGTCTCAGCAGATTCAGACCCGAGGGGACTAGAGTCCCCGAGCTCCCTTATGTACAAGACATCGCCAGCGTTCCCGTGGACAATACCGTATGAGGTACGCTGATTCCGGCCGTTTTTGGTATATTGGATGGCGACCTCATATGTTGTGTGTGAATGATGGAAATGGACTTCGGAGATGAACTGGGACAATGGACGATGTTTGAGTGCAACCTGTGCACAGACCTTCCCCCGGCAAGAGGCTGCTTGAACTTCCACGTCTACACCCTGTTCCCTGATTGAATCGACATCATCTTCTCTGCCTTGGGTCCTCGAAGAGTGCTGTCACCCACCATAGACGTGACTTCGTCGAGCCTTCGCGCGAACGGGATGCACTACTTCGCTTCGCTCATTACAGCACGGAGAAGTGTTGGAGAAGCAGCAGCAGCAGCACTCATGCCAAATCCGGCGGACCGGCGAATGGTCCACGGTGGGGCCAAGCCCTGACGATGCCAGGAGAGCCCAAGTATCTCGACAGTGTTCCTGGCTAGAAGGAGTTGCATCTTGATAAGGGCCATGAGGAGCAGGCAGTTCGAGGTTTCGGCGCAAGAGCAACACCTGGAACAGTCCAAGGATGCTATCGCCCACGGATAGCGATGAATACGGAGGAGGGAAAGTATACTTACCAGGTGATGGAAGTTAGAATGATACCCGAAATCCGACAGTATGCCTCTACTTGGCTTGCGGGCAGGAAGTGCAAATCAGCTAGCGAGTATAATAGGCTATCATTACCAACACACGAAGACTTTCGGAAAGAGCCACTGTCGGACGTCGACGACTCGAGCTGGTGCATACGGCCTCCGACTGAAACCGAGATCGAGCTGATGAAGTTTCGAAGAATTACTAAGGTAGACCGCAATCATCAAATTCAGGGCAAGGTGTGGTACAGGTATTGAGCATAAAGCGCGACTTCCATATCGGACGACTGCTGAATTGGTGTTCATTTGGACGTAGTCGGCACGCTCGGCGGCCAAGCTCCTCAATGCTCGATGGCAGGAACCACCCTTCTGCGCTTAAACCGAAGCGGCGTCGTTGTATGTGTGTCCATTCGGTGCGGGATGAAGTGGAAGCGATATCGATGGTTGGCTGGTGGCGGGTGGGTCTCACGATTACCCTTACTGAAGCCGTCCGCGGCCGAGAGTCAGCACGTGCAAAAGTTAACCCACACGGCCATTGCATGTTCAACCTTGACGACAAGGTCGGCCAGAGGGCTTCTGCTGCGCTCCCACAGTACTCTGGCGCTGGCGATGTTCAGGACTCCAGTTGCTCATTGTATGGTTGCTTGTCTGTCATGCTTTTCGCCTTGTCACACAAAGGTCGCCGAGTACGACTAGCGGCCATATGGATACCCACCGTCGTTGTTATCGGGGCAGCGCTCTTACTTTTCCTTCGCCTCATCTGCGTACCCATACTGGTCTACTTTCGTCCGGGCCTCGACGTTTTCATCTATGACCTCGCGGTCTACGGCGTCTATCCTCAACGACACTACCGGTCCTTCCATCTCGCTTCGCCGAGTCCACGAACACTGGTATGGAAAGCCGGTGTCTGCCAGCAGGAAAGCAGCGATGGAGGGCTGGTCATCATGGATCTGCACGGTGCTGGCGTAAGCGATAGCGGCCCTGCCGTACTGGATCTCAAAGGCAATCTGGTGTGGACGAACGACACATTCGGGGGGCATGCAATGAACGTAAAAGTACAGACGTACGAAGGGCAAGAGCACCTTACCTTCTGGGCGGGAGACGACGAGGATCATGGCAACTGCTACATGCTCGATAGTGGCTTCAATCTGGCGTACACTATATCTGCCGTGGGTGACAACCTCTGGGACGATCCGCACCAGTGCAAGATCACGGAGGATGGCACCGCGCTCATCATCGCCTTCAACTTCACCGAAGCCGATCTGAGTAGTACTCATGTGGCGCACTTGGGATCATTCATCGTGGATGCTGTCATTCAGGAGATCGACATCGAGAGCGGCGAGTTGGTTTTCGAGTGGCGCGCATCGGACCACGTCGCGGACAACAACGAGTATTTGAAGAGCACATTCGATGCTCCATTCGTCCGCCACAGCAAGAAGTACCACGATTACTTTCATATGAATAGTGTAGACAAAGACTCGAACGGAAACCTTCTTGTCTCGATTCGCCATACACATTCGATCATCAACATTGACACCAAGACTGGACAGATCCTCTGGGGCTTTGGTGGCACATCACGCGACTTTGAGGACTTGTCGGGTGGACTTGCAAGCAATTTTCATGGGCAACATGATGCACGCTGGGTAGACGAGGGAAAAGGCCTTTTGAGTGAGCAAAGTGACCTATTCTACGGAGCTTGTGTTTGTCTCGAGGCGAATGCTGACCTCTGTGCTCATGACATTAGGCTTGTTCGACAACGTAATAGCAGAACACCACTGGCACGACGGGCCCCATAGCCTAGGCAAAGTCTTCCATCTCGACGTTGCGAATCGGACAGCTGAGCTCATGCACACGTATCACACTCTCAGGAAGGCCAAGTCCACTTCGCAGGGCTCATTTCAGTATCTTCCCAATCATGGTAGTAACGACGAAGATCGAGTCTTCATCGGATGGGGCTCGGTACCCACATACACCCTTCACGATGCCGACACAGAAGAACTTCTGTGCGAGACACATTACGGCCCATCGCTGTTTCAGTACTACGAGTTCACCAAATCTTATCGAATCTTCCGTGCTCCTCCAGAGTGGAAAGCAAGGCCAGAAGCATGGGACCCGAGTGCTGTCGTCACTGGCGGCAGGGCATATGTTTCGTGGAATGGCGGCATGGAGGTGCGGTCTTGGGTCCTGCAAAGGTCAGAGAACGTTATGAGTAGAGGCGAGAGTAGCGCAGACTGGGCAGACATCACAACGACCAAGAGAGATGGCTTCGAAACGGCCTTCGAGCTACCGGCCGGCGGCAAGAACACGGTGTACCGGATCGCGGCTCTCGATGCGTCTGAAACTGTCATACGCTACTCGAACACTTTCGAAAGTACTTCCGGATCTTGGATGCTGCCCATGCTGCCGGTTGTGATCGGTCTAGCTGCTCTGGTGCCCATCTTGGTTGGTGTGAGGCGCAGGCGGCAAGTACTCTCCTGGGTCACCAGTAGGAGGAGTTGTGGCGCGTACGCTCAGATTCTGAGCGATGAAGCACCCGAAGGGGTCGGCCGAGCTGATGCGCCGTCGCCGTAAGGTCATCGCCTTTTCGAGGGTGTATGTGGATACTATTGTACAAGGAGACGTTAAATCTTTGCGACTCATACGTCGAAGGCTAAGAGACTGTGCTACGGCTAATAAGTACGACAAGAGCTGCAAAATACCGAGCATCCGAGCAGTAATTGCTGTCATCCTGCACATACTCTCGCCTCCGCTCGTCTCCTGTCGTTGGGATTGGTTTCTCCAACATCAAAACTCTGAGCATGAGACGCTCCGCCGGCATGAGCAGCAACCAAACGCGATTGCCAAAGAAACACACCGCAACCGACAAGGTCGCCATCCCTGCATCCAGATAGTAATGATTCGCCGTCGCCACAATCACCAGTAGGACCAACATCGGGTACAAAGCTCCCGCAAGTACAAACCCGATTATGCCAAGAAAGCTTGTTCGCTCCCGAGTCTTTCCGCGAAGCACTACCTGCTGCAGCACTCCCGAGTGCCAGAGGAATGTGAGACCGATCGTAAGAGCGTAGGTGAAGTGCAGGCTCGGCGTGGCCGCGAGCTGGTTGACACTTTTTCCATCCCCAACCCATACACTCTCGGCGTGGGCTTGGTGGACAGTGTCTGTGAATCCGAAACTTTTCGGCAATAGCCTGGGCGGCATGCATGGATAAAGAGCGAAGACAAAGAAGGCCATGAAGTTTGCGAGATTCATGGCGCGCCGGACGAAGGCGAAAGTGTTGTGGTTTGGCGCGGAGTAGTAGTACCAGGAGATGAAGCTGTACAACGTTAGCAATTCGTCGTGGCAAGAGAGCCATCGATTGCAAAGCGGCAAGTACTTACAGTACTGTTCCAGGAATATGGACAAGCGAGTAGACCTGGTTCAAGACTGTCATGACGTTCGGGTGGTTCTCCATGAGAAAATGCTGGACTTCGACTTCTGTGGGCGAGAAGAGGCTCTTGAAGGCAGATTCGTGCTCGAAGTTGAGAATGCTGATGCCATGGTTTTGTGCCAGCTCCACGACAGCACTCCCTTTCGCTCGCGAGTGGAGAGAGGCGGCGGCGGCTTTTGAAAATTGTATGCAGCGTAGTTGAGAATCCAGTAAAAAAGCTCGACCAGAAACGGGAACTTCGAGAGGACTCGGTTGAACAATGCAATGGCGTACAGTGGTCGGCGAGACATTGTCTTGAAGCCAGGAGATTGACTGCGGATACTCGAAAGCTGTGATGAAACGTCACTGTCGGAGGCGTCCCCGTCCTTGTCAAGAAGACCATCCTCACTCCTCCGCGGGCTGCCAGCAGGTGTGTGTGCAAGAATGCTGGAACTTTTCCGACGGGTTACGATCACAGTCGTGATCATGGTTCCCACAACCACCAGAGGTTCAAGCCATGAGAGCGCTGACAACTGAGCCATGCCAGCGTTCGGGCTTCTTGCATCGGACCCACTGATCGCCATGGCGTGGGCGGAAGTCGCGGAATGAAGGGTAGGCCTCGAATGGTACAAATGTTTTGAGTGAGTGGAGATGAATGAAGAGCCACGCCAGCTTTCGCAACGGCCCGGTAGGCTCTCCAAAGCTTCTTACACATCGTGTTCGGTTTCGTAGGCTATCTCTGTTCTCGCAGTTGCCTGTTGACATCCATCACGCACCCATATTCTCTTCGAAGGAGCGAATGGTGGTGCCGCCACTACGATATTGGACATGGCCTTCCGAGGAGCACACCGAAGAAAGATCTGCTCGCCTACGACTGTGGGGATCTTGCAATATCGAGATACTCCGACCCATGTGCGGAGGCGCAATCCCGCTCTACCAAGGAGACGTGAGGAAGCTTGTAGTAAGAATAAGGATAAAAGCGACTGCTAAGCTGAAAGTAGAGTTGGCGTGCCGCCCAATGAGGACCTTCCACACGCACGCTGACCATTCGGAACAACGAGGGTTGTCAGAGTTATCTCACGTTCGACATTCCTAAATATGCCATCCGCGGTGTTCCGACTTCCACGGCTCCGCGGATTCGGACGACTCCATCTTAACAAGTGGTGCAGAACTCATCTAAGGGCAGACGGGTCAGCAAGTGTTCTCAGCTTTTTCGAAGAGCCTATAAGTTCCCGAATGCGTAATATGGAGTCCGATCTTGTCGAGCGTGTCAGCAGTGCTCACCTGGATGGAGGAAGCACATCCCCAGACAGCTCATGCACGCCATTGTGCCTCTGCCGGACATGCCTTCTCCGCTTGGGTCACCCATGCAGCATGCCCAGTCGCAGCGATGGAAATCGTCGTCGCGCTTGCTCACTGCTGAGTATGCATCCTTCGCCGGGGCTGACCATGTGTGTTAGCACGATCTGAGAGTATTAGGCAGCACAACGTACCGGCAGCCGCGAGAGCCAGAATGGTCGCGAGGATAGTGTAGGTGCTGACTTTCATGGTGATGGTGAATAAACAGTGGTTTCTGGTTTGGCAGGATGGCTGAGACGCGTCTGAAGGTTCGAGATGTTTTGATCGTTGGGCTGATGTGGTGCTGATGATTGATGCTCAACTGCGTTGGAAGGGCCGCCTGGCTATATACATCGTCGACTCGAACATGCCGGAGAACGCACGATGCTGTCGCCGATGTTGTTGAACAACGGCCAACCCAGAACTCTTCCTATCAGAATGCTGCTGAGGCAGAACATCGTGTATAGTCGGTAAAGCCGATGATGATTATGTATTCGTCTGTACGTGTGCACGCTGAAAGCTGTGCTGTAAATATCCGCTGGACACAGCCAAGAACCACATCACACCACCCTCACAGTAGTGCTTGCGCTTGAGCGACACGATTTTCCAGCTGTCACCGCGAAATCTGCTTGGCCCTTTCATTCGATACAACAGCAAATTTAGAGCATGGTGTGGCTGAATAGGCGGTAAATGATGGTGAGAAGTCAGGCGCAGCAGTTGCCTTAGTGTCCAGTATAGGGATCAATGTCACGACAAAGTGCCAAATTCGAGTAGAAGTTACACGTCTTTCGATGTGGGCAACAAGAAAGGCCGAAGAATCCAATGGCGTCCATCGTGAGGGACAAATCTTGCCCAACGTCGCGCGAAGCTGAAGAGAAAGGCATGCCAGCGGGAGATCTGCATTGATGAGTACTGGGAAATGCATAGTCAACGTTGCATTCGCGCTTGGGATTCTCGAACCACGAAAGCCCAAGGACCATCGGGCTTAGACATGATAGAAAGGCTTCTCCGGAGCAAAGCCAACCAGTCTGTCTCCCTGGCTCGGCCTGAACTTCTCTTCCTTGTAGAAGAGATGTGCCTCCTTGCTCAGCTCCACGACCTCCGTGAAGTCGAACCTCTCAAACTTGAACTTCGTATTGTCGTACACCCCCTGCGCATACTCTGGTGCAATGTTATAGATTTGCGCCAGGTACTTCTTCGCAATGATCGGGTAATTGACATGGCTTAGCATCTTGCCCGTGTTGTAATGGAGGTTCTTGCGGGCGTCATCGGTCATGACACGCTTGTACCTATGGAGATATTAGCAATCGCACACAAGAGCAGCAAAATAGCTCGACCTACAGTTCTGTAGCTTGGGTATACTCGCTAATCTTGCCCTCGTGATAGTAGTGGCTCTTGCGGGACACAACGTTATTGGCGACCTTGTAGGGTGCCTTAGCGACATCTGGGCCGAATTTGTGGACGAAGCTATTTGGTGTGATCTGCTTGTTGTTGGCATGATTGGCATCGACACGCATTGGGCCGTCGAAGTTGATGGACGAGTACGACCTGCAGATCTGTCAGTATGGAAGTAAGAGGATGAAAATTACTGGGATACTCACTGCGACATGAATGGACAGTTGACCGGGATTTGATGAAGATTCACGCCGACTCGGTGGTACTGTGCGTCGCGGTAGAAGAACATGCGGAATTGCAGCAATGGATCCGGTGACTCCTCAATACCAGGTGGCATCGAGCCAGGGGAAAACGCAGCCTGCTCGACATCTCGGTGGAAGTTCTCCGGGTTCTTGTTCAGCACAAGACGTCCAAACTCGTGCATCTGCAGTACTCGTTAGCAAGTGAGCGCCGAGAGCGGCGGCTGAACACATGCCGGGAACTGTTCTCTTGGCCAGACCTTGGTGACATCGAATGGATCGAACCCAAGCTTCTCCGCATCTGCCTCGTCCGGCTGCATTATCTGTACCTTTGCGGTCCATTCGATCTGATCTCCGCGCTCGATCGCTTCCCAGAGCTGGCGCTTGGAGTAATCGGGATCTTCTCCAGATATCTGGATCGCCTCCGGCCCGGTCAATTGCTTCTGGCCGTGCTTCGCAATGAAGTGGTACTTGATGTACACGAACTGGCCGTCCTTATATACCCATCTGAAGGTATGGCAGCCGTAACCATGCTCGTTAATCCAGCCGTCTGGGGTGCCGTGGTCGGAGAAAAACATGATACCTACGCGGGCTGTCAGCAAGGTCGCAAAGGTTGGATTAATGTCCAAATACCGGCGTGGTTGCTTTCAGGTACGCAGCCGAGAAGGTCGAAAGTCGCATCATAATCAAGCAGGAAGTTCTTTGGGTTCCTCGCCTGGGAGCGAATGACATCGGGTCCCTGGATGGGGTCGCGGCAGAAGAACACTGGGAAATTGAGGCCGACAATGTCGTAATTGCCTTCCTTTGTCTACAGCTTGATCGCGAAACCTCGAGGGTTGCGGGCTTCATCCGGGAATTCGCGGCCGAGCGTGACAGTAGAGAAACGAATGAACATCGGAGTCTTCTCTCCAACATTCTGCAAGAAGCTGGCTTTCGTGAGTGCCGAAACGTCCTTCGTAGTCTCGAAAAAGCCGAAAGCTCCCGAGCCGCATGGATGGACCATGCGCTCGAGGTTCCTGGACCTGTTGAAGTGCTGCTGCTTCTGGAGAAGATGCACATCGCTCACGAGCGGAATACCTCCGATGTTCTTGCTGTGCTCGGCATCTGGGATCGGGATACCCTCGTTGTTCGTGAAATAGGGACCATCGTCCTCGCGTTTTCCGCCTTCGACCACGCCCGAGACCTTGGCGATGATGTCCATCGGGCCCTCGTTTGCGCTCATCATGTGAGACATTCGCGGGCCACGTTCTTCGCCATTGCCATTCGAGTTGTCGGCCGAGCTGGATTGAGTCATCATGCTATCCATACGTAGCTATTGCTGAGAATGGTGCTTGTATCGGCTGTGCTGAGTGTCGTTGGAGTGCGTTCTTGCGAAGGAGAACTGGGCAGGCCAGGGAGAAGAGCTCCAGCGAGGCCTTGTTATATCTCATGTAGAACCACCTCGCTCGCCATTCTCAGCCGCCATTGAGCACTGTGGACCAGAGCCTGTTGCAAGCTACTGCACTGCGTGCAGCTCGACTCGACGAGCGAGCAGCAGCACTAATGCTTGCATCCATATCGTGATGCGGCTCTTTCGGGAAGGTGAAGCTCGCCATCGGATTCATCTTTCCAATTGAAGATAGAGACAGGTGTGCTATGATGCGAACTCTATGCTATTTTGTGTTCTCGCAAGTAGAAGACGTTCAAATGATGTGACCAACCATAGACTGAGCAGAGCATATGACACTTGGATGATTGGCGATAGCATAGCTCTGGCATCACTGTGCAGTCTGGTGCAGAAGACGGAAAGGGTACTAGAGACTTACGGTTTCAGAAAGATGTCGAGTCGAAGCGCAACCCTCCCTCTTCGAGAGCAAGCGGAGATGCCACGTATTTGTAGCCGTAGCGAAGCTGCTTTGTTATTCGACGTGGCCCCTAGGTATAGGAGGGGGAGGAGGTTACAGGGTCGGACCGGAGGTGAAGTTCTTGCTGCGGAGAGCAGCCGTATGTAGTTAGACGGAGGTAGGTTCCTTGGCTTTCCAACTGTCACTACTGCGAGGGTTGTTTTACGGATATCTTCTACCACCGTGCACAATCGTTTGTGGATGCGTGACGAGATCCGATACGGTAGGCAAGATAGCCCTGGCGAGTCGCCCTCAAGGGCGGTAAGGACAGATGCAAGCTCATCAGACCGACCCAGCTAGACGATTCCTGCCACGATTTGTCGCACAAGACCACGGGTCGAGGCGCACGAGCAGTGTTCGCAAGCATGCGATCACTCGTTTCTGTGGAACGTGCTCTTGAACCCGGCATTCCAATCCGATTACATTGGCCTTGTACGACAGGCTTCGCATTGGCAAGTCCGCAAGCCCTCCAGATGCATGAAGGTCTAGAATCACATAAGGCTCTACAGCCAGACAACTCCCGCGCCAGAGTCATCTCATAGCTGGCTGCGCCCTTCTCACCAGGAGTACTATACCACTACACAAACTGTGGTGAAGCGCCTGGCGTTTCTGGTCGTTCGCAAGGCTGGCCTTCACCTGGAATGGATCAAGAGCTCGCAGTCGGCATATAGCATCACCGAGGCTTAGCCTGATGTAAATGCAGCCACAAGTACACTTGGCCAACCACCAACGAAAGTGTCGTTTGGAACTGTGTACCTGCTTGCTGCTTGCTGGTAGTCGCACGGGTGGGATGGTCTTGAGCAAGGGCGCACAGGACGCTGCTCTGGACCACGGTGGAGCGACGTCCTTTTCTAGACGAGTCTGTGAGTGAAAGCATAAGCGAGTGAGTCGTTCCGCTGCTATCGAAGTCGAAGTCGGAACGAGCTTGTGCATGAGTAACAGACTTTGTATGTGAAACCAAGGACAATCAAGCTTGCGAAGACCTACGACCTGCCCATCTGGAACGTGCCGAATGTGCTGTTCTGGAATACCTGTCCCACGTTGTGCATCGACCCTTGGTAATAATTCCCCGGCGACTGCCCCACACCATCGCTTTCCAGGAGTAGCTGTGGTTGTTTGTGCGACGACGCCGTCGGGTCAGAGTCTGACATAGGAACAGTGCTCTGCTGCAGCTTCCCCAGATCCCGAATCCAGATCCAGAGTTCGTTGGAGACTCGCAGGTACCCTTGGTCCTGTGCATCCTGGAACTTAGTCATGCCTGAGTGGTCTGCTGGTATGGAGAACGAGTTGTATGCAGGCAAGATCGCAGAATGTTTGGGAACCACCTGTCTCTGTAAGCTTACACGCTCGCTTGGATACGAGACGTGAACCCGCGACTTACCGCGCCCACACCAGGTGTGTCGAGATCTTCGAAGAAACAGACCATTCGCATCTTAGGTCTCCCAGCCTCGTTGCGAGCCCGAATCATCGTGTGGAACTCCTGCTGGATCCGTGCCAGGACTTCGGACTCAGGCTGGAGCACGGTAATAAGTGGTTCGTTCAACCTCTTCACCAGCTTCGCCACGGAGGTGAATACCCTTGCCCAATCAGCAAGTTGAGAGCCACAGTGCGGTGTGCCCATGAAGCTAATACCCTTTGTCGACTCGAGCACCTGTCTGTAGTGATCCTCGGCGCTGTTCTTGGCACTGAGCAGCATCTTTGTTCAGTCAATACGATGCATACGATCGAGCCCTCGATGTTGTTATGGACTTACATCTTCTACGACCAAGCCTCCGAGGCTGTGGGCCACGAATAATAGGGGTCGACAGCTCTGCATTGCTAACGCGTTAACCCTCAAGGCTCATATTGAGATCTCAGTGATCACAACGTACCGTCTCAGTCCGTTCTCGGACTTGCGCCAAGCTACCGAGAAGTGTCTGCGCGTGGTTTCCAATCCTGCTCTGAGATACTGCCGAGAAGAAGTGTGCCACGTCTGCATCGTAGCCATAGGTGAAGATTCGCGCATCCGGGAGGTCAGTCGGCAACAGCTCCTCTGGCCAGAAACAACCAGTTGATCGATGTTTCCACGTACTCTCACGGTCCCCTGTCAAGCCGTGGACGAAGACAATGCTTCAACATTTAGCTGATCGCATAGGTCAGTACATCTTTGGTGTTCTGCTTACTCTACGGCTGTTGAAGTTCCTTGTGGCTCTGCACACTTCCGCAAGCCCAATGTTCGGTTCGCATTGTTGCTTCCAGTCTTCGGCGTGGAAGTAGTTTCGGAAGTGGGAGAACTCTTCGCTGCACGCGGTTGCCTCCTGAACAAACGTCTCGAGTCCATGCTTGGTCGTACGCAACAGAGTCCCGCGCTCGGTCAGTTGCAAGAACCGGAGAGTCATGAGCAAAGATCATGCTCAAATACATTATGCCATCGATTGTGCTCGTCCAAGCTAACAGCTGCGTGGCGTATCATGTGAGCCAAATAGAGATACACGCATCGCTATTTGAGACAGCGCGCAATGCGCGTGCAGCACTCCTGAGTTCGAAGGGATCATCAAGCCATAGCGGAACCACTCCAGTGAACTGAAGTTGGGGTACAAGTGCGACCCGAAAGAAGGCATTGACCCGGATGCAGGTCGCAACTTCCTCGCCCTGCTGCAGATCAGCAGTCGGGTATGTGAGTAATGTGGGTTGGTTTCGAGATTATGGCGGTGGTTTCTGGGCCCTGCAAGGCTGGCAAGGGTGCTGCTTGAGAAGGCGGGCTGGACACGCTAGCGGACGCCCCCAATACCACAGTGCATGTGGCACAGCACGAGCGGACAATGCAATATCTGCCCAAAAGAAACAACGACTGTGAGGCATGTCCGTTGTCACGGTCTGTTGTCACGGTCGACGTCGCACGAAGCGCTGGCTAGGTTTCGAAACCGGAGGCGTAGACGATAAGACCAGGATCGCGCTTTCAAGACGTTTCCCAAGCCTCGACAAGTGCCCGCAGTCTCTGATATATATACATCGATGTCCAGCCAGTATACGCTGCGACCGAATGCAACGGACTCGGACTTAGCCAACTTAACGTCAATCGCACCAAACGCACCACCGAACAGTATCAGAAATAGCAGGCATGACGAACTACTTCACGGGCAAGATCACGGACGTACAAGCAGCTTTTCAGAACAGTCCAATTCAGACGTTCATTTACAGCGAGTATGACTTGATTGTTCTCATTGCATGAATGCTAATGGCCGATCAAAGATTCCACCGAGCAAACGTCCGAGAAGCTCTACGAGTGCATCAAGGCTCTCGGCCAACGGGATCCTCAAGATGATAGAGCAGACCTCATGTACAAGCATCAGATCTCAGAGGGTACATGCCAATGGCTTCTGGAAGATGGGATGTTCCAATCGTGGAAAGGTGACCATGGTATCGAGCAGCCACTTATCTGGGTTGGCGACGGGCGTGGAGTTGGGAAGACAACGCTTGCAGTCTTCATCAGTACGCACCTGGAAGAAGCCCGGCTTAATCCTGATGACTACTGGGTTCTGTATTACTTCTGCGATAGCCGGACCGAGAATCGAAATACCGCTGCCTCGATCCTCAAGGGTTTCATGTATCAACTCTACAAGAAGCAGAACGAGCTGGCCACTGTGCTACTGGATGAGTATCGGATTCAACACGACTCTCTCTTCCATCCGCATTCGATCGAACCGCTTTGGAGGATCTGGCGCGCTATGCTGAATCGAAGTCGAGCGAAGAGGATATTCTGTATCATCGATGGAGTGGATCAGTGTGATGAGCCGAACCTCGATCACTTCTTGAGAAAGATCAATACTCACTTTGTCAGGCACAACGATCGAGAGGCTTCGAAGAAGGGGGCGGACATACCAGGGAACCCTACCGGTCATTTACCTGACGGCAACACTCAGCCTGCGCCACCTGCTCAGGCCCCTGAACTGCGTATGATCGTGTTAACTCGCGAACATCCAAGCTGTGTAACGAAAGAGCTTTGTCCTTTCCCACGACTCGTACTGAAGAGGCACGCGGTCAAAGCGGGCGAACCCGACGATTTGCAACGCCATATCGATGCCAAAGTCGACAAAGTTGTGGAAAGCTGTTCCGGAAAGGATTCGGGCAAGGAGACTACCAAAGTCATAGCCGAAGCTCTCAGCAATGGTGAAGATCGAAGCTTCCTCTGGGTCAACCTCGCAGCCGAGAAGCTGATGGACGTTGCACCGAACCAGTTGAAGAAACATCTTGCGAAGCTGCCAGAGAGCGTCGAGGGCATATATGTGCAAACACTACTTGAACTGCCATCTCGCCGACGTACCCATGTCTGTGCAATCTTGAAGTGGGCTGCTCTGGCAGCCAGGCCACTCTCATCATTGGAACTTACGAAAGCAATCAAGTACACGCTCCACAAGTCATTCTCGAGGAGGATGCTGAAGAAGGCTTTACAGGATTGTCGAGGTCTGGTCGAAGACAATGACGACAAGATCAGTCTTGCAGATCATGCTGTCCAAGATTTTCTCTTCGAAGATCAGAGTGCACTACGACAAGATAAGAAGCTCAAAGACTTTGTGTTTGATCGAAGTAATGTTCACTCCGAGATGGCGAATACCTGTATCGCGTACCTCCAAGAGAGTGCGAACCTGGCCAAAAGCCGCAGGGTCAGGCTGAAGCCGGGCGATAGCCTGAAGCCCGCAGACCTGATCTTCTTCAGCAAGCATCCCTTCTTAGAGTATGCTATGGTACATTGGATGTTTCACGCCAAGCAGGGCAACGCAGACAAAACCAACTACGGTGTTGCCTTCTTCCAGGACGACTCCGTGAGGCGAAGACTATGGTGGGAAAGCTATTGGATTTCTCTGCGCCAAACATTCGCATGGAAGTGGACCGCACCCGGCCGTTTCTCTCTCCTTCACCTTGCTGCTTTCTTCAATATCGTACCACTAGCCATATACGTGGAGGACCAGGGCCGTATCATCGAGCTGCTTGACGCCGAGGATCAGCAGGGTATGAAGCCCATCAATCGGGCTACCGAGAGGTCTCAGGCTTCCATGGTCAAATTCCTGCTTCAACAGGGCGCGTTTGATAACGATGCCTTGCGTCAGGCCGCGCGAACTGGTGAGGCGGCCATCATCATGATGCTTCTCGAAAACAGGGAGAAGTTGTTGCATAGCCCTCGGCTTGCGAGCACCAAGTCCTGGTCGGGTGCCTCTGTCAACCCCTTCCAGTCAATCAAAAAAGTCACACTCAGCTCCATTTCGGATTGGTCCAAGAAATACGACCAGCCGGACGATGACAAGTTGGCGCCGCTGTCTCCAGATGTCCAGGGGTACGGGAAAGTAACGTCGGAGAGTCCACTGCATATTGCAGCAACATGCGGGCATGAAGACGCTATTGACGCCTTCCTTGCAGCTGGCGAAGACTATAACATGGCTACTGAGGGCGGATGGACTTGTCTACACAACGCGACGTGGTTTGGAAGGGTGACGATCGTGAACAGACTTGTTGCTGCTGGAGCAGATCCCAAAGCGGTGACGAAAGAATTGATGACGCCGCTGCACTGTGCCGTCAAGAACTCGCAGGTGGCTGTTGTCGAATACTTGCTCAGCACTCGAGTCGTCGACATCGAAGCCGTAGACCAGTTTGGCTTCACCCCATTCCACATGGCTTGCAGAGCCAACAACATACCTATGATGGAAGTTCTTCTCGACTATGGTGCAAGCATCGAACGGCGCATGAGACAGGGATGGACACCGTTGCTCTGGGCCTGTATCAATGGCCAATATACTGTGGTGCAGTTCTTGCTCAACAAAGGCGCAGATGTCGGCGCTAAATGGGTTCAGGCGTGTACGGATGCCGGAAGGGCAGTGGAGCTTGGTGCGATAGGTCTCGCAAAGGCATACAAGCACGAAAGGATCGCTCATCTCATGGAAAGATTCGGAGCGATAGACATCAATCGTGTGCATGGTGAGGAACTGGAGGCTCTGCCGCCGGCCAAGGCGGCCGAGGAAGATTATACTTTGCCAGAGGTTGCAGACATTGTTGTCACGCACGCGGAGGATAGTGGAACTGTCAGTGTACTAGACGACGATGATCTAGGCTCGGGCGGTAGCGGGGACGATTCTGATGACGGCAGCGAGGCCAGTGGAGGCGGAAGTGGCTCACGCAAGCAGTCTACAAGCAGCATCCAAGATGTCACAGGCCGAAGACCAAGCCGCGGCGCCCTCCTCGGGTTAGGCATCGAGGAAGAAGTTGTCGATAACGATACCCATGGATTGCAGAACAATTTGACGGCTGTCTCGGAAAATTCCGAAGCCACCAGAGAGGTTGCCGACATCACCAATGAGAAGGCTATGAAGCGGAAGCCTGCCGGAGTCGACCATGACAATGGAGTCAGTACCGTCACCAGTAACTTAGTCACCACAGCGGAGGCCTGTGCAGAGCCAGCTGAGGAAGGTGCCGACGCAATAGGCCAGAATGCCATCCAACTGAATGACCTGGAAGGCGCTCGCGAAGGAAGCTATCTTGCGGATGGGCAAGTTACCGAAATGGTTGCTGACCAAGACAATGTCGGGACGCAACTTGGGGAAGTACGCAGTGGTGCGGAAGCTGTTGGGTTGAAAATTGACGAGACAAGGCAGAAGCCTTCGAGTCGCGATGCTGACCAAAATCTCCACGAAGAAACCAGTGGTCTTCCGGATGAGCGACGCTCGAGCAGTGTATCTCAAATGCTTGGTGTTCGGTTCGGCCGCTTCGTTCCGAAATCCCATGGGACGAACGGCACTCCCAGCGAAGACAAGGCAGATCCGTTCGGAGGTAGCAGCAACGTGGACGATGAGAAAGCAGACACGTTCGGAAAGTTCAAGCGTGTCCTCAGCTGGAAGAACGAAGCTGCTGGCGAAGGTCCTCTGTTGGCTCAAGGCAAACCTTCAGAGACATCTGAACGATATGTAGCACCCGAGAGCGCCGAGAACGGCTCAGAAGCTCCCGTGAGCCACGATGGCCTGGCAGAAGCTGGCAGTGAGCCTGCGCCCGATCGCACATTCAAAATCGGCCGCTTTGGTATGAAACGGGGCTTCAGTTGGAAGCCCAAAGAAGGGGAGAAGTCTGCTTAGAAAGCGGTTTGATCTCTCTTCCTGGGATTGACTCCGTGTCCGATTCCGTTGTGTTGCGTTTGTAGTGCGTTCGGTGTTCTGGTGCTTTTGGATGCGACATACAACAATGAAAGACCTTTTCGCCCGCTCAAACAACATGTATTTGCCCACGCTGAAAGGGTAACGATCGAATGAATCCGATCATACGGCTTGATTTACGGTCCTCGTTGACATCGATCACCTGATTCAATACTGGCAGTGAATTGGTGAGTTCGCGCCTCCATTGGCGCCAAGCATATCACACCACCATCAAACAGTCAGGGGCAACCTCACGCTCCAAAGATGATGTCCAGGTACAGGTGACCATCGATCGTAGGATCGGGCATGACCTGCTAGAGAATACTACCGCGCCTGACATTTGAAGACATGGCAACTCCCATAGCGTCAACAAAGGCTTTTGATCGTGGGCAAATGCCAGCACCGACCAGTCCACCCCACCTCCTCGTCCGCTCCGGCTTCAACAAAGTCTGCGGCTACGAGAACGGAAACCCGCAACTCCCGCTCGGCTGCCTCCCCGGCTACGACTGCACCCACGATGGTGCGGCCAGTGTGAGCGGGTGCTGTGCGACTGCTGCAATCGCAGGGAAATGTGCGCTCGAGACGACGTGCATCGGTTACAGCGATGCGTTGGCGACGAGTGTGGCAAGGGCGCACAGCTGGTACGTGAGCATTTTCTTGAGTTTTTCAGGTTAAGGAAGTAGCTGATGTCAGTAGCGATGGAGCACAACCGTTCTGCACGACGGCGTATTTCGTGGATAACTACGCCATGTTCACTTGCGGGAATGGTGAGAAGCAGGAGCAAGTCTCTGCATTTTACCACATGTCGTCGTCTGGAGCCGTGGAGTCAGGGAGTAGCCGGCAAGCGCAGTCGGCTGGATCATCGGGTGTGGCTTCAAGTAGTGGCAGCGGCAACGATAGCACCGGCAGCGACGGTACCAGCAGCAGCTCATCAACGCCTATCGGTGCGATAGTTGGCGGTGTGGTCGCCGGCGTCGCTGTGATCCTTCTTGCGGTGTTCTTGGTGTGGTTCGTACTGCGCAAGAAGCGGAAAGACAGGTTAACTATCGCTGGGACTTCGGCTGGTGGGAGCGGCGCGCCATTTCCAGCAGATGCTCCGGGTCAGACTGGTCAAGTATACGAAAAGCGAGGCCTTGGATATTCAGAATTGGCCGCGCCACCAGCGGAGATGCCTGACAGAGGGATGCGATATGCCCACGAGGCACCATTCAGACCGTCTGATCCTGCTTCGGTGGGTCGGAGCGAGCTACCCAGTAACAGAGATAGTCGGTATGAGATGCTATCGTAGAATAGACCCCATCGATCGTTACTCCTCGCGGAGCTGAAATTCGTTGCATTGATCCAATCTCATTCCTCATGATGTAGTGGTGCATGCCGAAAGCGAATAGGGCGTCAACAGCATCCTCCATCTATGCGATCTCGTCCACCGGAGTGAGCTCATCGCCACCCTTGCCATTTTCGACTGGTACTGTAGGAAGCACGGGCGCCTCCTGCTGCTGCATCTTCTCGTCTGTGACTGGAACCTCTGATGGTTGCTCGGCGTCCAGCATCTCCACCCCCTCCACCTCCTTCGCACCGTCCTCTTCTTGCTTCGCTTTCGCCGCCACCTCATCCACGACCACACCACCCACAGCCTCGATCTTCTCGCTCTCCTTGGCCTTGACCTCTTCATTCAACGTCTCCCACTCCTTGGCCCTCTCCTGAACCTTCTTACTCCGTTTTTTGCTATCCGCGATCTTCTTCTCCAACCTCGCAGTATTTCGCTCGCCATGCTCAAGACCCTTCTGCTGCCTCACCTTCTGCTGCCGAGTGAGTTGCTTCGTCTTCTTCTTCTTGCTGATGCCGGCATTCTGGGCGTTGTGCAGCCATGGCGTATACTCGGTCGATTCCTCTTTGGGGGCCTTGACTTCGTCCTTGGGAGCTGGTACAATGCCGCGGCGAGCAGCGCGAGAATGGACCGATACGCCTGTTTGGAGTTAGCAATGACACAGCTGAAAAACGTGGTATAGCTGATGTACCCTTCTTCTTAACTTTGGGTATCTTGTTAGCCATATTGGTTGTGAAGTGTGGCAAGTCTATGTGTTGGTCGTTGCTGAAATGTGCAAGCCCAAAAAATTTAAGTTTGCCAATCAGTGACATGTGAATTTGGCTTTGTCAAGAGGACCACCTTGCACCACCTTGCACCACCCCGGCGCCACACTTGGATGACCCTTCCTCCGCCTCTCTTCACTACCGGCCACATGCAGAACTCTCTTGGAGTTGCAACTCTGCATATAACATTCCACCAACATGGAGAACTACAGACCTGACTTCCGCTCCCAACAGCAACACCACACCTCTCAGCCAACCTTTGCTACCACGGTCGCATCTGGCATAGCCCTCCTCTACGTCGCGTACCAGGTAGCAGTCTACTACGATTACCCGATTCTTCCGCCGCAAGAACTGGTCTGGAATGCGCTCGTCTACCTATCGCCCAAACAGCTTCTGCTAGATTCAGCTCGGAGGCAGGAGCTTATGGACAACGGCATGCTCTCGCAGACCCATGCAGCCAAAAGCGAAGTCCTGCGGAGGATACTGGGCATGGGCGGCAACGCGATGTTACAGAAGCTGCCTGCAGAGGGCATCATGCGCGGAGCGAGCTCACTTGGCGCACGCATGCAGTCCACCAAGCCGACATCAGATGCGCCGGCTGGGCTGGGGAACTGGGATAACTCGTGCTACCAGAATAGCGTGCTGCAGGGGCTGGCTTCGCTCGACAGCGTGAAGTCATATCTGCAGCAAGCTGAGAATCGGGTACGGGAAGGGGAGGACAGCACGACCGAGAGCTTACTTGAGACGGTCAACCGACTCAACGATCCGGATAACAACGGAAGACAGCTCTGGACGCCGGCGAAGCTCAAGAGTATGAGTAGCTGGCAGCAGCAAGATGCTCAGGAGTACTTCTCGAAAATCATGGACGAGCTGGACAAAGAGGCTGCAAAGTCGGTCCTCGAGGTAGTGCCAAAGCCGGGACTGGAGAGTATTGTGGAGTCCTCAGAGTCTCCCATGCTTGAACACTCCGTGCTTGGAGATGCTGCGCAGGACACCGATGTGGCCTCTTCGGAACATCGCAACCCTCTTGATGGCCTTCTTGCCCAGAAAGTGACTTGTACCCACTGCGGACATTCTGACGGCCTTTCTATGATCCCATTCAACTGTCTCACCATCCCGCTTGGCTCAGCACCGTCATACAGCATCGAAGAATGTTTAGACGAGTACACCAAGCTCGAGGAGATCCCAGAAGTCGAATGCGGCAAGTGTACTCTTCTCCGCGCTCAGCAACAGTTGGAGAGGATGTTACCTCCTCCGCCGAGCTTTGGCTCTGTCGACACCAACCCGCCGATCAATTGCAAAACTCTCTCTTTACCACCAGAACTTCGAGCACAAGCATTCGCACGACTAAGCGCGATTCAGCAAGCACTCGAAAAAGACGACTTCGAGGACAAGACCTTGACAGAGACGTGCTCGATACCCAAGAAGTCTCGAGTGTCGAGTACGAAGACCAGGCAGGCTGTGATTGGAAGGTCGCCGAAGAGTCTGGTTGTGCATGTGAACCGCAGCGTCTTCGATGAGTTGACTGGTGTGCAGAGGAAAAACTATGCCAGTGTTAGATTTCCTGCAAGGCTTGACCTAAGCTCTTGGATGGTGAGGACCGAAGATGAAGATGAACTTGACAACGAAGAAGCAGAATACTCCATGCCAAATGGATCATCAGCAAGCAGCACAACGGCGGAGAACATTGATGAGCTAATCTACCGCATCAAAGCTGTCGTTACGCACTACGGACGGCACGAGAATGGCCACTATATCTGCTATCGACAACATCCTGTGCAAATGCGGCAAGACGAGGATGATGTACCCGAAACTCGTGAGCCTGAAGACGACGACCCGCAATCTCTCGAAGCAGAGTTACCGCAAGCTACCACAGAAGAGCTTCGCTGGTGGCGTCTGAGCGATGAAGACGTGTCTTCTGTGTCCGAGAGTGAGGTTCTGGCCCAAAATGGCGTGTTCATGCTCTTCTACGAGCGTGAGGATCTACCTCAGCCTCCTTCGAACTCTGGCACTGGGGACGCTGCGTCTGCTGAAACGCAGGCTGCGCGGTCAGGTGTCGATGTTGACGCCATCGAAGTTGAAGACATTGCGGATGCTCCAGCATTCCTTGTTCCTTCTGCCGGGTGTTCAGGGTCAGTACTTGCTCTCCATGGTGCAGAAGAGGATGTTGCTGCTACACCGTCATCTAGCTCTGCATCCGTACAGGCTGAAGGCTCGTCAACGGAAGACACTGCTCCAACAGCATCAACGACACCGACAACACCATCGATGCAGAACGAATCCGAAGACTTTGTTGCAGTACCTATGGAACGGGATACCCCTCTTGAACAGATATCGTCGCCAAAGGCAACGCGGTCGTTCATGCGTACTGCTCGCCAACCTTCATCGTCCAAACGAGGGCATGACAGAGCATTTGGTGAGAGTGGTTTCAGGGCTGTTGCTGCGACATGAATTCCCATCTGCAGTTCGTGCTGCGGTACTGTTCGGTGGCGCTGGCGAGCTCTGAGTAATCCATATGATTGGTTAACACTACTTCTCAAATGAAACCCGACATTGACACTACTTCTCATGCAAGCTTCGTTCCTCAAGTGCAAGTGTTACGGATGATTGCCATGTACACCGGCGCTTGACACAACCTTACGTCCACCTCGATCTCAACTTCATGCAAAGCACTCCCAGACTGGCGTCAACTACACATGGCGTGCAAAACGTGTCATGGCCTGGACGTACCCCCTTTCGAAGCCCCGGAATTCGGCCTGAGAGTCGACCCTACACGCCTTGAGTTAAGTGTTCCGAACTGCGATGGCTGCGCCTTCCTACATGGTGCTCTAAACGCGCTCGACCTCATACCCATGCAGATTGCGTATATCGATCTCTACAATGCTCTCAAAGGCGCTCCGCTCGGGGTGAGCATACAACTCCGAGACATGCGTCCGACTGACCAGCAATACGGCGTGGCAAGGCGAAAGATCTGCCTAGAGCTTTTCGTCTCCGACGATAAGCCTTCTCGCTGGCCGTGCATCGGCGCTGGACGGCCGCTCCTAGGGCAGCCGTCTCTGCAAGACGCAGTTTCTCTTGCTTCGTTGTGGTATGCGGACTGTAAAGCGCATCACAAGTCTTGTCATTCAACACCCCGCACAACACCAACGAGACTTGTGCATGTCGGAGTCCCTGGAAGATACCCACATCTCGTAGAGCCGGGTATGGACTTTGAAGAGCCATATCTCCCCCTGAGCCATTGTTGGGGATCGCGAACGATTCATCCAGACCACAACTGCTAATCGCGAAAGCCATCTCGCACGTATCCCGCTTCACGAATTGCCAAAAACCTTTCAGGATGCCGTCAGATTCGCTAGAGAATTTGGCGTACAGTATCTATGGATAGACTCATTGTGCATCATCCAGAACGATCCGGAGGACTGGGCTCGTGAAGCAGCCCGGATGACTGAGGTATACGAGTCTGGCCTCTTCACTATCGCCGCTGATGCCGGAGACAGCAGCTCAGCAGGACTATTGCACACCGATGAAGGGCGGCGAGTCACAATCTGCGTCCTGAAGGCTCCAGGCCTCCGCTATGCAGGCACCATGGTCGATGTGTATGTAAGAGCAGACGGCGAGAAGATGATCAACGATGTTGCTCACCATAACATCGTGGACGCAATCGCTGATAGCACGAATCACCGCGAACGAAGCCGGCTCTCGCGACGTGCATGGGTCATGCAAGAGAGACTACTATCGCCGAGGACTTTGCATTTCACCGCAGCGGAGCTCGCTTGGGAGTGCAACGAGCAAGTGAGGTGCGAGTGCAGAGTCGCCGAGGAGACGGCCCTGGCTCTCGCTATCACTTTCCAACACAGCTACGTTGATCGGAGTGACGACGGCTACTTGCGCCATTTTTGGTTACAGACAGTGGAAGATTCACAAGGCGAAGCATGACCTTCAACACGGATCGGTTAATGGCTCTGGCAGGTATCGCAGGGGCAGTCCGACGGACTACTGACGAGGTCTACCTCGCAGGCCTCTGGCTTGGGGAAGAAAGTCTGTTTCATGGGCTGCTGTGGATGTCGGGATGTGACAAGAGGCTGGGTTCAGCTTTACCGCACGATGTCATGGAACACCGACGTCAGCCACATGGATATGCGCCCTCCTGGTCGTGGGCTTCTGTCACCGGGTGCGTCGCGTTCGTGGAACGCAAGTATGAGGTGCCCGGCGGCGGCCTGGCCATAGAAGCCAGGCTCGTATCTGCGGGAGATACTGGCAAGCCGTCCTCGAAGTCGTCGGCAGTGAGCGAAGCCAAGCTCGTAATCAGAGGCTTCCTAGCACCAGTGTCCCTCGTCAAGCAGGCCGGAGACACGATATCATCGACATTACCAGTACCCGCCATCCCAGGATACCAGACCATCAGCGAGAAATGCCTGCCACGGACTGCATTCGCTGGCGCGACGCGGTACGGAAGACAACCGATGAACCACTCGTGTGTGGGAGAAGGCATCGACCAGGACGACTTCGGCTCGTACCTGTGCGATACTGCGGTTCTCGATGTAGACGATCTGCTGGAAGCAGATCTGACGGAACGCCATTTCTTCTTGATGATTGCATATAGCAGCAATACCTCAGAAGACCTGTCGCCGTACGATGAGCTTCCCAAGCAGTATCAGGGCTCACCAGCTGCACGCGCAGAGATTCCTAACGGACTACTTCTCCGCTCAGCCCGAAGCGAGCCATCCTCATTCGAGCGCATAGGTTTGGTGCATTCCCGTCTGCGTGCCCGGGGCTGGGAGCTTTGGAAAGACTGTGCCACGGAGTCTACCATCGAAGTTATGTGACATATATACTACACCGGATTCCGCTGTGGTAATGGAGGACATGGTTGTGTAGCGTAGTTCTCGTCTGCGTCGGCTCTATTACTTTACACTCGCAGCTTGAAGATGCCCGATGTTCAACGATGAGGCTAACGCTGACAGAACAGTCTGTCAATGCCCCATCAACGAATTGATAACATGGCTCCCCACCGTCGCTCCAGCGCCAAAGATGGCCGCGCCACCTAGTCGTTGCGGGATGCTGCGGAGGAAACTGTGATGCTGCACCATTGTTAACCGCGTATTTGCCAATGCTGACGAACGCTCTGAACTCACCTCGGGATGCTTGGGGTGAGCAGGATGGTCCGGGTTATCGTGATTCTTGTGAGCATCGCGTAGGATCTGCTTGTCTTCTTCGCTGAGATCGGACATCTGCAGGTGACCCTGGCCTTGGTGCTTGCCCTGGTGGGCGTGTTTCTGGAGTTGGGTTAGAAAATGTCTCGCAGGGTAAGGTAGAGGATATATCTCACTGGAGGCATCCTGGCGGTAATGTATACTTCTCGGGGTCTAATCAATCGATGCTTGGCTGGCCTTGGGATCGTTGTCGTCGTCTAGTTCATAATAATGTCCGTGGCAGGTCCATCTAGAGCTTGAGACGGGATGACGAATGGAGCATGATGTCACCGCTATGCTCTAGAGAGCTCTTTCTGGGCCTTTCGACGTAGAACATTGGTAGACCAATCGCACTTCTCGCCTGATCCAGCAATTGCTTACATAAGAGCAACGCCAAGATGAAGATTCGACCTCACCTCGTCGTCACTCTTCTTCGACACAGTCACAGTCCAGTCTGAGAAGGGCCAGGATGATTCCGCATCGCACTCTGCTTTGTAACGCTTTACCCCAAAGATGTGACATTGGGACGAACTTCGTCCGCTGGCGGAAGCTCTCCAGCTCGTCCTGGTACGCCTCTGGACCTGGCTGGGTACGAGTACCAGGACAAGCGAGACAACCGCTCCAGTACCGTGCTCAGATTCGCGGGATGATGGAGCAATCAACACTCCGTTAGCCGTCCGCAAGAGTAAAGACCAATGCTGATCAGAAGACTGTGAGTGTCAAAGATTCCGCACCTTCACCACCACGTAAAAAGGCCAAGGTGCCGAGCCTTGTCTCGAACCTCACCTTACAAATCGACAATGTAGCAGCTATACCAAACTCCACTCTTCCGGACGTACAACGCCAAGAAGAAATGATCACCAGCTGCAATGCAAACTACGAAGTTGTGCAAGAGTGCTGAACAAGCATCGACTGCTCGTGGTGAAGACAAGATATAAGTATTGACAGCCTCTCCTCCATCCTCCGTCCCTCTCATAACCTCTACACCCTCTTTCTTAAAAACCAAAAAACAAACACAATGTCATCCCTCACCTACACAAACCCCCCAGGCTACGGAACCCACCTCAGCACCATAAACCACTACTCCCAAGCCGTCCGTCTGCCCACCACACCCCCAACCCTCAAAATCTCCGGCCAAGGCGGCTGGGACCCCATTACCGGCGATATCCTGGACCCCGTTTCCGCAGACAACATCGCCCAACAAATCGACCAAGCGTTCGCGAACGTGGACGAAGTTCTTCGTAACGCGGGCTCGAAGAACGGGTGGGGGGATGTTTACCTGGCAAGGGTGTATTCCGTCGAGCTGAATGCTTTCGAGGGCACGGCGAAGAAAGCGCTGGCGCAGGGGTTGAAGAATTGGTGTCAGGGGCATAAGCCGTTGTTGACGGCGGTGGAGGTGAAGGCGCTGTATGGGGAGAAGATGAGGATTGAGATTGAGGTTGAGGCGTTGGTTGAGTAGTGGGGTACGGAGGCAGCGTCGCGGGTGTGCGATTAGCCAGATGGGATGCAACTTGACTTGCTTAGCTCGCTTCCTACTCTGCCCTGCGTCGCCGTCCATTGACCTCCGTCTTCTGCTGGTTGCGCTCAGCCTCTGTGAGCTCTCGCTGTGACCTCGCGGCCGGATCTCACTGCGGAGATAGGCAAGACATACAGACTCAGCCAAATCCATTCATTCAAAACTACCTCGCTAAACTCACACCACCTCCCCACCGCCCTCCTTCCCCCAACACAATTACCGCCTCCCACCCCCAGCCCCCCAGTGCCCCTCATCCCTCACAACCCCATTCAAAAACCCCATCAAAAACTCCTTCGCCTCCGTCGGCGTCCCGCTCCCACTACCCCCGGGACTGCTCACAGAAGCCAAACGACTGCTTCTCCCAGATGCCATAGCAGCAGGTAACTGCGTCGGCCCTCCACTCCTCCCGTTCAACGTACCCGGCAACTGCGTAGGTCCAGAACTCGTAGCAGGAGTCCCAAGCGTAAACGGCGAGATAGGCGTTCCCGGGCTCGTGACGGGCGTACAGGAAGTCTTGTTGAAGAGGTCGAGGAGGAGGTTCTGCTGTTTTGGCGGAGGAGCGGTGGAGAGGTGAGGTGTTGGTCTGGCTGAGGGGCGACGTTCGGGCTCGATGCGGGGGGCGTGAGGAGGGGTCGGTTGTTGTGAGAGTGTGGGAGGTGGATTGAAGAGGTCGAGGAGGTTGGTATTACGGGTATTAGATGTTTGTTGTGGGCGGATGATAGTTGTTGCTGGGGTAGCTTGGGCAGGTGAAGTGGGTGTCGTTGAAGTTGGCGGCTTGCCGAAGAGAGTGAGGAGCTGGTCTTTCTTGTCTGCAGGTGGCTGTGCTGTCTCCGAATGACCATCCCCGTTGGACCTCTTCAGCACTTGAGGGTGGAAGTCCGCTTGCGGCCGTTCGTTGCGAAGAGGACTCGTAGGTGCGACGAGTGACTTCGGACCTCTGGCAGAACCGGGTCTTGCCAGAATCGTGAAGGGTGGAGCAGCTTGCTGCCCAGTCGAGGTGGAGTGTGTCCCATTCCTGCGCGAGGGCGAGCCAGCAGGACTAGCATTATTTGCTTTCGGTGACCGCGATGCACTTTTCGCTGCTGTGGGCTGTAGTGTAGATGGAGACAACCACCGCTGCTCTGGGGTGGGTATTGCGGATTGAGCTTTGGGAAGCGCCGAAGGGTCGAAGAGCTGACGCGACTTCGGCCGTTCACGCTCAGGCTGAGGCGTGGCTGGTGACTCTGCTGGTGGACTTCGAGGACTGATGATAGGCGGCGACTTCGCCTTCAATTTCATCGGCAATGTTCTTGTGATCTCGTTCAGCGTTGGCTTCCGTTTCATAGGTCTGATTGTTCTTTCTGTGGTGTTTGAGAGCGTTGGGGAGACCGATTCCTGCGGCTGCTGCTGCGACACGTGTGGCAACGCATCTGGCGCTTGAGTAACGGGCGCCTTCTCCAATAGACCAAGCAGAGCAGTTTGGTGGCTACTTGCTGGGCGTTGAATAGTGCTCGCGGAAGCTCTGGCAGGGGCGGTTGGTATGTTGCCGTTGCTCTTGAACGCATCGAGCAGCTTCATCGATTGAGCATTCAGCCTCGGTGGCGGCAGCTGCGAAGCATTCGGCACGGCTGGACCACTGGCGATAGCGCCTTGGCCTTGAGCCAGATAAGCATTGGGTTGATGCTGTTGGGGAGGTATCTGCATGTGCTGCGGGTGCATGTGGGGTGGCATTGGCTGTCGCTGCGCATCGGGATGATGGCGCATGTCCTGTGGGAAGCCACTGTGCGGTGGCCGGAAGGGCATGCCTGGAGGTGGAGGATGTGGCATGTTCTGTTGTTGCTGGAAGTAGTGTTGTTGCGGGTGCGGCGGCATACCACCGAGTGAGTGACCCTGCGAGGACTCATTCGGGCTAGGACCGAAGATATTCGGCGTCGGCAGTGAGCCATGCCGCTGTTCTTGCTGAAATAGTTGTTGAGGAGGAAGCGGGAATTGCGGCGGTGGGGGTTGTCGTTGCTGATGAGCTAGCGATGGATATCTCAAGTGGTCGGGCTGTGGTGTCTCTGGCTCTCGAGGAAACAGGTTGACTTGCTCAAGTGGAGTCTGAGGTATCTGGTTGGAGCTCGGTGCCGGAGCAGTACCTCGAAGCATTGCCAACAAATCATTCGCAGGCGCCGACGCGGCTGTGTATCCAGCTTGAGTCGCAGCTGAATCGGTTGAAGCAGGTTGTCTCAACATCTTCTTCAAGTCTGCAATCTTATCATCGTAAAGCGCGGCCATCTCAGGACCCGACTCATCCTCCACCTCTCCATCGTCCTCTGCAACCGCCTGCACTGCTCTCCCGTTGATTGGCACACCTTTCGTCTTCCTCGTGGTCCCCTGCTTCTGCTGCTGGCCAATCCACTTCTTCAACTGCGCCAGAAAAGGCGCAACCATATAAAACTTACTCGCACTCGCTCCCTCCCCATCATGATGAATCTTCTGCTTCTTAAAGCCCGGCAGATCTTTAATAGCATACCACTTGATCGCACCAATCTCCTTCCGTGTCCTAGGCTCGAAATGTGTATCGTTCGCTACCCCCCTCAAAACAAATAGCCGCATATGCTGCTCCCGCATGGTAATGTCAATGAACTTCGCATCATCCTCGTTCTCCGGGACCAGTCCAGCTTCCCGAGCATCATAGCCAGTCTCCTCGTAAACCTCCCGCACGGCGCAATCTAAGTCCTTCTCGTCCTTATTAATCTTCCCTCGCGGAAACGACCAGCTCGCGCCTTTCTTCCAGCCCCGCACAAGCACCACATTCTCCATCTCCTCGTCCAGCATTATGGCGCCTCGTACGGGCACACGCACCTTGTACGCCAAGAACTCTTCGTACGCGGCGATGTGCTGCGCGTCGGTGAAGCCGCTCAGAAGGGGACAGTGCTGGAACAGCAGTAGACAGAACTGTCGTAAGGCCAGGCTAGGGAGTGGAGTATGCCCGGACGCGGCGACGGCGGGGCGGACGAAGTCTTCGTAGAACCATTGCGCCTCTTCGACTTGAAAGCAGAGGCGCGGGACGGAGGAGAGCTCGGAGGCTGGGAGGTTGAGTAGGAAGCGGACGGTCAGGTCGTCGAGCCAGTCAACAAGGGTGGTAGGTTGCTTCGAGGTTGTCATGTTGGTATGTGAGTCGTGGTGGCATTGCATTCAGTCGTGTATGGGTCTTGTTGAGTGATGGTTGGTATGGCTCGTAGCTATAAAACTGCAACGCCTCCCCCCACTCAAGCAAGCCTCTCGACATCTGACACCACCATGGCTACCGAAGATCTCAAATCCCTCGCAACGTCCACGACCGCCGACTACTACGACCTCTTGTCGCTTGAACCACATCAGACCAGCGATCAGGAGTCCATCCGCCGCGCCTACCGCAAAACCGCCCTAAAATACCACCCAGACAAAGTCGGCGCCTCCAACCATGCCGCCCTCGAGAAATTCCACCTCCTCCAAATCGCCTACGACGTTCTCTCCACCCCCGAACTCAAAGACTTATACGACAATGCCCGTCGAGCGCGAGAACAAGTCAAGGAGCGCGACCACCTGCTTAGTGCAAGGCGCAGGGAGATGAAGGATGATCTCGAGCGGAGGGAAAGGGAGGGCGCTCAAGCAGGTAAGCGCAAGTGGGAGGGAGATGACGAGATGGCGCAGGAGATGGCGAAGATGAGGGAGGATACGAAGCGCAGGCGGGTGGAAATTGAGGAGCGGAGACGGAGGGAGATGGAGGAGCTTCTCCGGGAGGAGGAGGGGGGTGCCGCCAGTACAGTGGCTGATCTGAGCACCGAGGCGGGTGACGGGGTGACGGAGATGGAGCGGAGTGTTAAAGTGAGGTTTGGGGTGGACGATATGGTGGAAAACGAGCTTAGGGAGGTGTTTGGGCGGTTCGGAGAGGTGGAAGATGTGGTAGTGAGGTCGAAACCACCAAAAGACTCTACGACGAAGAAGAAGAAGAAGCGATCGCCCCATACCGCCCTTCTCGTCTACAAAAGTGTCGTTGGTGCTCACGCAGCAGTCTCTGACTACCCAAAGCTCGCCACCACCGAGCCGGAGACGTTTTCACGCTTCGACTCAGTCGAATGGGCCGCCGGTCGAGAGCCCGACTTCATCCCCAAGCCAAAGGCGCCCGTTCTCGAAGATACCAACATGGCCACCAACTCGCCGCCCCGCCCACGAGCGACCGCTTACGACGGCGGAGAGGCCAAAACGAAGGTGCCAAAATTTAGCTTCAAGCCTACAAAAGGAGCTGGAGGTGGGGCGACCCTGGACGAAGTTACGATGATACGGCTTAAAAACGCGGAGAAGAGGCGCCAAGAGGCGAAAATTCGCAAGGAGGAGGAGGCGGCGGATCTCGAGGAGGCGGATGGGGTGGCGGAGTAAATGGCAGGTAGTACGGCAGCACCAGAATATTTACGTTTTTGGAGAGGTATTGACTTGATTGACAGTTAGTTGAACGAGTTTTCCGATGTAGCAACGGGCAGCGTGATGTGATATCAGGAAGGAGGTGAGCTCGAGGGTTGATTTTTATCTCGGAGAGCATTGAACTGCCACTTTTTAGGTACCTGGCCGTCCCGAACTGCGGTATGTGTGCTATCTCCTGGCCAGATCTTGTATCCATGCTCGTGTGGCGAGTGCTGATGCTCTAGCGCCGTTGGCTCGCAGTAGGAGACGGCTACCTGCGTCTACACCCCCTTCACCGCACACCACTCGTCCGAACCTCGCCGAACAGCCCTCAAACGCATATATGCTGTCTTTCCCGGCATGACGGCTAAGCTACCCGGACCGCCTCCTCCCGCCCATCATCAATCTTTAGCCCTTGCAAAGTTCGAGCCCCAGCTAACATTCCCCAAACAGCCTACATCAACCCCGAGCCCCCGATCACAGAGTCAACACAAACCCCCGGCGCACCTTCCGCTGATTCCCTATTCACCACGCCGCGCAACACGATGGCCCTCGCCACGGTTCGCAAAGCGCTGGTCTCCTGCCGAATCATCTTGGGGCCATGGTTCCACTTACACGCTCCTGATGGAGGGTATGGTAAAACTTGGCTGTACTTCCTCACGGTCGTACCTCCTTACGGTCGTACCTCCCGATTATGCTCCTCTATGACCTGTGTGCCGTCGAGCTTCGGGTATACTGGTTTGTCCACGGAAATATGAAAACGACAAAAACATCGACAATATCAGGTAAGTTTCATGGGATGGGAGGTAGTGGTTTGGGTAGCTTTCTTTTGTTCCCACTCTTCTCCGTAAAAGGTCTTTCCTACTGGTTCCTTGTATCTAATTAAATCGACGTTGGTTCGGTGCCTGGACCGGTATGGCTGACCGTTGTGCTGTTGCGAAGACACATAGTATCCATACATATTAATGGACTTGAAACGATTTTGCCAACTACTTTTACAATTGAGGTCTCCTCTACAGATATCTACCACTACTGTAGTTCGCTGTCCAAGATAATAAAACGTGAATGTTCCCGTCGTATTGAACGAATTGATCATCGCCATGATGTCAAGCTCAGTCAGCAACAACCTCGAGCTTCTGATGGACCTTGAACTTCAGTCCACCTCTCCACCAAAGATGTGAACATGTACGCCTCGCGCTCGACCTTCCGCGTCCCTTATATCTGCACCCAATGTCTCCGTCAATCCCGTCATCGCGTTTATAGCACCTTAAACAACGCTCCGAATCCCCCACCTCCACCACCTTCCGGCGCAGCCAAACTAACAACCCGCCGCCTCATCTCCCTCCACGGCCTCGACGCGCCCAAATTCCTCCAAGGCCTCGTAACCGCCAATGTCCGCCCAGACTCCCGCTCGGGCTTCTACTCAGCTTTTCTTACCGGACAGGGACGAGTACTAAATGATGTCTTCGTCTACCCTACCTTAGGCTCACGATGGCATCAAGACGTGAACAAAGATGAGGAGCAAGGATATCTGGTAGAGGTGGATGGAGGGCAAGCCGAGGCGCTGGTGAAGCATCTGAAGAGGCATAAATTACGGTCGAAGTTTAAGCTACGGCTGCTTGAGGATGGGGAGTTGAATGTGTGGAGTATGTGGAAAGAAGATGAGCGATGGACGGCGCATACGAAAGTTGAAAGGGAGGGAGGTGTGGTTGCGTTGACGGATTGTCGGGCGCCTGGGATGGGGCAGAGGGTGTTGCTACCGGACTCTGCGTGGGCTGAAGCATTGGGTGGTGAGGCGGAGGGGCTGGAAGAGGCGCCGCTGAGTGCGTATACGATCCGGCGGTATCTGAAGGGGGTGGCTGAGGGGCAAGAAGAGATTGCGAGGGAAGAGTCGTTGCCGATGAACTCGAATATCGACATCATGGGTGGGATTGATTTCAAGAAGGGGTGTTACATTGGCCAGGAGCTTACGATACGGACTCATCATACTGGGGTTGTGAGGAGGAGGATGCTGCCGGTTGCACTATACAATCATGGCCAAGATCCGCCAGCTACGATGACTTACGAGCCAGACGCAGGACTGCAAACACCGGAAAAGGACGCAGACATCCGCAGGGATGACAAACGAAAACGAGCGACAGGCAAATTCATCGCCGGGATCGGCAATATCGGTCTAGCTACGTGCAGGCTGGAACAGATGAGCGACCTGACCGTCTCCGGCGAAGGCAGTTCTTTCAGCCCCGACGATGGATTCATCGTCCAAGACGTCAATGGGCAGGAAATCGGAGTCAAAGCCTTCGTCCCAGACTGGATCCGCGGCAACATTCGAGAAGCAAAAGTCCAGAAACGTGTCACATGAACAAGCCTTCTATTTGTTACCTTCCGTCCAGTGCTCGCCACTCCCCATCAGCAAAGTGCCTTTATCTAGGTCGCTGTTCTGCTTCTCGCCGATCCATTGCGGTTTCAGAGCCATCAGCCCGGCTTCGATGTTCCAGGCTCGGCCGCCTTCGATGTACATGGTTCCGCCGTAGACTTTGCCGTCGGCCATGACGCCGAGGATGACTTTAGCGACGTCTTCGGCGGTGTTGGCGGGTAGGCCGGCTTTCTCCCAGGTTGGCTCGATGGCTGCAGTAAGGCGGGTTCTGTGGCAAGATTAGCTGGAATACGCGATTCTGATTGCGACAATCGGGCTTACTTTGTCATCCATGGAGATATGGCATTCGTCCGGATCTTGAATGGAGGCTGTATTAGAAGTCTGCAACGCGTCAGCATCAACTATTCATCCGCGATATCGACCCAACTCACTCCCTCAACACCCTCATCAACCCCAACACCCCATGCTTCGCGGCCACATAAACATTCAACCCCGGATCCTCCCTAAACCCCGCCACACTACTCAACAGCGTCAAACTCCTATCCCCACCCCCCTCCCCCTGCCGCAAATACACCGACGCAATATTAGCAAAATACAACACCCCTTTCAAATTAACATCAACAGTGCTCATCGCCTTCTTCGGCTCCTGCCGCACCGTCTCCAACGTCAGTTCCGGATCGAACATGCCCAGCTGCTCTCCTAGTCCGGCGTTGGCGACCGCATGATCGATCCGGCCGCAGGTCTGCAGGGCGGCGTCGAAGAGCGCGAGGTTGTCGGAGTAGGACGTCACATCGCAGGGGATGAACTTGATATAGCTATTGGAGTTGGCGGAGAGTTCTTCCTCGAGAGCGAGCCCGGGCTCGGAGAGGATGTCGCCGAAGAAGACGTGCGCGCCGGCGGAGTGGAGGAGGCGGACTAGGGAGGCGCCTACGCCTAGAGCGCCGCCGGTTAGGACGACGACGGAGTCTTTTAATGGGGAGGGGGAGCCTGGGTGGAATTGATATGTCATGTTGCGGTGGGGGGCAATGATGGGTTTGGTGAAGCGATGGGGACGGAAAAGGACGTCAACAATATACTTGAATATGTGTCCAGATCATTCTTCGACCTGGCCCTTCCCGACCATCGTCGGCACTTGTTCGTGGTTGTGGATGCCCCGCGGTCTCCACAAGTCGAGACGCCTGTCCGGAAAGATTTCCGAATCTGTCTCTTGAGGAGACACGAATCTTACGTCTCTGTTATGCTATATTAAGGTTATATGTCGAAAGACCGTTTGTCAAGCCAGCTTGGGGAATTTGTCAACACAGTCCAATGTAGCCAACCCCGGAGTGTAACATGAAGGGACGAAGCACACGCAAGGCAGGACGTCTGGTATGCAGTGGTCATGGTCGGCTCAAAGAGGCGTACGGCATCAGTCTGAAGTCAAAATCGTGTCCTGGTATAGGTTATAAATGGGTATGGAAACAGGTGGTCAGAATGTAGGAGCTTTCGTACGGACGGAAGAGGCACGTGACATACGGCGCAATCTGAGCATCGATGGCCCAACCATATATTGCGCCTAAGCTATGCATCGCTATGCTGTACTACAGACCATCCCAATTCAAGCTATTAGATCTCCACTTCACCTCTTCGTCATGGTTGTCGCTGGAGGCAACCCCTTCGTCGGCGGTGGACTCATCATAGTCCTCTGCCGCTCAGCATACTCCTTCACGATAACACTGCAAGCAATCTCCTTGCACAGCCTCTTCGTCCTTGCTGGTGGCAAAAGACCAGCAAACTCCAGGCCCGATGCTCGCTCCACAGCCTCAATAGGCACCTCGAAATCCTGCAAAGGCTTGTCGTTCGGGATGATATCGTTCGGCAATACGAACGCTCCTAGCGAGACGTTACCGCCAGCGTTGCCGTCCTCTGCGAAGATGACTTTGTAGAAGTGCGTTGGCACTGCAACGTTCGGTGGGTGCCCGATCACTTCGTATGAGACTTTCCACTTCCCATCGATCGCGTCGCGTTTCGGTAGGTATAGAGGTCCAGTAACAATGCGAACGGATGGGTAGAACGAAGTCAGGCGGCGACAGAAGTCTTCGAAATGTGCCCAGTAATCTCTGTTGAACCCATCGCCGACCTGAGGACACATATTGGACAGCGCGAAGGTGGAGTCCATGGCTTCTTGGCTCCATTTAGCGTCTGCTGCAGGGACCTGATGCCCTCTGTCGTACCCGCTTCGCGCGTAGTCGAGGAGCTTTGCCCTGAACTTCTCGGGAATGGTATGGTCTTCGGCGAAGTAGGAGTGTCTACGATCGCCGTTCCGAAGCAGAAGGGATGCGGGCGTGATGTGCTCTGCTACCCAGTGTGGATTCCTTCGCGCGCGGTCGAAGGACGATGTGAGGGATGGTGCTGCTCGGAGATCTGCTACAGGTCCTGGGAAGCCATACTGGAAGACGCCGTTGGGGTCGACTGGAGGGACAGCCGGGACTCCTGGATCGTCTCGTCGGATCGCAACAGGTGGAGGTGGTATTGTCCGTGACGGATCTTTTGAGAGTGTGGTGGTGGTTGTTGTTACTGTCTGCGTTTCCTGCTGTCTTCTTCCTCCGATGCCGTAGATTGCTGCGGTTGTTGCTGCTCCTACGCAAGCTGATGCGCCTGCGACGAGGGCGAGGGTGAACTTCGACATGCTGCTTGTCGGTGGTGGCATGCGAGAGCAAGGAAGTCGAGGTGCTTTTATACACACTGCCGCCGGCGTCTCTCAACCACCACCTGCCAGTGGTCACCGTCCTTGTTGTCTCATCTGCAACTGCAAGCACACACGCGAAACCAATCATGCTGGAGTTGGATCGTCCAATCACGACATTGCTGTCACCTGAAGTCGTGCACTAGCGCGTTGCTGCCTTCGGACCTCACTTGAATAGCCGATCAACTCATATCTCCAAAAGCTTTCCCACTTCGCAAAGTTCCACCAAGTCTAATCTCACGGATGAGTATAGCTGCGCGCCGTCGTTGTCGACAAGATGACGGACTTACCGCACCGTGACAAGCCGGCAGAGCCGTCCAAGTACGGTGGCGGACCCGAGGAGGAAGAGGAAGAAGAAGACGATGTCGACGACTCCGCATACAAGACCGTTAAGGATGCTGTACTCTTCGCGATCGATGTCAGTGAAAGTATGCTCCAGACGCCGAAGGTCGTGGTTCCAAAGAAGCCGGACACAGCATTGTCTCCCACGGTGGCGGCTCTGAAGTGTGCATATGCACTAATGCAACAGCGTATCATCTCAAACCCGAACGACATGATGGGGATTTTGCTGTTCGGAACCGAGAAGAGCAAATTCCAGGATGGCGATGAGGAGACAGGCAAAGGTGGTCTACAGTATCCTCACTGCTACCTTCTTACGGACTTGGACGTGCCCGCGGCTTCAGACGTCAAACTGCTACGAGCGATGGTCGAAGACGAAGAAGAGGCGTCTAAACTATTGCAATCGTCTACTGAAGAAGTCAGCATGGCAAATGTGCTGTTCTGCGCCAACCAGATCTTCACCACCAAAGCACCCAACTTTTCGTCCCGCCGCTTGTTCTTGGTCACCGATAACGACTATCCCCATGCGTCCAACAGAGATGCTCGTAACTCGGCCGCAGTCCGAGCCAAGGATCTCTATGACCTCGGTGTCACGATCGAGCTCTTCCCGATCTCGCATCCAGACCGGGGTTACACCTTCGACCGTAGCAATTTCTACAACGATATTGTCTACTCGGCCACACCCTCAGACCCAGACGCACCAGCGCCGCTTACGAATGACATCAAATCTGCAAGCTCTTCCGCTAAGGACGGAATCAGCTTGTTGCAGGCATTGCTGTCGTCCGTTGCGTCCCGGGCGGCCCCACGACGAGCACTCTTCGGCAATCTGGCATTCGAGATAGGTCCGGGGCTGAAGATCAGCGTCAAGGGTTTCATATTGCTCAAGCGACAGGAGCCGAAGCGTACATCTTACATCTACCTACCATCCGACAGCGAGAGACCGCAAGTCGCTGTAGGCAGCTCAACCCTGATGGCAGAGGACACGGCACGCTCAGTAGAGAAGGTCGAAATCCGGACGGCGTACAAGTTTGGTGGCGAGACCGTCTCGTTCACCGAGGAGGAGATGGCCAAAATCAGATACTTCGGCGACCCTGTTATCCGAATCATTGGCTTCAAGCCGATGGACATGCTGCCGATCTGGGCCAACTACAAGCACAACACGTTCATCTACCCGTCAGAAGAAGAATACATCGGCTCAACAAGAGTGTTCTCAGCACTGCAGCAGAAGCTACTGAAAGACAACCTCTTCGGTCTCGCCTGGTTCATACCACGCAAGAACGCCGTGCCGACTCTTGCTGCCGTCTATGCAGGCGCCGAGAAGCGCAACGAGGAAGGCGAGCAGGTCATGCCACCGGGTCTCTGGCTCAAGCCTCTACCATTTGCCGACGACATCCGCGAGCCCCCAGAGACCAACTCCATCAAGGCACCAGATGAGCTTGTCGACGCGATGCGTGTTATAGTACAGCAGCTTCAGCTTCCAAAAGCCATCTACGACCCTTCGAAATATCCCAACCCAAGCTTGCAATGGTTCTACAAGATCTTGCAAGCACTCGCGCTCGAGGAGGACCTTCCAGATGCGGCGGAAGACAAGACCTTGCCGCGCTGGAAGCAGATTCACAGGCGTGCTGGACCGTATGTAGTCGATTTTGGGGATGCGTTGGAGAAGCACTACGCGGACTGGCAACGAGAGAACGGTAGCAAGGTGCATCCCACCGCCAACGGAGCGGCGAAGAGGTCAACACCGGCGGCGACTGGCGGTGCCAAGAAGGTGAAGACGGAGGATGGAGGCGATACAGGTCCGACTGATGAGGAGATGCGGTCAGCATATCAGAAGGATGCTATTGCCAAATTCACGGTGGCCAGCCTGAAGGCGTTCCTGGTCGCGAAGGGTCAGAGTGCTACGGGGAAGAAGCCAGATCTCGTCAATGCTGTGACGCAGTACTTCGAAACGCGGATGGAGACCGATTAGGGGTGAGGTGGCATGTGACGTCCTATGCTGTTGAAGTGTGAATGGGATAAGCGAGGAGTTTCGGTGTCAGTAAGAGTGATGATTGCAACCGAGTCACGTACGTTTGCGTTTGTTGACACGTGAACGAGAATTCCGTGTCTGACATGTGATGTGAGTCTACCTTAAGCAAACAACTTCCACCTTTCGCAATTATAACCTCAATACCTTTCTGCATGGTACAATTACAACCACAACACCATGAGTGCACGCCGCTCACACATGCGCAGCACTGCGGACAACAAGCCAAAGTACTCCTCGCCACTTGCTCGCTACGTCTGGCACATTGACGATCCGCCTTCACCATCATCACCCACCGTGCCCATCTTTCTGCGGTCTCCGGCACAGTTGGCGAGGCCGAGGCCAAAGATCAAGCTTCCTCCGAGGAAGCAGCCGGAGTTACAGAGGCAGGATGCTGGTCTGGCTCCTGCGCTGTTTGGATGTGACGGTGAAGGCAAGGACTTCGAAGGGGGTGTGGCCGAGTCGATAGAGCGCCCGGTGGCAGAAGTAGCCGAGGACGGCGACAGGATTGCCGATGACTTTGGAAACGGCACGACCAGGGCGCCGCTCCAAGAGGGTGTGGAGGCTGCGTTAAAAGGGACATGTGGCCCTGATGGAAAAGCTGGCGAGAGCGAGGCAAACAAAACTCTCCAGGACGCTGGCTGTCCAAACTGCTCAGCCGCCGCCACAAACCTCCGACTCGTGGTGAGTGACGAGGAAACCCACCAACCTCACAACAATGCTGAACAATATCCACTAGATGGCCAGGAACCGCTTCCAGAAACACACACGAACTGCGCTCAAACTGCTTGGAATCGTGTGGATGAACCACCAGTACTCGCAAGCCCAGCAGAAGCTCCGAGGCCTGTGCCTGACCCACCTTCGCCGCACTCAGAAGCACATGAGGAGACTTCGGAAGCAGATCTCGAGGACGGCACGACGATCACTTCACGGAGAGCATACGATCTCGGAGCGGCGGCTGGCTCGGGATCAAGGGTCATTCTGCACGCACACAGCCCACGGCCTAAATCACGGCCACGACTTCGCATCATCACGCAATGGTCGACCGAAGAAGAAGACTTTGACCAAGATGACTCCGGCGAGGGTCATGCATCTCCTTCCGGTGCTCGGATCGCTGCTGACGATCTACGTGCTGAGTCCTCGGAAGGCAACGTGTCTGGGGGATAGGGCGCTGGGGCGCTTAGAGCTCTAGCGTCCGCGGCTCTATACCGTGATGAGGATACTGGGAGCGAGTCGGACTAGGGAGTATGTGAGCCGCCCTCCTCCCATCACCAATGACATGTGTATCACTACTGATCTACGAATAGCGAGCATCGAAGGCGACACTTCATGATTTTGGCTACACAGCATATGGCTGGCACTAAAGTCTCCCTGCGTCGGAGGTCTATTGGCAGCCGCAGTTGAACACTTTGGCGAGGAAAGAGATCAGGCTTCCTGTTACTTCCCAATGCAAACGCGCTCCTTACTATCTGCTTGGAACAGCCGACCACTCTTTTGGGTAGCACAGAGACGTAGTCTAATGGAGCTGGCTCAAGGCCATGCGATATGCCAACAATCTTCAGCGTGTTACCGCAGTCTCAACAGTCCGAAACGTCTTTCGTTTATGGGTGACTATATTGGGGGTGTGGTCGGCGTTGCAATACTACTCTCGAGTCTCCTTGTCATGCATGAACCTGTGGCAGACCGACTTATCACCGTACAGATCGCAGTAGTCGACGGAGTTTATAGAGACTCGGGTAGATGTGAAAGTGTGCGCATAGTCCAACATGTCTGGAACAGGAAGGTACGAACCGCCGATCTCGACTTCACTGCAATCTAATGCACACCTGGTCTTTGCCGATAACGAGCACACAAGCTATGAAGTAGCATCAAGTGGGAGGCAATGTCCAACCATTACAGCAATACTCCACTACAGCTCAACGACATCCGGGTACTTCTCCTGCATTCGTGCCAAAACTATGAAGCATCCGTCTCTTGCGATCTAGTGGTCACGAGCCACGACCTGGTAACGAAGGATGCAACGCTACAATATGAAGCCCTCTCGTACACGTGGGGTCCACCATATGATGGCTACGACTCGCTAGACGGAACTATCCTACTCTGCGGCGAGGAGAAGGCCGTCAAAGGCAACCTGCGCGATGCACTGAAGCACTTCAGACTCCCGGGTGTTCCCAGGAATCTATGGATAGACGCGCTCTGCATCAACCAAGACGATGAGCACGAACGTACAGCACAAGTGGCGAGAATGGCTCCGATCTACAGTCGAGCCTCGTCTGTCCTAATATGGCTCGGAGAGGACTCCAGAGGTTGTGATGCAGAGATGATGATACCGCTATATCATAGCGTGATCAAACATAAACCTGACTTCGTGGAGTTGAAGCGAATACTCGAAGTATCTCCATTAGGTGGACGTCTGCAAACGGTTGGAGTCCCTCAGGAAGAACGTGATGCGCTGGACGAGAAGATGCACCAACTCTGTGCCAGGAGTTTCGACTCGTACGACCACACTCCGCTCGTCGACGCCATCCAAGGCCGCATAGAGGCTGGCTCGTGGTTCAGGGACCACACCGACTCCCACTGGCTCGAGGACGGAGGAGGCCACCGCCGGCACCCGTTCATGACGTTCCTGTGGCCAGGAGAGTCACGGGAAGGGGAACCGCGTTGACATATCTACTGGTTGCGTGTTCTCAGCTGTACACGTTTCGGTTGAGGTATGATAGAACCGACTCCAAATACATGTATGCACACATCCAGCCGCAAGGCTTTCCGCCTATCATGTGCCTACCGCGTAGTCCAAGCTGCATTAGAAGCTAGTCTGCGCCAACCTGGAAGCAGCATTTCTAGCATCCACCCGATCAGCATCATCGTCTTCCTCCGCCAACCTGGCCAAGCTACTCGACTGGCTCTCAGCCCGCTTCCTTCCAGTCACCTCGTTAACGTCTTCAGCTTCCTCTCCTCCCTCGGCCGCACCAGGCCCACCCATCACACTGCCAGAGATACTCCTGTTCAATCCATCCGGCCTCCTTGGTACACCACTCCACGCATCGCCCTTCGGTCCCTGGCTCGCAGCCATGCTAGAGCGGCGAGCAACAGGATGAGCTTCACGTCCTAGCCTGCTAAGTCCGCCCGAAGCGTCGATGTTGCGGACATCTGGCCGGACTTGCTCGAGAGTGGCAAGGGTGCGGCGTTCGGCTTCGATTTCACGCAAGACGTATTCACGAATGCTCGTTCGGAGATCTGCAGCTGTGCGAGCGAACCACTTGCGCTTCTCGATGAGGAGGTTCGAGGTGACGCGTTGAGTCTTCTGCTGGAGGTAGGACTCATGAGAGCGGGCTTCGTCCAGTGCTGAGATAGCTTCATCGACCTTGTCGCGCTTGACGCTTGAGGAAGCCTTGAGACGGTCTGCGGCTGATAGCTTCGAGCGGGTTGCTTGCTGTGCTTGGATGAGTTCGCGCAGGAGGATATGCCGGTTGGTGAGAGTCTCTTTTACGATGAAGGCGTCGCTACTGTGATAAGCCAGCGGGTCGGAGAGGGAGGCAGCCTCTGCAGTGCCTTGCGCGGAGTGGAAGTCACCAGTGTTCTGAATCACACGACCAAGCTTGCGGTAAGCATTGGCGAGCCCAGGATGAGTTTCTTGTGCCTGGAGCGCGGCAAACTTGACCCCCAAGTCCGCTTCGGCCAGTCCGAGCGAGCGCCGGTGTCTTACTACCCTGTCCAGCTTCTGCTGCCCATCCATTGCGGCCAGGTAGAACGTCTTGACAATGGGTCGACTGTCGAGCAGCTCAGGTGTATCGTCTGGCGGAGGTGCAAACTGCTTGAGATATTTCCGTCGAACTCCAGTAGCAGGCTGTCGCTTCCTCACCACTGGACTGTAGCCGAAGTCTGACTCGACGAAGAAGACCATCTCTTCATCCCTCATGAGCACGTCGTTACTACAGACAACGTTGAGCCAGCGCTGGAGACTCGTCTTAGTCCGAGTCTCATCCTCATCGGTGCCCATCCCAGCACTTGTCGACGCTGGAGGGACCGCAGGCACCAGAGCTTCCGGATTGGAAGCCGTGAGGTGAGATGATAGCTTGATGAACTCGGAGTGTGTGCGTCGGACATCGCGGAACTGTGTCGTCCTGAACTTCGGGAGGTTCGTCCGCAGAAATGTCAGTAAGAATGTCTGCTAACCTGGCTTGGGGTGAACATACATAAACATCAAACTTCAAGATCGGATCCTTCTTCCCAGCTCTCTCCAACCCCGTAATCTTCGCCTGCAATTTATACTGCGGCACATGCTGCCTCTGCTGCGACGGCATCCCATGATACCGCGCCGACTGCGGCCTCCTGCCCTCCTCATGCGAAGCCCTCTGCCCCTCATACTGTTGCTGTTGCTGCTGGGCTCCTTGCTGCTGATACCCCGCCTGCTGCTGCTGCCACTGATGCTGCTGCTCCGGCGACCAACTCCCCTGTCCCTGCCCTGGCGCCGCGTACGCAGTCTGCCCCGTGTAACCATGCTGATGCTGTTGCTCCTCCCCATTCACCCTCCCCTCCTCCTCCTCCCTCACCGCCGGTCCCGGCAGATCCGCTCTCGGCACATTCTCGTTACTAAAACTCGTCCTGCTCGCCTCGGGCGAACTAGCCCACGGACTCGTGCCGGCGCCGCCGCTATAGTCCATGCTGCCTTGTCGATAGTTGCCTTCGTAGAACACTCGCTCACACACGCGGCGCTGGAAGCGGGAGTGGGCTGGGTTGCCTGCGGGAGGATGTGCCGGAGCTTTGCCGTGCGAGGATGTAGGAGTGCTGGGACCTGCGTTGGTATCGTCGTGGAGAGATCCCGAGTTCATCGCATCTTTTATATGCGGAGCTAGTGGTGGTTGAAGAATGCAGCTATACCACAAGGGAAAGGCGCAGGTCCGTCGTTCTTGGCCGCGTGGAGGAGCGCTGCGAAGCTGTTTCTAGCGTGGGATTTACCTTGTATGGCAATGGCAAGTGTCATTAAATTTTATATGGCCTAAGTATGGCGAGCAAGGTGTTGATTGAGAAACAGGTTCGCTACAAAACTACATATGAGAAGAACCGCTGTTGAGAACATATACAGAGCCTGATCCCACGCCACGCACCCAATGCAATATCACTCCCATCGCCGCCCGCTACTAACTGTCCATCACAGCTCTACGACTGCGCAGGCGACTTGGGGATCTCCACAGGGCGATCTGGGTAGTAAAAGTTTTCTTCCGGAATCCTGCCCCTCAAGAACTGCGGTTCGCTGCCCCTGACGTAGATATCCTCATACAGCACCTCAGGCGTCGCATCCGGTGGCGCCATGGCCTCCGCAGCCGCGACCTCTTCGTCAACGTGGCTTCGCGCCTCCTTGTCGATGCCCTTCAGCTCGTCCTCAGTCACCACTTCCCAGTCCAGCAGCTTCTGCTTCAGGCCGGCGATGGGATCGTTGGTAGATCGCATGCGCTGGATCTCCTCGCGCGTGCGGTAGGTGGTGCCGGGATCGGACATGGAATGGCCGCCGTAGCGGTATGTGACGTATTCGTAGACGAGAGGGCCCTTGCCTTCGAGACACCACTGCTTGCCGTATTGGACGGCAGCCTTCACAGCGAGGACGTCCATGCCGTTGATCTTGAGGCCGGGAATGTATTGGCCGCGCTTGTAGTAGTCGGTGTTGGCTGCGGCGCGATTGGCTGCTGTGCCCATGCCGTATTTGTTGTCTGTCCATAAGTCAGTATAATCATCTGAATTTACTTGGGATTGGTAGAGCTTACTCTCGCAGCCAAAGATGATCGGGATATTCCACAGCTTAGCCATATTGAACGCCTCGAAGACCTGACCCTGGTTGCTAGCACCATCGCCATAAAGTGCCAGCGTAACCTTGTCCTTGTTCTCGTACATGTTCGCAAACGCCACACCAGCACCAACAGGCACCTGAGCACCAACAATACCGTTCCCGCCGTAAAAGCCAGTCGAGAACATGTGCATAGAGCCACCCTTGCCGTACGCAATGCCCTCTCTCCGGCCCAGCAGCTCACCAATGATCGACCGCACGGTACCGCCACGCATCATCGCAAAGCCGTGACACCGGTAAGCAGTGATGAGATGGTCGCCCTTCGTGATCGCGTGCTCGATGCCCACGGCGACAGCCTCCTGGCCGGTAGACAAATGGCAGAAACCCCGGATCTTCTTCTCCTTGTAGAGGCGATCGGCGGCCATCTCCATTCGGCGGACGGCGACCATGTCGTAGTACATCTGCTTCAGCTCCTTCTTGGTGGTGTCGAGGGTGTAGGGCGGGGGATCGAGCTCGTAGGTTTCGAAGGCTTCGTCGGAGAGGCGCACTTGGAAGGGCTTGTCGTCTTCCTACAATCGTATTGATTAGACATTCATGAGGATCATGTGCAAAGATGAGTATGAGCTTACTGCGGGCACATCGCTCTTCTCGGCGTGGGTGCTGGCGGCGTCTGTGGTAACATTCCTCCTCACTATGGGGCTGAAGGCGGCTCTGATCGGGGCATTGCGTCGTATGGGCGCGGCGCAAGCGCGAGGTGCGAAGCGCGACAGCATGTCTGCAGCACTATGGGGGGATAAGGAGGGATTGTGCAGAGGAGGGTGTCAAAGGAAAGAATTGGATGAGGCTCGTTCAGACGATGCTTGTGTTGGGAGCTTTCAAGAAGTTGTGAGCTAAAAGCGGAACTCGACCTCGAATCGGGCCGGTGATGGCACGTGCGTGCTTTACACGAGATGAAAATACATGAGCTAAGGTGTTGAACTCGATGCTGCAGTCTACAAAAGCTTAGATATGCCCGTTGTCCTTCAAGGCATAACACTCCCACCAAGTGCCTCCGTCCTCGACTGGCTATTGGGATCCAGGTATGGCTCCTCCCCGATACCGACTGCACGATGTCCAAAGCGTTCTCCAAGCCCTTCATAATCGAACGTGGCGCTGTGGAACGCGCTACGATTGTCCCAAATCGCCAGATCGTTCGGGTTCCTCCACCTCAACCGCACCGTAAGGTCGTGGTTCTGGAGAATCATATCGTAGAACTTCTTCAGTAGCTCGTCGCTTTCCTCCGGATTGAGCTCGTTAATGTACTTGGGGAAGGGCCCAACGCTGTAGATGCTCTTCCAGCCAGTGATAGGGTTGGTACGAACGACAGGATGGACGGCCGTCAACTCCTTGCCGATATTTTGCGGGTTGCCACGAGGCTTGTCGTAGATGAATACTTTCTCCGGATTCGCTGCAGCGGCTTTGATAAAACCATCGCCGATGAAGGTCGCTGTCAAACTCTCGAAGAACTTTTGGTAAGTCTTCGAGAAGCGGTCGTAAAGCTCATAGCCACTTGCCCAAAGCGTATCGCCGCCAGTTGCCGGCAGCTGCGTGAGGCGGAGGGAAGTGTAGTCGGCCGGGCAGGTCTCGAACTGGATGTCGCTGTGCCATCTCGCGGAATCGTATCGTCGGTTTGACTGATGACGCTCGTGACTGAACATCTTCTTCCGCGCGACAGAGCTGATAGTGCTGATCTGGTTATCACCTACACCGAATTCGGAAGTGCTATTCAAGACCGGGTGGACATGTAGAGTTGAGCTCGACGGCTTGCCACTCAGCTCGCCGAGGCGCTGAACGAGCTTCTTTTGTAATTCATCGGTAAGATTGTCCTGCTTCCTGAAGAAGACCACGCCGCGTTGGGAGACTACAGGATAGATTAGTGCATGCTTCCGATGAAATCCGAATTGACTTACTGGCAATGGCAAGATCGCGGATCAGATCATCAGCATTGCTGGCATTCAGGAGATCGTCAACGATGTTTAAAGTCGGGTACTCGCGGCCAATAACTGGTGTGGCTTCCTCGAATGTGAAAGTGTCCAGAGCACCAGATGCTTTCAGCGGCTCACGGTACGAAGTCTTGCTGTGGTAGCCATTTCCGTTCTCGACGGTTCGATCTGCCACTTCCGTGAGGATGCCTGGTGCCATTTTTGCGTTTATGCTGTCTGTACAAGACCGAAGGAAAGCTCTGGGATGCAGTCTTACGAGGGCATCAACTGGCTTTTAGTCCTTTGTTGTCCGGCTTCATGTACCTACGTTGGCCATCACGCAAGAGCATGCCCATCTCACGCGAACTCAATGAGGTGCTCCCAGCAAATCAGCGCGCAGCAGTACTTCCTTTATCGGCGTGGAAGAGAGCTCTTGCGGTTCGGTCCTTGCGATGGCGCGAGTGCTGCCGATGGACCAGTTCCGACAAGCCGACCACGTGAAATTATCTCCACGCTTCTTGTAGTTTACGAAGGTGATGTCCTGCAAGACGGATAGCTGAGGAACTTTGAAGCTCAGGTTTAACGGTGAGAACGATCCTCGCACTTGTGAGTACATTACATCGTGCTACGGGATTTGATCTGCTGCTCTTCTCTTGAGCTAGCTCGCGACGTTGATGAACATGGACTTAACGGTCAGATACTCGTTGATGCCCTGAGTGCCCTATACCAAAAACAAAGAACCATTAGCCAGTATCTTCAGTGAGCGATGTCGAGTGCAAAGATTCACGGACGTACCCCCTCGCGACCAAACCCGCTGCCTTTGACGCCACCGAATGGACTCTCGCACGCTGACAGCATGCCAACATTGATACCGACCATGCTGTTTACATTATCAGCGTAACGCAACCAAAACAACGCAACAGAGTGGAGGTATGTACTGACCCGACTTCAAGCGCTTCCGCAACCCTCCAACTCCTAGCCATGTTCTCGGTCATGACGAAGCTTCCGAGCCCAACATCGCAGTCATTCGCTAAATCAATGACCTCGTCCTCCGTCTCGAACCTGTATAGCCCGATAACAGGAGCAAATGTCTCCTCTCTAGTCGTCAACATCTTAGTATTCATCTCGGTGATGACTGTCGGCTGGAAGAAGTAGCCTTTGCCCATGCCTTCCATCGGCTCGCCGCCGAACAAGACTTGACCGCCATGCTTCTTAGCATCATTGATGTGGCTCATTGCCTTCTCAACGGCTCTGTCGTGCGTGAGCGGTCCCACGAACACACCTTCTTCTGTGCCGGCTCCGACCTTCATTTTCTTCACTCGCTCAGTTAGCTGTTTCGCGAACTCATCGTAGACGCCCGACTGAACGAAGATTCTGTTTGCCGTCACACACGTCTGGCCGCTGTTCCTGAACTTCGCCAGTACCGCTGCCTCAACCGCCGTCTCCATCTTGGCATCGTTAAAGACAATGAACGGACTGTTTCCGCCGAGCTCCAACGACAACTTCTTTAGTGTGGAAGCGCTCTGCTGCATTAGTAGCTTTCCAACCCGTGTGGAGCCAGTAAATGACAGCTTGTGGACCTTTGGGTTCTCACAAAGCTCTTGTCCGACCTCTGCAACCGTCGTCAGAGAAGTAATGACGTTGATGGAGCCTTTGGGAAAGCCAGCTTCTTCTGCCAGGACGGCTTGAGCGAGAGCTGAGAGTGGCGTCTCGCCGGCTGGCTTCCAGACCGTCGTACAACCAGCTGCCTACAGAACAAAAGGGTAGAATGGTCAGCAGTGTCCTAAATCAGTGAGACCCGCAGACCACTGTCAGCGGATACCCGATCAACCGTCAATTCTTACTAGGGCAGCACCACACTTCCTCGTAATCATGGCAATTGGGACTATCGTATAACACTTCAGTCACATTCACAAGCCGGAGGAAGCAGCACAGTAGCACTTACAGTTCCAGGGCGCCAGACAGGCTGCAACTCCCAATGGCTGTTTGAACGTTACGATCCTCTGATTAGGATTTGCCACCGGTACAACTTCTCCATGCGTCATCTCTGCCTGCGTAGCAAACCACTCCAAGAAGCTGGCACCATAGATCACCTCGCCCTTGCTCTCTGCCAAGGTCTTGCCATTCTCGAGAGTCATGATCAAGGCCAGGTCATCGACATTCTCATGGCAAAGATCAGACCACTTCCGAAGCATTCGGGCCCGCTGACGCGCAGTAGTCTTCTTGTACGTCTTGAAAGCCTCGTGCGCTGCGTTCACAGCTAGCTTTACATCTTCCTTGTCCATCTCAGGGAGGGTAGCGAGCTTGTCGAGGGTCGCAGGGTCGACGACGTCGAATGTAGACTTGCCGGACGCCGAATTGACCCATTCTCCATTGATGAAACTTTGGTCGTGGAGAAGCTTCTTGTTTTTTAAATCTTTTAGTGTCTTCTGTTGGGGCGCCATAACGAAAGACGGTATAGTGAAGTTGATTTGGACGGACGCTTGATGAGAAGTCAGGAATGTGAGTTGCTGGCAGTGCTCACTGGAATAAGATATTGCTGCAGTGTACCTTAGCTATATCTGCCTTCAATCCGAGGTCATGCGGGGAAAGCTCCGTCGAGCGGAAGTTCGTCACCACAGGCCTTCTTTGCCTTCTGTTCTCCGCACTCAAAACACCTCTCAGCACCTGCGCCCGGCCCGTACCGTCGCATGATATTTGCTTGTCTGCTGAGAGACATTTCCTCGCGTTCAACGTTGAGTGACGTCTGTAGAATATGGAATCGATTCGATGTAGCTTGGACGTATTGCTGCTTCGGTGGAATTCGGTGACTTCGTCTGTTCGTCCCTTCATCATGGCCACGATCCTGATATGGTATGTGGATCGCATCAACCCAGTAGTTGAGTAGTAACGTGCTGCTCCAGTGGCACGGTCATCAATCATCACCAGCTTCCTTCCTTTTCTTTCCTCTTCGCTTCGGGACCATCTTCGCGCTACCCGGCCCTTCATCCGAGTCGCTACCAGCCTGTTCCTTCTTCGGTTTGGCGGCAGGGGCATCCGGAACTTTGGCGATGATATCGACCAAGAAGTCGAAGTTGTCGTCCGCCTGCAAGACCCGCTTCACATGCTGCGCAAGGATTCTCTTGGGCCCTTTGCCACTCCCGCCCCCTGATTGTGCTGCTTGCGCTGCAGAAGCAGATATGATTCTGATCATGAACAGCTCAAGGGCGCGACTGACAACGTGCGGAGTCACCTGCGCGACCTTGCCTATGTCGTCGTCCGCCTGCATCAGACGCTTTATTCGTGCCACTGGAAATGAGGTTTTGAGCTGCACACCACAGGTTGGATCTGCAGGTCGCTGCTCGTATAGCAGTGGTGCAGGCATCAACTGCGCAGGCTTCTCGTCGAAGTCAAACCGCTGTGAGCCGTTGGCGAAGGAAGATGGTTGGGTGGGTTGAGCTTCCTGCTTCACTGGGTAGCTGTGTGCATCCGGTAGGTATTCGTCGTCGACTGCAGCTGCCGCCCTCATTCTTCGAGTAGTAGGAGCCATATCGAAGGGGCTATGACCAGTATAATGTGATGGTTGTAAAGGTTGTGAGGGAACCGATGTGGGAGAGCCTTGATGGGTGAAGTTGTTTGGGAAGTTGTTGCCGAATCGGTCTCGGCTGAGCGTGTGGTGGTGTCCGTACCGGGGTGATGGTGATGGTAATGGTCCAGAGAGGTCAGGTGACTGCGGCCGCAGACCAGAGAGATCGGGTGAGCGTGGGGCGTATGAAGACAGATCCTGTGGGGCGTAGGAAGAGAGGTCCGGCGATTGAGGGCGATATGAAGAGTCCATTCTTTGCACGACACCCACCACCCACAAACTTGGAGCCGCTGACGTAATCTGCCTGCTATTCTGTGCAACAACCAAACAAAGATGCGAGACGCGTGCCTAATTTAGCCGGCTCCCAGAGCTCACGGTGTGTTTGCGGGCGACCACACAACTGGCTCGCAGCGTGCTGACTCGAGACTTGCACAAAGAAGCAGCGGGACAGAAACGGGGACAAATTCTTGCGTGAAACCGTGCTCTCCGTGCGGGCGGAGCTGCTGACCTTTATCTGCAGGCGCGACTCTCCTGAACACGCTAGTGGGTCGATGCAGCTTAGCGCCCGTCCTTCGAGATTTTCCTCCTGCCTTCCTCCTGCAACGAAGTAAAACGAACTTCATCCTTCGCACGAGATATCTCATCCAAAACTCCTATAATAGACCGGAATATAACACGCCTTGATGGCCAGAACCACAAAGCAGGCGATAGTAGGTCCGGTAGTTTCGGAAAGCAACAGCGACGTTTGAATGTCCTTCGAGGCTCTGACAGCTACGAAGCCAGCCGGCTCACGATCAGAACAGGGCGCAGATGACTCCCGATACACCTGGATGTTGCTATACGATTTGGTACTGGCCGAGAACGATCCCGGTCATCTTCGGTCTAGAAGACGTAGAGCCTCCCTCAAGCAACAATCCTCGTTCTACTGTACTGCGAAACATAACAGCCTGCTGGCAAACCAGAGCGTGCAGTCGCGATCATCACCAAACCATGCAGCCTCCATTCAAATCACTTCCTCGCTGCCTTGGCCACGAGATTTTGCCGTGAAAATTACGTTCCTGGTTGCAGCTCGAGGCTCCGATAAGTACTTTTATCTTCTCGTATGCATGCCCCGTTCACAAGTGTGATGCTCGATTCACAGTCACCTAACACATCCTTCTGTACCTATGATACGCGCGCCTCGCCATCAAGGTCACTCATTCGAAGAACGCCGATCGAACGACTTGGAACCAACGATTGTTTTCTTTCAATTGGGTTGCAGAAAGAACTTGTCATTTCTCAAAAGCATCATACACAAGAGCGACGGCGAGGGACGACGTTCAACACGTGGAACTGCCACTCCGACATTGCGTTTGACATATCATCTGCAGATCGTGGAAAACAGATCGTCCATCGATCGACTGCCCACTTTCCCGAAACAGGCCTTGCGAATAGTGGGATAAGCTCCATCCTTTTCTGTTTCCCTGCACCAATCTTCGAGCTACACGACACACCTTACAGGCACCAAGCATCTCACATCTCTACACCAAGAGCTGCGCCACGATGGCCATCCTTGCAAGAGCTTTCGACGTCATGCTGGGCTACCTGACGTAGTGCCACAGCTGTGGGACATATATTGGAATACATCGTGTAGCTCTGGTGCTTAATCATCTTTCTTGATATACCATCCACAAAGTATAACAACCAGAAAGCCAAGTTGTCACAGTCAGTCCCCAATCGCCTGGCTCTGTACGGCGGCAAAGCCTCTCTCTAACCTTCGTCAGAAAGTAACGTCGCAATGGACAAGCTCAACAGCAACAACAACAATAATGGCGCTGAGGGTGCTGCCAAGAGCGTCACTTCTACTGTTCGTTGCCGCTCCATAGCATGTCCCTAACTCAACTAACGTCGAGCCAGATCGGCAACCTCGCTGGCGGGATCTCGAAGACTGCCGGCGGAGTCGTCGGCGCAGCTGGTCGTGGCCTGGGTGAAACCATCAACTCTACCACCGGCACCAAGGCAGTCGGGGACGGACTTCAAGGTGTGACTGATGGCATCGACAATGGATCGAAGTCGGTCGGGAAGGGTGCAGAGAATGCTGGCCAGTGGAAGACGTCTTGATTGTCGGAAACCCGTGTGCGGCAATGTCAGATTGTAGTAGCTAAAAGAGCATACGTTGGTAATCATGTACAAGACTGCCTGTAAAGCATATCCGGCGAGCTCTGGTGGTCGAACGCGAGACCTCACTTTAGTGCTGTGCGACAGACATGTGGAAGAGCCAAGGTATGTGCAGCCTCCAAATTATTGCCGTGGTACCGCATGATTTCGGACGTATCATCGTGCTACAGTCATGCTACTGGCTGAGCCAACCTCACTTCTCGCGGAGACAAACAAGGCAGTTTTAGTCAGTTGTGAGGTCAGTAGTCAATGTGCAGATACAGATGAACATACACGCAAAGTAGTCGACGTTCACATGGAGCCGACGCCGGGCACGCAATTGCCGCCAAGCGATCCTTCGCTGACATCTCTTGCAGAGGACGGGATCAGTCGACCACACTGCCTCTCAGTGTTCATGCCATCGAATTGTCGTCGCTGGTGGGACATTGTACTTCGATGTTCGTGCCACAACGATGATGGTATGGAAGAATACTCTTCAGCATCGGCACAACTTCACGTCCGCGGTTTCGGAGCCGGCAAGGACAACGGCCAATCGATCCCGCTGCCGCAGACCAGACCAGATCAAGGGGCAATGGTAGGTTTGGGGATGAGTATTTCACCTTTCATCGCCTCTCACTACGTAGTGCCATCTTGCCATTGACGGCCTTACCACAAACGCAATACCGGTTCTATCGCCCAGCATGACTGCAATCATCATCCCGCGCCACTATGGGTACGTGTAGCGGACTGCACGCAACTTTCTAGGCCAATCGCTGAAATGCACAACAGCTATGTCATTGCCACCACAGCCAGCACGCTATTCGTAGGTGCCGCCTTATCACCCCCTTCTCCCATTCTCGAACTCACGAACTGTCACAGCTCAGCCTGTGGCACAGCCTGCGCATAGGTTCCTTTCGCAAGGCAGCTGGGATTCGGTACCCTCAGATATATGCGGAGAGCGGCGATCTGGCCAATGCTACGGGAGACAAGAAGCAGGCCATGTACCTCTTCAATTGCGCGCAACGTGCTCATGGCAACTTCCTCGAGAACCACGGATCTGTTGCGATCGCGATCCTTGTTGCAGGACTCCAGTACCCCATCGCCTCCAGTGTAATGGGTGTGGGCTGGGCATTGAGCAGAGTGGCGTATGCCGTGGGATACACCAGGAAAGACAAGGAGGGTGGAAAGGGCAGACTGGTGGGCTCGCCTTTCTGGTTGTTCCAGTTGGGACTATACAGTCTGACGGCTTGGAGCGGGGTCAGGCTCTTGCTATGAGCATTGAAGAAGCTGTTATTGGATCATGGAAGATGCCAAATCTGGAACCAACCACACATCAACAAGGTCACCAATGCGTTCTAGCTGCGATGGTACCTTGCATTCTCGAATCTACATCTGTCGCATCTGCTTCGTGTCTCTTCTTCGTCTCATCTAGATCTGGGTTGGAAACGATCTCGCGACGCGCAAAAAAGATGCAGCAGCCTGACATGACCTACGCTGGCCTCTCCAATAAGTGGCACGATGGAGAATTTGACCATGGCCCTCGACGCATCCCGCATCACATGAAGTTGGTGAGGTGAGAATGCATTCCCTATGACTTGACTCACACGTGACCGTGACACCTTTTGCTAACGTCACTTCATTGAAGTCGATTTCTTTCTTGTAGGCACTGAAACTTCCGGATTCTCGTATTTCGTTATGCTTTGATCCAGCACACCACATGCAGATGGCGTCGTCACTGCGTAGGAGATTGCAGAAACGTGGCGTCGGGCACGACATCAGCACTGCTTGTGATGGCGATGTCTCTTCAAATACCTCTCTGAGTTCGCAAGAAGACGTCAAGGCGACGCTGACCCAGATGAAGGTCCAAGAACCTATTGCCAGCGACGACATGAGCTCTACACCGCCGCCACCACCTCCCAAGTCTCCGAAGGAGATGCTTACGAGGAACATCTCTCCACCTCAATCACTCCTCGACCGATACAAGAAGCGAGCTGCGAAGCTACCACCAGCAGGGTCCCAGGCAGACTTCGGAAATCAACCGCAACAACAGCCCATCCGCCTCGTCAGCTCTTTTGGTGAAGACTTCGAAGTGGGCGACTCACATGACCCTTTCGGAAACAGGGGAAGCGGAAGTCCAACAGAGATCAAGACCTTCGACGGCGTTCAATTCGATATGATGCGTGCGAAGGGCAAGGCGGGTGAAGCACCAATCGCGAACATCAGCACTACTGCTCTCAAATACGAACCACGGCTCACACGCTCTCAATCAAGGAGACAGCAGAGGATGGATTCTGTCGGGAATGAAGCCGATGGACAAGATCTGACTGCCGACAAGGCACATCTAGCACCTCCAGGTATTGCCACCACAAGCGATATAACGACCTCTCGCACCCCATCGCCACGCTCAACACAGCAAACACTCGCAGAACCTTTGACTTCTGACCTCGATGATTTTGCGCCAACACCAAGCACCAGTCCGCAGAATTCACACCCATCACGGCTCCCAACACTACCATTCACAAGCGGCGGCATCATGAAATCAGTACTCTTCCCAGGCCAACCATCACCCGCAGACGAAAGTCTAAGTCCTGAGCCACTCACGCCACGCCCAAAGCCTCAGCCCTCAAGACACGCTAGGAGTCGCAGCGTCACTTCGCTACCGGTCATACCGCCAGCGAGATTCGACGTCCTACCGCTGTTGGTATGGACATCAGGATCTCCCACAAACAGTCGGCCGGCTGAACCATGGCTTGCATCGAAGCGCTGGGCCTGCTGTCAGTGTGGCCCACTCGATCCCGACAACAAGGCAGCTCAGACGATTGTCGAGCAGAAGGTTTGTTCTAGGCTGGATTGCGGTCATCAGAGATGTGGTAGGGGCTGTACTGTGGCATACACTGCGTATTAAATGGCACATGCAGAGCCGAGGGAAGCAGCAAGCACTTGCGCGAGCAGTGCAGGAAGGGTACGGCGGCGAGATTTGCGGAGGTTGCCATTGGGCTAGTTTGTCCGAGGCGAAGAATGAAATGTGACATTGGAATGGTCATAGCAAAGCACGGATTGAGCAGTCGTGATGGACATGACGATAATCAATGCAAACCCTCGTCCAGAATACCGTACGCCCACGTGACTACGCGACTAGCGTGTTAAAATCTCCGATCTCATTTCTCGCTTTTTGCCTCTTTCCATTAACGCCCAACATGGCCGATCAGATGTCCGTTAAACAAGCACCGCTAACACTCATCGTTGCGGCAACGACGAAAAACGGCATTGGCAAAGATGGTGGACTGCCATGGCCGATGCTCAAGAAAGAAATGCGGTACTTCGCGCGGGTCACTACGCGTGTTCCCATGCCCAAGGATACTGGATCCCGTCAGTCCGACGCATTGAAACACAACATACTGGAAGGTACCCAACGTAACGCGGTGATCATGGGCAGAAAGACCTGGGAAAGCATCCCGCCCAAGTTTCGACCACTCAAGGACCGGACCAACATCGTCATCAGTTCTCAATCACGGAACCATCTCCAAGACATACCGGACGACGTTGTGGTTGCTTCCGACATCTTATCTGCTCTTGAAGCCTTCGACGACCGCGTGAGGGACGGTAAGACATTGCCACTGGGTCGTGCCTTTGTCATAGGCGGATCGAGCATCTACAAAAGCGCGCTGGACCTTCCACAGACGAAGCACATCCTACTCACTCGGATACAAAAGGACTTTGATTGTGATACATTCTTTCCAGCGGAATTTAGCGACGCCACCTCTACCAGCAACGGCTGGGAGCAGAAAAGTCTCGCAGATTTGGGGGAGTTCACTGGCGAGGAGATCCCCGAAGGACCGGTGTCAGAACTCAAGGACGACCAGGAGGTGCAGTACGAGTATCAACTCTACGAACGACCATGATACCGGATAGCCGGAGGCTTTCGACGACGACGGCCTGGTTCTCACTACATGTTCGAGCCACGTTCGAAGAACCAGCAATATCCAACTGGGGATGTTTCTGCCTTCTTCTCTCACATCTAACTGGCTCGCGGCTCATCAGGCTCTTACCAAAGTCACCATTTTTATATCGTGAATTGATATGCCGACTCTCGGCGGCCTCGGCATTTCCCCGCAATATCACAAGCGAGAGCTTCTGGGCACAGGCAACGAGACGACACCAATTGCACTACCTTACCTTATTTCGCCCCGTCAAGCATGCCTCGGAACTTCTCGCGCTGTTCTCACATCAGCTTGTAATGAGAGTAGCAGTTCCAATTATCGGCGAAAGTTCTTACGCAGCAAGCCGAGCAGGAGAGAAGTCCGCAAACTTCCGAGGTTGGAGCTCCGTTCGTCCAGTCCTAGAGCCTCGTCAGGACCGATCATCCAGGCGCGTGCGCGCGACTAGCCCTTGGCGTTTGGCGGAGCTGTCAGTCGACGTAATAAACCTTCAGACCTTCCTCGGCTCGCAGTCATGGTTGTTTTTCACTCTCCAGAGTATAGAACACACGTTGCTGTTACATTGTCGCTGCTTCAATACGGTCCCTCGGGCTTACATGTGTCACATTTCTGTACCAGAAGTAGCGTTGATTGGAACCGCACCAGTGTGACTGGTTGACGAGCTTTCTTTATTCACTCTCTACTTCGGCTATAAACATAGCTTGCACACACTTACCATGTCTGCGAAAACGGTGCAAGGGCCTGGAGGCAAGAAGCCTGCTTCGGCAGCAACGAACCTGATCGGTATGCTTGCTTTGTGATTCTCTGCCTTCAGCGCTAACAGTCCTAGCTGGCGGTGGAGCTGGGATGATGGAGGCGCTTGCATGCCATCCTTTGGACACCATCAAAGTCCGAATGCAATTGTCGCGGCGGCAGAGGGACAAGGGTGGGAAGAGGAGAGGATTCATCCAGACCGGTGTAGAGATCGCGAAGAAAGAGAGTCCGCTTGGCCTGTACAAAGGACTTGGGGCAGTGCTCACCGGCATTGTGCCGAAGATGGCCATACGCTTCACGAGTTACGAGTGGTACAAGCAGATGCTGGCTAGTCAGGACGGGCACATATCAGGAGGCGCAAATTTCATGGCGGGGCTGTTTGCTGGTGTCACAGAAGCGGTCGCCGTCGTGTGCCCTATGGAAGTGGTCAAGATTCGATTACAGGCACAACATCACAGCATGTCGGATCCTCTTGATATTCCCAAATACCGAAATGCCGCACATGCTTGCTTTACGGTTGTCAAAGAAGAGGGCTTTGGCGCACTATATCGTGGTGTCACTCTCACTGCGTTGAGACAAGGCACCAACCAAGCGGCCAACTTCACAGCATATACCGAGCTCAAGGAGATTCTACAACAGCGGCAAGAAGACCCGTCTGCTCCTCTACCATCGTGGAAGACTTCAATCATCGGCCTGATATCTGGTGCTGTCGGCCCGTTCTCGAACGCGCCGATCGACACCATCAAGACCCGTCTGCAGCGAACGCCTGCTGAGCCTGGACAGACGGGCGTGGGGCGGATTGTTGCGATCGGCAACCAGATGTGGAAACAGGAAGGCCTTCGAGCTTTCTGGATGGGTATCACACCTCGAGTGATGCGAGTGGCTCCTGGGCAGGCGGTCACGTTCGCAGTGTACGAGTATTTGAAGGGTGTACTAGAGAAGGGACGAGAGATGCTACCCGGGAACGAATATCAAGAATAGATGGGTTCGAGATGGCAATGAAGAACAGGGTGGCGAGACACGCAAAGTTGAAATACCATTGGACGCCATTAGCCGGCACGATCGAGCGAGGTTTGCAGCGATATCTGGAGCGGTATGCAGTTCCCAAAATGGCAGCTGGTAACTATTTCCAAGCTCCTCCCGCATTGAGTCTTATCGGTATCCCCACTTCTCCTCATTTCTTTAGTACAACGCAGGACTGCTTGTTGTGTTTGTCGATTCTTGTTCCCTTGGAGAACGTTTTTCGATCTTTTGACATTGCGCCGAAGTGGCTCGTAATGTGCTGACATATTAGACGAATTGCTGAATAGACGGAACCCACAATGTCTGGTCATGGTGAACCGGACGGCTATCGTCAGGCAGTCATTGGCTCAGCAAAGAACTTCTGGCTCTTCGACACGACCAATGGCTTCGACCTCACACATCCTCCTACACCAGACTCGCCTCCAGTCAATCCTCGAGTCACATTCGAGACCAAGACATCCCAAATCGCCATCGATCCCGCCAAGTCTGCATTGGTCGTCGTCGACATGCAGAACTACTTCCTGAGCGCTGCCTTGGGGCGTGCTAAAGGTCACGGTCACGCTGCAGTAGACAAGCTGGTCGAGCATGCTATCCCGGCGTGCAGAAGAGCTGGCATCAGGGTCATATGGCTCAACTGGGGCTTGAGCGAGCAAGATATCGAGGAGATGCCTCCTGCTGTTGTCCGAGCGTTTGGGTTCGTGGTAACGGCTCATGGCGAGGAGATTGCTGTGGACAAGCATGGGAACCCGAGATTTGCCGGTGGAGACAAGCAATTCGAGGACGGCAAGGACGGAAAGAAGTACAGCGGGTTGGGTAGTTCAATGGGCATGGTGACGGAGCCGGGGATGGGGCAGGAGATCGATGCTGGGAAGCTGTTGATGCAGGATCAGTGGAATACTGCGCTGTACCCGCCGTTGAATAAGGCATATGAAGAAGGCAAGCATCTCGAGACGACACCGGACGTATGGATCCACAAAGATCGTATGAGCGGTATGTGGGGACCCTCAACTGCTTGTGAGGACTTTCTAGAGAAGGAAGGGATCAAGACGCTACTCTTCACTGGAGTCAATACGGATCAGTGCGTGGGTGGGACGTATCAGGACTGCTTCAGCAAAGGCTACGATTGTGTTTTGCTTTCAGATGGTTGCGGGACCACGAGTCCGGCGTTTTCGCAGCAGAATATGGAGCACAATGCTGCTAACACCTGGGGATTCGCGACGACTTGCCAGGCATTTGCAGAAGGTGTGGAGAAGATGAAGGAATGAAGTGAAGTGTTTCACGTGGCTGGTTGCCGGGTAAGCTTTGCATGTGATCGCTCAGCCGCAAGCCGATGTCATGTTACACAGACCCAAGCTCATGGTAAAAGTTGACATATCACTTCGAGGCTACGTTTCAGACTCGAGATCACAAAACGAACACCTCGCCAACAATGATAACAGGCCTTTCACCTTTCTTCGCATCCCGTAACACAAGTTCTCGGAAAACGAAAACTGCTAGAAGAGAGCAGCAAGATGACCACAACGTTCCAGTGAATCGATCGGCCTCGAAGAACAACTGCGTCATAAAAGAAGAACAGCAATTGTGCGATGATGGCGTCTCCTCTGAAGCGTAAAGCATCAGCCGGCCCAATATGCTTCGATCTCACCAGCGATGACGGTGGAGATACAACATCGTCTCCAGTCGCCACTCCGTCAAAGCGACCACGACTAGCCGGGAGCTCTCCAGCATCGACACCTGATCAGACCATCACACCAGCACCGAAACGCGCACCTGCCACGTCCACGCCTGTGAGACTTCCGCACCGTGGGACACCGACACCGCAGCGTGACACACCAATGGCTGATACTCCAAGCGCCGAGACATCTGCACCAACTCCGCAAAAGGAGCGAGCGCTCTACGACATCCCGGAGATTGCTGAGCGATACGTTCCCCAACTTTCGGACGCCGACGTGCTGCTCAGAGATCCTCAGACGTTTGCTCTCAAGCCAGCCTTTTGGCGGAGATGGAAGGGTCCTCGGTACGCCTTGTTCGCGGAGTACCTGCGTTTGCACTTCGATCCGGTCCCATTTGCTCAGAAGACCGGTCTACCAGTCGAGGAGGTAAATCACGTCTTCAGCACACTGGTATGCAATCCCCTCTATGACGCCAAGGAAGCCGGCAAGCGTGGTGAAGAAGGGATGCAGGAGATCTTTGAGATGTATCGAGAACGTGGTGCTGTGAGCCGCGGATGGGGAAAGACTGATGCAAAGCAGCTCGGTGAGCTAGGCGGTGTTGAAGCAGGCAAGGTGCAGCTGATATTGGAAGACGGGAGCAAGGCATCGATGGAAGCGGAGGAGCTCAGTGAGGTGGACGTAAAGTATTTGAGGCAGACATTGACGAAAGAGGATCGTAGGATGGTGTTTGGGGAGGGATGAAGAGAAGCTTCTCGAGCTGCGGAGTTGTGGTTGATGCTGCTATGGGATGCTTTGTGGATGAGATGGCATTGACGTTGGCTAAGAGAACAGGCGGTATGGCATGGTATGGTGAGCTTGCCTTGGGTTCGGCGAGTGGTTGTTCTCACCGCTACGATTGATCGTTGAGGTGGTTGTGGACACCCTCGCACCTTCCGTGTCTTCGTCTGTCGGAAGAGAACGCTCACCATCGAACGCTCGACGCGAAGGTCAGGTCAATAGGATATTTTATAGACAGCCAACCATGACATCGAATTACCTTACCTCACCTTACCTTAGTTAATGAAGCACGATTGACTTGTATCAAGAGCTTGCCTTTGGCCGAGGTCGGCTGTCATGCTTTCGGAGAAGCGGGCATGGTAGATCTACGCAGCGAACAACCTCTGGGTTTCTACGTACAATCGTTAACTGTACTTTCCCTCATTATCACAGGTTCTGCCGTCTCCTAATCACTTGCTACCGCGGGATTTGTCGATCAACCATGGCTGCTCCAACAAGACGGCTGGGTATGGCAACCACCTACATGTACCCACTACTCACACCACTCGACTGACCATTGACAGTCCGTCCGGTCCTCTTGTACACTCACCCACACGCACCTACCTTCGGAACGATGGACTAATTTTCGACCAGCATCTGCGACCTCCAAGAAAAGTTCCGCTCCGCCATCCACGAGTTCCCGAAAGTCGTCTCTACCACCCAAAAACTACTCAAAGCCAGCCAGATCCTCGACATCCCCGTCATCGCCACGACCCAGCTCCGCGGTAAATTAGGCGAGACATGTCCCGAGCTCGGCCTCGACGCTCCCGACGGGGTGGCGACGAAGTGCCACGCGGATAAGAGTGCGTTTTCGATGTGGGTTCCCGAAGTCCAGAAAGCGTTCAAAGCGCTGGGAGATGGGAAGAGGGAGTGCGTGGTAGTGGGGATTGAGAGTCATATCTGCGTTACGCAGACTACGCTTGATTTGTTGAAGGAGGGGCATAAGGTGTATGTGATTGCGGATGGGGTGTCGAGCTGTAATGCGCAGGAGGTGCCGATTGCGTTGGCAAGGCTGAGGGCGGAGGGAGCGGTACGTTATGGGCACAATCTTACCGCATTGATGACATTCGCTGACCTTCTTTCTTCAGATTATCACGACAAGCGAATCGTTACTCTATGAGACGATGGGGGACGCAGCGATAGGGGAGTTCAAGCAGATGTCGGGGTTGGTGAAAGAGTACAGTAAGAGTACGAAGGACAACTTAACGTCGTTGTGTTCTTGGAAGTTGTAGAGTTGGATATACTGCTGGGCCCTGGTAGGGCAATCCAGGCACGTTGATGTCGTGGCACCAGGGCTAGGAGCATTGGAGTGTAGGGTAAAACCGCCAGTTGGTCCCAGTCATTAGTTTCGCCAATACGATCTATTCTTAACGCCGGATCTAAAAAGTAAGCTTGTTGTGGCTGATGAACGATGAACCAGCTGAAGTTCGTTATTGGAATACACGTGAGAAATGATGCGTACCTCAGGAGGTTCTCGGCATCGCGCTGGCTTTGGCGGTGTTCTCGTTCGGTACGTAGATGTCCCCGGTTGAAAGTGCTTTGGGTGCAGGCAAAACACCTAAATTAGGGACCCTCTCCGGAAGTGTCACCCTTGTCATTCTTAGGACCGTGCTCTCGGACGACTCTGGGGATCTCAGGGTAGTTCTACTTCTTTGACTGACTCTCACCGTGAACAACTCTGGTGTCGCCTATGGTTCTCAGTCTCTGTCATTATACACTTCGTCGTAGCGAACCCTCCGTTGAAAGCCGGCCAAACGACTTTGGTCTTGTCGTCACAACGCCACAGCGGTAGCATCGCCCTTTCCGACCTCGAGACCCTTCACGCAAAGGGGCCTGTGGTTTTGCCAGTCTAAAGAAACAATTTCTCCCACACGAGACTACATCCACTACGCGCTCACACAACCACAGCAAACTACCCGGACTCGCGGCTGGTCTTCCGCAGCAACATTCTTTGACGCCTGCGACCTCTCCGACACTCACACCTGCTCCTTCGACACATTATTCAGATGGGAAGATAAAAATGGCTCACGAACAACACCCCCCGCGACCGCCAATACACTCGCAGCACTCTAACAGCGTACCGTCCACGCCATACCAGCAGCCTCGCGACTTGCGGTTTCACTCCCGATCACCTTCGCCAAACAAAGGACTCAGAAACAACTCCCCACGGTCGGTGGTGTCAGAAGTGGTCGGCCTTGGTACGGCGCAGCGGTCGCAGCCGGTAGTATGTAAGTTTGAGACGGGCGCGGAGATCCGGAAAAGGAGGATACCGTATGTCGAAGGTGGCAATGAGGAACTCGGGCCCCCTAAGAAGGAGCCCAAGCGGTCGCTTGAGCCGGAAGAGCACGAGAGTTTGCGCACGCAAATGGACGAGCTGTATCAGCAATTACTGCCATCTGATGAAAGCGAGGACCGAAGAGCGCGGTTGGTGAAGAAGTTGGATCGGATATTGAACGAGGAGTGGCCGGGCAACGACATTCGGGTGAACGTGTTTGGATCTTCTGGGAACCTGCTAAGTTCCAGCGACTCGGATGTGGACATTTGCATAACGACGCCGTTGAAGAAGCTGGAGAACATGCATTCGATTGCGACGCTGTTACACAAGAGTACGTTGGGACTACATGAAGGAGACATAACTCGGATGGGATGCAGAGACTGACACGATACCAGATGGCATGGAAAAGGTGGTCTGCAGGGCCTCAGCAAAGGTTCCAATAGTCAAATGTTGGGACCCGGAGCTGAGCCTGGCCACTGACTTGAACGTCAACAACCCTCTCGCTTTGGAGAACACGCGCATGATCAAGACCTATGTAAAGCTCGACAACAGGGTACGGCCACTGGCGAAGATCGTCAAGTATTGGACAAAGCGGCGGATATTGAACGATGCCGGTAAGTGATGTGCGCAGTGGAGATTGAGACGAGGTTGGCTTAACACCGTGTACAGCATTCGGAGGCACCATCAGCTCATACACCTGGATTTGCATGATCATCAGCTTTTTGCAGAGACGAAATCCGCCTATACTTCCCTCACTACAGAAGAAGGCGCAAGAACGGAAAGGATGCGCCAACGATGATACTTCACAATTTGCTGACGAAACCGACGATCTCAAATCGTTTGGCGAGGCTAACAAGGAGACTCTTCCTGAACTGCTATTTCAGTTCTTCCGCCATTATGGCTATGAGTTTGACTACTCAATGTACGTTGTTTCAGTCAAAGAAGGGCGGTTGTTGTCGAGAAAGGAGAAGGGGTGGGATCCAACCAACTATGCGGACAAGGAGGCGAGGAATAGACTATGTGTAGAAGAGCCGTTCACTCTGGTGCGAAATCTCGGCAATTCTGCTGATGATTATGCGTGGTCTGGTATCCATGGCGAGATACGGCGTGCTTTCGGCCTTCTGGCAGATGGGTGTCAGCTGGAGAAGTGCTGTGAGGAGTACGAGTTTCCACTAGAGGAGAAGCCTATCTTCCAGAGACCTATACCGAAGCCGAAGCCAACACTGACGAGGAGTGCATCGCAATCCGGACGATCGACCAACGAGCCCGGAAGTGGAAGGTCACGGAAGGCCACCAACCGGAACCAGTCTGCTCAGCGAGCTGGCAACAGACGAGCGTCCAGCGGAGCGTCGTTTAGCAACCAACGCGTGCCGTTGCCCTCCTTCCAAAGCCCACCGCCAGGAAGCACAGTGGCAGATTACTTTGGACTCAAGGGAGATCTGCACAACCAGCTGTACCAGCAGTGGCAGTATTTGCAGGCTCAGACCGAGGCGCTTAAGTCGCAACTCGCAGCGCAGCAACATCACCAGCAGTCAGGTTCGTCCCACGGACAAGTGAGGCCGGGTGATCTGGCAGGCTCGCCGCGGCCCAGCAGGTCGTATCAAGTCAACGGAATTCCAAGTCCGCGATACATGGACAACCCGCCCCCCACAGCACCGTTACTACCGGGCTACCTCTGGCACTATCCGGCACGATATCCTCCACCTTCTCCGATGTCGCAGGCTCGATCAAGAGAAGGTGGCACAAACACGAACCCATCGTCGCCGTCGTTGGTTGCTGCCGTCCCAGCACTTCGAAGACAGGTGCACCGAGGGTCCGTACCAGAAGGCTCCACCAGCTCACTTCGATCTCAGTCCCAACCTGGTCGATCGCTGCCGCACCCTTTGACGTTGCAGCAGCATGTGCATCCTGGCTTCGATGTATCAGGTGCTCTGCCTGGACAGTATCAGAATGTCCGCTCGTCGTCAGGCGCGTACACGTCACTGCCATCTGGAATGCAGCCACTGTTCTCACCGACGTCGGTACCACCGTATCCAGCGATTGAGAACGCAATGCCGAAGGAGTACGTCGGGTACTATGTCGGCCAGTCGCCGTCACTCGGACCACAGTACACGGCAGGCACTCAGATGCAGATGCCACCAATGATGCTACGAGATCCACCTACCCAACGGCAACGAAGAGTCACGCCTGATCTTATGCCGCCGATGCCGAATGGCAAACACAGTTCGAGATCACCATCACCACTTGGACACTTGAGAAGCTATACCACCATCGGAGACCTAAGATCAACTCAATTGCAAGCTTTGAAGAGCCCGCCAACAAGGTTTGATATCCCAATCGAGCCTGCTACCGCTCCCTTGCCTATCGCGAAGCCAGCAGAGTTCACTGGTCCACTGATAGTCAATGGATCTGGTACCGCGGCTGGTTCAGCTACACAACCTAAGATCAATGGGATTGCCAGCCCAACGCATCCTTTCTACGATGATGGCTCGGTAGCGCTCAACGGCACCGGTCTCTCGCGAGTGCAGACTCTCCCCATTCGACCTCTCGACACTTCCGTCCTGCCAGACCACATCGACACCACCGAGAAAGCGCCCATCTCACCCCGCATAGCTCCAAGTCCACGGCTAAAGTCCGCACCCAAGCTCAACTTCTCGCCTAACGGCACACCAGTCGGTCCAAATGGCACATCCGAGTCGTTCCACGAATCCAATCCCGTTGCCGCTCCTTTACTATCACCTGTAGCAGAGCTCCGCACGCCTTCACCGACCCGTCCGACATCCTTTGATCGCAATTCGCCGACCGCGAACGGCTTCGTCAAAGCAGCCAAACTCGCCACCGCTCGGCAAGCACAGAACAGCGAGAACGGACCTCCCGTTTCGTCGAACCATGAACGGAAGGGCAGTGCGCCGAACCCGTCTAGCGCGGTCAAGCCGGCGCCGAAGAGTCCGATTGGTTTGACGCCACCGACTTCTGCTTCTGGAGCGACGCAGAGCCAGGCCCGGGGTCAGGATGTTAATCCGTGGCAGCAGGCGACGAGGAAGGGGCATAAGAAGAGTAAGTCGAATGTTGTCAAGCAGCAGAGTGTGAAGGGGCAGGCTGTGCCGGTTGAGGGAGAGAGGAAGGGCGGTTGAGGGTGATGCTACTGAGCACCGGATTGCGTATTTCGTCGCGGTTGCGGACGTTCTTTCGGCGAACAGCAACAGCTGGGACTTACGATGACCGAAGTCGTGACGTCGACATTCGCTGCATACCAACGGAGCCGCGAAACCTCCACGCTTCGGCCTCAATGGCCTACGAGATGTCGGAAAGGAGGGCGGCTGACTCGAAACAACAATTGCGTGGGATAGAGGCCATCGGTTTGGACCACGGAAGGTTTTGGTTTACGGAAGGATGAACAGGCACGTCTCAACGTTGCGCCTCGAGAGCCCGAGATGGCCTCGCAGTATCGTTTGTAAATGTCAAAGGCATGGCGGCCAAGGGCTTCGCCTGTGTAGACATGTGGCAATGAAGACAGCGATTTGGTGTGCGCAACACCTGTGCTACAAGATCGTCACGATCCTTTCATTGATGTTCTCTGGCACCACGGGGTGGCTCAGCCCTATGGCGTCCAAGTTTCTCGTTGACAAGCAGACAATGAAGTATGCACGACATACATGCAGCACTCCGCGATCACGTTACGTGGTCGGTGGGCTGCATAGGAAATTGTATGGATGGATTTGGCCATGGCTCGAGCGCTGAGACAGGCGCAAGCGGCCCTGCAACCGTAGATCCGTAGATCGAGCGGGCCGGGATCTAATGCGCGTGTCCCGAAATAGCAGATCGTCACGAACTCTAGGCACACCTCTGTAAACGTTCAGATGACCTTGATACCTTGAGATCTACTCGAGGGTCACGATGGAGCCGTGAGATCACCGCCATATTCCTTCGCATTCCTACATGCTCGAATATACGTACGCAGCTCAACGATAGCGCAATCCGCTCGGCGCTCAAGGCAGCATCATGGACCGCCTACGCAAGCTCTGGAGCAGCGAGCAGCCATATGAGCCCATCAGCGACGACTCCGCAGACGATGATCGCGAACAGCATGGCTTCACGAAAGAGCACGAGTTCTCGTACATCGAATACAGCATCTTCCTCTTACTAGGTGTGTCAATGCTCTGGGCCTGGAATATGTTCCTAGCAGCGGGCCCATACTTCCAAGGCCGCTTCACCGGCAACGACTGGATTTTCAACAACTTCCAGGCCGCTGAGGTCTCTGTCTCCACCATCACCAACCTAGGCTCGATGCTCATACTCACACGAATGCAAAGGAATGCCTCCTACCCGAAGCGGATTATCAGCTCCCTGTTCATCAACATGGTCACGTTCACGCTGCTGGCGGTGTCTACGAGCTTCAGGGCGTCTGCGAAGGGATACTTTGGGTTTCTGATGGTTATGATGTTTGCGACTTCTTTGGCGACGGGGTTGTGTCAAAATGGGATCTTTGCGTATGTGGCTGGGTTTGGGCAGGCCAAGTACACGCAGGGGATTATGACGGGGCAGGCTATTGCTGGTGTGCTGCCTTGTATTGCGCAGATTGTTTCGGTGCTGTCGGTGCAGGCGAATGATGATGGTGATAAGCAACCTCCTACGGATGGAGGAGCAGAAGGACCACCTGTACGCTCTGCGGCTGCTCAGGCGTATTTTCTAACTGCCACGGTCATCGCTGTGGCTACTCTCGCGGCGTTCTTGTTCTTGCAGACGCGACATCGGAAGCCCAGGAAGACTCTGGATAGCACGACACCGGACTCGCTACCGGAGAACGACGATAAGAAGAGCATACCCTTGCTCGTACTCTTCCGAAAATTGTTCTGGCTCGCTAGCGGCGTGTTCATTACGTTTGCTGTCACCATGTTCTTTCCCGTCTTCACCCAACGCATCCTTTCCGTTCGACCTGTCGAAGACCAAGGCGCCTTCACACAACCTGCAACCTTCATCCCACTGGCGTTCTTACTTTGGAATACCGGCGATCTCCTCGGCAGGCTCCTCACAGCTGTACCAACGCTCTCCCTCGTGCACCGGCCGAAGATTGTTTTCACGCTTGCGATTGCTCGGATTGCGTGGGTCGGCATGTACCACCTCTGCAATATCCGAGGCGAAGGCGCGGTCGTGAAGAGTGACTTCTTCTATCTTGGGATCGTGCAGCTACTGTTTGGCCTGTCCAATGGGTATCTGGGCAGTATCTGCATGATTGGGGCTGGTGAGTGGGTTGAACCAGAGGAGAGGGAGGCTGCGGGTGGATTCATGGGACTTATGCTTGTGGCTGGGCTGGCCGTCGGGAGCTTGTTGAGCTTTTTCGTCGCTGGATGAGGGCGGCGACAAGTGCCGGCCTGCTGGTATTGTTGACCTACGAACGCGACCTCGCAGAACCACATTTACCCGTGGTAATCATGACGCCAAGGCGCCTCGCCAACATACACTATACTTACAATGCCGTCGCGAAGCTGCAAAGTTGTTCCGATCTTGACCACGAACCCGGAGATACCTTCAAAGGCCGCGCTTGCAATTGCCCGGCAGCTCGAGGCCTCCTGTGGCTTACGACAAAGAATACAGTTGCACAAGGCTATGTACAGCGGCAGCTGTAGGGTAGGGTGTAGTAACCCTCGTGCAAGCATTGGCTTGACATGTAAGTGTGCAGGCAAGGGACACCTTAGCTACAGATGTTCTGGGCTGGAGACGAAGACAGCCTGGAGTAGGATGTAGGTGTCGTGTCAAATATACCTATACTATAAGGCCATCTCTACATTTTCATATCTATTTCTCATCGCATTCGTACTCGTACGGTCTGACAGGCCCTTTGGAAGGCCGAACTCGGCTTAAGAAATCCTTCCCGACTTCACAGCTTTAGAGCTCTAATCAATCCCACTTACCAGGACGGTCATCTACCAAAAACCACTTCCCACCCTCGAAATCCAAACCACCATATCCAAAATGCCTTCCAAACAAGTCATCTTCACCGACAAGGCCCCAGCGCCGCTCAAGGGTATATATTCGCAAGCCATCGTCGCCAATGGCACTGTCTACTGCTCTGGCAGCATCGGCATGGATCCCGCCACTGGCAAGCTTATCGATGGAGATGTTAAGGACAGGACTGTACGTCTTCTTACGCTCTCGGAAACCAGAGCACATGAAGAACTAACGCAGTTCAGCACCAAATCATGAAGAACCTCGCCGCTGTCCTCGAAGCCGCAGGCACGAACATGGATAACGTGGTCAAGGTCAATGTCTTTATCGCGGATATGAAGGATTTTGCTGCGATGAACGAGGTTTATACGCAGTACTTTGGGGATGTGAAGCCGTGTAGGACGTACGTTGACCGTCCCAATCTAACGACTGGACTGGTGGCTGTGCTGACCGATATGCGTAGCTGTGTGGCAGCGAAGCAACTTCCGCTGGGGACGGATGTGGAGATCGAGTGCGTGGCGGTGCTCCCGTAGGTAGGCGTTAATGCTATTGTGGAAACAAAACGAGAGCTGACTGGCCTAGTGAGGAAGGACGAAGTAAGCTCTAAAGGTCGAGTCGAGTCACCAGATAGATGCTCATTGATGTACAACTGCTATACAAGTGGTTTGCAACACCGCTCCGGAACTCCTCGCTGCCATATATACAAATATTCAGGAGTCTCTCGGTGCTCCATACATAACGCCACTGGACCGCCGGAAAGACGCTCGCTTGCTGAAGTTGGGTTTCGTCATCTCGGGCGGCGACCTACTCCTCTCAAATTGCTGTGTTGCCCTCCGCTCGAAATCAGACGGCTCGATGCCCAGGTCCTGCTCCGCCATAGTCTGCAACATGGGCTGTGAAGGCATTCTTTGCGAGCCTCGAGCACTGCTCGGTGTGCCTGGGCTTTTGGGCGACATTAGCTGTCCTCGAATATGTGGTAAGCGCTCTGTTGTCGATCTTTGCACATCACTAGCCTGGCGGACCCGCGGGATGGAGGTAGGCGTGCGTGGCGTACTCGTCAACGATCGCTTCGGTAGCTGTGACTTTTGCAGGTTGATGACTGACGGCTTCCCAGTCTGCGGAAGCTTGACTGCCTGGGCCCCTTCGATTGGACCAACGACAGTGTCCTCTACATTAGGACTGCTCGGTTGATTGCTTGCTGGCTTCTCGTTCTCCAGCCTCGCGGCCAGCACGTCGAGCTCGCCATAGTCCTTCTCGAACCGGTCCGGATCGACCGATAGATCGTTCTCCAGCTTGTTTCGGTTGCCGAGCAGTTCTGCCAGACTGTGATCGTAGTCCCGGGTCAACGTTTGAAAGTCCTCAGCATGCTTCATCGCGATCTGAGATTTACGCTTTACGACTTTTCGATTATACTCCGAGACCAGCTTCTCTTCTGCGCTTCGCAAGGCTTTCCTGTTGGGCGACGACAAGCTCGTGATGGCAGCAGCTTGTTCGGCAGGTTCTTCCTGGTCAACTCCATAGTCGGCAACAAGTTGCTGACGGTCTTTGACAAACTCCGCAGCGCTTTTGGTCGACACGTCTCGCTCCATTTTCTCTCGCTCCTCTAGCAGTGCGTCGAATTTGTCCTTGTACTCGGCCGCCATTTCGTCCTTGGCACGCTGCAGATCACCAACATGCTCCTGGATCTTCTGAGCAAATAGTGCCTCGTTCTGAGTGATCACGCTACCCAGCTCCGAGAGTTCGGCTTTGGCTTGTTGAAGGTAGTCTTCGAATGATCTGGTCTTCTTGTGGCCAGCACCATTCTGCTTCAGCTTCTCAAGAACGGCTGGAAGTGGTCGCAATGCTTGTGAGTTGGCAATAGACTTCGTGGCGTGTGGTTGCGTGACCCTGGCATGACTGGATTCCTCAGCTGGCTCGGAAACATCTGCAGGTGCCAATGGCTCGATCTGAGCAGAAGCATCACCTCGCTCATGAACTGGCGTCAAAGGCGTGCTCCGTGATGCTATCATGGCTTCCAATTGACCCGCCAGAAACTCATTCTGTCGGGCGAGCTCCGACTGTCCAGATTCATCCTTCGTTCCGGGAGATTTGCGGGCTTCGTCGCGTTCACCTTCTGCTTCGGCCAGCCTGCGTTTCAGAGTAGACACCTCGTCCGATGTGTCCTGAAGTGTAGCTGCTTGATTCGATTCGATGTTCGCGACATCTTCAGTACGTTTGGCCAACGTATCGCGATCTGCCTGTAGCGCGGAGATCTGCTGCAAAAGCTCGTCTTTAGTCTCGGAAGACCGTTTGTCTTCATCCATCTTCTGCCTCCGCAGCTCTGCCAAAGATCGCTCAGTTTCCCCACGACTGGTCAACTCCGCGTCCAGGCGTGCTTGTAGTGCTGCGGCCGTCACTTCTGCAGCAGTCACCTTGCCATTCAGCTCTCCCAGAGCGCGCTCGCGCTCAGCGTCAGCATCCTGCATCTGCGATTGCCTCAATTCGGCAGCCTCTTCTAATTGAATCTGCAGATTCTGCAGCTCGCTGTTGAGGTTCTCCTGAAGCTGATCGAACTCACTTTGGTGAGCCTGGGACTGCTCACGTAAACGATCTTCGAGATGCTTGTCTGTTTTGGCGAAGGTAGTGGTCAGCGAGGCTTCGTGCTCCTGCTCTAGTCTAGACAGGGCTTGATCGTGGCTGGACTTCAGCTGAGATATCTTGTACTCCAACTCTTCCTTATCAGACAGAGTCTGCGCATGATCTGTGCCTGTCCTCTCGAGCCGTGTCTCCAAGGACGAAAGCTTACGGAGCATCTCGTTGGCCGATTCTTCGTGCGTCTGGCGTAAAGATGCAAGCTCGGCCTGGTGCTTTGCAGTCGAGCTTTCTACATCAACAGATCTGGCGCTGGAGGTATTCTCGGCTTCAGCCAACCGATCTTCGAGCGCACGCTTGCTCTCTTCGTGCGTCTTCTCAAAGTTGGACTGCATCTCGTTGATTCGTGTTTCATGATCCTCGCTCAACGACAGCATAGCACTTTCATGCTGTGCTCTTGCGGCCTCGAACCTTTCCTGAGTATCGTTCAACGTGCGCTGAGCATCGTCAAGACGCGACTGTAGTGCTCCGCGAACTTTTGCCAACTCCTGCGCACTGTCCTCGCGAGCAGTAGCAAGCTGAGCATCAGCAGTAGCTTGGCGTTCGTCGAGTTGCTTCTGAACGTCATCGCGCGCTTGAGCAGCCGCAACCGTGGCACTTTGCTTATCAGCTTCGCGCAGTCTTGCTGCCTCGTCAGCTTTTGAGGACCAACCTGCTTCAAGTTCACGAATGCGCTGTTCATGGCTCTTAGCACCTTCGGCAATCTCCGTTTCCCTACTCGATAGCTCCATTGATTTGTCTGAAAGGTTCTGCTCCAGATTCGATAGCTCACCACGAGCAGTGGCAAGCTCGTCGTCTTTCTTCGACAATAATTCGTTGAGCTCTGCTTCTTTGTTGCTCAACGCTGTTTGAGCGTCCCCTGACGTTTGTTCGATAGAGCTGATTCGCTGCTCCAATGCCTTGCTACGCTCTTCCGCTGTCTGTACAAGCCTATCGTACTCGCTCGCTTTGTCGTTGTACTTGTCAAGGAGAGATTTGTTGTCGTTCTCCAAGTTCGTGGTACAGCTCTTAAGGTTCTCAAGCTCGCTGTTCTTGTCATTCATCTGATCAAGCAGAGACTTGTTGTCTTTCTCCAGATCCACAGTACGGAGTTTCAGGTTGGAAAGCTCATCAGATTTGTCCTTCAACTGGTCAACCAGAGATTTGTTGTCTTTTTCCAGGTCCGCGGCGCGGCTGTTCAGATCTGCCAGCTGGTTTTGTAGGTTACCGATTGATTCATTGGAACTTCGATCACCGTCCGCTACAGTGGCGTGTAGCTTTTGCACCTCCTCGCGATGGGTTGTGCGAGCATCTTCCAACTCGCGGCTGTGGCGTGCGATTGCTTCTTCTGACTCCTGCTGAGCTTTCTGTCGTTGAGATTCATATTCTGCACTCATCGACTCGGTCGCCTTGCGGTGCTCCTGCTTCGCATCTTCGAATTGTTCTTCTAGCCTGTTCGCATGCTCTTTATGCTCAGTGGTCAGAGCTGCATGTCTGGCTTGCCAGTCCTCGATGTCTGTTTCCAGAGCAGCGATCTTGTCGGCTTGGCCATTATTAGTGGACTGAAGCTTTTGCACCTCTTCGAAATGAGTAGCACGTGCATCTTCCACTTCGCGGCTGTGACCGGCCTTCGCTTGGTCCAGCTCCTGCAATGCTTCTCGTCGCTGCGATTCATGTTGATCGGTCAACGACTTGATGGTCTTCTCGTGCTGCTCCCTGGTGTCTTGCAATTGCTTCTGTGCTGTCTTGGTCTGCTCATCACGCTCCGTGGTCAGATTTTCGTGCTTCACTCGCCGTTCTTCGAGATTCTTTTCGAGAGTAGCAACTTTGTCAGAGTGAGCACTGTTGGTAGATCTGAGAAGTTCTTCGTGTTGAGTCTTGAGATCTTGCGTCGAACTTTCGGCCTTGATCGCTTCGTCTCGATGCTTAGACCGAGCAGCGTCGAACTTTGCCTGTAGCTCATCCCGCTCAACCATCGAAGCTTGCAACTGTTTGGCGTGTGCTTCCTCCATAGACTTGATCACGTCCTCGTGCCCGCTTTTCAAGTCCTGTATCGATCGTTCTGCGCCAGTGGCCGCATCGCGATGCGCAGCCAAAGCAGCATCGTAGTTGGCTTGAAGTTCGTCCTGCGCCTTCTGTATCGCATCCGACTGAGAGCTATATTCGTCTTTCAGGGACTTCAGCGCCTCCTCATGAGTGGTCTTGAGCTCTTTGATCAAGTCCTCTGCCCTGCTGGCAGCGTCACGTTGCTCCTGCAATGTAGCGTCGTACCTGGCCTGAAGCTCGTTCTGCTGTTTCGTCGAAGCATCTGACTGCTTGCCATGTACTTCTTGGATAGATTTGAGCGCAGACTGGTGCTCTGCTTGAAGGTTTTGTATCGATAATTCTGCTTTGGTTGCTTCGTCCGCTTTTTCTGTCAAAGTAGCCTCGTGCTTGGCTTGAAGTTCCTCACGGTCAGTTCTCAAAGCCTCTATCTGTTTAGCATGTTCCTCTCTGGCAGACTTCAGCGTCTTCTCGTGCTCGATGTCAGCTTCACGTAGTCGGGCCTGCGCATCCTGACCTTCATCATCGGTTCGTGCCAAGAGAGCTTCGTGTCTTGTCTGAAGCTCGCTGTACTCCTTGCTCACACCTTTGGCTTCCTCGAGATCTCGAGTCAAAACTTTGACCTGCTCTTCATACCGGGCTTGCAGCTCTTGGCGGCTCGACTCTGCCTCATTTGCTTGTGCCTCTTTCTCTTGAGTAAGGGAGTCATGCTTGGCCCGGAGCTCGTCAAACTGCTTCTTGATACCCGCCGCTTGATCAAGATCGCGGTTCAAAGATTGAACCTTCTCCTCGTGTTGAGCTTGGAGCTGTTTGCGGCTCAACTCTGCCTCATTTGCTTGTTCTTCTTTCTCTTTGACTAGAGAATCGTGCGTCCTCTGGAGCTCTTCATAGTATTTCGTCGCATCTTCGAGACGCGCATTTATAGCCTTCAGGTTCTCCTCGTAGCCAGCTTTGAGCTCTCGAATCTGCTTCTCGGTCTCTCTTGCTTGCTCCTCTTTCTGTGCTGCGAGAACATCGAGGTCCTTGCGAAGGGTCTCGAGGACTTTCTTTACACTTTTGGCCTTCTCGACTTCGGCGTCCAGAGTTTCCATGTTCGCCTCATAATCAGCCTTGAGATCTTGGTTCTTCTTCTCCAAATCCTTCACCTGCTCGTCTCTCTGCGCTGTAAGAGCATCATGCCTCGCTTTGAGCTCATCGTACTCAGACCTTGCAGCATCTACCTTAGCTCCTAGGTCATTGTTGAGAGACGCCGTTTTCAGCTCATGCTCAGCTTTTAGGTCACGTTCTTGGTTCTGCATATCTTCCTGCTGCTTCGCATTTTCCGCTGCAAGAAGGCCGTTCCTCTTCAGTAGCTCATCACGTTCTTCTTGCACAGTCTTCGCCGCAGCTTTCGCCTTTTTGTGCTCTTCAAGCAACTCCTGCAATTCTTTCGCATGGAGCTCAATATCATTCTTTGCATTCTGCAGAAGGTCTCTGTGTAGTTCGATTTGGTCGACAAGATCTCGCCTGCGGGTCTCATTCTCAGCAGCATCCTTCTCGAGCTCTGACACCCTCGCTGTCGAGTGCGACTTCTCCTTCTCGATCGTAGTATAGCGCTCTTGCAGCTCATGGTGCCGCTGCTCAGCAGAGTCCTGGCGCTGCTTGTGCTCCGCGATGAGCCGCTGTATATGCTGCCCGGAGACCTCGTTGCTCTCTTGAAGACCTGTTATCTTCTCGTCATTCCTCGAGTTTACTGCGTCTGCTTCCGCTTTGATCTGTTGGAGCACGCTCAGCTGGGCTCGCATGTCCTTAACACTTGTGTCCGCTGCTTTCTTTTGCGATTTCACATCCTCGAACTGCTCTTCGATCTCCCGAGCAGTCGTGTCGGATGCTTCTTTTTGCGCCTTCAAGTCTGCGAGCTGCGCTTCGTTCTCCCGAGTGCTAGTATCTGTTGCCTCTTTCTGCGCCTTCATATCATTCAACTGCGCTTCGAGGTTCCGAGCATTTGTCGCAGACATCTCTTCACGAGCCTTCGAGTCTTCCAGCTGCGCGCCAATCTCCCGAGCACTCGCATCAGACACCTCCTTCTGTGCCCTCAAATCCTCAACGAGCGCCTCCACCTCCCGCACTCTTCCGTCGGACACCACCTTCTCCGTCCTCAACTCTTCAACCTGTTTCCGCACATGCTCTAACGACCCTCTCATCTCATCAGCCCTGCCCTCCGCATCTTCATGCTTCCTCCTCAAATCCTCTCTCTCCTCCCTCACCTTCTCCAACTCCCCCACCCTCTCCTCCAACCGTTCCTCCAATTCCTCCCTCTCCCCAACCAACCCATCAACCCTCCTCTCCGCCTCATCAACCCACTCCTCCCTCTGCGCCTTCGCCAACTCCAACTCCTCCCTAATCGTCTCCAACTCCCCTCCCTCCTCTCTCTCGACACTATCAACATCACTATCCGTCTCCGGATCCACCTCGCTCAGCCTTCTCGTCAGCGCCTGCTCCTGCTTAACCTTTCTCTTCAACGAGTCCAAAACCTGCAGAATGTGCCCCGCGGAACCCTGCTCGTGCGAGTTGCTGCGCCGTCGGGTCCGGAAGAGCTGCGCGGTCATCATCTCTGGAGGCCGGGGCGGCCCCTGCATCCGTCGGACGAGGGTCTTGACATGGTCGATTTGGTCGAGGAGGGAGCGAGGGGCGGGTGGAGAGTCCGGGACTTCGGTTGCGGTGGCCCAGGAGACGTCGCTTTGGGCGCGGCTGGTGGGGCGGGAGGTGTCTGGGGACGACATGTCGTCGGGCAGGTTGGTAGAGATATGGTTCTCTGATCATGGCATACTGCCTGAGCTAGCCAGAGAGGCTTCTACGTCTCGCGAGACTCGAACATCGTCAAGGTAGCCTCGGCCAGATATATGATGTACAACAGAAAGAGAAGAAGTGTAGGTAAGAAACTCGTAGACCAGATTTCGTCGATGGTCCAGACCGTTATAGATATCCAGGGAGTGGTAGGGCTTAGATTGGCTTCAAGGATATAGATTAAGCCACCGGAAAGCCAAACGAACGCGAGTGTACAGTATGAGAGTGGCTCAGTGTATCTTACTTCTGTATGAATGGATGACGAGAGGATACCGAATGTACTGTACATATGTGCGAAGATACAGGCACAACCTTGAGCTGGAGCAAAGGAAGACATCATCATGCACTCCTCAAGCTGCAGTATCCTTGCCATTCGATCGGGTGGGGTTCCGAGATCTCACTCATGCAACGCTAGTGCACGCTAAGATCTATACCGACCACTCAGGGGCGCATGGAGAACATATATCGAACGCTGCCATGTTGTTTTGACATAGTTGTCCCAGACGCTCGGTAAATAAAGTATCGTGCAAGTAATTGATACACAGAATAGACTACAGTAAGGCTAGATACTCGATCATCGATCACTCCAAAACTCCATTCCTCGCCCAAACCAACACCAATCCTTCGTCGCCGCCTCATATGCCTTCAAAATGTGTTGACAACGAACGGGACAAGTATGCATACCTATATTCGAGCCTCTGTGGCCTTCGATGAATGTGTCCAAGAAAGTGATGCTGCTCGATGTTGAGCATGCTGTTGACGCGCGTGTTTGGCGCCAACCCGAGTATCGCGCCATCGCATGTGGTATCAGCGCCGAATCCTCCGAAGTGTCGATGAATGAACTCCTCCTCGATGCTGCCTGATGCCCCTTTTGTCCCTAGATAAGATGTTTGTCGTCATGGAATGTTGTGGTGCCAATTCCTGGCTGGTATAATCTCCGTCATCTCTGCGGTCATGATCAGCACTCATTACCAGGTCTCTATCGAAAGTCAACTCACCCTGCCCCTTCTCTGCCCACCCATCTGGCCCTGTCCAACCTGCTGTCCCTGCTGGAAATACTGCGGCACCTGCTGGTATCCTCCATACCCCACGATCGGCTGCCCGTGCTGGTAGCCGATACCAGGCGGCATCATCGGGCTCCCGTTCATGCCCTGCCGGTATGGATCGACTACTGGCGAGGCAGTCCCGTATGGCATCCCGTTTGGCATGCCGCTAACCGGAGTCATGTGGTTCATGCCCCCTGGGCTGCTGTAGTACGGCGCAGGTCTCTGCATCTGCGACTGCGCGGCTTGCGCTTGCGCCTGAGCGAGAAGAGCCTGCTGATACTGGACTTGCTGTGCATGCATCGGACTGATACCGGCATTGGACATGGCCGGGCTGTGGGTATACTGCGGCGTCATGAGTCCATTGTTGTTGCCGTAGACGTCCTGATAGGTAGAAGAGTCCATGCTGATGTTGCGTTGCATCGAGTGGTCGAACTGCTGTTGTGGTGGGCCGTAGGAAGAAGATCGACCATAGGCGTTGTTGTTGGTCTCTAGATGTGGTAATTGGCCGTTGTTGCCATGTCTTGACTTCGAGTTCGAGCGCGTGTCGTTCACAGGTGGTGTACCACTATGGCGGGTGGACAGGCCGACTTCGTCCATGAGGCGCTTATAGCCTTGGTTGGGTTGAGCCTTGATGCGCAGGAGGACACCACGTACGTTCTCAACGCACTCTGGTCGCAGGCTCTCGTCCAAGAAGGGTGTAGTAAGTACCTTGAAGATCAAGGTAGCACCACACGTCTGCTCGCTGACGATGTCGTTGAGAGTCTGTTCATCAAAGAACAGCGCGCGCAAGATGTTGTCGCGAGCTTCAGGTTCGTTCCGCTGGTTGATGATCTTGAGCACCGTCAAGTATGCGACCTTGTGAGTGCAAAGATGTACTAGATGCGGGATCAATCTAGGCGCAAGGACAGATCGTCGCCGTGGGAAAGTGCAAGTGTCGAGGAACCAAGTCAATAGCAGCGCGCCGTTCGAACTGGTCGCCAGCTGAACACTATGCAATGCGATGGCAGCCGCCATGAGCTTCTTCTGATCGTTCGTTGCGTAGTGGCTCTCCAGGCACGCGCGCACTGCACGTGCACCGAAGCGACCTTGCGCGACACTCCAGAGCCGATTGATCATGGTGTCGAAGATGAAATTGTTGTTCGGTGCTTGGAAGCGCAGGCAGCATTGCATAACATAGTTGCCATACTGGTCCAGGAAGAGACTGACAGCGTGTGGCCGCAGAGCGTCTGCGATCATTTGCATCTGCCGTTGCGACCGCGCGACGTCGATGATCTTCTGTGCAGCCCAGGTGCCGTTCTTGTGTACTCCAATTTCAGCCAGATGAGGTGTGATCTCGGAGAGCATCGCCTCCTTGGTCTCTTCAGAACAATGCTCGAAGAGCTTTTGGACGACAGTGTTGCCAAGGTAGTCCGAAGCAAGCTCAGCGATCTCTGGAAGCATCTCCATGGCAATGTTCTCGATCTCCATCGGGCTGCACGAGTTGTTGTCGATGCGTTTCCGGATCTCACGTAGACGAGGTGCGTCGTGCACGCGATTGTGGGTGGATTCCGGAACTGGTGGGATCTCCTCCAATTGTCCTTGATAGCTCATCGCATTTTCGAGGTTCGACATGATCCGCATCTGGTCCTCTGCTGAGGCCCCAAATTGCTGAACAATGCTCCGCACCTCATCTCCGAGTTCGAGTAGATCTGGTGTTGCGAGCGCAGCTGCAGCCGTCTCGGCGTTGATATTGCCGCCTGATTGCGCTGTAGTCGCCATCGAGGCATCATTCCGATTCTTCGATACGAAAGGGTCAGGACTCGGTGACGGGAAGGCACCGTTGGCTCCCGGAGTGTTTGAGGCGCTCTGCTCCTTCGCATATCCAATTCTTACTGGACCGCAGCCGGGAAAGATCTCCTTGCCGTTACATTGCGCTTTGGCAACGATAGCGCTCTCGACATCCTGGAAGTTCACGAAGCCACAGCTTTTATGCGTCAGGACTCTCGCGGACTCGATACTCCCAAATTGGCTGAAAATTGCGTCGAGTGATGAAACTGTGGTCGACGCAGGAATATTGCCAAGCCAAAGTGACCTAGTCGCGCTTTCCAGTTGTGCATTGAGACCAGTGAAAGAGGGCTTGGCGTTCAGCTGCATGTTCTGCACGGCTGTTGACAGAGTGTCGAATCCCGAGCCATCATTGCTCTGGAGGTCCGCGGCTGTCATGCTGCTGTCGAGCCTCGAGGGCTGTGGCGTGTAGTTGCGGAGGACCCGCGACGAAGGCGAGTCGAGCACGCCAGCAGTACGAGCTCTGGGCCTGTTTGCACTTGCGAAGTTGACGAAAGCCTGCACCTCCAGATTGTGTTGCCGAACTGCCTCGTGTATGGCCATCGCTTGCTCCGTTGGTGTCATCTGGCCAGAATACATCCCCTGCTCGTACTGATCCACATCCGCATCATCGCCATCCGCGTATTTCTCCGTAGCATCGACGGAATATGATCGGAAGCGACTGGCCATGTTCTTGTTGTTCAGCGCATTCAATGCGGCGAGATCGGCGATTGTAGGGCCGGTTGCTCGTGCGAGCATCGGATCCAACGCTCTGCCCTGGTTCGGAGTATCCACCAAGCCCAAGTAGTCCAGCGTCCGCATCTCATTATCAGCAGGCGAATCTCGTGGGGATGATGGAGCGTCCGATGACCGTATGCTCTGCAAAGTGCCCGACCGGTCTCTGCCGGCCATCCAATTGCTCGCGAATAACGAGTTGCCGAATGGATTCGACGTACCCAGAAAGCTGCTTCTTTGCGGCATTGAGCCGGCTCTTAGTCTAGAAAGTAATGCTGCATTGCTGGCAGCTGCTCCGGCGGTAGCTTGCGGATCGAAAGAGGTAGGTGTATTTGACTGGTAAGGACTGGCAGAGGGTGTTGCTCGGTTCGATTTAGGAAGAAGTGAAGTTGTAGAGCTGTTCAAAGAGCTCACTGGCGGGAGTCGCGATGGAACAGTGCCGGCGCGAGCACGGCGCGTGGAGTTCGGGGTGCCGGCGGAGGAGCCAGCGGTGGCTTGACCTGCATCGAAGTCTGGGAAGCTGTCGCTGCCGGGTGACTCTGGAATGGTTTCTCGAAGTGGTGTCGAGTGGCCACTGCCGGTGGTGGGAGGTCCCCAGAGCTGTGGTGATAGCCCTTCTTGGGCCTGGATTTCGCGGGCTCTGTATGCTCGTTAGTATCACCATCCATAGTACACAAGTCCGTCTGTCATACCTCTTCGGGAACAACCGACTGCCCAACTCTTTCGAAGGGGAGCCAGCTCCAGCTCTTCCAGGTCCTGCCTGAGTACTGCCGTTGCCCAAATTGCCATTCAGAGGATTTCTCAGGCCTGAGCCGGCAGGCGCTTCGATGGGACTGTTAGTCGCCGAAGTATGTGCCGAACGTTGCTGATTCATGCTCATCGACCCGAGTCCATCGAGATTGATCTTGTAGTCGGGGCGGGTAGAGGGCGCCATGATGGATTATGAGAGGAGTGTGCGAGTCGAAAGGAGTGTGGTATGGCGGAGATTCTCTTTCAAGCCCAGCTCATCATGTGACGCCGTGCTATGTCGACCTCAGCCCGAAGTCAAGGGGTGCAACGCTTTGCTGATGGGCGAGTGCAAGCGTCGAGAAGGGTTGGTGTCTCACGTGGTCCTGAAAGAATCCGATGGCGACCGGCGTGTTGGGTGGTGGTACAATGGCTGAAATGTGGAGGCGGCCGAGGCCGAGTTGGTTCGTCGAGAAGTAGGGTATGAAATGGCTATAATAAAGGTTGGAGGTTCCGCGACGTCGGCCTGTACGCCAGTCTGCTCGTTGGCGATTAGGCGCTCAGGAAATAGACGGGCGCTGGCGTATGTCTCGCCAGATACGCTCGGTGAAGTGGAAGGAGGAGAAAGGAAGGCCTGTACCGCGAAAGAGCCAGAAGGGGAAAGAGGTGTTGATGGTGGTGTCATCGTAGGTGAACGTCTCCGGGGGAGACCACGGAGTAATAAGGTAAGCTTGGCTTCAAACTACACCCTTGTTTCACATTCTAAATTAGAGAACACATGCACGAGGCTCCGAACAACGAACTTCCATCACTTGACCAACAGCACTTTGGACCATGATACTGACGCCTTTCTGGACGTCTCTGATCTACATAGTACTGGCGTGCAGCATGAGAGTGTACTGCAACGCTCCCCTGAAGCCGACCCTGCGGGACAGTCGAATTGCCTTTCCCGGATCCTGACTGGCTAGATCATGTGTGAAGTCCAGCACTTGAAACACTTCGTCGACCACACCCACTCCTCACCCAAGGATCCCTCATCCGAAGACCCATCTCGGCGCTTGGGACTCTTCACATAGGAAGCATGCTTGAGTAAGCCCCGGCAAACGTTTGGCACCAACTAAATCCATTTCCTGCAGATTGTAAAGGAACTTCTTGAGTGCTGCTACGGGAACGCCAGCCTCAGCCCGAGTCTATATATACAGAAAAGTAATGCTCCGCGACCCCTTCACCTCAATCCGTTGATAACCCTCATCACCAGAGTCGCCAACGAAAGGCACTCCTCATCTTGCGCAATCTTCCGGAAACGTTGTCGGAGCTTATCCTCATGCCATCGCAACGCTTGCTGCCTCATCAAAGTCCGGAACTTGATAGGATTGTCCCCAACACCATCCGGAGCATGTCTGAAGAACTCTAGAACGTTCCGCTCGCTGACGTCCTGCCATGTCCCACTCTTTACCGGCCATGGAACACTGTCCTTGATGTTCTCGTCTAGATCCGAAGTGTCGACACGAGCCATGTTCGTCCAATCCCTGATATATCTGCTCCAGCTTGCTGCCCACTCCAACTCTACCTGCTCTCTTCGGGCCTGGGCTTGTCGCTCGCGCTCAGCTTTGGCGGCATTGTCACGTTCGCGGCGAGCACGAGCTTTCTGACGTTGGGTTTCTGCTTCCTCTTTTTCTCTTTGCTTTCTTTCCTCTTGCTCCCGTTCTGACTTTTCTCGCTCTGCCTCCTCTCGTTCGGCCTGCTTTCGCTCTGCTTCCTCTCGTTCTTGTCGCTCTCGCTCCGCCCACTCTCTTTCCGCCCGCTCGCGCTCTACCTGCTCCCGTGCGGCTTGACGACGTTTCGCTGCTCGACGCCGCTCGCCCTCTTCACGTTTCTCGTCCTGGAGACGCTTTAATTCACGCCACTGGTCTGCTTGGCGTTGTTCTTCACGACGCAGGGTATCCTGCAACTGATGTATCGATACAAATCTCAGTTTCCCATCGACCGAGCATAGAACCGCTGCACAGTCACCAGTCTTGGTTGGTGCAGCTTTGTTGTTACTGCATGTGTTCTTCCTGTTGTCGACCAGAAGTTCGTACCACGTGTCGACAACCTCGTCAACCTGGTCTTTCTTGCAGTTCTTGCTGTGCCACCTCTGACACAACAGGAGCCGTGCGAGTTCGTGTAGTTGTTCTTTCAATTCCTTACGACTGCTATCAACGTCGATTCGAGCCAAGAGGCTTCGTGCAGCCGAGACATTGTGGAAGGCAATCGGGTTCCTGCAGCGTCGGCCGAGCGTCTTAGCCTGGCCTACACAAGTGGAGCTTCTGGAGTCTAAGTACTCGAGACCAAGACGTTTCGCTACGGTCATATTCGGGTAGGCTGCCAACGAACGACTTATGAGTAGTTCGATTCGAATGGAGTACGGAGAGGAGATGAGGACAAGATCAGCAGTCTAGGTATCTTGTAGTCGACTTTTGTATAGCACGACTAGGGCAGTGCAAGAGTTGCCTGCATCAACAGCATCAGCCACTGCAGTACAGCCACCATCACGGACAGGCAAGTCGAATATTTGAGACGCTATGTCCAATCGCTTGGTGACTTTGGTGTTCTTAAGGCATCTGAAGCACTGAGGCTTGCTGCAGGCAACTCGTCTTCTGAATCTATACAAAACCCATAGGCAAGCAGACTATCCGCTTCTGCAGATGAAGAAGACCGCGAATCATCAAGCTTGGGGTTTAGTTTCTCGAAGCGCCCAGGTTGCTGTGCCGCATACAGCGGGCACCGTGCTTCCTCAAGCCACAAACCGATACCAGAGATGCTGCTACCACTTGTTCTCACCAGGTCACGGATGATATCTGAAGACGTTGGTAGTGGCGAGATGTGTTGTTTACCGATGACAATAGTATGGCTCAAATGTTATATTGTAAGTAAGATCGGCCCGACTATATATGACCTGCCGTTGACTTGCGCAGAACGCCTGCTTGCCGGCTCTCGGCCCTGGGGACCTCCTGAGTTTCCCTCTGTATCCCTGAACAGAACGATCGCTTCCGACCAGGCTAGAGAGAAGAGTGCCTCCACACTATCAGGACAATGACACGACCATCAATCCTAGTGGCCCCAGGTACGCTGCACCACCCCATCGTGCACCCTATTCACCATGATTGTGCAGCACAGGTTGGTGACGAATATCTCGTGCTGCAACACTGGCGTTCGCTGAGCTGCTCTGCGACTGTTGAACAAGTTGCGGACTAGTCACGATATCCTCCGAGCCTCCTACGGCTGCCGTAATCGACGAGCTACTCAGAGGCGAACTCCGCGAAACCGCAAACGTTCGCGAAGCAATCGGTAAGCTGCTGAGCGGTGAATTCTGCGAGATCCCGAACGTCCGCGAAGCAGCTGGTGAGCTATTCAGCGGCGAGTCCTGCGAAATCGCAAACGTCTGCGAGGCAGTTGCGCTACCAGATGTCGAAGCAAGCGAGTTCCCGGTGGATTGCGCATTAAGCTGAAACGGATCGAGGCGTAATGCTCCAGGACCAGCCAACACACCGTCAGGATTGACGCCCCTGCAGCACGTTCGTCAGCATGGCATCAACAAGATCGACTGGTATACGTACGGGCGACAATCCTGCCCAACGCGTTTCACGCAGAAAGTGAAAGCCGTCGTGCAGGTGTTAGCCCCAAGACGCTGAACCGAGCACACCGAAGGGGTATCCACGAAGACCGGCGAGCACAGTGATGGCCCAAGTTCAGCGGTCTGAAGTGCTGCGTCCAATACCGAGTTGTCGAGATCGGGCCCGCTCTCGCCCGACACCGTGGTATCCCAGCCAATGCTGACCTGACAAGACTCGAAAGTGTACACGTCACACCATTTGTTATTACCATTAGTAAAGCAAGCGGAACCGAAGTCGATGGGGCTGGTGCCGGACACAACGAGGACCTGCTGGATCTGCTGGCAGTCCTCAGTCAGCGGCTAAGAGATGTTGTTGCATGCGAAATCCGGATCGGTCAAATCCTGGCCAGTGTCGAAATCAATCTGATCCGTAGGATCTTCGCTGACATCTCGACGTGTGACGACTCGGCCAAAGGACTGCGAGAAGAACCGTGACGCAGCGAAGAGTGCGTAGGTATCGGCTTTCACGAGCGCCAGTGTGGGAGGTTTCTTGGAGTTGGGAGGCGAGTTGTTGGTTGCGTACAGCTTGCTGAATGTTGGTCCATAGATCGATGTCAGGCCATCAGCTTGGGCACCTGGAGGTGCCGGGTCAGGCGGCGCGCCAGCTATAACCGCTCTAGCATCTCCAACTGTGAACGTCAGTGCATTGCAACAATGTCTGCGGGGCGGAATGACCTACTGTGACTCGGACAGTCCATCGCAGAGCGAAAGGTAGTGACTTGGCTAGTGTCGAAAGGAGTGGTGTAGCCTACGTTGTCAAGATGCATGATCTCGTGCAGCAGGACGTACTCCCATGATCGCAGGGATTCCAGATCGGAAGTCGAAGGGTTCACCGCCACGAGATCCGAGATGTGTTTCAGGTTGGGTGTCCTGTTGCCAGTCTCGAAAGCGAACGGGCAAACAGTGATTATGCCAACACCTTCTGTGCCGGACGAGGTTCTCATCATTGCTTGACCTCCGTCAGGACATTCTGTCGTATTACCACACTGCAGTCTTGCAACGGGCGTATCGCTGCTCCCGACCTGAAGAACTGCACCAGCTTTCTGAAGGTTGGAAGCTGCCAGCCCGAACCGTTTGCCAAAGACGGCACCGCCGTAACCCGTGCCAAAATACGCCTCGAACGACGGGTCGTCTCCAGCAAAGCCTTGGCATGCGTCCGTAAGTTGGTGAGCGCTTTCCACAGCTTCCGAAAGGATCGATTGTTGACTCGCTGTGCATGTAGTCGTAAGATCGTCCAAGATGATGCGTCCAACAACTAGTTGCTGTGCTACAGCCTGGTAGCAGCCAGTCAGTAGCAATGAAGAGAAGAGGAAGTTCCTCATTTTGCCGCAAGTCGCTGGGCGAGGCGGCTTTGGTAGTGATGCATGTCCATGGTGTGGACTTCCGGGCCTCTTATACCTGCTCGTGGACGCTGCCAGCTGATATATGCGCAGTCATTTTGACGCACAACGGGTGATGGTTGTTGCATCTTTACTTCGAGAGCTTTATGCCCCGGTCCAATGTCAGAAACACTGCTCTCTGAGTGAGTCCTCGTCACACGGTCTGACGTGAGCCATGAGCCGTAGAACCACGGGTGAGAGCGTCTACACCAGCATCGATGACATTGGGATAGTCTCTGGAGCGTTACAAAGACAATGCGTGGACTGACGAGCGCGTCGACACGACAATACGCATGTCAGATGGGGGAACATCGCCTTGATTGGCCTCATGAGCCTCTTAGCTCATGGAAGGCCAACCTGCGTTTGCGGAGGGCGCGACAAGCTTGATGACATCGGTGCGGACACGGTGGATGTTGTGACGGAAAGCTTAAAGTCAGCCGGCAACTCTTGTTGTTTCTTAATCGCAATCACGGTGTCGATGTCAGGCAAGCTCGCGTCATGCAGGTTTCTGACTAAAATTGAAGAGGCAGGGTACCTTATGCCGAGGCCGCTGTAAATGAGCCTCGATGGGCAGCTTGTATGTCTTTTAGAAATTGTGAGAGTGTGTACCTTACCTTTTGCCATGCGATTGATGGTGTCCGACGAAATCCTTGCTGTACATTCGCTCGTCGTTGCCGTAATATTGCTTGCAAATCCTTTCAGACAGCCCCATGTCTTGCGACTCCGATGCTACAGTATACAAATTCTGCCGCAAAGAGCCCGCCGTGTAGGTATATATGCTTGTACATCGTCTGAAGAATCCGCAAAGATGCCCATGAAGTAGCGGTTGCGCCGAACTCTCGCTGATATGAGGCGGTGCCGCCTTGCATCTTCACCGGAGTGACGAGTCAGATGGGTCATCCACCTCTTGCGCCGCTTTGTCTTCGTCGAAGTATACTGAATTTGCTGTCAGCACTATAATTGGTCAAGCATATCGGATGGGTACTCACCATTCGTCCTCAGGAACCAAGTAATCACGAACGCCAACCCAAATGTCGACGCCAAACACACAAACACGGTCTGCGGGAACGTCTTTACTGTGCCCGCATAAATCGCGTTGAATATCGCTGGCGCCACAACTCTGGCCAGCGCATGCAAAAGTCCGCTCGCACCCAGCAGCTGGCCGGTCTGTTCTGCAGGAACGTGCTTCGTCATCGACGACTGCAGAGTCGGCGACCCGATCCCTCCAATCGCAGCCGTGGCACCAGAGAGGATCATCATGGGTCCAGTCTTCGAGAGTGTATAGCCCACGTAGCCGAGCGTGTCGAAGAAGACAGAAACCCGAATGACAGCCAGATCGAACCAGTCGCAGCCTCTGTTCTTCTGCGTCTTCGCGTTTTCAGGTGCTCCACGAACATAGCGTGTCAGCGCTGGAAGTACGAGAAGCAGGCAGACGACGCGCGAGGAGTTCACAATACTCATAAAGCGGCCGGACTCGAAGCTCTCCCAGCCGAACATGTAGTTGGTGTAGATGATAATGATGCTCATGCTGCCCATGGCGACACCGAAAACGATAGTATCAACAGCGGCAAGCGTTATAAGATTCCGGCGCAGCGCGCGACTGCTCCCAGGGCCGCTAGGCCAGAGCACTTTCAGAGGGGTGAGAATGTTCAAAGAGCGGAATCTCGACGTCCAGTCTGCGGTCAGACCGTAGCGGATAGCTTCTTGATCGTGCTTTTCGCGGTTCTCGAGCTGTCGTTTCTTTGATAGTGACTCTGGTACGAAGACAGACACGAAAACAACGAAGAAGAGGTGGACAGCCAGAAGGATGTAGAAGACAACCACGATCCGGCCGGTTTGCTTCACGATGTAACCGGCAACGATAGGACCAAGGGCGATACCACTGAACAGGGCTCCGTGGAAATAGCCGAAGGCAACGTTCCGCTGAGTTGGTGGAGTGCAGTCCGTTGCATAGGCGTTCGCGATCGCCATTGCCACGATGAAGCTGCCTGTCATGCCGTCCAGAGCATATCCTACCAGCAAAAAGTTGACTGGAAACCTCTCCGGGTAGGTGGCAGCAAGAATGGTAAGAACCTCGCCCGCGATCGTGCCCATGCTTGTGACCACCAAAATGACCTTCCTGCCATACCGATCGGATAAAGCTCCCAGCTTCGGACTCGTGATCGCGGAGAATATGCCAGCGAGCAGACTGCCCCAAAGCGTGAACTTCGCAACTGCCTCTTGCACTTCCGGTATCCTGCATTGGCCGTTCGCTCCTCCAAAGTCAACAGGTGCCAAATAGAAGTTTGGATCCAACATCTCTTGCTCGGATATGTACTTCTGACATATCAGATCCAAGATCAGATTGATCTTCGGTGTTATGACACCTCCAAAAGCGCAAGCCATGAGGAAGAATGGCGCCAGTACCCAGAAGATGTTCGGTCGATTCCACCAAGGGCGATCCGCGAAATCGTCCATGCCGTGCCATTGCCCATCATCCTCGTCTTCCCCAGACGGAAGCAATGGAGAGAATTCGCCCGGCTCTTCTGGACCGCCGTCGCTTGTCTGTATCTCCATCTCGCCCTTTGCTGATCTTGTTGCCTTCCGTCTCTGAGCATCGCCATTGAGTCTCAAATCACGCTCCCGCGCTTCTGCCTCGAGCTCGACATCCGCTTCTATCGCGTCGGCGTGATCCATGTTGATGTCCTTTTCGGCGTTACGATATGGGTATATGCTGTTCGTGCTTCGAAGGTCGGTCCGGTAAAGATATTCCAATTCAGCGCGCTCCGCCTATACCATCATCGCCAGCGAACGTCGTCAAGGAATGAATGTATCGACGTGGCGAAGTCCACTCCAATCCCAATGTCGACTCTGCCAATTCGACAGAAAGGACGAACGAGCAAGACGTAAAGATAAGATAGAAGCGGTTGGTAATCTCTCCGATTCCCCCTTGAAGGCCAAACAAGAAATGCAGCGGCCTCGGGTGAAGGAGCTGCCTAACTCACTTTTACAACGAATAGCACAACTCAAACCCGCGGACCCGAACAATGCTCCGTTTCAAAAGCTCCATCCTGGTGCATTATGCGCGGGCTGGTCCAGTTGCGTCTCTTTCGCGAATGGTGGAATCTTCAAAACGTCATCACTATTTTGGATCTGCGATTTCCTGCAGCCACGCGGCGGACACGGCGATCTTGTGGCGCCGTGGAACCGGTCGAGCTTATATTGATTATGGTATCACCAGCGCTGGTCAGTTGTGCGTCAATATGGCGGTGTTGATGTAATTGTATATATGTACACTATTGGTACACGAAGTCGCCTTCTCCCGATCTCTAACAATCACAATGTCACAGCAGCATTATCCTGCTGCCCCTGCCCCATGAAGAACTTCTTCTGCGCCAAACATTTCTCGTTCTTGCAGCCCGGACACCTCAACCCCATTTGCCTACTGCATATCTCGCCATTGTTCAGATGAGTGCCCGCAATATTCGCCAGTGCGTTGATGAACGTCGGGCTGCCATTCAAGCTCTCTGCTCTGCGCGTGCGACCGTCGGCCCCAAGATGGTCCGCCTCGGCGATGACTTCCTGGTCGATCTCGAAGAGTGTCTCGATGTGGTCGCTCGTGAAAGCTATCGGGATCAAGACAAGGTCTTTCTGTCCGGCTTGGACGAAGTTCTTGACGGTGTCGGAAGTTTGTGCTCCGAGCCATGCTGAGGGTCCGACTTGCGATTGCCAGACTAATCTGTATGGGTTCTTGAAGCCGAGTCGTTGTTGTACTGCCCACACTGTCGCTGCCACTTCTGCAGGGTAAGGGTCACCGCGGTTGACCACGCTCATGGGTAGACTGTGGGCGCTGTATAGCAACACTACACTGTCCCGTACATCCTCTGGGTAGGCCTCGAGGGTCTTTGTGATGTTCTCCGCGAAAGCTTCAACCAGTCCAGGATGAGTCGGCCATCGATCGATCACACTCCATAATATCGAGCCTTCAGTATCAGCTGCTGAGACATTATTATTCCCCTTCGGCGCCTCCAGCCTCTGCCTCCACTTCCACAACTCATTGAGCGAACTGCCAGTTGTACTACACGAGTACTGCGGATACTGTGTGAACGCCACCGCCCTTCCACCCCTGCCCTTCCCAAACCCATCCTCCAATAACTTCGTATACATCTCCTCCGTCAACGGATCCGCATATCTGAACGCCACATACGGCTTGTGCGGTGCAGTCTCCGGGTTCGTCTTGTCCAGAATCTTACACATCTCCGCTGCCTGGTACTCGCTCCACTTTCGTATAGGACTTCCACCTCCAATGCTTGCATATTGCTTCTTGATCTTCGGTGTTCGTCTCCGGCTGATCAATGGTCCAAGATAGCCTTGTAGAGCACCGAGAGGGATGAGATCGCCATCAGCGAAGAGGCGGGAAAGGAAGGTTCCAACTTGGTCAGTGGTTTGTGGACCGCCCATGTTCATGAAGACCATTGCTGTGGGTCCTTTCGAGCTGGTCATATCTTGGGTGACGGGCGGTATTACTGTTGCCATCTGGCGGTCTTGTGGTTGCCATATCCGCGGTTTGTGGTGGAGAGGCTTCTGGAGGTTGAGACATTGTGAGGCGGTTGCTCGCTTGGTGAGCTGTTGGAGTGGTTTGTGAACACTCATCTTGGTCGCCTCGGTAGGTCTACCGTGTTGAAAATCGACGATGAAGGAGAAGATGGTTCGCCCAGGACATATTTGATGACGCCGAAGACTCTCATTGGCTCGGCTTTTGCCGGAGGGAGTTCGACTTCACGCCTTCTCCGACCTCACTCTATCACTCTACTCTCCTCCCTACCTCTCTACAAAGTGCTTACGTCCTTGAACATGGTCCTATCCTTCCAACATGCGATGATATGTTCAACTTCACTGCGATGGCTCAACAACAGCTAGAGATGCCGCTCTGGTGCGGACAGCCCAGGACTGCTTCGACCGGGTATCAGGGCATAAACAATGGCCGTAACCCTTAGAGTCGCAGGCCTCGATGGCGTTCGACCGACCATTCCTGCTCACGAACCGATGTTAGCAGCATCCGAACGGTCGTGGCACAAGCGTGCTGGCTCTCGACGTAAGGCCGAAACGGGATCTTCGGTGCTATACTTTCTACCCCTCCGAACTGCTCGTAATCTGGTCAGAGTCTTGCATCAGCAAATACTTCGATTAACTTTATGCTGGAACACTGCGCGCCGTCAACGCAGCGTGGTCCAAGACCTGAAAGACAAAGGCTATTCATACTGGCACCGCGCACGCCTGGCTCCAGAACAATGAGCTTCTGCAGTATAGCAAAATCTTGGCTTCCCAAAGGCATTGTTCTACCAGCATGGTGAATCAAGTCTACTAGCGCAATCAGGCCGTTGGCAAGTCACTGTGTCACTGTCTCTTCTGGCCAATAGCAAACCTCCTCAAAAGGCTAAAAGATGCTGCTGGCACGCATTCACGTTCTGTTATATAGGTCCAGGCGCACCAAGCTTTCCTATTCGCCAACATTATCGCAATGAATGTAAGAAAACATTCACTATATCATCACGACACGTGGGCGGCTTGACCGCATATATATCTTCCATCTTCTCCAGAGATTCTTTCTTCCTGCAACCCCAACATCGGACCAAGTCACAACTCCCTACCACTTTTTCACCACCAACGCGATACGCCACCCTCGACAGACTGCCTTCTCGAACCCGGAAACTTACCAACCTTTCGTCTTCTATCACGATGAGCGGACACGCTGCGGACACGGCAGCCGTCGTGATCGGCTCGGGCACGAAGAACGGCCGTCGCGTACCGGTGAAGACTTATCACTACCCGAAGCCCAAGGGCGAGGTCTTTGTGCTTATGCGCAACGCTGTGGTGGGCCACAAGGATCTCGGCACGCTCGTGCGATTCTCGAAGACCGCCGCCATTGCCTTCCCTAAGCCATCGGAGGGCGCGGTGCATCTTGCCGACGAGGGATCTCAGATGATGGTCTCGGTCATGAGGAGCAACGGTGGGAAGGCGGTCAAGATCGATCGTATGGTGGCGGACCTGGACGGCATCTCTATTCCCAGCACAACTGAGGATGGTGAGCAAGTCCTCATCGTCATTCTGGACGATACTCGTTTCTGGGACATGCCGTCTGAGGAGGCTGTCTCGCTGGTTTTCGGCTGGATGGACACGGCGAAGCAGGCGAATGGCGATGCTCCTGTCGATCTCATCACACTCCCGGAGCTGACTCTTGCCAACTTCCGTCTCGGTTGCGAAGTCTATGCGACAATCCTTCTACTCGACATTCGTCCCGCTGTTGCCGTCTCCAAGCTTATCAAGCAGCTCCAGAAGGCCATCGCCGAGACCCCACACACCCTCGAACTACTGACAGCGGTGCATGAGGCATTGCCACTCGACAACACCATGATGAAGGACACAATCAGGTCACTCTTTCAGCACATCGAGAACGGTAACTTCGACCACAGCAAGATCCGTGAAGTCGAGGCGTACATGGCGAAGACTGATCTCAAGCTCTACAACTGCTTCATCGAGCTACGCAACAAGCGTCCGATCCACCATGCATTCTTGTCCGGAGCTCAGGCGCAGGGCACGGGTCAGCGAGGTGGTCGGTACTGAGGTCAGCATGCAGGAAACTATGAAGCAGCTTCCATGAGGATGACACAAAGTGGGCAGAAGTCCTCGGATCGCAAAGGTGCCAAGAGCGTGAAGGGGCAGCAAGTGCAGGTGCTGGGGCGGCTTAAGGAGCAGAGCGTGGGCTGCGAGAATGACAATCTCCTTTGTTAGTGTTTGCAGAGTTAAGAAGTCGAGGAAAGGATACTGCTCGAAGGGAGCTCTTACGGTGCTGAGTTTTCCACTGAAAGGCACTACTTGAATTGCTTTGGAGGGAACCGCGCAGAGCAGCGCTACATAGCTCATACTAATCATATTTGCCTCATACCATGTCTCTTGCGCTCAAGCCTCAATCTCGCTGTTTAGCTCGGCCGGTGCCGTTGCTCTCCGCAACGCAGTTTCTTTCCAGGTTGCTCTCCTTTCCTTCCGAATTACGCTATCGCATTGTTGAAGTTATTGATCGTGCATTGAAACATTCGACCGCTCCATAAGACATACAGGACGATCAATTTCTAGGTGCTGGAGAGCGGATGTGTTCACACATTCAATTTTTGCTAGCAGCAAACGCATGGCGTCCAATCTGCTAGTGTACCTTACTCACGTTCTTGTTAAGAAGTAAGTCCGGTTTCCAAGCTTCTTCATCCAATGGAAAGATAAACCCACTATACTATCTCGATATGGGCGGCTTGACCGCGTATATATCTATCATCATCTCCAAAGGAGCTTCCTTTCTGCAACCTCGACACCAAACATCATTCTCCAAATCAAAACTTCTTCCAACCTTCATAAACTCTGACAATCCGGTCCGGCGCCTTCGACTGCAAACAACGCTCATAATAACTCAAGACATTCGCGATAGGTATCGTGGCAGTGATGATCGGCTACCAGACGGCCAACGGCCGGCGCATTCCGCCAGGTCAATCTGCGCGCACTACTCCAAGACCGCAGCCGATGGTGCAAGTACTGATCGACAACAAGCCGGTTGGTGAGATCGAGCGTCGTGTCATAACTCGGTTCTCGTTCAAGGCATCTGCCGCATTTCCACCGCCGGTTGCTGATGCGACTCAAGACGGTACCCAAGCACTAGTTCTCGATCTCCGCGATGCTCGCTTCCGGCAGCTTCCGTCAGTCAAGGCTGTCACGATCGTCCTCGAATGGATGGAGGTGACAAGAGAAACACTCAGGGGCGCCTCGGTGATAGACTGTGCGCTGCTAGAGACCCCACAGACCGATTCGGAGACCGGCAACCTCTGCGATATCTACGGAGCGCCGCTTCTCCTTAACATCCATCCAGCGCCACATGCTGCTTTCAATCAACTGACCGCTTACATCGAGGAGTGTATACCAAACGCCCAAACGCTCAAGACTGTACACCAACTACATGCTAAGCGACTCGAACACAAACCACCTTTCCAACTCGATCTCTCCTAACTCGTCGAGTTCTACGCGGCGGGTATCCTTCTCGGGCTACGTTCATACCCCAAAGCCGCCCAAAAGCAAATTGAGGAGTGGCTCGCGCTCCCTCCGCCCACTCTCGAGGATCTCAAGACCGTAGGCGAGCTCCTCCCGATTACCGACCAGGTTATGGTCCAAAATCTACGATCACATTAAGTCCAATTACTACTGCCAGCACGACGTCGACGCGATCTGCAAGTACGCCAAAGAAGAGGATCCAGACCTTGGTCATCGCTTCAACCGAGTCGGTGTACGCCGCGAGAACGAGGCAAGGGCGTAGGATGTAAGCTGCCTCGGAGTACGATGACAGCACGCGAGCAAGGGAAGGAAGGCGCAGAGCACGGCCGCCAACAACCAGGACCTGATCCCAGACCTTGACCATGCTGGGTTCTAGAAGTTGCCGACGGCCTCGACTGGATGCAGACCTCTTGAGCCACGCCGAGAGATTTCCACGTCCCAGACTATGTACTGCCATCCTCAGACTCGAGATCTCCCACTCGAGGCAAACTCATCGACTTCTACGCTGCGGCTGCCCTGCTCAAGATCCGTCTATCCCCGAAGGTGGCTCAGAACCAGATCATCAAGTACCTTACCTCGACCACCGCGACCCTGTAGGATCTAAAGGTCATCCACGAGCGCCTGCCTCTCGACGATAAGGTCATTGACACCTATATCAACCATTACGTCGAGTATGTGGAGTCGCGCAAGATCTTGAAGCATGAGGCAGATGCTATCACGAAGTACGTCAAGGAGGAGGATTCTGAGCTCGACCGTCAATTCAACAAGGTTCGTGGGACCAAGTGAAGGAAGCGCGTCGCGCGCACAACAACAAGACCAAGAAGGAGAAAGGCATCAACGCGCAGGGACAGAAGGTGCCTACAGCTGAGGCCATCAAAGGATGGTGGTAGTGAAGGAGTTTCTTTTGTTCTGCTTCGTTGCGAGAACTCAGGTCCACGACAGGCGCATGGCAGAGGCGCCTTGTGAAGGATTCAAGTCGAACTGCTGCACAGGCAGCCACTGCGTTGCTTGTTATCATAGGGCTCAAGGTACCTTTGCGTTGCGTTGAAGGAACCCACGCAGAGCAGCGCTACATAGCTCACCGCGATGTATTCCCATGCCACGTCTTTTGTACCTGTTCAATCTTCAATCTTCACAAGAACAGAGGTAGCGGTGATGTGATTGGCTCGGCAAGTTCCGTTGCCCCTTTGCGGTTTGTGCGCTCTTTGACCTCACCTCTCTCTCTCTCTATACTTCTCTGCTCTCTCGTCTTAATAGCAGCTTAACTCACATCATCTCCTGGGGCTATGAGGTTCATGGCCCTTAAGGTCCTTGTGCTGATCAGTTCACACGATCAAGTCTGTGATACGAGGTGCAACCTCACAATACCGTCTGGTCCACGACAAGCCCTTGCCTGGCTCCGGACTGCTTGCGATGGCTTGATCTGGACACCTTGCAGTAGTGGTATTCAACCAAAGCAGTCATGCCATATGTGTATTGGAGCAGTCTGTCCGATGCATTGATTACTTCACGATTGGGATCTGAGCTTTCAAGACACTGCAGTCTACCACAATGCAGAAACAACAAACTCCCGGCCCATGCAGCGCGAGCGTATTCACCTGTTCTACTTTTTGTAGCAGCAAACGGAAGGCGACGAAATTTGTGGCTGCGCATTCACGTTCTCGTTAAGTAAGTCACGGCTTCCAAGCTTTCCCATTCACTGCATACTCATATTCACTATATTAACACAACCCCGCGCTGCTTATATATTCTTTCCCTCCATCTGCTACCTGATTCCTTTTGTCAACATCTCGCCTCGAATCAAAAGCCACAACACAACCACCGCCACCCACCCCCACGACTTTCAACATCCTTTGCAGCGAACGCGTCACTTCTGCCAATACTTCACCTGTACGCGACAAATCACCATCAACATGGTACTGATCGGACTCAACACGGTCAACGGCCGCCGCATCATCAATGCACCAACCTCGAAGGACGGGCGAGACGCAGCGAGCAATGTCTTTCGGGGCCTACCAACGCCACAAGGGACCGTGGTGCTGAACGTGCACGACATCGAAGCTGGGAAGATCGACAAAGCGACACTCACTCGGTTCTCAAGGACGGGAGCCGACGCGTTTCCAAGGCCGATGGCCGCGGCGACCTCAAGCTCGACACATTCGGCCAAGTTTGCGAAGGTCTCAGACACAGCAGACAACAACGAGGACAAGCTCCTCACACTCTCACACCCCAACTTCTGGAAGATGCCCTCTCCGGAGGCTTTCGCGTTCGTTCTCAGCTGGATGGAAGGAGCGAGAGCGACGCCAGAGGGTGCTTGGCCTGTGACTTGCGCCGTTTCGGATCCTGACGATGTTGCGTTCTCCTTCCTTTGCGAGGTTCAAGCGGTCATCTTGCTGCTCGCGGTTCGCCCAGCCCAGACCGTGGCCTTGGAGCAGATCATTGAGCGTGTGCGTACATCATCACCACAAGTCGAGATGCTGAAGGCCATTCACGAGACTCTTCCACTGCGCAGCATCTTCATCACGCGATACATCGAGGCGTTCTTCGATCACCTCGAGCGTGGTCGATACAACCAGCAGGAAGTCAAGGCCATCGACGAGTATGCCAAGAGGGTGGATGTGCAGCTATTCAAGTGTTTTGCAGGTGTTGAGCGCTCAAGGAAAGGGGCCAAGCGATTCCAGGATCGTGACCAAACAGGCAAGTACGAGCTTGCACCACATGAGCAGGTCGAGCTTGAGCCCGATTTGGCGTCGTCAAACGAGCCGGAAGTCAAAGCAAATCAGGAGATGGAAGTTGCAAGTGGTGCGGATGTGAAGAAAGTCGAGGTCGCCGCTGTTGCTGCTGAAGTGGAGGACGACAGCGAGCAAGCCGGTGCCACTACTACAACCGGCGAGCAAGCTGGTGCTGCTGGGACGACCGAGACTGCAGGTGCTAAGAAGAAGGCATCGCGCTCAAGCCGTGCCCGCGCGAAGAAGGAACTCGTCGTGAACGCCAACCGTCAGAAGGTGCCTGGCGCTGGTGGAAATTGAGATGTTGTGTGGAGAGACTGCGATGTGGGTTGTTTCTTTTGTTCATGATCCGGTGGACACCAAGAGGCTCGTCTTTTGGCATGAAATTTCGAGGGACACTCATTGCCTTGCTTTGTTGATAGTACTTTTGCGTTGCTTTTGAAGAAGATTGCGCGCAGTTGCGCTTTGCATGCGAAATGATTAGGTTGCCACGGTTGCTTACTTACCTTACTCACACCACATCCACTGTCTCGCACTTTCCTGTATGCTCAAATCGCAGACTTGCTCGTCATCATCATTCCTTGACACTGTTACTAACACTGTAACATTGTCCTTCTGATTGGCTCGGCTGAAGCCGGTCAAGAGTGGAGTGGACTACCAGGCCTCACAAACGCTCCTTCTGAGAGTACTACTGCGTCGACGTACCCATGGCCGCATTGTGGAAGCACAAGGATGTCTGGAAGTCGACTTGCTCCACTACACGGCGCACGTCAATGGCGGCTGGTTCCTGCAAGAACAGCAAGCAGAGTCTCACACACAAGATACTACCACCGAAATTGCGATGCAGGCTTATCATTGACAGCAAGCTTGCTAGGAGTGATTGTGAGCCTTCTGAATGGACAAGCAAACTTCCCGAGATTGTGATATGGGCATCAGTGCGTGCACCATCTGTCTGAGCAGGTGACTATGGTTCGCCATGTCTTGTAAGTCATACCCACTATACTGTGACCACTCGGCGGAGAAACCGCATATATACACACACGCATCACGAGAGCCAACAACCAGATGTTCTTCGTCATGCACCTTCGTGATGTTCGAATCTGGAAACTACGGGCCGCCGAGGCTGTCGGCGTGGTCCTTGGATGAATGCAGAGGGCGATAGCCACGCTACGGGTTAGGTCCCAGATTGTGCGCTGCTACTATCAGGCTCGACCTACGTCTCTTCCCTGGACTCTGAAAGCGCAGGTCATGGATCTCGTCACTAGTACTCCTCCAACACTCGAGACCGTAAAGACGGTGCTCGGACATCTGCCACTCGGTGACAGCGTCGTAACCCACCCGCACAATCACGTCGTTCTTCCAGCACGGCGAGAAAGGTGGGTACAGCTATGAGGAGTTTGCCGAGATTCAAGCGTTGATCTGTGGCGATGCGGCAGTCTGGGACAGGTTCAAGGAAATCCACAGTCTTGAGGAGGTTGATGAGATTCAGCAGTGGACCAATGGAGAAATCAACCGCCTCAGTCATCGATGAGCTCGCCGACACATGCAGCAGTATGTCTACTTCAGACCCGTCAGTTCCTGGAATGAATGCACTCTCACGATATGGACACGGCCACGATTGAGATCGGACCAAGCACGGCGAAGAGTCGCCGCACCACTGCATCGATGTCGTGAACAAGGAAAACATCTTGACAGAATCCCAAGCCCGCGCCGTTTCGAGACAGGAGCAAGTGCGGCCTTCGCTTCCAGTAGGCGATCCACCCCATTGCACATTACCGCGTTGACCGAGCCTGATGGCGTCAAGGAGGTGATTTTAGGGAGTGACACGGCTGCTGATCGACATTCACTTGTCGTATATCCGATGTTTTGCCAGTCACTGCATCACGACCACCTCCCATTCACTGTTATATCATAAACCTTAGGCAGCAATTCTGCATACATCTCTTTCACCGATCTCCCTCGTCTTCGTTCCTTTCCTCTTCACCAAAAATTCTCGTGCGAAATAACAACCCGACATCCTAACGAATACCTTTTCAACTCTACCAACCTCTCACCACGAACACGTCGCCTCAATGGAGCCCGCGACAGTGTTCATCGGCTCCAACACCAAGAACGGTCGCCCTCTCCCAGCCAGCGCGACTTGCAACTGTCTATGCAAGGGCCCGCAGGTGGTGATCATGGTCGAAGGCGTTATGGTCCGCAAAACTCACCGCATCACCGTCGTTCGCTTCTCCAAGGTCGCTGCAGCTCAATTTGCGGACACCAATACTACTGACTTGACGCTCAACATTCACGACTCCCGCTTCATGGTGCAGCCGTCTAAGGATGCGATCTCCTTCGTTCTTGACTGGATGGAGGTCGCGAGCAGTACTCCACGGTCCGGTATTCTACCAAACTGTACCGTACCGAATCCAGACGAGGCAGATCTGGTCTGGCTCTGCGACATCTACGCGGCCCTCCTCGCTTTCGATGTGCGTCCGCATCGCGCTACCTTCCAAGCATGCGAGCACCTCAAGGACTTCGTGTCTAAGGCTCCGCCATCACTTGCCACGATCGAGACCGTACGCATGCGCTTGCCACTCGAGGACGTCGTCACGACTCGCATGATTACTTCCTTCTACCAGCACGGCGAGAAGTACCAATACTCCGACGCTGAGGTTGAGGAGATGAAGTATAGTGTCCAGTACTGCGAAGACGGTGGTCAGTTGTTCGCTCGTTTCGGCGACATCGAGACCGATCGCGAGGCTCGTGCTCGTGCTCGCTCCCATGCGCGCAAGTCGAAGCAGCAGGGGCGTGGAGGACAGAGAGGCGGGAGTGCGAGTGGCGGAGGGCGTGTAGGTGTTGCTGGCGGAGATGCGAATGGTGGTGCCAAGAATGGTGCGGTGATGGGGGCTGCGCAGGAGATGGGCAACAGTACGATGGGCAATGGTGCGAAGGAGCACGGAGCGACCGATGGCGTGGAGATGGGTAGTGCAGAGGTGGGTGTCATGGAGTCCGATGTTGCAGGGATGACGGAGGAGCTGGAGGCTGACAAGAAAGCGGTCGAGGTTGCGATGGCCGAGGGTGCGCTTTAGTAGCAGAGGCGGGAACTGCGGAGAGGAATGGTGTTTGAACTATCGAAGGATTTGGTCGGAATTGGGATTCGATCGTAGTACTGGTTGGCGAGACTGCAGGAAGGTAGTGACTACATTGCTTCTTGATCATGCCAGAAGGCTGACAGTTCGGGATACCGCGCAGAACGGCGCAAGCAGGGAGATGCAGATCCGTTCATGTAGCATCAATGCAAGACTCACGCTTGCTCTTGTTCCCAGCAAACGGCTCACTTCGCAGCAACCGAGTTCACGTGCCCGAGTCGTACTGAACACACTAGTGTGAGAGGTCATATGACTGCCGTCTGACACTCACTCACTCTCACATGGCCTTCATCTGGTTCTGTTCACTGCCTAATCACCCCATGTCTCCATTCACTGCCTCATCACGAGATCAAGGCAGCGCTGCTGGATATAAAATGTTTACCTCCCTCGCCATCCTCCATCTCTTTCCTCACAACACAATCTCAACCTTCCATCAACTTGCCACCTTTACCAAACCTCATCGCCAATCTTAACCATCTTCTCCTTCTCTAAACCATTCAAACACTTGATGAGCCTTCCTCCAGCCACCTCCTGCTACGGGCCATACCTTGTTCGACACCCATCTGCTTACAACCAGACCGACTCACGATCCACGGATCCTTTCTGGTGGCAGTATCCTTCTGAGCCTTCACCACACACACCAAAGAACACATCTCACCTTCACCAATCTTTATACTCCAGACCTTGCGAACCCGCCACCATGAACTCCCACATCATGGACACCCCCGACGTCAAGATCGGCTCCAAGACAGTGAACGGCCGTTGCGCTCCTCCCGGACCCGAGAAGAACCAGCCCAGGCAGCAGAATGTTGTGGTGATCATGGTCCACGGCGAGGTTGTGCGGGAGATGGACCAGCGCACACTCACTCGCTTCTCCAAGACGGTTGCTGTGAAGTTCCCACGTGCGAAGGCGGTGGTCGTTGCGGGCCAGAACGGCCAGGCGGGCATCGTGAACGGGTCCCCGAATGGCGAAGTGCGCAAGGCTGGCGTCCAGAAGCCGAACACGAACGTCACCACTGCTGCGGAGATAGTCAAGAAGGTCTTCGACATCGACGATTCCCGGTTCTGGCAGCAGCCTTCTCGCGAAGCCGTCACCGTCGTCCTCGAATGGATGGAGAACGCCAGGGCCACTCCACGCGGCGACGCACCTCCAGACTGCGCCATCCCAGACCCGACCGAGACCGACTTCCGCTTCCTCTGCGAAGTGTACGCCGCTACCATCATCCTCGACATCCGTCCGTATCCAAGGGCACTCAAGCGCGAGGTGAAGGACTTCGTCTCGAGCACACCACCCTCTCTCGACACTCTCAAGGCCGTGCACGAGCTCCTGCCTCTCGAAGATGGCGTGGTGACCCGTACGGTTACGTCGTTCTTCCAGCACGGCGAGAAGGGCGGGTATACTCGCGAGGAGGTCGCTGCGATCGAGGAGTACGTGATGGATCCTGAAGGCGACGTGGCGCTCTGGGAGCGATTCGGGGAGATCCAGAAGGCGAGGGATGGGCGCCAGTTCACTCCGCGCGGCCATGGCGGGCACAGAGGAAGGCGTGCTGGGCGTGCGGGGCGTAAGGATGGTGGTGGGACCGCGCCGAACAAGGGGCAGGTGAGCGGCGGAGAGCAGAATGGTGAGAAGCAGAAGAAGGTCGAGGAGCAGAAGAGCGGCGGAAAGCAGAACGACGGTGGGAAGAAGATGGGCGGAGATAAGAATGGGAAGCAGGCAGGCGGGGAGAAGAACGTCGCTGAGAACGGTGACAAGCATGCAGAAGTCATGCCGACGATCGAGAAGTAGAGATAGAGAAGAGAAGAGGAGGGAGAACTTGCATGTTGGAGGACTCAGAGAGATCGTGGCTTCTGCCAGGATGCTGACTTACGAGACTGCAGAAGACAGTGACTGCATTACTGTCTCCATCATTGCAAAGCACTCATTGCATCATCGTCCAGGTTACAGCGCAGCTCAACGGCAGCATAGCTATCCAGGACTCATCAATGCTTCATCAAACATCATTCCACAAATCTCATACCACCTCCTTCTTCACTGCGGTAGTAACACTCTCCCCTCCAAACCCAGCTGGTACACCCTTCGCCGGTCTTCCAAGCACTCCATACTTCGGCCCCACCCACGCCCCCAGTAAACCACTATAAGCAGTCCCGCCCGCCAGAACTCGCTGAATGACCTTGTACTGATGCATATCCGCGTACGCGAGTCCAGTCTTCGGATCCCGAAACTTCGCCGGCCACATCGTGACCGCGCATTTCTGCTTCGACGGCACGGGTGGGAGCGGGATCTCGGTCTTGCCATTACCGCCTGGAATTGCGCGCTTGCGGGGCCGGGTGAGGAGGTAGGTGCGTTCGTCAGATGTGAAGATGGGGTGCGAGGGGTAGCCGAAGAGCTCTTTCGCGAGGGCCGGCGGGTCCACGGAAGGAAGATCGGCAGCCTTCGACTTGGGGGCGCGTTTTGCGCTGGTAGTGGAGTTCTCGAGGGAGGCAAAGGCGCTGAGGGTCAGTAGGGTGCGTCGCGCTTGTTCGCGGAGGAGGGGGGCGGGAGGTGGTTGAGGTATTTGAGGAGGTGGTTGGGGTTGCACGGAGAATTGGTGGAGTCCTGGAGGGAAGCCGTGGTATGTTTGCGGTTGTGGTGGGTGAGGAGGGTAGACTGGTGGCTGCTGTGGTGGCGTGTGTGTCGTGCTGTTAAGAGCGGGTGCGCTTGGTGTGTATGTCGGCAGAGCTGGTGCTGGGGAGGGCTGGGCAGCGTACTCCTGTATGCCTTGTAGCCATGGTTCAGGTGGCTGGGCAGGTATAGTCTGATCCGGCTTCGGCGCAGCTGCTGGCGGTCCATTTGTAGGTGGTATCGATACGGTTGCAGGCGTTGATGTTGCTTGCGTGGCGAGCGGAGTATCGGAAGGAGTAGTCGAGTTCTCGACCACGGCTGAGTTCTTTGAGTCCACGTCAGTCTCAACCACATCGTCTCCCTCTTCCTTCTTCTCTTTGATATCCTCCACCTTCTGACTGCCATGCTCCACCCTCCTCACCGTAATCTTGTCGCCCTCCCACAGCACACTCCCACTCCACTGCCTGATCATCGGCCCATCGAACCCCTTATTCCTCTTCGCAGCCAATTGCTCATCCCTGATCCTCTGCCTCTCCGCCTCATCACGCTCCCACTTGCCAAACTCCTTCGCGGTCTCCCTTTCGATCCTCTCGCACTTCTTCAGTCGCTCCTCCTGCGTCAAGTTCGTCATGACCTTCTCCGTCTTCTGCCGTTCTGCCGCATTCTTCATGATGTTTTTCTGATAATTGCTCCGCTGCTCGCTCTGTTTCAAGTTCTCATGCACGATCTCGCGATTCTGAACCGCCAGCGAGCGTCTGGACTGGCGGGTGGGTGCATCAGCGCCGCTCGGGATCCAGTTGACGCGCTCGCTCTTTTTCTTGGGCCGTTCAGCGATCCCCCCATCCTCAGTCTTGACATCGTCCGCAAGCTTGACTCGCTTCGCCACCTTGCGTAACGCCGGAATCTTGAGCCTCGCTTCTGTTGCCTTCCGCTTCTTCTTAGCCTCGTTCCGCTCCTGCTTCTTCAGCGCCTTTTCTCCCTCCAACTCCTCCTGCTGGCCATCCTGTGGCGGGCCTGCATCTTCGTCGTCGCTGGAAGAGTCGAACGCCTCGTCGTCGTCGCCGCCCTCCTTATCGGAGCTCTCGTAGTCTGCGACGTCGTCCTCGTCTTCGGCCAGCAATTCCTTCTGCAGTTCTTCATCGTCGAGGTTGGCGCGCAGAGTCGCATATAGGTTGCCGGCGGTGGTGCGCTTTGCTCGTGTAGCGATGAGGCCAGTCTGGGAGAGGTCGTCGCTCTCGGAGCCGCTGTCGGAGTGCTCGTCGTCCGACATGTTGGTTTTGTTTTCGTGAGTTCTGATGGAAACAGTGCTTCGAGGTTAAACAGTTCAGCATGTGAGGTTGATCATCAGGTAAGGCATCAAGGCTGCACACCCCATTTCTTCGTTAACTGGAAATCGGGTGTGCGGGAGTATGCGAACTAGCGGCCGACTGAGTTAGCCAATGATAAGGCTAGGAATGCGCTGATTGGCTGCGGGCTAAAGCGCGCTAGCGGAAGTTCGATCTTCTCCCTCAAGATACGACCTCACACGTTTGAGCTTGAGCCCCTTCTGGTTTTCGAATTCTACATCAATCTCGAGAATTGTAACAGATCACACTTAAATTGATAAAAGGCACTTCCCAGATGAATATACTGGGTCCGGGATATCCACAACACGTTAAATCACGCGGTAATGGATCCGCGACCTGAGCGATGCGGCATTGCGCTCAAAGCACTCCTCTTCGATGTCCATCCATATCCATCCATATCGACATGGAACATGATGATACGTCATATCAGGTAACTTCAGACTACTGCTCGAGCAGCGAAATCTGTTACGACCAGGATGCGATCTTAGGCTCGGAACCCATGAGCTGGCGACTGGGCGGCAGCTTGACAATCGACCTCAAATACGGACGATGTTGCTTTCCACGCAGACCACTCGTGTCCCAGTCGAAAACTGAGCTCCCTACATGTCCATCTTGTTGGTTTGGACCGACCGTATGCCCCAAATGGGTCGTGGTCCTGCGATACGAGCCTCAAGCTTGGCGCACATTGGCAGTAAAGCTTGATTGCCGTCTGATCTCTCTGAGGGCGACCGTCGGAAGAGTTGTGATCCGAAACATGATTTACAAGGGGTACGAAAGCCACCCAGCTGTATGGTGTACTCCCACCAACAAACATCGATCGGCAACCACGAGCATGCTCAAAGAGATCTAAGAGGGCGACAGTTTCTCTCTCTGTCGATTGGCGTTGGTAAGGTTGCGTTGTTGTCATTCTGGAGCGAGTGGAACAGCACGAAGCTTTCTGCAGAGTTATATGCAATCGACCTACAGACGCTCGTACCTCTGATCCATGCAACACGTCTATGCCTCAAAGCCTCAAACACCCCTCTCCATCTCCTTCCCCTCCCTCCCACATTCCAACACTAAACACAAATCCCCTTAGCACTCCCGACACTCGCGAGCGCAGACTTCGGCATGCACTTCAAATCTCCCACAGAGCAGCGAGAGAGGATCAATTCGTGGCTACCAGATGTGATCGGACCCACGAATCCTGCAAGGCCAGGGAACCCCAAGATCATTTTTCGCAATAAACCAGATCAGCACCTGCCTTCGGCTATGGAGAAGCTGGGACTGCGGACTGACCAAGCCCTGGCGGCAGTGGAGGAATTACCTTAGCACGTATCCCGTTCCCTGCACCTATTGCGAGTACTGTGTGGGATAGCCTCGACCTTCGGTGTACGTGCGGTGTACCATTCGCCGGGCAAGCGACGACGCGGGAAGACGAAGTAAAGCAAAGCAGATATCGCTCCGTGAGACACCAGGCTCAAGACCTGACAGGTTCGAGACACTTGCTAATTCTTCTTTCCATACTTAGATTCGGCAAGACACGCTGCCCATATTCTACGGCAAGCAGTCGTTCTTATTCGCCTTCTCCGATCGCGATTTCGACGACGGCAAGATCGAGTCCTGGCTAGAGAGGATAGGCCTGACCAATGCCGGTTCGATCAGAAGCATGAGAACCGTCTACCGTAAGAAAAGGGATAGTAAATACCTTGAGCGGGAGGTTTTGCCATCTATAAGGAAGATGGGTGTGAACGTCGACGAGGTTGTAGCGACAACGAGGCTCAGATATCCTTACGCGTACGAGGAATATCGTGTAAGGAGGCTGCTTGGAGAGTGGGGGTTGAAAGGGTGAAAGAACGAGAACCGGAGAAGGTAGGGCGCTCAGCTTTTGAGACGAGACTGGAGAAGGGGCAGCGCCTCCACGCACTGCTTCACGGCAAAGGCTCAGGTGGAGAACAAGGTGGAAGAGAACTGTGGCAGTTCAAGCGATATCCGCTGAGACCGACACTCGAACGGCCTGGGTAGAAAATAAAATGCAAGCGAATGCATCATCTGGTGGTTTCAGACCGATAGGTGGCGAGGATCGAGCGCAGGACCGGCGGAAGGGTCGCTGCTTCGTACTCTTATGATTAGCGACAAGCTTGATTTTTCCCGTGCACGGCCCAAGAAGACCGCTGGACGATATTGGGTATAAGGGTTAGCAAGTGTCTCGAAGCTGACGTCAAGTTTCAGAAGATCTTTAAGCGTTTCGTGGTGCTTGGTGCTGACTCCGAGAAACCTTCCACTCATTGGTTGGACGTAGGCATGGCCAGAGCGATGAATGTGGTGGTGTCGAAAGTTCTCTTATTGCATTGATGTAGCTACATCCCACCGTGAGAAACGCCTTCCTTGTGCATTTACTACTCGCAGTAGAGTGACCATCGCCAGTAGCAGATCGATGCCAACGCAGAGAGAACCAGTCGAATCGCCATGATGCTCGCAGCTGCCCGCTTATTTCTTCTTCTTGTCGCCACCCTTCGTCTTCGCTGTACCCCGCGACTCCTTGCCACGGTTCTTCCTCTGCTTACCTATTGACCACACATATCAGCATCCATTCTGCCAATTCTCCTGCCCAAGCCATCGTCAAATGATGGAGGTGTTGATGTGTATACGTACGCTGCTGCCTGCTCGCCTTCTCAATCTTGGTCGCCTGGCCGTATCGCACCAGCCTGTAGTGTGGCTCGAACTTCTTCATCGCCTCGGCCGAATCGTAGACAAGCGCGAAGCCGGTGCTCTTGCCGCCACCGAATTGTGTGCGGAAGCCAAAGCACGAGACTTGGTCCTTGGAGGCCTTGTAGAGTTCGGAGAGCTTGGTGCGGAGTTCGTCTTTGGCGACATTCGGGCGGTTCGGGTGGAGGACGTCACTGTGTTATACCCTCGTTAGTCTCCCGATTGATCTGATACACTTCTGATGGCGCGGATGGTGCTGCATTCGTGATGCCGGAGGTGAAGTGAGTATACGCACACGACCATCTGCTTGCGCCCGAGCAGCGGGTTCCGGATGAACTTGCGCGTTCGGAGAGTGACCTGGGATTCGCTCATGTTTGCGACTTTGTCTTGTCGGATGAGCTGTTGTCGAGTGGTGCGTGGAAGCGCTGAAGTGTCGTCGTCGGTGAGGTTGAAGTTAGCTCAATAATTCTCGTTCGTCCGTGGGGCCGCCAAGACTTCCGAGTGGAAGCCTGAGGCATCAACGCCGCAAACCGTGCCTTGCCTTCCAAACTATTTTCATCAACTACATCAATACAAAACATGACCTTCACCGTACTGTACGATCGTGACTGATGAAAACCATGGACCCGCAGCTCCTACTCTTCCGACGGCAGTACTTCCAGCTCTTCGAGCCTGACTTCCTCACCTGGCCACCAAAGCAGCTACTGAAGGATCCTCATATTCAAGAATGGCTGTATAACAGACTCTTCAACGCCGACGAGAACGTCTACCTACCTCCAAGTAGATACCAATGGCGGGTGCTCAAGCCCTTAGTCACGAGGATCGAGCAGGCTATCGAAGATCCCGACGAAGATGTAGGTGGAAGCTTTCATTTATACTATCTCTTCTTCCGCTTGTCTGTTACGGTCTACTTCCAACTACAAACACTGTCTGATGTTGCTGTCTGTATGCAGGAGATATCAGACCAATTGATGACCCACCTCTCTTCTCTAATCGCCTCTGAAATGCCATCCGAACTCACAGCAGTCCAACAAAGGTCATACGTCACGTTTTCATGTCTCCCTCCTACACAAAACTCAGAATATATTCCTGACAAGGAGCCGACCATCACGATCCTCGAACGCCGCAATCTCATCTCCGGTTCCACCACAACTGGCTATCGAACCTGGGAGGCTGCATTACATCTTGGCTCTTATCTGCTAAGCAATCCCAGCCTTATCAAAGATAAGAACATCTTTGAGCCAGGAGCCGGCACTGGCTTCCTCTCAATTCTATGTGCGAAGCACCTCGAAGCCAAGCACGTCACGGCCACCGATGGCGACGAAAGTGTGGTCGAAGCTCTAAGAGAGAACCTCTTTCTTAACGGCCTTGATGACGACAGCCGAGTGAACGCTAGTGTGTTACGCTGGGGCAGAGGGCTCAGAGACACGTGGGTGGAGGAGGAGCTCGAGGATTGGCCGTACGATATTGTGGTTGGGGCGGATGTGGTATGTTCTACCAACTAACGCCGGTAGCCTGCAGAGGCTTTGCTAATCTTCCAACAGACATTCGACAAAACCATGATATCGTCCCTAGTAGGCACACTCCGCTTTCTATTCGACCTTCGACCTTCTCTCCAAGTTCTGCTGTCCCACGCAGTACGGAACGCAGACACATTCGATCTACTCAAAGCGGTTTGCGGTATGTTTTGCTCACGGCTGTGACTACGATTGCGGGAAGCTGACAACTGTTTCGTGCTAGCACGGAATCAATTCGAAGTCAAGGATGTCGACTTCCAAGCTCCGCCGATGCGGGAGCAGAAAGCTCTCTTCTATGCTACTGCTGTGCCGTTGAAGATCTTGTCGATCACTAGGCCTGGCTGATGCGCGGGTTGCCTGGATATGGAGTCAAAATCGGCTTCAAGTCTACGGTTGTACGGAGGACGATACTACGATGGCACAGACGCGCTCTTGGCCAAGGCCAATGCGATAAACTGATGGCAGACATACCTGCGAAAGTTAGCAACAGACCATAACGAAGCGACTTCTTGAAGATGAGCATGAAGCTGCTTTACAATAACTGGAAACGTGGAACGACAAAAAGATTGGGTTAATGATACTTGATATTTCTGCTATCGTACCCACCCTGGGGACCCCTCCCCCTCACCTCTCCCCTTCTCCCTCTCACACCACCTCCTCTAATACCGATGCTGACCCACAAGCCTGAGCATGTCGTTGTTAGTCGGAGGTTGACATCTCAGGTACTCGCTGATCATGTACGGCATATGCTTCTTGTGACGTCCCTGCTCCTTTCTCGCGACCTCCAGAAACTCGTTCAAGAACTCCAGTAGCTGGAAGTCACCCTCGAATTGGTATTTGTTGAGTTTCTCGGCCCACTCCCACAGGGGAGTCTCTGCTTCGGTCAGCTTCGGCAGCAAGCCGTAACGACGAGTCACCCGCAAGCATTCTTCGCAGTCTGGATCTGGGCATTGGGCCAGGCAGTTCGGGCACGAGCAGTGTCTGCACATCGCTCCAGCTTTCCCGATCTTCGCTGCGACAAAAATTCCAGCCATAACATAGCCGCCGAGGTTCTGGTAGTCGCGCTAACGGATGTACTTGAATTCGTCCTCCTCGATGGTGCACTCGCGCATTCTTCCGAAGTCGGCAAGAACAATTCGAACTTCAGGACCTGTATCAGAGTCAGAGTACCGAAGCAGCATGTTCCCACAATGAACGTCAGCGTACCTCCAGAGCCCCCAGCTCTTGTTGAGCGGCGTCATGGTCTTGCTATCCGTGATGCCGAAGTGCAGGTACAGAAAAGTTTCGACGATTTGCAGAGCGATCCCCCATTGCATCCCAAGGTCAATCTTGCTATAGCAAGCCTTGACGAAATGCCGGAGCGAACCCTCAGGAACATATTCCATCGTAAACCACTGTGAATCGCCGTCAACGTGGTAATCGACAAGGTTCGTGATATTTGGTCTGGTTCCGAGCATCTTGAGAACGTTGATCTCATTTTGCAGGTCGTTGCCATCAGCTGGACCGCGAGGATGTAGGAACTTTGCCACAACAAGGGACTGTCGGAGCTGTCGAACAAGCGTGTCCATGCAGCCATGCTCTTTATAGGCCTCGTGGGCTTGGTCGAAGTCCTTGGTCGCGATTGCTAGGTACGTTTCGCCGTTGCTTCCCGAGGCGAGATACCGGATCTCGATGTGTGATTCGCGGAAGTGGTTGCGAGCGGTCTTGCGGTAGGGCGTTGTGTTCGTCCCGAATGACCCCATTGTGGGGAGGTTGTTGTAGAGTCTCTTCGCGTATGCGGTGGTGAGAATCTATTGACGGCTGCTTGGCACTCTTGTCTGTTGGTTGTCGTGTTCGGCTGAATGGTAGCGGTTGCTTGGTGTGTGGGTGCTTCTGTTGAAGCGTGAAGGTGTGTTGCGTGGTTTGTTTATCAAGCAGAACATCTTCTAGGAGGCCATAGTACCGTCACTTATGCTATCTGACGACACCAAGGGAGGTATCGACAATCCAATTGACGAGACACGAGACTATGGCCGTGTTGACAATGCTATTGTAGCCCAGGGGATTCGGTCACGAACAAAGAACGTCTGATGTGTGTCGCAGGTGCCTTAGCACAATGCCCTTGTACAAGTCGGCTTTGTTCTTTCGATCTAGCGGTCTCGGTGTCGGTAGCGGGTCGGAGGCGCCAAGCCAGATCCGACATTGGTCGATTAGGCCATGGCAAGGTAGATCGTTCCAAAACCGTTCCAATGTGAGTATAGATCAATGGCCGTGACCCCATATCGTTGTCAAGAGCGGCAACAACATCCCAGCCACACAGACCATAGTGTCCGTCAAGCCAGCTTCCTCTGCCTTGGCTGGTCCCGGCGCTGTAGAGGCGTACATGTCCGACATATCGGACATCGGCACAGAAGAGTAGCCATTGGTCTGCCCATTTTCGCTCCCATGACTGTGGCCGCCTTCTTGCATCGTATGCATCGCCACGTACAAGAAAGTACCAGCGCTGAACAGCAGTAGAACCCCAGTAGCGAACTCGGCGCTCATGTTCCGGCCAAGTGCCGCTGAGCTGTAGCCAAGAACGTGTGCAGCGCCCCAGGTAAACAGAGCACCGATCGGTGCAGCGAGGGAGAAGACGATGAGATGTGCTCTCGCTGCGCGTTTGCTGAGACCTTGCTTCAGGAGAACAGAGGTCAAGCCGAAAGCTGCTGGAGCTTTGTGGATCATCAGTGCGAAGAAGATGATGAAGCTCAGTCGACTTGTGGTGGCGGAAGAGGCACCGAGAGCCACGCCGTCGGCAATAGCGTGAATCACCAAACCAACTGTGGTCGAAGAAGGCCGCCCGCTAGATGACTGGTGATTCGCCGTAGATGCTGCTGGCTGTTCAGAACCGGAAGAAGTGCGACTGCGGGTAAGGCTGAACTGGTTCAGACTGATGTGGAAGCGTTGCGGTTGGGAAGCACTGCTGGCGTGGCGGGGGAGAGTGTCCACGAGGTACATGAGAATGAACCCTGAGATCAACGAGATGCCGACCCAGGCGTGCGGATTGTGTTCTTCGTCGTGGTGGTCGTTGGACTCATCCTTCGGTAGTTCATTCTCATGGTCTTCATCTTGTTGCTCGTCGTCCAGCCTGTCCACGTTGTCCCTCCTGATGACAGAGCGACACTCCTCCGCGGCTGCCCATGCTTCGAGTCGTACAGTCGCGGCGATCTGGCGCAAGACATGGTGCTCTCCAGGTCCACGGAAAGTACTGAGCATGCCTGACGAGCGTGTTGCAAGGGCCACAGATCGCTCGGCATGGCCATGACTGCTCCCACTCGCTTCATATAGTGTTTCTATTCCTTCGGGTATAATTACGATTAGGGAAGTGCCAACAAGAACTCCCGTGCCGAGAGCAGTCATCAAGCGGAGCTGGCGCGGAGAAAGGGAGAGTGATAGTGGAAGTATGCCGGCGAGGAAGCAGCTATAGGAATGTCAGAGCCGTGTCAATGTTTGCTACACGTCGGATGATACGTACGCGCCGGCCATGACCACACATAGCAATATGAGCACGGGAAGTCCATCGAATCGCATCTTGACTGGCACTGCAGGTTGAGGTCAGTTTCACCTCCCTGGATGCGGTGTCTGGTCCAATAGCTCAACCTTTTCTAGTCCGTTCGCGACATATAACACATGTTCGTTCGCGACCGCGTTCTCGTCTTCGTCAATCTGTATTTCGTGGAGTCGAGATCTCAGAATCACATGCAAGAACAAAGGAAGGGAATAGGCTATGCCAAGCTTTGATCGACCGGCAGGAGCCGCTGCTCTTAACTCTAAACGCGTCTTCCGCGAACCTCAGTCGCGTTTGTGCCCATTCTCCAACATCGAGACAACCAGCCAAAATGGACGAAGAGCAACTACAAGAGCTGGAGGCCCAGATCAAGGCGGAGGTGGATGAGTGGTCGAGCAACAGCAACGAGTGCTTCGCCATTGACATCGTCCGCGGTGACGGGTCAAAGGACACCTTCCGGCCAGAGTTCACATATCCCATCTTCGGCGAGGAGGAAGCGATTTTCGGGTACCAGGTAGGTCCGATTGAAGGGCAACTGGCGTCTCCGAGGCATTATCACGCACTATGCCGCCCTCTCTGGGCACATTGACCTCGACATCAACTCGGAGACACTTGCTCACTGCTATTTTGTAGGATCTCGAAATCAACGTCTCCTTCGCCGCGCATAACCTCCGGCCCCATCTGGCCGTCAGCTACGAAGACAAGTTCGAAGACCGGGGCGGCGTGAAGCCGACAGACATTCACGAGGCTCTACGAGACTTTTTGCCAGCTCTCGCGTTTTCAAATGAAGATGTGGAAGATGCTCTCCGAGACGACAATGCCGCGAGCTTCAAACCGCCAGGTGAGAGGATACACCAGTATTCGAGATCCGGCCAGCGCTTCGAAATATGGTGCGCGAATCTGTCAGACCCAGATGCGAGGCAGCTCCTTCAGAATATGGAGGCCCTCGTGCCGATTTTCATCGAAGGTGGCTCTATGCTGCAATTGGAGCAGGACTGGACTACGCAGCGATGGAGACTGTTCCTTCTCTACGCCATTAGGCCGAAACCAAGCGCTGGCTCGACCTATTCTCAGTACTCCTTGGTCGGCTACGGGACATCGTACCGCGTCTTCACCTTTCCCGATCGCATGGAACCTCTCCAATCTGACATCGACACCTTCGCTCTATCAACACGGTCAACGGATGACTTCCTTCCACCAGCAGATCTGGACATCGACCCTACCGCCTTACAGGACGCCACAGGTGCGAACGAAGTTGGTTCGCCCGTCGACCTTCCCAGCCGCGAACGCCTCTCACAGTTCCTCATTCTCCCGCCCTTTCAGAAAGAAGGCCACGGACAAGAGCTCTACAGTGCGATGTACACCACCCTGATCGCGCCACCCAACATTCGAGAGTTCACCGTCGAAGACCCAAATGAAGCTTTCGACGATCTACGAGACCTCTGCGACCTCCTTCACCTACGCGCTCACGACCCAGAATTCGCTGCCCTCCGCATCACCACCGATATTCCCGCCGACAAACTCGCCTCAGCAGACGACCTCCCCACCGATCTCATCGTTCCAATCGCAGCACGGAACGCGATCATGAAACGCACGAAACTCATGCAGCGCCAATTCGACCGTCTCGTTGAAATGCACACCCTCTCCTTCATCCCAACCCTCAGCCGTGACCGCGCCCGCACTACAAAGCGCGAGAAGGCGTCAAATCCGAACGACAAGGCGTACTTCTTCTGGCGGCTATACGCGAAGCAGCGATTGTATATCTTCAATCGCGATCAGTTGGCGCAGCTGGAGCGGGAGGAGAGGATCGAGAAGCTGGAGAGTGCGCTGGATGCGGTGCAAGAGGCTTATGGGGAGATGATCGAGAAGGTGGAAAAGCGGGAGAAGGAGGGGTATGGTAAGGTGAACGGGAATGGTGGTGGTAGTCCGACGGCGGTGGAGGGGGCTACGCCGAAGGGCAAGGGACGGAAGCGGAAGACTATTGAGGACGATGAGGACGAGGATGAGGAGATGGAGGTGGTGGCGAATGGTCATAAGAAGGCTAGGACGTAGAGCTGTTCTCCGTGGGAAAGAAATTGCCTGAACAGCGGAGCAGGAGGTGCGGCGGCAGCGAGTGCATTACAAGAATGGAAAACAAAGAGTTCGGCTGCTTGGAGATCTCAGCGTGGTCGGGGTGTTCGTGTTGCGGTAGCTTTAGCGAGGCGTTGGGCGTTCACCTGGAATCACAGAACGGCGAGCTGGTCAGTAGCTACATGCCGTAGCTATGATCTCGGACTTTGATCGAGCCGAGCAACTTTCAGTGGACCGCGTAGCGGCATAGTGTTCGATGGCAACTTGGAAGACCACTTCAGATCCTGCACGACTCACCTGTCTGAATCAGAGGTGTGAGGTGAGTGGAACCCTCATATCATCACATGCAAATCGATGTCGTCTGACTAAGCACAGTGATCAAAACGGTCATTGCGTTTCGTGTCGCACAACACGATTTGCGTGATTCTTTACTACATGACAGCTCTACCATTGAAGCACCACCTATCGAGTGATCCACCACGCCTTCGCGCTTGCCTGCTCGACCGAACAGTCGCAAGCCATCAACAATGTCTAACAACATCCTCACCATACCGCCTGAACTCTTCGACCTCGTTGCGCGATTCGCACAGCCCTGCGATCTCCTTGCGCTACGCCTCGTGTGCCGAGAGGCAAGTGAGAAAGTACACGATGTCTTCCGAGATGTACACTTTTCCACCTGTGCGGTCTTATTCTCGTCCGAGGACAGCCTGAGAACTCTGCTATCGGTCGCTCGACAAGAACTGTTCTTCTCACGTGCAGTGCGGAAGATCATCTTCTGCCCGAACGTCGTCGATGACGAAGCTGATGGGTCGAGTTATGTCCCACCACCGGATATCCACGAATGTCAGAAGCTGGCTGTGGCCGAATCAGATCGGCTGATTCTTCTGGGCCTGGATCTTGAGCTCCTTGTCCAGGTTTTTGCTACTTTTGCTCAGCGAGGCAAAGTCGTCGAGGTTCAGATTGCGAACTACCCGTCGGACGACCAGGGCCGTTCGAAGAGCGATATACCAAAGCCGTGGAATCTGACTGCACTCGAGACATCGTGTGATCAACCGCTGTACGAGTCACATACTCTCGAACCAGATAACAACCGAGTAAGTGCGCTGTTGCTGTCGTCGGGGCTATCCTGGGGCCTCTACAGCCCTGGCTCTGTTTGAGAGCATAGATGTAGCTAACATACATTATCAAGATCTCGACGATGCTCCTTCGGGCTCTGGAGCAGACTCAATTTCCAGAGCAGAAGCTATCTATCCTGCAATATACTTGGCTTCCAACATTCCTGCGAACAGCTGCCGACAACCATCCAGAGCTTTCCTCGGCCCTGCGCTGCGTGCTTCCCAAGCTTACACATCTCGAGCTAGCCCTCGGGTGGTACGGTTTGGATCCGGAAGAACAAGATATCAAACGTGTCGATGAGCTTGTCGGCCTTGCTACATCACTGCAGTCGCTCACAATCTACAACAAAATGGCCTATCTGAAGTCCGAGGGCCAAAGAAGATGCGTACAGCGGCAGACTGCCTTCTTCAACAAGTACCTGTGCCGTGAAATCCAGACTTTGCATAGGCTTGAGCTTGATAAAGCACTCATCGACAGTGAGACGCTATTCCGTTTCGTCAAGCGGAACCCGAAACTTCGGTCTCTACACCTGAAGTCTATCATCCTCTACTGCGCAACCGCTTTTGGGCACAGTGAGAACGGCGCTTGGGAGCAAGTACGCTTGGGAGCGCGAAGACCAGCTCAGACCGTATTTGCAGGAGGGCACGAATGTTGAAGAGCTAGTCCTTGTCGAATGTGATGCGCGATGCAGGCAGATGCCGCGAGAGGACGGAGTCAAGATCGTTCCACCACGCTATATCTAGTACCGGGGCTGAAGGTTCGAGATGGCATACTGGCGAAACTCGGTGCCAGGCCGATGTGATACGATGAAGGAGGATGCGGCAGGCAGTCGTGTGGGAGTGTACGGACCACTCGCCCAGTAACCGGCTGGTTGATGAGGCTTGAGTGACTTGAGACATGAAGAGCCGAGACAGCCTAAGCACTGTTGTGATTGGGTTGGCGTTATGAATTACCTGCGGCCAGTTGGCTTGATAGGCTTGTGTAGCTAAGGGACTGCATCCTGCTGGTCGCAGAAATACTTTTTTACTCACAGCCGTAGTCCCAACGGACTAGTCTTGTTCGAGAAGGACGGTCACGTCGTGCAAAGGTCAGTAAGCCGCCGCTGATATCACATGCAATTGTGAACACCTCTGACTAAGCATAGAAAGTATCTCAATGCTTCTCTCTCGACACGATATCGACCGCGACTTTTCACCGTGGTCCACCACGCCTCCATCACTCGTCTGCTTAGCCAGAGCACTTGCTGCCAACGCAATGTCTGCACCCATTCTGTCCCTGCCGACAGAATTGTTCGAATCCGTCGCGCGCTTCGCTTGTCCTCGGGACCTGCTTGCTTTCCGTCTAGCCAGTCGTGCCGTACAGGAGAGAACCTTTGACGTCTTCCTCGATGTTCACTTTTCGACTTACGCAACTCTGCTTAGCTACGAGCATAGTCTCCGGACTCTGTTAGCTATTTCGAGCAACGTGCGCTTCGCGCGCGCGATGAAAAAGATCATCTTCTGCACGGAGTCCATGAGGCCTCATATGTGGAGGGCATATCTGCCAAACCTTGATGAAGACAAGTACCATCTCAGGAGTCGCCGTAGGCTCTTCAGAAAGCAGAAGATGCTCCGTATGCACAACATCGACATCGAACTACTCGCTCGGATCTTCGGCAACCTGATTGTTATCGGCAACATTGTCGAAGTTCAGGTGGCAGCAATGCACAGCGACCCCAGCAGACCGCCACTGAAGCCATGGGGACATCATACGATCTCGACGTTGTGCGACAACCCCAGGATCCTTCTTGATGTTTTCGGTGATGAGAGGGTACGTACATATGCTGACGAAATGTCTCGGGAGGCAGAGATGGTCGAGTTTAAGCATTGCTGACCTTCTCTAGCCGCCACAGGTGCTAATCCGTGCGATGGCGCTGAGCGGATTTCCAGTGCAAAAGCTTTCTATTCTACACCGAGACTGGCTGCAGACCTTGATGAGGCTCAAATACTGTCACGATTTTGCGTCGGCCTCACGCTGCGTCCACGCAGGACTTACTCACTTTGAGATGGACTTTCACTTGGATGGGTGCATGGGAGGATTGACGGAAGAAGTGGCGTACGCCACCGAAGTCCTCGAGTCTGCCTCCAGCCTTCAATACCTTGCGATCGGCACTGCAACTACTCCATCGCTTCGTGGATTTCGCATCATGCCCCAATACGACCTGCAACGCAGTTGGCGGTATGAGACAGCACAGCATAGCGCAATAGTCGACTGGTACCTGCAGGGCGGCATCACTACACTGCGAGAAGTAAAGCTGAAAGGAATGGCCATCGACCTTGAAGGCCTCTGTAGCTTCGCCAAGCGCAATCTCGAACTTCGCTCACTGCATCTACAAGGGATCAACCTATACTGCGGCGACATAGCAGGGCCATTTGCCCGAGGTGCTGGAGACGAGGAGCGTCAGCAGCGGGAGACATACGCGAAGAGTCATATTGAGGAAACGACAGGAGTTGAAGATGTATCACTTACACTCTGTGATGCGCGGAACGGCGAGATGCCACCACCACGGGAGGATCATAGGCTGGAGATGGAATGAACACTCACGGAGGTCGAAATTGCTTGGTAACTTGGGACGTTGATACGCGCAAAGCGTTGTCGAACGAGGGTTTGAGGGAAGGTGTGGACTGCAAATATAACGGAGCATGAACATCGGTATGCCATGAATGAAACCTTTTGAATGCAAGAACTCACAGTCCTCTTGCGAGCTCCACCTTGTCAATGTCTCAGCGCATTAGCCGGTCGCATAATGTCCAATATACATTGCCAATATGTTGCCAACATGTTGATGATACAACACCTTCAACTACTCGCGTTAAGTACGTCCGTGCACACGCGCCAACTAATAAACCTTGTTTTACTGGACCTACTCACGATGTCGATATATGGTGACCGTTCCGTCAACCAGGCTCGGATACAACAGTCTCCGTCTGTTGTTGGCCCCATCAACACCACGGACCCTTCCCATCAGGACCATTTGTCTACGAGCAAGATCTGCAAATGGCTGAGAACCTTCTCACAGTTCCACCGGACGTCTTCGCACGACATTGCGCGGTTCACGGTTTCTTGGAACTCCAAAGACCTCTCCGCACTCCGCCTGGTGTGTCGAGAAGCGAGTGACAAGGTGTTTGACATCTTTCTAGATGTGCACTTCTCTACCTTCACAGTCTTGATTACTCAAGAAGAAAGCCTAAGAACTCTGCTAGCTATTGCTCAGTATGAGCGATTCGCACGTGCCATCCGCAGGCTTGTCTTCTGTACCGATATTGTCGCAGAGCGGCCTCCCGAGCAGTGTCGTCTGAAGATGGACCCTGAGATAGCAGCCCTGCCCCGTCCCTCGGACAAGGATATCAAACGGAACCAGAAGCAAGCTGTGGCAAGGCAAAGGCGACCGCGGCACTGTGCTGTCGACCTCGAGCTGCTCACCGAAATCTTCACTGCTCTGGCACGCGTGGGTGGTGCTTTCGAGGTCGACGTCACGGTCATGGAAAGGAACGCAGGCTATGCGCCACTACGGCCATGGGGGTCCAAGACGTTGCAGGTTTCTTGTGGACAGAAGCTCCATCCCGACCACAAGGATAAAAGGGCAAGCTAGCTACTTCGTCACCTTTGAACCTCGCGTGTGCGAACACCGAGCGTTGCATGTCTTGTTATCTTCAAGTAAGGTAGTGCTGACTACCTTTGTACAGACACCTATAATATTGTTCAAGGCCATGAGGAAGACCAAGTTCCCCATCGAGAAGCTGTCAATGCTGCATCACCGGTGGTTCGAAGTTCTTTGGGCTATTACGGAGGACTCGAAAAACTTCCCGGAGTTTGGCTATGTCTTCGATAGGATAACGCACTTCGAGATGGACTGCGTCTGGCAGGACTGCGAACCCAAGTTCCCGAGGATGAGTCAAGATCTATTTGTTTTTGACCACACATTTCATCTGCTACATGAGCTCGAATCTCTTACGGTCCATGCTGACAACGATGACAATGTCCCTTGGAGTGTACACCTTCACAGTGCCGTAGTCCACAACCATCTCCTAAGGTGCTGGCCAAGACTACTCGAGCTGGATCTCAATGGCATGGTGCTGGACTGCGAAGTTCTCTGCAGCGTCCTCAAGAAATGCAATCGTGTTGGCGGTTTCCGCTCCTTGCGTCTTGCGTTTGTCAACCTCTACTGTGCAGACCATGTCGGCGCATTCACAGAGGGGGGCGGTGAAGCTCATCGCCGCTTTCGCGAAGGGCAGGTGAAGGAGCATCCGGAAGAACGCACGGGTATCGAGAACATTTCCCTTGCAATGTGCGATGCACGTAATGGGCCGATGCCTAGTTTCGAAGGCATCGAATGCGGCCCCAGGGGATATTCGACGATGAAGGTAGGCAATTTCATGGTTGGCTACCTTCTGTAGCCACGCGAAGACCTTAGTTCTGTGTATAATTTCATACCTTAGTGTCAAATTATTGGTAGTCGTATGGCTTTCCTTGATTGATCTATCATCTAGAATATATTAAACTGGCAGTATCTTGGGCACAGCCTGGGATAACCATACACATTGCCCATACCGGACATCCGAGGATGATCATGCAGACAGAGCGTAACAAGCACACTTCATCGTAGTGCAAGCCGCGCTACCCAACATCACTACACCCCATACTTCTGCTTACGCATCTTCTCCAGATACTCAAACTCCACCGCATTGATATGATACCGCCACACGAACCATGCACACAACACCAGGATGAACAGCGTGACAATTGAGATACCAAGAACCGCCAAGCAATAGATGATCGGGTCTCGGAAGGTTTCTCTGAAAGTCACAGGCTGTGCTTCGATCTCGGGCGTAGGTCGATCGTTGAGTGTGTCGTCGTCAGCATCATGGTCGTCCCAGCTTCCTGCGGAACTTGATGCGCGTGGTGGCTGTTCGACTGAGCTCGGGGTGGGCGATGCTGGTTGCTCGAGGTGACCGATCCAGCTTTCGACTGTTGAACCTGGTCGTCTTGTTGATCGCGATGGTTGCTGAGAAGGTGCGTTGGATTCTGACTCGCTCTCTTCGTCGTTCTGGTCTGGCTCGGACTCTTCTGGGTCGGAGTCCGAGGCTTCGTCTTGGGTTTGTACGATACGGCGAGCCGCTCGGAGATGAGTTCGGGCATGAGCTTGTTGTTGTAGGGCTGTAGCTCCACCCCGGCTTTGAGCAGCTGTGCCGATGTTGTGAGCATACTGCGGCTGCTGCGGCTGAACATAGATGACCACTTGCGGCTGTGGTGGTGCTGCCGGTACTGCTTGAGGTTGTGCTGGTGGTCCGGCCACAGCCTGTCCTGGGCCTCTCGCCATCACTCGTGATAGCGTGCTGAGTGTGTCGAAGTGGTTGCTGTGGTGTTTCGTGCAAGTGCCTGCGGAGGCCTGGCTGGTATGGAATCTGTTACTTGCGCAGTGGGGCATCTTTTCGTTGGTGGTGTGGGAAGATGCGGATGGTTGATTGCTGGAAGCGCCAGGACGCTGCGAAGGGCGGTCGCCGGACTCATATCGACGCATGTCTCGCATGTATTCAATGTAAGACAGCCTTGAAAGCAATGTCTTACCGGGGACAGCACTGTGTCGTGAGCCCTGAGACCTGAACAGAGCAAGCATTGAGACATCTTACCCATTTGTCTGGATGCTATAGAATTCGGGGCGATGAGATCTGTTCCAGATCTAAGAAAAGTCGCCTCTCATCTCGTTGAGCACAGCCCTTTGTCTTTGCGTGGCCATTTTCTCGAACCGGTCCACAACCATCGTAAAGGTCCCTCTGCCGCCAGTAAGCGACCGGAGGTGCTTCAGGTAGCCGACCATCTCCTTCAAAGGCACACGCGCCACGATTTGCTTCATAGCCTGGGCGCTGTTACCAGCAGAAGTGTCTGCTGTAGCATGACCACCCGCAAAAGGATCTGGTGGCGCGTAGATCTTCGAGACATCGATTGCTGATCGATCTGAGACACCCTGTTGATCATCTTCGGCGCTGAGCGATACGACAGTCCCGCCACGAGCGCTGGAGATGTCGTGGACAACTGATCCCATGCTGGTTTCGTCAACAGAAATGGTGACGAGCATAACTGGCTCCATCAGTACTGTCGGGCTTGCTTGTACGCTGTCTCGCATTGCCCGTTGTGTCGCAAGGCGAGCCGCAGATGAGAGCGCAGCGGGCGTTGTATTAGCAAACAAGTGTTTAGCGGGATCGAACGTGACCGTGATGTCGACGGAGTGGACAGCGTAGCTGTGAGCCGGACCACGAGCCAGCGCAGCAGAAACACCATTCTGCATCGCTTGATGTATGGTGTGGATAGGGAGATGGTCAGGCAGGCTAGATTGTTCTGGATCCGCCGAAAATCCGCCGAAATCGAGCGTAGGCCCGACGATGGAGAGGCGATTGTTGTCCGCAAGCTCAAACACATGAACTTCTCCAGTATCTTCAGCTTCACCAGTATTTGGCTTGATCACAACAGTACATGCCGCCTTCGAGCTCTTTCCTCCCATCTCTCGCTCGAATATCTCTGTAATTACTTCGCTCGCGGCCGTGGGAGATTCTCTGTACCCAATCTCGATGTTGCCGATCCTGGCTTTGGCTTTTAGATCGTTGATCAAGCGATCACGAGCAATCTCAAGATGCAGCTCTCCCATGCCAGACAAATGGGTCTGCCCGCTCTCTTCGTCAATAGTAACGTGCAAGGACGGATCCTCGCGAAGAAGCAGATTCAAGCTTTCCTTGATATGCTTCTCCTCCGAAAGACTGTTCGGCTCCACGCTAACAAAGAACACCGCTGGTGGTACATCGATTGGTCGTAGCTGTAAGCTGTTGATGGGAGCTGGTGGACCGACTTTGGGATTGGTTCCAGCATACGAGATCAGAGTGTCGCCTGTCCTGGTCGCCTTTAATCCAGGTATGACTCCAATCTGACCGGCTGGGATAGAATCGACATCGACTGAATCGTTCGCATACATCTTCAGTAATTTCTGCGCTCGCTCGGCGATCTGTAGATTTGTGTTCCACAGTACTGAGTTCCGTTTGATTGATCCTGAGTACACTCGTATGTAGACAAGCACGCCTTGCTTGCTGTCCGCGACGACTTTAAAGGCTAGCGCGCAAGCTTCGAGGTTTTGCAATGCGAACGAGGCTTTGTCGTTCGACAAGCCTTTTCCTCCTTTGGCTGAAGTCGAGGTGGCGATAGCGATCTTACCGGCGAGCACATCTGCGAGCCCGCCTTGCACGTTTCCGCCAAAGCTGATCTCGGGATCAGGTCGCTGCCCGGGCGATGGCAAGAGGTCAACTACAGCGTCCAGCAATGGCTGCACACCAATATTTCGGAAACTCGCACCCGCCAAGACAGGGACCACGTGCTGAGTCTTCTGCAAGACGCAACGCCGTAGACTTTCGGTGATGTCATCAGACACGATCGCCAAATGGTCCTCGTCAGCCTCAAGAAATCTTTCCACCATCACACCATCGTGCTCCGACAGTAATTCGACAAGTGCTACCCTCGCCTCTTTCAGCTCCTGTGCAAGTCTCCCGTCCTCAGCCTCTAGCTGCTGTAAGCTGAAGACAGAGATGTCCTTCCCATCGCCACCCTCAGCATACTTTAGAGCCCTCAAGCCAATAACGTCGCCAACGCCTCGCAATTTGCCATCAGCACTCCACCATGGAATACCGCAGACAGCTGGCCAGGCACCTAGTCTTGCAGCGGCTTCCTTGACTGTGCGGCCAAAAGCTGCTCCCTCTCGATCAAGCTTGTTGACGTAGACAATTCGTGGGATCGCGTATGCTGAAGCTTGCGACCAGACTTTCTCGGTCTGCGCTTCAACTCCAGCTACACCATCGAGGATACATACTGCGCCGTCTAGAACGCGCAGGGAGCGAAGAACTTCGAAAGTGAAGTCTGCGTGGCCGGGAGTGTCTATTAGATTGATGTTATGAGGGGTTGATGAGCGTGGTCCAGAGCTATCAGGTGACGCAGCATCCGCGGAAGAAGGTGGCCAGGAGAACGTGATGGCTGCAGACTGGATCGTGATGCCTCTCGCCCTCTCGGCGGGCAGGAAGTCAGTCACCGTGCTCCCGTCATCCACATCGCCTATTCTTCTGGTGAAGCCCGCGTAGTATAGCGCGCGCTCTGTGGTTGTAGTCTTACCCGCATCTACGAAAATGAATGGATAGGTTAGTCTAGATCTCAGACCTGATGCCACATGATGTCTCAGCGGAGGGTATCCTGGCCATTGGACCTACCTATGTGCGCGATGATGCCGATATTTCTTGTTCGTTGCAGATTGTTGTTGACCCGCGTTGCATGATAGGTCCGGCATAGGGTCTTCGCATAAGATGATTTCCTGAGCGAGTGCGTTTGGCGCAACAATCCTAGAATCATTCCAGAAACCGGACACCTGGCAACGCGCAACAATAACTCGCTTTTGTCCTCTATTCCATGTTGTACTTCCAATAGAGGTCAAAGTCCAGGAGTGCCAAGGCCCGGGCGTTAGCGTTAGCGTATCAAATGTACTCCTCGAGCCTCCGTATCTACTTACTAAGTACTATTCCTTCTCCAGCGCAAAGACATCCTGACTATCCGTCCTCAAGCAGTGCATGATACTCTTCGCGTCCATACTGTGCAGCGGCAGGACGACCTAGCCAGCTGGACGACTGGCTGCTTCTACCACTACCTCTTCGCTACATCGACTGGCAGCGCTGGACGAAGCATGTGTTGACAAGAGTTGACGTGTGCTCTACCTCTTGCGCCTACTTGTGCGATCGAGTCGAGCACCGAGCAGACGTGCCGCGGAAGAGCACCGAACACATCAACCAGGTGTAGCTGTGAGAAATGGAGCAGCATGATCAAGACGAACCCTCGAACCGTCTGACCAGGACAGCATCGAAGTCTTTCAACAACCGCTGGCCTCGAGCAACTGCGGCCAGGCCGCGCCTCGCCACCCCGAATGCCTCCACAACCGATCTACCGACCTTGAGCATCAAAATTTCGACGCCGTCACCCCCCGCGAGTCCGCCAACACCCGCACCGTCTCCCAGAATCACAACGAAGGCGCCAGACTGGTCCACCGCCGACCCACGGGAGGATTGTGGGGGCTTATCACTAGACGACGATGATACACACTCTGCGCAGACCAACGGGGTTGGCTACCGCCAGATGCGGGCGATGTTCCAAACGCTCGACCACCATGAACGGCAACGTATGCTGGCTGAAATTTTAAATATGTGCGACGGGCGGCTACTCAGCTTTGTTTCTGGCTTCGTGTCACCTCGACTAAGACACGACCCCATGCACTATTTACCCGATGAGCTATGCCTCCGAGTACTAGGCTACATAGACGACGTCCAGACCCTGGCGAGAAGCGCGCAGGTCAGTCGCAGATGGCGAGAGCTCGTCAGCGACGACATGGCTTGGAAGAGCCTATGCGAGCGGCATGCATACCGCAAGCTTTCCAACGAAACATCTGATCCGACAACCCAGCTCACAGCAACGGCGCACAGCTCCAGACTGGAGCAGAAATTCCAACATCCATACGGTTATCTCTCAAGGACTTCTCAATTCCACAATCCCGCGCTCGCGGGCCTTTCGAGCAGCGCTCCTGACTTGACAATGCTGCTGAGCATGACTGCAGATCCAGTCAATCCGATTTCTACACTCGCTGCTCGCGGAACACCATCCTCACAAACCCAAAGGCGTCCCAAAGTCATCACATACCGCTCCCACTTCAAACAGCGATACCAAGTCGAAACCGCGTGGCGAATCGGAGGCAGTCTGGACACGCGACAAATCACGCCTGACCAAGGTGTTGTGACAAGTTTGCATCTGACGCCGAACTACATTATCGTGGCGCTCGACAACGCCAAAATCCACGTCTTCGACCCCGTGGGCCGACATCTACGTTGCTTGCAAGGCCACGTCATGGGCGTTTGGGCAATGGTCCCTTATGGCGACACGCTTGTGTCGGGTGGGTGTGACAGAGACGTCCGAGTCTGGGATCTGCAGAGCGGCCAGGCGGTCCACATGTTGAGAGGGCACACCAGCACCGTACGGTGCCTCAAGATGTCCGGGACAAACATTGCGATTTCCGGATCACGAGACACTACGCTCAGAATCTGGGATATCACGAATGGGATATGCAAGCACGTGTTGGTGGGTCATCAAGCGTCTGTCAGATGTCTGGACATCCATGGCGACCTAGTGGTCTCTGGATCCTACGACACCACCGCCAGGATCTGGTCGATTAGCGAGGGCAGGTGTTTGAGGACACTGCAAGGTCATTTCAGCCAGATTTATGCCGTTGCATTCGATGGCAAGCGTGTTGCCACTGGATCTCTCGACACCTCCGTCCGCATTTGGGACCCGAGAGACGGACGATGCCTCGCTCAGCTGCAAGGTCACACCTCTCTTGTCGGCCAACTGCAGCTACGCAACGACATTTTGGTGACCGGGGGTTCCGACGGCTCGGTCAGAGTCTGGTCACTGCAAACTTACTCCGCTATCCACCGACTTGCAGCGCACGACAATAGTGTTACCAGCCTCCAATTCGATGATAACAGGATCGTTTCCGGTGGCTCAGATGGCAGAGTGAAGGTGTGGGATCTGGAGCGTGGCGTGCTGATACGCGAGCTTGGCAGTCCGGCAGAGGCGGTGTGGAGGGTGGTGTTCGAGGATGAGAAGGCCGTTGTGCTCGCAAGCAGGAATGGGAAGACTGTCATGGAGGTAAATGCCCGCTAACGCACCTCTATCTTGCATTCAAAAGTGAAGATGCTAACTCTGCTCATCAGGTCTGGTCATTCGCGCCACCTACCGAGGACGAATTCGGCGTGTCTTCTCGACCCTACAGCCACTCCCTCGCGCATGCCAGCAGCTCAATGTCAATGCCTGCTATCACTCCCTACGAAGACCCTGCGTACGGGGAGCGACCCAGGTGGCTTGGCGGTGATCCCGAGAAGGCTGATGCAGCGTTGGCGCAACAACAAGACGAAAGTATGAGTGACGCGTATGATTGGCATGCGAGAAACGACCAGGACGATGCAGAACGCTTTGAAGAACATAATGTGTGAATTTGTTTTGATCTTGTGGGCAACAGATGCAGCACAGCGGGATGACACGACGGAGATTACCATGCAGCACTATAGTGATGAAACAGGAAAGACACGAGAGCATGATTCAGCCTGCGTTGGGCATTTGTGGTGTTCGGGCGCACGACGACGATGTCTGATGATGGGTATATGCGCTGGATGCGCTTTGAGGTGTCGGGTTTGGTCTTCTGTTCATAACTCCTGAGGCTTGTCGAGGCCGTTACATAAGGTATTTTGGGCTTCTTGCCCTTTCTTGCGAGTTACCTGAGCAGGCTTGCGTCTTTCTAAGTTGTGTGAGGAGCATCTGGACCCGCTTGGGGTAATGAGGAAGACGGAGATGAGGTCAAATTAGAGTTTATAAAGGAGCATCCTCGCTCCTTCCCTCCCCAACATGCATGCGCCTGCTCTCGATCACAGTACAATCAAGATCCAACGAATCCGACATAATCCTCATCCGTGGACCAACGCCATCCCTCCTCGTGACCATGGCAGAGCTGCTCATGGGCGGCCTTCTCGGACTTCTGCGCCAGTGTCGATTTCTTGGAATCCACTTCCTTCTGCACCGACTCGTGTACGACAAGTACGCCCGCCCATTCACCGCCATCCAAGCGACGTCGCATCCCGCGGTAGTCTTCCCAAGTTACAAGGTTTTGGAACTTGCCGACCGTGGCTTTGTTGGTGTTTAGGCGCCGGCACAGCCACTTGCCATCTTTGAGACTATAGCCGTTTGCGTGATCGCGCGATTTAGCGAACGCGGTGGTGGTCAGTTTGGTCAGAATGTTCTGCATGTCGGCCCAGGAAGCGCAGGTGTCGAGGTGGTGTCTGGAGAGGCACCGTCAGCAGTGTTCTCCTCGGTAAGGGACGGACATTGGTGTCCACGGCAGTCGCTGTACTGGCGCTACTAGCGATTCGAGTCTGGAAAATAGGCTAAGTCACATACATGTTGGCCTCCGAAGCATGTCCGTCGTCTTCCAGTCCAGCAACGACCTGAAATTTGAATGTCTCGGGCTCGAGTCTAGGCTGCTCAAACGCCTGTTCTCGACGCAGCCGGACGAGCATGTTCGGAATGTCCTGCCGTGTGAACGCATCTATTGTCTCCACAGGCTTGAGGAATCTCGCACACTCCGCCGCGATTTGTGCTTTTGTCGCGTTGATGAGGTGGGTGTCGCTCAACGGGATACGAAGGCTGCTTCTGACCTGTGACAACTCGGATCGCTCGTTGTACAGGCTGGTGAAGTGCTCGTCCAGCGATAAGACTGGTAGATTTGTAGCGCAGCTGGGATATCGTCATCCGTGCAGTGGTCTCTGGCAGCGTCCGCAAGGAATGAAGTGACGTCTGGGCAGAACAGGGTCGCGCCTTTGTGGTAGAGGTATTTGTCTAGCAAGGCGATGAGGTCTTCGGGCGTCTCCATGGTTTCATCGGCTGGTGCTGCCACTGCATCTTGCGTTGACCCAACTGACTGCATCTCACGATGCCAAGAGGATAGAAATTTGGAGGTTCGGTGTGTGAATGACGCTAAAACTTTTTCCTTTCAATTTGCGAAGGTGGAAGTCAAGGGTCAATTCGATGAAGTGAAGTCAGAGGACGAACCTAAGTGTGGCGAAAACAGACATGAATTTGAGCACGAGATGGCGTGCAGCACGTATATCATTACATTTTCCCATGTCTCAAATGAATGTGTCTCTGGTAATGTTAGCGATGGCGCCAACCATCCTCTTCTGTAACGTGCAAGAATACGACATTTTTCGACAGCCTTGATCCGGAGCTTCAGGTTGGCTCCTGCGCAACGTCAGCTACCATGCCAGGACAATCACGGCTATGATCATACCTCGTCAGTGTCGCCGTCCGACAGCATGTCCTTCGGTATCTCGAAATGGCCCTTTTTGCGTTCCTCCAGGGGGGTTGGCTTCTTCTTGATACTCTTCACCGCACTTTGTTGCTTGTTGATGCACTCCATAACGTTCATCTCTCGGACCTTGACGCTCATGTGCACGACGGGGTTGGGGCCTGCCACTTCGCGGACACCGGCTTGGGAGATGGTGCACCTAGCTTGTTGGATAGAAGGCTCAGCGAATGTCTCGTTTGGTCGAGCTGTGGATATCCTGGAGCACTAGACAGCACGCTTTGTACTTGGTAGTGTCGCAAGGAGCTGACACTCATCAATACGACTTACATGGAGAAGTCGCCCTGCGCCACGAGGTTCTGCAAAACTGAGTCCTTCGAGGTATTGCCCTGCTGCAACATAAGGGAGAGTTTCAGCTGTGCTTCCTCGACACGCTGTTCGTTCTCTGCCAGTTTCTGCAGGGCTCGGTATTGGTCGAAGTGGCGGCGGTGGTTCGGGTGATCGTCGGCCTGGCGAGTGCTGGAGAGCCAGACCCTGATGAGCGTATCGGACGGTCCTGGGTGGGCTTGCTCGTTCGAGGTCCTATTATGGATAACCACGGCCATACGTTCCTTGCAGGTGGCTCCCTTCGCCATGGTGTGTGGAATGTTCGAGTCTCGGTGGTACAGGGATCTTTCGATACGCATGATGAGAAGCGTTCGGGTCCGTCCTGCTTAAGTATGACAGCCCAGAAGAATGAGTACGTGAGAATGCAACAAAGTTTGAACGTGGTGGGTCTTGTGGAGGGTAATACTACACGGAGAGAAGAGTAATATAGAACATGTATCTTTACAGGCGCCCAAAAAACTCCATCGCCATGCTTGAAGAAGGTCTATCCCGAGTGGTCGTTTCCTGCTGAGCTTTAATGCTCGAATAGCAGTTTCCTGGTAAGCTGTTGCGATAAAGTTAGCAAAGCAGTCGCGGACCATATAAAACGACAAAGCACTTACTGCCCAGCCTCCTGCTATCGATCCCACAATGCTCCCAGATATGATCATCGGTCGTACGCCCCTTGTGCACTTGAAGATCATCCCGCTAATCCCGCCCGCCGCCACGCTGTTGAAGGAGTCGTGCTTCCCTCTGTAGTATCCGATTGTGCTGTTGATGCCGTTGTACATCATTGCCACCACTCCCGCCGAGTTGCCCAAAAACGGTCCTCGTCGTGTGATGGCGTTGAGAGCGGAGTTGAGTCGGAGCTTCGGTGGCGCGGTCGGGGGTAATCGGTTTAGTCCTTCCACTAGTCCCCATGTGCCTCCCACTGCCAGCGCTGACAGATACGTGACACCCGTGCCATAGCATAAGTCATCTGACCATCCTCGCGATGGCAAGAGCGAGCGGCCGCCTGGCAGGTCACTGAGTTGGCTGTCATCCAACGCAAGATAATCCAGTGTGTCTTGATTCAAGCCGGCGAGAGGGTGGAGCGCTGATGGATTGAATGCGCCAGGACTTGTCATGAAATCGCCGACGTCTTGTGTGTTGAAGGTTGATTGAGATGATTGGTATCCGCCCGAGGCAGTGTCCTCCAGGAGATCGGACGAGGAGGAGGACGACGGTGAGGCCGTCGCGCTGGCCTCGCGACCCGAAAACGCATCCCACACACCCATGCTGTGTCGTTGGCAGTTTGCACAAGATGATGGAAGGCACGACCACAGATGATGACTTTTTGGCTCAAGATCGGCGTGCAGGAGGTCGGAGATCGGGAAGCCGAGCTTGGCTCCGATTGGCTGTGAGCGCAGTACTTCACTTCATTCCAATTCTTCCGCCTCCTCTTCATTCACATCCATCTTCTGTGCACTGTGCTATCGCATCACCCCTATCTGGCCACCATCGTCGGTTGTGCTTGTAACGCAGAACGAGACTGTACAACAGACGGTGGGACACGCGGGTATCGAGCGCGAACGAGAGCGTAATTCTTGGAGATATCGCATCGACATCGGATACCCGTTGACGCTTGGGATTTGCAAAAACATGACCAGGCAATGCCGAGAGCTATTGGCACCGGGAAGGCAGAAAGAATGCTATCAGCATCCCATAAGAAATAATGGAAAGGCATTGCGACGGTACAGGCGTCAGGACCAGATGGCTTCTGGCTAGACATAGGTAGGTGCAGCTGTTAAGACGGTCTTCTTTGTAAGTGTGTGCTATGCTTCCACCATCGTCCCAACACGCGGCCGTGCTAGTGTTACGGGATGGCGCTTCGATATCGTGAAGTCTACAAGCCCGACACTTGCACGTGTCAATAGCTTGGCGCGAAGCCAGATTCATGCGGCCGATACTTTGAATTTCCATCTCAGAAAAATGCTCTAGATATTATCGTATGGTCACTACTGGCCGATGCAACTATGGAGAGCACACTCCAAATCGCTGTGAGGATGCGAACAGGTCAAGCCGCTGCAGCCAGGCGAACAGCTCTTCAACACCAAGGACCTACCTTTGAGCGCGCAACGTCTCCTGGAGGAAACGAGCAATGAAACCGGCCTTCAGATTCCCGGAGAGCAGCTAGTCATTATCGCTTTCAAAGATGCCGTAGGAGCCACAATCGCGAATGTCGGTGCATTTGGCGGCGGGTACCTTAAGGGTACTGGTGAGAAGGGCCACGTCAGGCTAAAGTTCCTCCCCCACCCCCAATTGCCGTGCATGCGGCTTCGGGTGGATCGGGGTCCAGGCCTCAGAAGAGTTATGGTGTACATCTTCGCAACCAGCCTTTTTCGTAAGCTGTCTGAAGATTGGGTACCTGATGTCAGCTTCGCTATGCACCTCACAGACGGCGAGCTATTTGACGCGCAATGTCTATGGGACGTCAAAGTCCGCCTGGCGACCCCCGAAGTTGCGTCCACGCCTAGTGCCGAGATGACAAGTCCGCGTTTCGAGGGTATGCATCCCACTGAGCTCATCGGCTTGCGCCAACGTGGTGATAGCGCGATGCCTCAGTTCGAGCAGCAGGCTCTTTCGCCTGGCGAGCGGGTGATTTACGGCCTATTGAAATACAGCAGTTTCAGCATCTACCGGCCCTGGCAGAACGTTTCAGACGCCCATGAAGTCTTTCGCAAGTTCAAAACCCACTTCGAACGTGCCATGACCGATTGTGCCCTCATTGGGAATTGGCCACACTACGTTCGCCAGGCCAACAAGGCCAACATGAAGATCTCCGATCCCGAATTCAACATTGGTCTAGCCGAGCCGCCGCGAGAGATGGTCACCGAGTGGCGGGTCAAGTTCAGAAACAAGCGCATAGTTGCTGTCAAGCCTGAGCAGTGGTCTCCTTACCAGCGTCCTCAGTGCTATCCCAACGCTGGCGCTAAGGCTTTTGCAATTCGCCTTGCCCTGGAGCGTAGTCGGGAATATCAGGCGGCCGCGCTTCGAAAGCAGTTTGATGGCCCTATCGATGCGAGTCTGTCTGAATTCGCCAAGCAGTACCCTGGAGTCTTCTACGTCCAACTGATGCTCGACAAGCTCGAAAGTGGCTTGTCTAGTAAGCATTTCAACCGGCCAGCCATCAATACCCGGATCACGATAACTATCGCCTCTGGAAGATTCGCCGGCAGCGAACTCAGTGGCTTTGTTCAAGACGATCATCTCGGCCTTGGGACTGACCTCAACGCAGTCGTCAGGCTTGAAGAGAAGACTGCGTTCAAGAGCGAGAATATAGACAAGGTCCAAGTACGGCTGTGCAGCGATGGAACTTCGATTGATCAACAGCTCGCCGCCGTACTTGAGCTCGTCAGCAACGGTGCGCGTAAGAGTGGTATCGACCTGCCATATATACTGCTTCAGGCCCCTCACTCGATTGGAAACCACGACGTACTGGCCCAGGAAGTCATGTCGAACAAAGCTGCTTGCGCCGCCTTCTTGCACACTGTTGCGCAATGCAATCTTAGTACCGAGCAAACGAAAGCTGCAAGGTTATCGTTGGAGTCCGCAACGGGGCTCCTGATAATTCAGGGTCCACCAGGTACTGGAAAGACAACCACCATACTCGGTGCCGCTTTGGCACACATCAGCATTGGACGGCGAAATGACGTTCCCCGGCGTCGCATTCTTGCTGTGGCACCATCCAACGCCACTTCAGACAACATGGCCCGGCATTTCAAGGAGCTAGTTGAGCTTACTGGCCTCAATGTCAAGTTTTGCCGTTTCAAGGGTGTCCAGATTCGCAAGACCTCTGATAAATTTCCGCTGGAAAATGCGCCAGCACGACTACATTGCAAGGGGAAGGCGCAAGGTGATGAAGTTTTACAAGGCATGTCGATTACTCAAGCCTTGTTTGAGCGTCTGGATTCGCGACAAGGGACGCAGAATGCAGATCGCGATTTGAGATATCACTACTTCAACAATGCAAGGTCTAGGATGGTTCACGACATCGCCACCGGTCAAGGTGCTCACCCTACAGAACAATGGGTTGACCAGGCTCAAATGTACCAAACCAAGAGGAAAAGTATGTGGAAAGCCAAAGGGTCGGAAAAGGCTGCCTTGCATCGTGAGCTCCACGATTTGGAGCGGATTTGGGACGAGCGTTACTTCCAAGATTGTGACATCGTCTTCTGCACCAACGAGCTAGCTGGACATGAAGGCTTGATGGAGTTCTTCAAGCCGAGCATCTTGATATCGGACGACACTGGGCTGGTCGCATTCGGCAATGCCATCGTTCCGGTGGCCGCGCACAAAGAGACGCTGAAGCATATTATATTGGCTGGTGACCACCATCAAAAGATTGCACAAGATCTCTCGAAGGGTGTCAATGAGTGTTACGAAGATCCAAGCACATCCATCCTGCAGCAGCTCATGCACCTCGACAGACCAGGAGACAAGGTGGTGTTCGATGCACAGCGCAGATTGGGGCCTGCTCATTTCGAAATGGTGAAATCGATCTGGTATCCAGGAGAGTTGAGTGATCATCATGCACCTAGGAACAAGTCTGGCCTGGAGGTTACACTGGAGCATAATCTCGGCTTTCTTGGACGGCTCTGGAATAAGCGCCTACGCCTAGCTATCCCAATCAGTGGGAGCCGCGTATGCCACGAGATGTTCGCCGGCTCCCGTTCACACATAAACAGAGCCGAAGCTGAAGCTGTTGTTGACCACGTCGGATATCTCAGTAAGGTCGACCCACCGCCGACTAGCAGATTTGGTGAACCTGCTGGCCGTCATATCCGACCGGAAGACATTCTTGTAATCACACCCTACACAGCACAGAAAGTGCTCATCAAGACCCTTCTACTACAGCGCAACCTGCTACGTTGGGGCCCCAACTCAAGTGATGCCGACGCTCCCAAAGTCGAAGTGACGACTACGGACGATGCACAGGGGAGAGAAGGGTCCATTGTCATCTCCTCTTAGGTGCGAAATGACCCAGAGATGCCGATAAGTCTTGGCGTGCTCATGGAGTCGAGTGTTCTACGTATGAACTTCTCACGAGTCAAAGAGTACCACATAATCTTCGCCAACTGGGAGCCCTGGTTGCAGCCAGACTTCGTCGAGCACTGCATCTTCCTGGGCTCTAACAAGGGGCGGGACTTCGCCAAGGTCGTCTCAGATTTTCGCGAGAAGCGCGATGTGGTTCATCTTGAAGCGCTGAAAGCTCTTTATTAGTGCAGGTATCTGGCGGGTGACTTGGTGAGATGGGTAGCAGTCGGAGATCGAGGATCGCGGGTAGTGTTGTGAAGCTCGCGATACTGTCGACCTCTCTCAAGCCGATATACCACCACACCTTCGTATGGAGATCTCATTTTGGCCGTGAGAACTGCAGATCCTTGCCACGAATCTTCATCGGAACAATCATTGGCTCAATAACCGTTCCATAACAGAGTAAAAGACCCAAGCCTCCAACGATTCATCTCTTCGTGACGACCCAAATAGTACTAGCGTCAAAATTAGCCACAGTATCATATTCCCTCCACTTCGACCATCTTAATCTACAAACCGCGACGTCAGATCGCTATGCAAGCCTCTTCGAACGACGAAGACTTGCTGGATGAGGAGCGTCTGAAATGGATATCGCGCCATTGCAAAGGCTTTATACCTCAGCGACCAGACGTCCAGGCACATGACGAAGAGACAAAGTAAGGAGACGCTCGTGGTTCGTTGGAAGCGCTTCATATCACCAGAATCAAAGACAGCTAAGCTACTCACAGGACCTTGAGATCTATAATCCACCAGGTCTTTTGTGCATCGATACAGCACGGTCTCAGTGCCACGCACCGAGTCGCAGCATGGAATGCCATCTGTGCTTTGGTCGATCAGTGCTCATATACCCAGTGCGGTGCTCTTCACCAACTGCTCTGGGATGATGGGCTTTGGCACAAGCTCTTCCATCTATATCTGGAACAAAGTCACCTCGCAAGGCCAAAGTCGGCAAAGCAACTGCTGGCCACTCTGAGCTCATCCTGGCTAAAGACAGCAAGCGAACTGAAGGACGGCAAAACTGTTGCCGCGGACCTCGTGGTCATATTCGTTGACACGACTGAAATCCGTAAAACCAAAGCATCCATACAGGCTTCGACTCACTTCTTGTCAAAAGGGGTGCTGGCCATAGATGACATGCTAGCACCCACGTTGACCGGCCAAGATGAACGCAGTACGAGACGTACATCCGACAGTCTGCAAGAGCTTCTCTCGGTACTATTCCGGTGCATTCGACGTGGCGATGTTGGTTCAGCTACAGGACAGTTGGTGACCGTACTTCTCGATCGCGATCCTTCTCCATCACCGATCCCAGGTGCATCTGGCATGGACCTAATGCCGATCTGGGTTCCACCTTTGGCAGAAATATGTAGGAGCGGACAGGTGGAAGTAGCGGACCTTCGACTGCATATCTTCCCTGTGCTTTTCAAACGGAGCTTACTCGACTATCTCGGATTCCTGCAGGCTTTTGGGCTGTACTATTGCTTTTCTGATCGGTCTCCCCACAGCGACGATAGTCCAAGTGAGCACCTCCTGTACGCAGCACTGCAAAGCGGCAAGGAGCTGGGCTTGCTTTACGAGACAGATGATGACGAGATATCACCAAAAGAGGACTCTACCACCGACTCGACTCACGTCGCGATCCCAGTGCGCTTCATCGGTCGCATGCTCCGAAATCGTTCGGGGCATGCCCGCCTGACTGGCCTCTCGTTGCTCATCACTTCTCACTCCGCAACGAGACCCTTTCCCGCCAAGACCTTTCGACTGTTGAAACGCTATCTTCACATATTTATGGGAGATACCGACGCAAACTTCCGTGGCGAGCTTTTCAGCTTGATGCAAAGACTTATGGATCGTCTGAGAGCTGTGAGCGCCGCTGCTCAAAGGCAAGCACACATCAGCATTGATGCAGCGACTACACTTGCGCAGTCCCGCGACTTTCTGCAATGGCATCTACGATACTTGAGCTCTGAACTGAGGCCTACGACCAGTTACCAGCATCACATCTGCGCCTTGAAGACATTGCTCGTGGTCGCAAGATCCGGACTGGACGACGCAGTCCCTGGCTGCTGTCTCTCGAAGACAGCTGCGGCTGGCGAGGCAAAGTGGCCCTTCCACTTGTCGATCTTGACACCAGAATTGCGTCGAATGCTCCTTGATATACTTCTAGATCCATTCGACGACGTTCGGCAAACCTCGTCCGCAATCCTTGGCCTGTTCACAGGTACGGGTGATGACGACCAGCGGCACGAAGCGTGTGCAGTACTTGCTGATGCTATTGGCCGCGCGGAGAGCATGATGCTAGCATCAGGTCGAGCCGATCAAGCAGACGGTGTCGCGCATCTATACGCACTGCTATACCGCGAACGTCTTAATACGCCTCGTTTGTCCGACCTAGACCAGTCTCCTCGACAAATAGTTGTGGCACAATTAGTGGAGAATCTTGAACGTCTGGTGGGCGTTGCTAAGTCGGATCTTGCGATAGCAACGAGCAAGTACCCGCTCCACGGGCTTCTGACGAGCCTACGATATGTGTTGAGCCAGGACGGCAGTTCTTATGACCTCGAAACCATATCACAGCGACTGACTGATTGCTTGCACGAGCTATGGAAGATCGTACGACCAGTCCTGTGCAACGATGCTCCTGAAGGATATGCTCCGGTTCCAGCAGAAGAGATGACTGACGTCTCGACAAAAGACACCCTGAGCTACTGCTGGCGAGCATTGAAGGAAAGCAGTCTTCTTGCAGGATGCCTCCTGAACTACAGCACAATTTCCACTGAACATATCGTGTCACTAAGCAACCTCTGCTTCACTCAGCTCGCGGAGCTACGCCATCGTGGAGCTTTCTCGACAGTCGCGCAGACTTGGATCAGCTGTTGCTTGCGATGCCGTGATATGAAGACACAAGGCGGCGTAAGCATGACCGAAGTCTGGTACAACAAAGCGCTCAGCATCCTGGAAGACGGGCTAATCATCAATACTCGGCGGTCTGCCGGTTTGCCGTCGCTCATGTGCGGCTTGCTTATCTCTGATCGATCGAAGAGTCTCCTCGCACGAGTATTCGAAGATCTCACCACGATTGCTCGACTGCCGGTCGCTGCCACAATCACTCAAGAGAGTAGTCTGCCTCAGGCTCATGCTATGAACTGCATGAAGGACATACTGAAGAGCACCCGCTTGGGCGAGGAATCCGAACGCTATATCCCGCACTGCGTTCGACTCGCTGCCGATTCGCTTAGATCAGAGGCCTGGGCTGTACGAAATTGCGGCTTGATGCTCTTCCGTGCTGTCATCGATCGTCTGCTTGGGACAAGCGAGGTACATCTGGACCAGGACCAACCGTCATCAATTCGCATCTCAGCTCAGCAGTACCCAGAGCTTCTCGACATTGTTCTAGATCTAATTCAATCATCAGACACCAAAGAAGGTATCTTTCCTGCTCTACAGCTACTACAAAGCATGCACTGTCCCGCTGTCAGACGCGATGAGATTGAAGCTGCTGTCTTCACTCTGACCGCCAGTACCTCATGGCATATCCGGGAGAAGGCTGCTCGAGTCTACGCGAGTATTGCCGCGAACGCGACGTCGCTCAACCGAATCGAGACTGCTCTGGCCACAGCACGATACAGTCACAACGCTCTACATGGTGCTCTCCTCTGTGCGAAACATGTGGCTGCCAGGCTGAGGCTTGCACAACGGAACTCCGCGGACAGATTTCCGTGTATGCCGGAACGCATACAGAGCACGAAGCCAACCCACCTTCCTCGGTTGGCAGAAATACTTGCGAACTGTAGTTGGCTTTACTACAAGTCTACCTGTCCTGTGGTGAAAGCAGCATACATCGACGCAACAGAGGAGTGTGGTCGCAATAGCAGTCTAACATACGCAATTCTTCCAGAAGTTACAAGCACCGACAACGACACTGCCATACCACAGCGTTGCTTCGACGCCAGATCAGAATTGCGCCAGCTATTGCGCCAGCAAGCAACTTCCGTAGGAGATGGAGTCCTGCTTCTGAATGTATCTCGCGCTACCATTCTCAGCTTACCACTGAACCCGCAGCTCGTCGTCGAAGGACCTGAGCAGATAGTGGAGTTGATTTTACAACTGGCCCATCGTGATGCTGATGCATGCTCGTCGCTACTGCGGCGCGTTGCCTTGGATGGCGTGACGCTCGAAAAAGCAACGCAACGAATCCTGATCAAGGCATGTGCCAGTATCCTTGGCAGTGATCCCAAGATGAGCCTGAAGTGCGAAGCCCTGCGGTTCTTGCTGCGTCTTTCCGAGCGGCGCTCTTTGTTTGACGATATCAGCCCGCTCTTCCTGAAGGCCAATGCATCTGCCTCCGATACATTACAAGGAGAAGCAAACCAGACTTATGCAGATCAGTGCTTAGAGCTGGGTGCGGTGGCGCTGACCAGCTGGACCAGAGGCGACGAAGAAATCGGATCGAATATCACCAGGAAGGCCGAGTTGTGGGCGTCATCATGCTGCAGAGCTATCCAGCAGGGCGAATCGTCCGTCTACAGCCGGGAGGCGGCTGCGTCTGCTCTCAACCGAGTCCACCCTGCATCCTGGTCCCTTCTCGAACGCCGAAGTCCGTCGTGCTTTATGCAGCTTTGTCTTGCAGTCTATGACCTTCTCATTGACGACGACGAAGATACTCGATCTCTTGCAGCAACCATTACGGCTGTCCTTCTCACAGCGGTCTTGTCGCCGCGTCAAGCTGTTGTGCTGGAGCCGGGCGAGTCGAAGTTCAGTCTACTGCGGTTCATGCTTGCACGATGGTCGAACGACAAGCAGTTCGCTGCTGAGGCTTGTGCTCGAGCTTTCGATCTGGGCGTTGTCGGAGAGAGCAATTCGATGGACGAGATACTGGAGAAAGCGGTTGATGTTGACACCGCACTCTTCGCGGAGGAGAAACAGAACCTCTACATCGACGAAACCACCGAAGTCAAGACGTGGGGCGAAATTCTCCTACGACCTCATGTTGTTCCTCTGCCACAAATTTTGCTAAATCGACTCGCACGTAGGACGATGAGCGGTCTTGAGAGCTTGTTGAGAAGGTCGGCGGAAGAAGCGGATGGAGCGCTTGGGTGGTCCACTAAGCCGGGCGTGTTCACAATAGGCTTGCAGGTGGTATACGGAGCTGAAGTCCTGTTGCATCTTGCTGAAAGAGGCAGACGATTACCTGTTCGGCCGTCGAGCATACGACTGCAGATGGGCCAACTCGCTGCCACAGCTACCACGAACGGCGTCAATGAACTCTGGCTGCGTGAGATTCGGCGAGTGCTCAACGATGCTGTGCTCAGGCAGTTCAAGCGCACTGCCCAACTTGCGTATGTAGTAAGTGAAGCCACGAGGATATGAATGGAAGATATCTGAATGCGGGAAACCAGTGCCTGTATTTGCGATGGGTATACCACACCACCGGGATGCCATTCTCACAGTCATACGGGTGCCATTTCGGTTCGAGCATGTGATCACCGGCCTAACTTCGGTCAAGAGAGTGTTGGTATATATGCACGTTCAAGAAGACTCGGCGCATGGGTAGATTCTCTGGTCTAGTCCAATGCGGCGTAACGGGGGGTTCGACTCCTCTCAAGGCGCCGCGGAGGGGATACGTTTAGTGGCCCACCTTACAGAGAGAGATGTAGCCACTGAAAGATGGTGAACTCTTTTGTTCTTTAGGTTGGTGGTATTGTCAAGTCATTGTGGATCGCAATGCTCTCCCATCTGAGCGTCGTAGCTTCCTAATCGGGTCAAATTCCAACCCCCTTGTTTATTTGGAACTGTTTCGTACACTTCATCCATGGAGTGCTTCCATGTGTTCTGAAGCTGGATCTCGCACTCGCGTACATACCCACTCCATACACCACAGCACACTCGAGGTAGAGGGATTCGGATAGCTACCCCCAGATATTTAGCTCAGCAAAGCACGCCATCGTACCCGAGGATTTCTGAACCTCAACGCAATAACGTTGTTGGCTGTTTTGGAACAGCTGTATTTACCGTCGACCAAGAAAGGGACAACGACTCTACAACCAAGCAGGATGGCCCGGAGACCTGCAAACATGGCCTCCGAGAAGAAGAACATCATCCTCATCGTTGCTGACGATCTGGGTCTGGAATACGTTGGGTGCTATGGCTGCAAGTCGATCAAGACGCCTAACCTGGACCGGATGGCATCGTCTGGAACGAAGTTCGACATGGCATTCTGCACCACCGCCAGCTGCAGTGGTAGCCGGAGCTCTATGTACACGGGAATCTTTACGCATCAGAATGGACAATACGGACTCAATCAGATGAAGACCCACTTCCAGACATTTGGGCACATCGATACTATCCCGAAGTTGTTCAACCATGCTGGCTACCAGACTGGCATTATTGGGAAAGTCCATGTCGGTACTGACGATGTCTACCCATGGCAGATCAAGGAGGAGAGCGGTACTAGGGACGTAGCGTGGATTGCAGACCGATGTGAAGCATTCTTCGAGAACTCCAAGGACGCCAACAAGCCCTTCAACCTTACCATCGGCTACGTAGATCCTCACCGGGACATCAAAACGAGAGGAGAATTCGGTAACCGCAAGGAGCAGTACGGTGACCGAGTTCCTGGCACCGAGTTCAAGCGAGAGGACGTCGATACTCCAGCCTGGATCTCCGATCTCCCAGAAACGAGACAAGAGTTCGCAGAGTACTACCGCGCCATCACCCGTGTCGACGCCGGCGTCGGCTTGATCTTCGAAGCGCTCGAGCGATAAGGCATGACCGACAGCACCCTCGTCCTCTTCGTCAGCGACAACGGCCCACCCTTCCTCAACTCCAAAACCACCCTTTACGACTCCGGCATCCACCTCCCCTTGATCGTGCGTAAACCGAACGCCAAACCAGGCATCTCAAACCCAAACATGATCTCCTTCATCGACATCCTCCCTTCAATGCTCGACTGGGCTGGCCTTTCGCAGGACTTCAGCACCCCATCCAGCACCTCCCCTGCCCGGCAAGGTCGATCTTTCCTGCCTGTCCTCGAAACCTCTTCCGTCATCCCAGAGGACAAATGGCTCCACCACATCTTCGGCTCTCACACCTTCCACGAACAACAGAACTACTGGCCCACCCGTCTCCTGCGCACACGACGCTACAAATACCACCGCAACGTAGCATTCCGTCTCGATTTCCCACTCGCAGGCGACTTATACGCCAGTCTCAGTTTCGAAGCAATGCGCAACCAAACCAAACCTGTCATGATCGGCAACCGCAGCTTGAAGAATTACATCTTCCGTCCGCCAGAGGAGTTGTACGATCTTGAGCAGGACCCGCAGGAACTCCATAACCTGGCTGGAGATTCGGCGCACAAGGAGTTGTTACTTGAGATGCGGGAGAAGCTGAGTCAGTGGCAGAAGGAGACGAAGGATCTGTGGCTGTACCGGGATGGGCAGAGTGTTACGATGCTGTCGCGGTATGCGGGTGATGGGCTTGAGATTCCTGATCGGTTGGATTTCGATGTTGAGGAGCCTGGGACGGAGGGGGTGGCGAAGACGAGGTTGCTTGAGGATGGGATTATTGAGTGGAATGGGGATACGATTGTGTAAAGGAAGAGTGACTGATGGGAGTGCGCTGCAGCGTATGGACTTTCGAGCCGATTGATGATCCGTATTAGACATAGAGCTACAGGATACATCAAGCCGTGGCAACCCAATAGAGCGCACTGCAAGCCAGAGCTCCGCCTTCTAGGCAACTGCATTTCTCCACTTTAGCAGCTTCACTCCAGACATCCTGTGCGGATCTTGGCAATTCAACAATGTGAGGCTTGACAATGGGCGTTAACATCGGTGGCTCCAGGTCATGTCCTGACGTGGTAGCCCTCTGCCGTGTCTTCCTTCAGCGATGCCATGAGTAGAATGCAGCCTCCTTCGTGCCAGGGGCCAGGGTATGTCACCGTTGCCAACCTAATGTCGAAAATCGACGTTGTCGTAGCGTAGTCCATTGGACAACGGGCCTCTGCTCCATCAAAGCCTTGAGCTGCGCTCACTACCGGCAACGAGGCGGAATCCCTCCTGATTTTTTGCAAGGCTCCAACCAAGCTGCATAGATCCAAGAGATTTGTCGTAAAATATGCTTCGTCGTCCGTTGATACCTCACGTCCCCTCAAACTCCAGACACTTCCTCCTTTCCTCCGCCGCCTCCCTCGCAATCATCAAATCATCCTCATCAACCTCACTATCCTCCATCCCCATCCTCTTCAGCTCCGCATCCTCCATCAGATTGCTCGTCTGCGAAACCGCCCAAATACCCTCTCGCGCCCTCTTATGCCTCTCCCTATCCTCCTCAATCCTCTGCTCGATCTGGCGCTTATCAAGCCGGATGCCAGGGTTGTACGCCGGTTCTCTCGCATTCGAATGTGGCGTCGACTTCGCCGGTCCCGCACCCACTCCGACCGCAGGTTCCACACTCTTAACAGCCCCCTCATGATGCTCCGGCGACGCAATCCCAGCAACATCCCTGCCCCTCACGTACTCCTCCAGTTCCACAACCGTCTGCTTCTGCAGAAACTCCTTCCCCTCAAGCGTCGTGAGCACTTTCCTCACCACCCGCACATTCGCCGCCCCTGAGCCATCGTCCGGGGCTACTAGATCCACGATGCGGATTATGTCGCGCTCCATCATGCGCACATACCCAAGCTCATTCTGGACTTTTGCGAGATCGCAGAGAGCGGGCAGGAAGTACATGATGTTGGCGCGGTTGTTCATGTTGTTGCGCTCGAGCTGCTCGAGGATGCAGGAGTGCAGGTCGTCGCTGAATTCGGAGTGTTTGAGGGCGTAGTGCGCCGCTTTGGTCGCCGAGGTGGTGGAGGCGTTGAGGTGTTGGAGTTGCGAGGTGAAGCGCATGCGCACTTCGAAGGGGTCGGCCATGGTTGGATGTTGGTGGTTGTGAGTAGTATGTAAGGGAGGTCAGGTCACGGTACGTTGGAAATGGTGTTCTCCAGCTTGCTAGAACAAAGTAGGTTTGAAGGTGAGGTTGGAGCTCGAAAGTTCGATGTTCACTTTCACATGTTCGGCTGCGCTAGTGGCTAAAGCCGAAGCTTGATTCGCGCTACCAGCCTTGCAACAACAAAGGTGTCGATGCTCAGAGGAGAACGCTGTTCTGTGCCAGCTACGTGAATCGTTCTACTAGCGGTACCAAAGGACTAGCACCTACAAGCACATTCAACGCGACTGTACTCCGTCCAGCTACCTTAGAAGAGTGAATTTACTGTCTGTGGGGTTATATTGCTGATATATGTGAATGTGACATTCAGGCAAACGGCTGCTCCCTAGCCCCGCCCGTCTCTCTCTTCGCGACATCTTCCTTATTCCTTCATCACCACGGATACGACCTCGACTTTTCCACTAAAGAAAAAATGCCACCGACCTCCGGCTCTCCAAACCCACCCGCAGCGAATCCGGAAGTGGCGCTGGACCACCACAATGCCAAAGTCTGCCACTTCTTCAAACTCCCCCGCGAACTCCGCGACATGATCTGGGACCTCACAACCCGCAACAACATCTACATCAGCCGCCACCACCTAGGCGCGAAAATCACCCCAATCCCGTACCCAGCATCCACACAATCTCCCACCAAACACGGCCTCATAAACACGCCCACCCTCCCATCCACCCTCTGCCGCGGACAAATGATCAACAAACTCATCTTCGACGAGAGCCTCCCGATCCTAAGCCGCAACACCGAATTCTCCTTCCACCAACCATCCGACTTCGAAGCGCTCGTCTGGCAATACAAACCCATCCGCCGCCACATAACCGCCATACGCATCCACGACGGCGAACGGTATACGATGCGGATGGAAGTGCACTTTGCCTTCTCCATCAACTCGTGTCCGAACTTGAGCAAGGTGTCGTACTTCGTGCAGCCAGATGCATTGAGGACTTGGGACTCTGACCCGCAGGTTCATCCATTAGACGCTGTAGCTAAGATCCTGCCGATCGGGCAGCTGGAGCGGATGAGGGGGGTGCGGGAGTTTAGGCTGTTTTTTGTTGATAGTCCGGATTTCAAGCCGTTGGAGAGTATGCGCAGGTTCTTCGAGGAGGAGCTCGGGCTGATGGTGGCGAAGCCGCGAGGGCCGGAGACGAAGGTTAGTGAGGAAAAGTGTGCTGCTGTTCTCCGCTTTCTTCAAGAGCGAGAGCGTCGTGCGCGGCTTGCGAGGACGCTTTGGCCTAGGTATTGAAGCGGAGCAGTGTATGCCAGGTCATGGATCAACGGAAATGACATGGTGCACTGCATATCGCTTTCGTAAAGCTCATAGTGCAAAGGCTGTGAGCGTTTGTGGGCTCGAAGTGGCTTACTGTTGCTATCCAGCTATAGCAGACTTCCAACCAGCTCAGCCAACTTCCTCCGCTTGCTTCATCGCCTTGCGCCTTCCCACGACGCTGTCACGAAGCAGTGTAATCTGATCGCAGGACGGGTACGCCATTGGGAACGCAGTGCTTCACTTTAGCACATCTTCCGTAACTGCGGTGTTTATCCTGGGATCAAACTCCTCTGTACTTTGTAGCACGGCATATCGTTGGGCTTGGTGATCAGTTGCAAAGCTTCGAGAGCTGTTCAAGAGGCTGTCTGCAAGCCTTTGGCGCGGATGTGGTGCTTAGTAGGCCGTCTGTTGAGCCACATCATCGTCCTCTCTCTATTCGATGTCGCGATTCAGATCACTCTTCATAGCTTATCCAACAACATCCTCCTCCTCCTCTCAAGCAACTCATCCTCCACCTCCTCCGCCGTCGGCAACTTCCACACCACCCCATCCCCCACATCCCCCGGCAACGCCTCCCACTCCGCATCCCTCCCCTCATCCTCCGCCATCAGTAACTCAAACGCCTCCTTCTCCTTCCCCGCCTCATACCTCAACAACTCCCCATCCTCCTCATCAAGATTATACCCATAATACCCCGCATCCACCCTCCGCCCCAACTCCCCCCTCACATCCCCCTTCTTCCCCTCCCCCTCCTCCTTCCCCCCCTTCACAGCCTGCTCAAACAACTCCTTCACCCCGGGTAACT
>JAABUL010000110.1_pt1 | contig 160109 bp, 202 predicted proteins | sample 5559151 | NCBI WGS metagenome assembly JAABUL01 (sample SAMN10711876, study PRJNA513368) | rock metagenome | isolation source: Antarctica rocks | place: Antarctica: Victoria Land, Pudding Butte sud | reverse complement strand
AATGTGGTGGGGGGTGTGAATGGTAGTCATGGGGAGTTGTTTAGGACGTAGGAGTGGTGATGTTGGGGGAAGGGGCGGTGGATTTGTATAAAATGTACAGTTGGTATTGGAGCTTCTCGATGGTGTGGATGCATGTGCCGCCTCTACACTCGGTGGTATTCAGCTATGGCTTCGACGTCTTGTTCGAGGGGCTCTTTTGGTCGATGGTATATCGGTATGATCGGCATTTGACCCGCAATTGCCGCCTCGCTGCAGCGACTTCACGTCTTGCCTTCAGTTGCCGACGACATGCGTCCCTCAAGCATTAGCACTTCCATCGACGTCTTCCATCCCATCTCTGCACTCTTCAGCGTCCATAGTGTGTAGTTCAGACAATCTGCGTTCAGCGATCTCTCAACGTTCTACTTCCATACTGTCCTGTTCCACCCCAATTCTTGACCATGGCCAAAACATACACCTTCAACGAAGTACAACAGCATCGCTCGCCAGAGAGCTGTTGGGTAATTCTATACGGCAATGTCTACGATGTGACATCTTTCCTCCCAAACCATCCAGGTGGTAGCAAGATAATTCTACAACTTGCTGGAACAGAGGCGACGGAAGAGTACGATCCTATACATCCTCCCGGCACACTCGAAGACAGTCTGCCACCTGAAGCGAAGCTTGGTCCTATAGACCCGTCTACGTTGCCGAAGGAGGAGAAATCGCCTGCACAAGATGGAGGAAAAACCAAGAAGGAGCAAGAAGAGGAGAGTGAGGACGCAATCAACAGTCTTGAGGAGTGCCTCAACCTCAATGATATAGAGCGACTGGCTACAAAGAAGATCAACCGCAAAGCCTGGGGCTACTACTACTCCGCCAGCGACGACCTAATCTCAAAACGACTGAACAACTCAGTCTACAGCTCCATCTTAATGCGGCCGCGAGTCTTCGTCGACTGCACCACCTGCTCCACCTCAACCACTCTCCTCGGCAATCCAGTCAACCTCCCCATCTACGTCTCGCCCGCAGCCATGGCCCGGTTGGGACATCCGGACGGCGAACACGGCATAGCGCAAGCGTGTGCGAAGTTCGGCGCTATGCAATTGATCTCGCATAACGCTAGCCAGACCCCTGAGCAAATCGTCGCAGACGCCCCGGAGGGACAAGTCTTCGGCTGGCAGATATACGTGCAGCAAGATCGGAAGAAGAGCGAAGCCTTCCTCGCACGGGTCAATAAACTCAAAGCCATAAAATTCATCTGTCTAACGCTCGACGCGCCGGTGCCAGGGAAACGGGAGCACGATGAGCGCAGCAAGAACGTGGGCGCTAACCTCGCGGTCCGGAGCTCTGTGCAAGAGGGCTCCGCCTCCACAACCTCCCCGGACCCAGCAGCCGCAAGCGGAGGAGTAGGCAAAGCGCTCTTCGCAGGCACCGCACCAGATCTAACCTGGAAAACCACCCTCCCCTGGCTGCGCCGCCACACCGACCTCCCGATAATCCTGAAAGGAATCCAAACGCACGAAGACGCCTACATAGCCTCCTGCTACTCCCCCCTCGTGTCCGGAATCATCCTCTCGAACCACGGAGGGCGGGCGATGGACACCGCACCTCCGGCGATTCACACCTTGTTAGAAATACGCAAGTACTGCCCCTCCGTCTTCACGACCATAGAAGTCTGGGTCGATGGCGGGATCAAGCGCGGTACCGACGTTGTTAAGGCGCTTTGTCTTGGCGCGAAAGGGGTTGGTATTGGACGGGCGCCGCTGTTTGGGCTTGGGGCGGGAGGGAGGGAGGGTGTGGAAAGGGTGTTGGAGATTCTGAAGGGGGAGGTGGAGACGGCTATACGGTTGCTTGGGGTGGAGAGGGTGGAGGAACTGGGACTTAGGCATGTGAATGCGAGGGCGGTGGAAAATATGATTTTTGATGCTGTGGAGAATCCGGGGAGGGAGAGGTGGGGGATGTGGGTTAGGAGTAAGCTTTAGATGGGAGGTATGTAATGATAGATGGATGTAAGTCAGTAAAGTTAATAGTGCACATCTAAGTTGACTATTCTCACACTTACAGCTAATAGGACTGCCCAAGGACCCAGTCATACGACCCAACACTTGACAAGAAACTGCCGTACCGAAGATGGCCTAACACCCGGACACAACCTATTCACCACCGGCCTCAAGATGCACATCCCCTCCTGCTCCTCCAGCGTGCAAAGATTAATCTGGCTGATCATCTTCGTCACCATCTCTTCCCTCGTCCTCCCAATCCCCTCAATCCCATCAACCCTCTGCTGCAATGCCTCTCTATCATCCGGCCTCCGCTCGAGCTTCCTCCCACTCACCTCTTCAATCAACTCGGTAACCTCATCAAGCGATATGGTCTCCCCAACCATCTCCATGCTACCCGCCCACTCCCCATCCGGCAGCTCGCAAGCCGCAGCCACAAAACGTCCGATATCACGAATATCCGTTAACGTAATCTTCGGCGTCGAACCGTCAGCCTTCACCGGCACTTCCGCGACGCCGGCAGCGATATCCCATATCACAGGTACATCTACAAAGCCCTGCAGGACTTCTTGCTCGAGCTCTTCGTCCTCACCGAAGTCCCGCCCTAGGCCAAGATAATTCATAAACATCCCTCCACCAAACCTAGTACATTCGAGGCCGCTTTTCATGCACTCCTGCCAGACGATCGGTTTCAGCCGAAGGCGCGAAGCGCTTGACTCCAGCTTTCTTTGCGGCTTGCAAGAGGTTGATTTGGTAGGTCAGCCATTCCGGTCCCGGAATTTTGAGGACGGAGATGACGGTGTGGACACCGTCGAGGGCGGAGACGAGGGAGGAGTGGGAAGTGTAATCCACGGGGCGTACTTCTGCGTCATATAGAGTGGTTGGTGGAGGGGAGTTGGTGAGACGAGAGAGGATGATGGGGGTGTTGGAGGTTTGTGATATAGCGGTAACGATAGAGCGGCCGAGAGTTGGGGAGGAGCCGCCTGCTATTGCTATGGTTCGAGACATTGTGAGCGGTGGAGTTTAAAGGCCGAAGTTCTTCTGGATGTCTATCAATCCTGTCAACTTGTCAAGTTCGCGATTGTTGTATCGGAACTCACCAGAACCATTCAAGTCGTCCAGTCCCTGACGTCTACATCATGCGAGGGATGGACCTCCTCAGAGAAGACCACGCCAAGCGGCGGGGCCGAAGATCATGCCTTCAAGAAGTATGAAACAACCGATCATACCCGTACATAGCATATTCACGAGAGTATCACTCAGCAGCCCTGAGAAGCGCAATTCTACCACCAGCCTTGATCGTCTCGCCAGGCTGCACCAGCAGCTTCTCGACCTTCGCCTTGCCCTGGTCATCAGGGGCGTTGACATTGATCTCTAGCTTCATAGCTTCAAGGATGGCCACAACATCATTTGGCCTCACTTCTTGACCCTCTTCGACCATGACCTTCCATACATTGGCGTCCATAGGTGCATCGATCGAAGAGATAGCGGGATCTAAGAGTCGAATAGTCAGCTCAACATCATCTACATCTTGATGACCACACTCACCGGCAAGTAGAGCGTCAACAGTGCTCTCGTCCACCTTGTTCTTCTTCATGTCCTCCCGCCACTTCGCCAAAGACTCCTCTTCGGCAGTGATCATCTCCTCCTGCACCTTTCGCTGCTTCGACCGGATGTCTGCAACTTCATCTTTCACCTCTGCCAGGAACTTGTTGTGCTCCGCCATATCGAACTCTTCGTCAACCCTGCAAAAGGATTAGCGAATGCACTAGACAGGGTAGGGTTTGCCGATCAGTTTTGTACCATTCGTGCTTATACATTCCAGCTCGGAACAGACTGAGTTGTCTGTTGAGCTCGTCCTCGCTGACACGGTAGAAGTCGAGTAGGTCGAAGTCCTGGTATAGCCAAGGGACTTCTTCAAAGCCAGACTTGTACATAAGATAGTCGAAGCATGGTATTGTCCGTCCGATCAGCTGCCATAAAGTCAGTCTTGCTGGAAGCTGTGCAACGAAAAGCAAGTCAAGCTCACCTGATATCCGCCCGGAGAGTCGACGGGATATATGGAAGCGCAACTTCCACCCCAGCCAAACGTGCCTTCAGGAGTGAACACCCTAGATGGGTTCGTCTTCGGCGTGCTCATCCGTTTCCGAGGATCGACTGGCAGCGAGACAGTGTTGCCGCAGAAGAAGCCAACAACGACAGCCATAAGCGTACCGTTCAGCATGTTGTGCTTCAATTGATCAGCAGTAAAAGCATTGTTCTTCGCTACGAATGCCAGATTGTCTGGCAGATACGGCGCTTGTGGTCGTTGCGTTTCCATATATCGCTTCGTCGCTTCCGTTTGTTCCTTGCTCTCGAAGGACAGAGGCAGTTTGAACCGCCGGCAGGGCACCTTGATCTTGCTGAGGTCGCCCAACTCATCCTCGAGCTTCTTTAGATGCTCAATCAGCTTGGGCCGGTCCATCTTTGCTCCATTGTAGTGTAGCATGAGTGACGTGCAGCAGCCAACAGTGTTGACGAGATTGTCCTTCAGCCAGCTCGGCGCTTCTTTGCCATGGACGGCCTTCTCAAGAGCGGTCACCCGGCATCGATGGTTGATATCGAAGTTCTCATTGCCGTATTCGATCAACAAGTGATCATCAGCACCCTGTCGGTACCTCACTTGCGGCCTGTTGCCTTCGGGATTGCGCTGCCATAGAATAGCTTCCCCGAAACCGCCGGACGGCTCGAATGTTTGCTGCAGCGGCTTGACCTGGATCGCATATGCCATGTCAGCTCAGCACTCTCGCGAGAGAGGATCTTGGGAAGGCCACGCTGTTGATGGCATCACCCTCATATGCCATACGTACGTTCGAGAAGTCTCCCTTGCGCACCCCGGCATGGACACTATCAAGATACGTTTCGAGATCGACACGGAGCTTGAGGGCCTCTTCTAGCGAGACACGCTTGTACTTCATGGTATGGCCGGCTTTGATCTGGCCAAGTTTCCAGCTGGATGATTGGGTGCAAGGATTAGCAGGGCTCAGGCGCTTCCCTGTGGATAACGTACAGATCGGCAACGATTGTTGTAGTGCTGGACACGAACCCGCCAAAGTTCTGGACGGATACAGTTAGTACATGTCTCACCAGGAGAGTAGGTGCTGTCTCAGCTGTGGATATTTCAACAACCAAACTTACCGGACAATCAACCGGGAAGATACATGGATCGTCTGGGTATTTATGATTAGCATGATGGTGAGTTGACATGAAGAGCATGGACTTACCACCAGTCCAATTCAGTGTCCCAAGCGGGTAGCCGTACTCTACCAGATTGCTAGGGTGTGAACCGCCCTCGCCACCATCACTGCGTGCCCATTTTGGAGGTCGTGGTGGTATCAGACGAATCGCACTCCTGCTGGCGTTGTGGCTGACTTTCCACTCCTCACCACTGTATAGCATTGCTACGTCTTCTGGAGCAAGGTAGCCTTCCTGATGCGGGCCGGGCATACACATTAGCTCCCAGCTCTCACCATAATGAGGCCGAAGCTCCTCTGGCAGCGAAGGATGGCCACCTAGATTGTTTGGAATGTTACTTGTGATCGAAAGCAGATCTCCTGGCGCCAATGCACGACCTTGATAGCCGCCTATCGCAACGATAGCGGACGTTGACTTCGAGCCAAAGTATTCCGCAACAGTGGGAAAGCCGCCATGAATAGCGAGATATGAGCGACAGCCACCGCCTGTAGTCTTCCCAAGCTTGAGTCTTTGACCGGCTTTGATGTGCTTTCGAGTCCACATGGGGAAGTCAGAGTTGTCTAGCTTCGCTTCGATCGGAGCACCGGTCACAGAAACCACGGCAGGTCCAAGGAAGCGCAGTTCTGGACCCGACAGCGTTATCTCCAAGCCTTCTTTGCCTCGTTCGTTGCCGACAAGCATGTTCGCGATGCTCAGAGCTACTGGGTCCATTGCACCACTGTGAGGGATGCCCTTGCCGACTGAAGGACGTCCTGGTAGATCCTCTACCAAAGTATAGGCGCCCGCACTGATCACATCGATAGCCGACGGTGCGAACTCGAACGTCTTCAGGAAGCTGGTGATGGTGTTTCCGGACTTGAAGGTCTCATTTGAAATGATGGCGTTGAGGAAGTCCAAGTTCGTGGGCGGACCACAGATCTTCGATCGAGACAGAATGAGATCCATGCCTTTAATGCAAGCATCTCGAGATTTTGCGTGGTTCATCACTTTTGCGATTAATGGGTCGTAGTTGGGACTAACTGTCGAGCCTGTGAACACCCATGTATCGATTCGAGAGCCATCTAGATGTTCCCATTCGACCTTTTGCAAGAGGCCTGGCGATGGTGCATAGTCTCGGACAGGGTTCTCTGCGTATACTCGGGCTTCGATAGCATGTCCAAGGGGAGCTGAAGGCTCGAGCGCTTTCAAGTCGTCTGCCGAGATACCTCCTTTGCCAGCAAGCTGGGCATCTGCTTGTTGGAGCATGAGCTCAACAAGATCGATATCGTAACATAGCTCCGTGATGCCGTGCTCAACTTGCAATCGGGTGTTCATCTCCAGGAAGAAGAAGTCGCCACTCTTGTCATCTACGAGATACTCGATGGTACCAGCGCTGGCGTAGTTCTGAAATCTTGCCAGATCGACCGCAGCTTTGCACAACTCCTCGCGAAGGCCGGCATGCTTCTCAACAAATGGACTGGGGCACTCTTCGATCACCTAGAAAGCAGAGTCAGCATGGACAAGGGATACCCCACAACAACAGACCACAGGTAGTCTCTTGTCCATCGGTACTGACCTTCTGATTGCGGCGCTGGATGGAGCACTCGCGCTCTCCAAAGTGTATCGCATCTCCTTGGCCGTTGCCAAGGACCTGAACCTCGATGTGGTGGCTTGCTGGGTAGAACTTTTCGATGAATAGATCGCCACACTTGAACAAGGTCTCGCCTCGCGACTGCACCATGCGAAACCCTTTCTTGACATCTTCGGCCTTCTCGCACACCACCAGACCCATACCCCCTCCACCTGCGGTAGCTTTCAACATGACCGGGTAGCCCAGCTTTCCGCTCTCTTCCAAAGCATCTTCTTCGCTCGTCACTAAACCCTTCGTGCCGGGTACAATGGGCACACCAGCCTTCTCTGCGAGTTCACGTGCTACATGCTTGATTCCAAAGGCATCGATAGACTGTGGGCTAGGTCCAACCCAGACCATGCCAGCATCGCCAACGGCTCGTGCGAAGTCTTGATTCTCGGACAGGAATCCATAGCCAGGAATGATCGCATCTGCTTTCTTTTCTTTGGCTATTCTGATGATCTCGTCGCCTTCAGTATAGGCGGTAGAGTTACTTCCTGGCAGAAGGACAGCCTCATCGGCTTGGCTGACATGAAGTGACGCCGCATCTGCAGGCGTGTATATCGAGATGGTCTTGATCCCGAGATTCTTCGCGGTCTTGATGATTCGTACAGCGATCTGTTTGTTACGTTATTAGTCAATGTGAGCACGTCCATGCACACGATCCAGAGAGCACAGACCTCACCACGGTTCGCCACCAAGAGTGTTTCCAGCTTCTCCATCCTTCCTTATTCGCTCTCTACTTGTAAAAGACGAGGTAACACAAACAATCATCGGGTTCGAATGAAAAAGTGCTCTCTACGAAGCTACTATCCTCGTGGCTATCGGCAGTCAGCCTGAGCATCTCCATGATAAAGCTCCCCTCTCCACCAAAGAGGGGCATCGACAGAAGTACCAGGCAAGAGATGGAGCATGAGAATCAACGTCATAGCAGGTAGGGTATTACCTTATGGTGTGTCTTTCAGTTGTCTTCTGATCATTCTTCTCGTCTCTCGTAACTGTCGTGAACATATACCATCATGAGCCCTATCAAGCAGAAGGTCCACATCAATGTCGACCTAGGAGAAGGCTACGGCAACTTCAAGTGTGGTCCTGACGATGAGTTGGTGAGTATCAACATCGACTGCCTGACCATGTGTTAATCAAGCGAATGCAGATACCATGTAAGCCACAACAACCGATTGAAACCACGGAAGACTGATCGTCCGCTATCTCCCAGTGATCGATCACGCCAACGTAGCATGTGGATTTCATGCCGGCGACCCGTTGATCATGTATGCCTCATCTTCCAACATGGCTTGATTCATGGCTGAAGGACGTGACAGGCAAGAAACCGTGCGATTATGCAAGGAGCATAATATCGAAGTCGGCGCCCATCCTGGTCTACCAGATCTCCAAGGCTTCGGACGACGAGAGTGAGCCTTGCATCCCAGGTGGCGCGTACGGTCCATCTATCTGACCTGAGACAGGATGAAGATGAGCCCAGAAGAGCTCACGGCCATGGTTCGCTATCAAGTCGGCGCTCTCAAAGCTTTCGTACGCCCTTCCGAATCCATTCTTCGACTCATGCTACTGTCACTGACCCCATCGACCCAGCTCGACGCAGAAGACGTCCCCCTCAACCACGTCAAACCCCACGGGTACCACTCCTCTTCCCTCCACTGCCCTCCCTCGCCACTACTAACCCTCCCCAGCGTCCTTTACGGAATGATGTATCGCGACCGCGAAGTCTGCCATGCAGTCTACTCCGGCATTCCACCTGGCACCCCCGTCTTCGGCCTAGCCGGCACAACCCACGAAGAAGTTGCCAAAGAGCTCAACCTACCCTTCGTGGCGGAGCTGTACGGTGTAAGCATATCCTCTTCTCGGTCTTTCAACGGCCTCGTGATGCCACTAACACTCGCTGCAGGACGTCAAGTACAGCAAAGACGGCACCCTAGTAATCGACCGCAAAAAGAAAGCCTGGTCGTCAGAAGACATCAAAACTCATATCTCCAGCCAAATCGAGAACTCCAGCGTCACAGCAGTAACAGGAGAAGAGGTTGAACTACCGATCGGTGTACACTCACCAACATCAAGACCATCCACCAGATATCTCCTTGCTGATCTGCTATGTGCACAGGACCATCCCGTAAGCCTCTGCTGCCACAGCGACAGCCCGGGCGCCGTGCAGATCGTCACCGCCGCGAGGCAGATAGTCGACGAGTTCAACAAGGCGCAAGGGTACACCTGACAGCTTGCAAAGAACTGGCTGAAGCGTGTAAAGAAACTGTTGTATAGCATTTGACTCGCAGCGATGGGTATCTGCTAGCTATGAACGAACGAACGCCGTATGCGCTATGCAGTCATGCACCCTTATGTTACGCCAGCCATTCGCTTCACGAGAAGCAAGTAGCCGTCATCCGCTCACTCAATCCCCATCATATCATAACACTCCCCCCATCCTCTCCCCCTCTCCCATGTAGCCACTCTCACACTCACCCAGCCATCCCCCTAACCTCCCCCACCAACCTAAACAACCCCGCCACCCGCTTCAACAACTCCACCTCCCCCGGCGTCTCCTCACTGACCTGCATGTAAGCCCCCTGCAACCGCTGACTCAACACATCCATAATCCGACCCGCGACATCGCGGATCTCTCCATCCTTCATATCGATATTATTAAGCACAGTCGACAGCCACTCCAACCTCTGATCCACATAACTGCCGAAAGAAGCGGTGATGGCGGCAGAGACGGATAAAGCGACGAGCGGAGAAACTTTCTCGAGGTAGAGCGGGTTCACGCGCACGAAGATGAGGTCGAAGAGTTCGCCTTGGCGGGAGGACTGGAGCCACTGTGAGAAGGTTGAGTCAGCAATGTACATCTGTGGAGATAAGATCGTTGGCATCTTACTTCAAGTGTAGCAGCGTCGTACTGCCCGTCTGTGAGCAGCTGCGTGATCTTGGCGACTTCCTGGTCCTCCGCTTCCGCCTTGGGGTCGGCGGGAGCAGTTACTGCGTCCTTATCCTGAGTCTCGGCCTTGCTAGCCGATGCTTGCTGCTCCTGCATCTCCACGATCTGCTTCTGGAACGCGAGCTGAGATTCGGACATGCTGCGGATTGTAACCGACAAGCCGCGCACCAGCTCGGAGAGCTCCTTAATCTTGCTATTATCGTGTACGCGACGGGTCTCTAGCTCGCGGATCTGCTGCTTCGTGCGTGTGTCGAGGTCCGCAACCATCTTCTGCGTCGCCTGCGTGGCGATGTTGGGCATGGCTTGCTGGAGCAATTGAGAGACCTGCTGCTGCACTTTCGAAGCGATTTGATCGGAAATGCTGCGCTGCACCTGCGGGTCCTTGAGCGCCTGTTGGACAGCCGAAGGAACGCCGGCCTTGACTTCGCGCGTGACGTGCGTGTTGAGCTGTTGCGGCAGCACATCACCCAACTTCTTCTCAACCGCCTTCGAGGTGGCCTCTGTGATAGCCGGCAGGACTTCCTTCTCGATACTGCCGCTAACAATACGATGCAGGCTCTTCTCCACGTTCTCGGTCAGAGTGCTCGATACCAAGCGCAGCACAGCCTCTTGCTTGGACATGCCTGCAGCATCCACCACGCGCTTGTCGCCGTCGATGCGTGTGTACAGGGCGTCGAATTGCTTCTTCATCATCGTCTGCAGATCGCCATCACTCAACACACGAGGCGCGGAAACGCTATCCTGCTCGGCGCCAGCTGCGGGGATGACAGCGGTTGCTGATGATGACGACGGAACGGCGGATGCCGGCTCCTCGCGAGTAGAAGACTTCCCGGTCTGCGCAGCCATGGCATACGACTCTGCGGTCATCAGCGGAGGATTGGTTGATTGTGGCTGGGACGGCTTTGGTGCCTCCGGGATCTGCATTGATGCGCGCTCTGGTGTAGCTGGGCGGTGCGGCGCTTTCAAAACCTGTTTGGCTGGCGGTGGCGCGGTCGCCTTCTTAGGGGTGTCTTGCTTGCCGTTGCCGAAGATTGATGGCGGGGCGCTTCCAGCATCGGGTTTCTTGCCTGATGGTGCCAACCTCGGATGCTTGCTTGGGGTATCAGCAACAGCAGCCTGCTCCTTTGGAGGCGGCTGTGGCGGTTGTTCGGGTGCGACAAGTGGATTGAGCTCAACGACACCAGTCTCGACGCCATTGATCGGCCGCACCACCTTGCTTTCGCCATCCCATCCTAAGTCACGCCTCTTCACGCTGATGCCAACAACACCCTTCGAGTACATGGCGTACAACTCGAAAAGAGGGGCATCTGCGATGTCCATGTCTGCCGCATGCTCTGGTGGAGTCCTCAGCATATCGACAGATCTCAGCTGGCCGACCTTCGCGAACGACAGCTCGCGAATGCCACTCATGATAGCCGTACTCGCTGGTACCTGGAAGTTGGGATCGTCTTTAGCCAGTATGTTGGTGTACTGCGCCTGGTCCATCGCTGGGAGGCGATACATTGGTGCACTGAGGTGGATGAAGTAGATGCTGTTGCGTGTCGGGTGGCCTACTGCAATAACTCCGGTGCGCGGGTGATACGTAATACTGCAGATGCCGTCGCTGTCTTGCTCGTGTGGAAGACGCACTTCTTGGACGGCCTTATGTAGACCGAGATCCCAGAGCTGGAGTATGTGGTTCTGCTTGAAGCCAATGAGGACGTAGCGAAGTGCGAGACCTTTGAGCGTCGGCTTCTCCTTGTCGAGGAACATGATGGAGGAGACGGAAGGCTTCTCATCAGGCTTGCTTCCCGAGGCTGCAGCAGACAAAGTCCACATCGGCTCGTTCAGCTCGATTGGCTCGTGCTTGTCTTGCGAGATGTCCAAGGCTTGGGCGGTGAGTTGCCTGATGTCCCAGAACTTGAACTTGCCGCTCTTGTCGAGGCTCACAATGACGGTATCATCCTCCGAGAAGCAGAAGTCCTTTCCAGCTTTTCCGGTAGAGATTCTCAAGCCACGCTCAGCCAGATATTTCTCGGTGTTGACAATCTTGGTTCTCGAATTGAGGTAGGTGGTATCCTTGACAGTGTCGGGTGCAATGATGTGAATCTGCTTGCCGCGCGCCACGCCAAACAATTCCGGATGCCGAGAAGCGAGTTTGGCCCTGGTCTTAACAGGAGACCCAGAACTCTGCTCATCGTGCGTCGCGACCGGTGGCATGATGAAGCCCTGCGCCTCTACGTCGTCATCTGCAAACAGCTCGCCGCGAGACTTCGCCAGAGATGTCCAGAAGATGGTTCCGTTGACGCCGGTGCCGAGCACAGTCTCGATGTCGTTGCCCGGCAGAGAGGAGCACAGCTGCACGTTGAACAGACGCTCGTTGGTGGATGTGAAGATGTGCTTGTGCTGTCCGAACTCTTGCTGGATGATGCGAAGACCTGGGTTGAGGACCTTCTTCGTAGGTACTGGAGCATAGATGATGTGCGTTTGGCTAGCCGTGACCAGGTTGCGGTCGATCTGGTCGAAGTCCTTCTTCAAGCGAGCGATGAAGGTCAAGCTGTCCTGGCGAATGGGCAGCGCAGAAGGTAATGTCTTGACCTGGATTGACACAAACGCCTTCATAGGGAAGTTGTAGACCGGGACTTGGAAGTCATCACCAGCTTTTTCTGCCTCTTCGTCCTCTGCGCTCTCCCAGCTAGAGTCAACGCCGTCTTCTACTCCGGGCTCCTTCGTGATAACTGTGGCGTCGTCGGCGATCTCAGCTGTGGTAGTCTGCTTGCTCGATTCACGCTTCTCTTGCGCATCCGCCTTCTTCAGTGCCTGCTCCACCTGCTTATCAACCTTCTCGCCGACATCCTCAAGAGCCTCTGAGACGCTCTGACCCTTCTCAGCTTCAGCGTGAACTGGAGATGGAGAGCCAGGCCCTCCCTCAATCTTCCTGCTCTTCGCTACTGGTGCGTTAGACTCGCTGTTAAGAGTCGACGAGACGTCGCGGTCGTGCTTGAGGATTTCAAACTTCTTGTTCCCGGCTTGTGCTCCAGGCTTCGGCGTGCGGTTGAGTGGCGATGACGAGTGCAGTGTCTCGAATGGGTTGATGTAGTTGAATTGAGTTGGTCTCGTCGGCTGAGGCGCCTCAAAGGGCACTTCTTTCGTGACGGGGCTGCCGAATTGGCGGACGGGAGTGGTCTCTCGCTGTGAGCGGGACGGCTCAGCAGGCTTGATCGATGTGTTGGCGAAGCCTTCCGCAAGCTTGTCGACCGATGTGTCCGCCGAGGAAGCTTCAGTAGACTTCACAACCCCCGGTGCTGCTGCTTTGGTAGTAGCTGATGCATTGGGCTTCTTCAGCAGATTCAGAAGGAACTGCTTGGAATCTTCTGAGGGTGATGCGAAAGGCTCCGACTTCTCAGCGCCGGCTGTGGTGCGTGAGGAAGGCAAGCCGCTGACAGGGTTGTTTCGCTGCAGTGATGCCACGAGATCATGTGCAAACAGCGGCTTCGACTGAGACTCGTCACGACCATGTCCGCTGAGACTCTCCACAGGACCGCTCGGTGTCCGCCCCACGTTCTGCAAGCTTGCCATTGGACCAGCTGAGCTCGACGCATGACTGCTAGATCTGAGCAGGTTCAGCAGGTTGTTGGTCTTGTTGCTCTGCTCTGGTGCTGGCGTGCCCATGGCCGATGAAGGATTGACGGGACTGATGATTCTCGATGAATGAATCGGGTTCGGTGTGTGAGCTGGTGGTGAGAACATGGGTGACGAGACCGAAGGCGGCTGGTGGGGTTGCGTCTGAGGTTGGGTCCATATAGATGATGGTTGTGAGTGCTCTGACGATTGGTTCTTGAGGCGACTGAAGAGCTCGTCTAAATCGCCCGCCATCTTTGCTGCTTGCGCTGAATGCGCGGATATGCTGTGGTGTGATCAATCTGCCTCTTCCGATGATGAGAATGAGTGGTTTCGCTGAAGTGATGCTCTGTAACAGCGACGAAGGCGTAATGGGGACAGAGAGGTTGGATGGAAATGTTTCAAGCTCTCACAATGGAAAGCTTCTGCCTTCACGACCGGGCCTTGGCAACGAGGCAAGCGCGACCTCACTTCATCAAATAACTTATAACTACAACAACTTCTTCAAGCTAGTGATTGGAATCGAGCGAGCCCGAGCCAGTAGCCGCCGTAACCAATCGGATGGAACTGAAGAGACGAAATACGAAAAAATCACTGAAAGCGATGTGTAAGATAAGTATGTTCGGATAGCTATACTGAAGGACTAGGAGCACCCTTCTCCACCATTCCTTCAACGCCTGCATCAATCGAGCAAAAAGGAACGTCAGCACCACGCGCTATTAGATCAGGTACTCCCAGTCACCAGACCTCCTACGGGGCCGCGACGAACGAGTCGGGCTCCTAGTCCGCATCCGCCGATCAGGGGAGTTCTTTCTCGTCGTCGACTCTCTCCTCCGGTACGTCGGCTCACGAATCTCAGTCCGCCTCTCCCGAGACTCTGCCCTGCGCTCCGACCTCCGTTCTTCCTCGTACCCCGATCGCCCGCGCACAGATTCGCGACGCTCGGGGCTGTGTCTGGGCTCGAAGTATCGCCGCTGTACCTCGTAGTCGTTATCGTAGAGATCCGCGACACCGCGTCGACGGGAGGAAGGGTTGTTATTCTCGTTCTCGCGGTCGGTCATTTGGAACCAGCGATCCGTGCGTTCGCGCTGCCGGCTCGCGGAACGCTCGCGGCGTCGGGGGCGTTCTTCCTCGGTTAGGTCGCGGTACTCCCCGCTATATGCTTTTCGGTACCCGTCAGCCGCGGTATAGTCCATGGTCATGTAGCCGGTGTCGAGATTGGCGTACGGGGAGTAACGGTTCGTTGAGGAGTCGCGGCGCGCACGATGCGATGAATCTCCCGGTTCGTACATCGACGATCGTCGGCGAGATGAGCTCGACTCGAAGTCGACGCCGAGACTGCCGGGGTAGTAGGTCTCGTCCCTCCAAGGATTGGAAGCGTGAAGAGGCATCCTGATTTGGTTGTTCGAGTATGTGAGTTGTTAGGAGTGTTCCGATAGGTACTTGTTGAAGAGCTTGGTCTTTTCGTTCGAGGTGGTAGTGCTGTTGATTCGATGTCCGATTCTGATGAGCACCAGCAGGTCAAGACAGGTACATTTATGCTGCATGCCTAGTACTCGACTCCATTGTACGCCGACGGACAATCGCATTGTCCCTCGCCAAACAAAGCACGCAGTGTTGTCGCATCGAATCCCGTCAAAGAACGTACTGCGCCATTGTCAGTCGCCATTGTTTACCTCGCCGACTAGATAATGTAGTGCGCTATTGTTGTTCATTGCGAATCGAAGTCGTAGTCGCGCGGACCTTGTTCGACTGTATGCGAGAGCGCTTTTGCGGGGCGATCTGGACATCTCCACGATGTAACTAGAACTCCGAGGCCATGTATCAAATCAATTGGATGACAGGAAGGACAGGAAGCAGTATAGGTACTAGATACGACATGTGCGTGTCGGCTTGCGTCTCACGCCATCCAGAACTCACGCTGGCTCGGCTGGGTGCTCAGTAGTCTGAATACTGACAAAGCATTCTTCATACTGTTATAGAAGCTATCCATGCCAAGCAAAGCGCCACTTCATCTGCACTTCATCTGGAGCGTGCTTCTTACTCTCCACCGAGAAACACATCACGTCGTCTCACACTTGGAGCGAAGACCAGCTCATCATGTCTGCAAAATACATCATCTCCAGGTACGCTGCCATCTTATAACACCCTTCGTCTGCGTCACGAATTAACGAGTCTACCAGAGGCATTGACCCGATCTTCGCTATCACTGTCGGGATCGTCGCTGCAGGTGTACGGATCAACCGCGAGGAGAAGGAGAAAGGCAGGACTACTGATCAGACCCTCGAGAGCTTCAAGAGGAGATGGGCGATGGTGTTTGAGAAGAGTGGAAGTGCGGTGGGTGGTCGGAAGCAGGCGAGCTGAGCGCAGAGGTCTTTGCAGATTCGGGCGTGCAACCAGGAATTTGGACGCGTCAGGAGAGCCAGTATTGTGACGGCGAACGAGGATGTCTCCTGGAAATGGACATGGTGTCACCATGAACCTGGACATCAAGACAGCGCACCCGGGAGGCAGCAGCTGCCTCAGCACTCGCCCGGCCGAACCAACATAGACAGGGCCTGATGTTGAGCATGCGGAATGGTCAGCCAAGACGTGTATCGGCGGCTTGACAGGCGCAGCATTCCCGCGCAGATGCATGAGATACCAGCAAGCAAGGTCGAACGAGCAACACCTGGCAGATGATCTAAGTCTGCATTGTGTGCATGCTCCGCCGCACCATGCTGTGATTGCACGCGCACCCGCTCGCTGAGGAGTGGCTTGCTCTGCAATCGCAATGACAGCCGCTGATCTTAAAGAGAGGTCCTCGCATGCGGCATGCACACATCTATCTGGTGCCCTAAGCAAGATTGTCTTCGGCCAGCTGTTCCGCGGAGGATTCTCAATGGGTGGCAGCCCGGTCGAATGATCTTACCAGCAATCAACGCTTTTCCAGCATGACGCGCTGGTGTTTGCTGGTGTGCTATGCCAGCCAGCGATGTACATAAGGCAGCCTCGAGAAACGAAGAGCCCTGACCACTACTCTCCACAGCCAGAGCACTTTGGACTCTGTCGTTGTACTCATATCCTGTTTCCCGGTCCCCTACAAACATCAAATTTTGGTCAATGGCAGTGCTAAACGACCTTGCCGGAGAAAGTCTGGCTGCCATAGTGGCCTACCTGTTCCGAAAGGCATGTGCCCTACCACTGCACCTCTCCACTGTCTCTTCCGATGTGTCAAGTCCTCTACCCATGCCTCGGCGGCCGCTAACTCGGTTTGCAGTCGGATCTTAGGAACGTTTGCCTGACCTCGCAGCGACTAGGAGCTATTGCGACCGCGAAGCTCTACAATACTGTCGTAGTTCGCTTCAATAATCTTCCCCCCGACATCGGGCTTCTTTGACGATGGTAATCGGGGCCACAAGAGCATACGTGTTGTACGCACAGCAAAGGAAGACCGTGAGTTCTGGTGGGTCGAACAAAACTGCCAACATGCTCTTGCCGTACTTAAACGAGTCCTGGCTGTGGTACACAAAGGTAAGCTGCACTCTCTGTCGGTTCACAGCGATATGTTGTTGGACAAAGACATGATCTACACCCTACGCGCTCGACAAAACCACATTCAGCACCTCGAACTTGGGCCAATCCTCGGTACTACGTCACGGGAATTGCACCAGTTACTTAGTGCGGACTGGCTTGTCGATCTCCAATCACTCGTGGTGAATACGACGCTATCCGGTGTACACGAGCTGGCGTTCCACGCCGACGTTATCCACAGCCATAAGAGCATGGCGAACTTACACATCCGGCCTATGCAGTATTTTGATGGTTTCGGCCCACCGCCCGACCGTTATCAGCAGACGCACTCCATCGAGGACACGCTCCGGCCCACGGAATGCTCTGTTCTCCATCCTCTTTCTGAGCCCTTCTATCGCCTAGCAACGTACGATAGCTCTCCACCCATCACCTTGGGGCATCTTGAGCTCTCATTCGTTATCTTGGAGAACGCGACGCCAGTGGCTCTGAAGATGATCGACTTCATGACTCTCAAGCATCTGACCATCCTTATATGCTACCTTGAGGGCACGATGTTGCACCGTCTGAGCGAGTACTTCGAGGAGATGGAAGCCACGGCGTCAAGCAGGCCTCAGTTGCGTAGCCTCCGCTATCATGGCGATCGTGGTTATGGATGACATGATGAGCTGCCCGATAAAGTCACAGTGCCGCTCTTCCTCAAGAGCTTCGGCGGTCTTCAACTTCTCCTCATTCAAGACAATTTGACTTACGTCTTCGACCTTTGTTGTCTGGAGCGCCATCTGGATACCCTCGTGCACCTGTACATCAGCTTGGGCGCCGACGGAGGCCGATACAACCATGGCGTGGAAAGATGGAGAGCAACGCCGGACAGACTGATGTATGTCTGCCGAAGAGCTCAAAGGCTTCAGCAGTTGGCTCTTTCGTTCCCAATGGTTTTTACGGGCAACACCAATTCACGCGGCGTGCAAGACTTCAATCGTATCTGGTCAGTGCTTCACTGGTTACAGAATAATCGTATTGCTGACATGATCTAGGATGCCATAACCGAGCTGCCAAACCTTCAGATCTTGCGCATGATCACTTGGCCCATGACGACCTTGGTCGTCCCGCCTATCCACTGGGTTCTTCTCGGACCTACTGGATTGGAGACTCGATACCACAATGATTTGCAAGGGTTTGCTGATGACGTCCTTGCCATGCTCGCCCAGTTGTACCAGCAGAAGGGAAAGCCATTCCCTATCAAGCTTTTCGTAATCGGTAACTCCAAAAGTAGGGATGATCCGTACAACATCGATGGAGAAGTCGTCCACGATGGCAAGATGCCGGTGTGTTACAAGATCCGTTTTGATTGGCCGCATGCTGAGCGTCCTCACGTTGCAAGGGTACGTATTTCTCACGTCGTACTGTGTAAGAATCGATCGGTGATCTAACTATTTTCCAGCCACCGCAAGCCGTCAACATCTCTGCCGCGAGGGCGCAGGTCATGATACCACTCTTTGATGCGTTCGTTGCTGGGGAGGACTTTTGCGCGAGTTGGGGAGATGGTGGTCTCGGTGTGGGTGGGCTGCTGCCGGTAAGGTCGACAGGAGACCGGAGCTAGGTTGTCGACGGTGGACTACCCGTGCTGGTGCAGAGCCGGTGGTCTGGCGGTCTGCTTCTGCGGGCTGATCCTACGATCCTCGGACGTCCCAGGGTGCGGCGCCTTCTGGGTATCTTACTTCATGTGTAGGTGGTCTATTTTGGGTACCCTCAACTACTCTTTCTACCCTTAGTTCTCGACCACATTTGCTGATATCAGACCTAGATAACATGCTGCACCACCTGCACTCATATGGCAGATCTTTCACATGGCTAGCAATCAACTTTGCACAAGTCCTCATGTTAGGCTATCAGCGACTCGGAAGCAAACAGTCTATCGACGACCTGACGCAGAATTGTTTGCTGCACTTTCAGAAGGCTGGATCTATATGAAGCACTGTCGGGCTCCGAGAAACCATGGTAACTACCTTCCACAACCCGATCCTGTGGCAACTTCAATTGTGCCCATACTCATTCCATCTTCCAAGATGTCTAGCAGCTCTATCCCCATCAGGGATCGCAGCCAGCCCTCCTCAGACCGAAGACCGTCCAGTCGTGCGTCTTCACATCAGGCACCACCGAGCCGAGAGGGTTCTCACCCTCCGCCGACGAGTCGACAGTCGTCCCGCCCCTGGCCTACCAGTCGATCGTCTTCTCGTCCTGCGACCACAGCTCCAGCGTCTTCGGATCAGCCATCTTCGGGACAGGCGGCCCCCGCCGTCCGGCGTGCACTTGATGACGTCCTTCCTGCCGAGCTTCTAGGCAGCGTGGCATCCTTCCTTGAGAGGGTATGTACCCAAGCGGGCCATCTTTCCTTCCATTAATGCTGTAAACCGCAACATACGCTGTTGTTGCGCTGACTTACTTCTCGATAGCGCGATCTCGCCAATCTGTGCCTCGCATCACAGCGACTAGGAGCAGCCGCTACGGAGGAGCTCTATCGAACCCTCGTAGTGGATTTGAGCACATTTCCGTCCACTGGTGGATTCTTCCAATCCAACAACCGCGGCCATAGGTACATACAAGGCTTAATAGTGCAGGCGTATACCAGTGACCTCATGGAGGAACAGACATGGCAAACCGCCGTCACCCTACTCAAGCGGATCCTACCACTCGTACGTGGAGACGCTCTGCAGTGTTTAATCTTGCCATGGAATTTAGCCGTGGACCACGTAGTATTTGACACCCTGCGGAAAGAGCAAAAGAAGCTACACCACCTCGCGATAGGACCGCTTATAGGCGTAGGCACACTGCGACTGCGTTATGCGCTGGAGATGGGGTGGCTTAAAACTCTCAAATCACTTAAGGTGCCGGAGAGGATGGGCAGTGTGCATGAACTCACCTTCTACGGACAGGTCATTCGGGACTCGAAGCGGTTGAAGACTTTGGAGATAAGTACCTTCAGTATGTTCCGTGGTTTCGAAAGTTCGCAACCCGGAGGCTACGGGTACGGCATGGTAGGGCAGTTTGAGGATGACGAAATTCTCGAACGCCTCTCTCAGCCTTTCGATGCCCAAGAGAATGGCCCTCATCTTCCCATCAAAATGGACAACCTTGTGCTTGACCATGACCTTCGTCCTGTGGAAGCGCCGCTCAAGATCGTGGACTTTTCCTGCCTTCAGCACCTCACTATCTCCCACTGCTCTGGAGCGGCCACCTTTCTGCAGCACCTTCAGGAGGTAAGTACTGATGGATCAAAACGGTTCTCCGAGACGAGAACGCCCTTTATGCTACACTCTGAAGCCTTTTATACTTCTCAAAAGGGCCGAGACACTTGCTGATCCGTTTACGCTTCTGCTCTGTAGGTCTTTGGTGTGTCAGGCCATGCCAAGCAACGACCCAGGAATCAATTGGTATTGCGCAGCCTGCGCCTTCGCACAGGTGGTGAGAAGTGTGCCTCCGTGGAAGGATTTCTTCAAAGCTTTGCTGGTCTTCAGCTACTCCTTATCGAGCAGCGAGGGCACGATGACGATCCCTGGGAATTTGGTCTAAGTTGCCTCGACCACCACTTGGACACCCTAGTCCATCTCTATATCGGACTAGGCAACGATTTCGACGCGGTGAATTGGGAAGCCGAGCAATTTGACGAGGAACCTCGGCCGTATGGCCGTCCAAAGTGGAGAGCGAACTCCGTTGATCTGAAACCCAGTCTTCAGAGAGCTCAGAATTTGCAGCAGCTGGCCCTCACGTTCCCACAAGTCTATACGTACGAGGAAGACGTTACTAAGGTTGCATCACTACGAGAGTTCTTGGTCGGTACCACCCACTGACGTTTCAGGAATGCAAATGCTAATGTTCTCAAGGATGCCATTACGGAGCTACCGGGTCTTCGTATACTTCGTATGCTTAGCTGGCCTCGCACACATACGAGAGCAGACAACCAGATCTCGTGGAACATCACTAGAGCCTCGTACCATCGCGAGGTGGAGTGTTCCGCCAGTAATCTGGTGTGTGTCTTACGGGAACTATATACCAAGAAAGGGAAACCACCGCCACTGAAGCTTTTGATTATTGGCAACCCGATATTGTTAGACTGCCCGGTCTGGGATGATATAAGGTATGGGCCCATACACGACAGCAAAACTCCTGTCTGTTTCAAGACGGTCTTCCCGGAGTCGACAGGCGAGGTTGCGGTATGTTTCAATCGGCGGTATCAGCCCGAGCTGTGGTCGATAGGCCATTCGCTAACATCATCTAAGCCACCACCTCCGTATGCTATCGAAGTCACGGCTGATGAAGCGGAGGCTATGGTCCCGGTCTTCGACCCATTCGCAGAGATTGGGTCGCGTGGGGGGGATCGGGGTCTTGGTGTCGGCGGCTTCTACCCCAGAAGGTGGGACCGAGATGAGGGTTATGCGTGGGACTTCTGGTACTGATTGGGATATACACTCGTGGACTTGTGGATGAGTGGCCTCCATGCGGGACGGGGGGAGCGAAATCAAGGTAGGTTTGGCGAGGCTGGTGTATGAGTGACATTCGGCTATTAACGGTGAGCTGGTCCTCATGGTACCTAGAGTGGCGGGAAGAAGGGCAAGCAAGTGTCCTAGAGCTGTGGGCAGGAGGTGGAAGGTGTCAGAGCGCCGCGCGATGCGTGATGGTGTCTCGGGGAACCCTTCCACTTCCACCCATCAGTTTGACGTAGAGATGAGCTGCTCATCTACTGTGGAGGTTTGGTTTGTACCAGATTTCATTTCCGTGGTGCTCTCACAAGCTTCTGTCGCCCAGAAGCTCCTGTATCCAATCGTTTCCTCTACTCCCGTATTCCGAGGACGATGCCTCCATGCTCTGTTCTTGAAGAGCTCTGTCGAACCTTCGTGGGCCGCTACGATACTTTACGATATTTTGCGCATGAGACATTATGATGGGTTCAATAGTGGGGGTTGCCGATTTCTTCATCGCTGGCAAACAAATCCACGAGGTACGTGTCATATCAGCAGCTGAGAGTAGTCAGTATACTGACCGCGTGACGCACAGTTGTTTGCCGCCCTTTGCAAGAGATAGGGTCATATCCGATGATCTCGGGCCTCAAAAAGTCTTTCCATTATCTTCCAGAACCAGCACATTGCGAACCTTGCCATGTCTCATGCCAGAACAAACAGCACATCCAGGCCAAGGAAAGCGTCTCCCGCCCCGCCGCCAAAAGGCATACACGATCTTTCTGACGAAATCCTGGATGATGTGATCTCTTATCTTCCTTTGCAAGTATGTGCTCTCCCGTTATTACACTTCTACTACACCCAGCCGTGCTGACTCCTTTATCAGTCTGACCGCTCAAATCTATGTCGAGTCTCGAAGCTCATAGGTGATGTACTCGTAGTGCCTAAGAGGTTGGGTGGTAACAACGACTTAACATTCTACGGCTCTATTATCCGAGCGCAACCGCATATGGCCACTTTATTACTCGAGTCTTGGTTATTCTTCCGCCGGTTCAACGACGAAAACTCCAATTCAAAGATCGACGAAAGGCATTTCAGTGTTGACGAGAACAGAATCGACTTCAAGATCGATACCATTCTCAAGCCTCTCTGTCGAGGCACCGATACCCAGTTCTCCCGTGGCCCGGTTGAGCTGGACAACTTGCTGCTATCGAATATTACGCTTGGCCGGTCAGCCTACGAATGCTTGAGCATTATCAATCTATCCTCACTGAAGCACTTGACTATCTACCGATGCGAGAGGCCTGACTTCTTTCTGCACTCCCTCGGCGGCCTGTTTCAGCACCTTGACACGCTGAACAAGCACCATGCTGTTATGCGCAGAACACCACCGGCGAACCGGCCGCGAGCTAAAGAAGTGTTGGACGAGTATGGCATTCCAATGAGCCCAACGAAATTAGGCAAGCTGCCAGATCGCAGGGGAGCCGTACCATACCTCGATGATTCGGTCGACCTGGATGTCCCTCTGACGTGCAAAGCTGTACTGCGCAGCCTACGCTATCGGTGTGACGAGCTCACGTATTTCTCAAAATCCGGGATAACGGTACTGAGCACATTCTTGAGGAGCTTCTCCGGGCTCGAGTTACTCCTCATTCAAGACGATCAACCTGACGACTTCGATGTCGCATCTCTCGACCGGCACTTTGACACCTTGGTTCATCTATATATTGGGCTGGGCCTGGACCTTAAGAAAGGTGCCGAGAGGTGGAGAGCAAAGCCAGAGCAATTGGATTATATGTTCCACAGAGCATCGAATATTCAGCAACTGGCACTCTCGTTTCCACGAGTGCACGCCCATTCAAATCCTTCAAAACTCGAGGAGTACTTGGTTGGTGATGGTCCAAGACTACACGTATCTGTAGACTAGATACTAACATAAATAGGTCTCGATTTCGCAGCTTCCGAATGTTCGGATATTGCGCATGCTCAACTGGCCACGCACAAAGTTGACGGGAAAGACCAAAGACGAGAGCACCGAGGCCTACCAGCGTGAGCTAAAAGAGAACGCAGAAGCGTACCAGGGTGAGCTAGCGGAGTTTGCAGACGGTGTCGTGCGTATGCTGAGGACGCTGTACTCCAAGAAGGGCAAAGACCTCCCGCTGAAGCTATTTGTCATTGGCAATAATCTTGAGCAGGGGAGACCGCTCACTGATCAGTGGCTAGGAGTTACCACCCCCGAGCCGCCTGTGTGCTTTATGGTCATGACTCCGCTAGTGGAGGCTCCCGAGGTGAGTGTTCTTAGATCGTGCAAACGGTGCCTAAGTAGGAGGCCGCAAGGCAGCGACTAACACCGCCTTAGGTATCACAGGTCTGCCGAGTCTCTGCAAATCAAGCAGAGGCTCACCAGCCAGGTTTCGATCCATGGGCCTACGACCCACTGTGGGAAGGAGACAAAGGTCTTGGAGTGGAGGGTTTCTTTCCTAAGCGGTGGACCGGAGACGAAAGCTACACAAGCTGGAAGACAGGAAGGCAAGGTAACCGTATGCTTCTGCATGGGTGGATATTGACATAACGGTGGGATGTAAGGGTGGGCAGTCGAATTTCCACGGTAAGTTAGGGATAAGCTTGACCATCTTACTCTCGGAGTTGGGTTCAGAACGCTGTGAATCTCTGCGCTGTTGATTCTCTGAAGTTGTACTGCCCCTACGTTCGAGCACTCTCTCGACTCCGTGGGCTATATCAAGATAAGCTCTTCGACACGGTGAATACTGCATGATACAACCGTCGGATGGTCGGTATTTTCTCAAGGGCTAGCAAACATGCAAGCGTCACAGTCATATCAGCAGATGGGGAGCAATCAGTGCATCGACGACATGACACACCATTGTTTGCAGCCATCTGCGAATAAAATGCGCTCTCGAGCTCCAAGCAACCATGGCAACTGCCTTGTACAATTGACCAAAGCGGCATCTAATTTGAGAATGTCTAGTAACGCCAAACGTCCACGGGAGGGCAGTCAGGCATCTTCCACTCGGGCCTCTCGTTTGAGGCAGGCTTCTGAGCGAACGACTCTAGGTCAACCATCTCGCAGCCGCTCTTCTGATCATGCACCCTAGATTGGGAGAGATTGCTACTGAGTTACTGGCCAACGTGGTGGTCTATCTCGGGCGGGTATGTAATTGCATGGCCACTGTTGCACCCTTCTCTCGCTTTGTGCTGGCGACTCTTCGCTTCTTCATAGCTGCAGACTTACTCTCTTAGAGCGACCTTCATAGTGTCTGTCTGACAGCGCGGCGGCTAGGGCTTGTCGCTACACAGCAGCTCTACAATGCTTTATGCCTGGACTTGGACGTGCCAACGCCGATGAACGGTCTCTTCTCCCAGGGTAATCGGGGGCGCGAGAGCATCAAAGTTCTGATTCTGCGGGCATCGCCGGACAATGTCCGTAAAAGACGAAGATGGCAACGTGCCCTCGTTCTGATCAAGGGCATTCTATCCATTGATCGTCTGCAGCACAGTGCTCTGCGGTGTCTTATTATGCCACACAAACTACTACTGGACAGAGAAGTAATGAGCACTCTCCAGGAACAGCAGAATGGCCTACAACATCTTGCAATAGGCCCTACTATCGGAGTCCCTCCCGAGGACATGGAACAATGGCTTAATAATGGGTGGCTGAGTTGCCTTCAGTCTCTAGTTATACTAGAAAGGATAGGAAGCGAGCACGAGTTAACGTTCTACGGGCAGGCTATTCGGAATCGAAGGAAGATGACAGCCTTGGAAATCCGAACCTTCAAAACACATTGGACATACAGGAGACTGATATCGCAGGTAGCTCTGTTCTTGAGCGCCTATCTCAGCCATTTGACGAGGATGAGCCAACAGAGGTGACACATCTCACACTGCATAGGCTTGACCTAAACGACTCGTCTCCAGCGGCTCTTAGCAGAATCATTGACCCTCTGTCTCTGGATCACTTGACGATCTTCGGCGGCACAGCTCTGGACTTCCTTTTTCAAAAGTTGACCAAGGTCTTCAATGAGGCACACCGCCCCGAGAATCAGTCCAGGCAGCCATTATTGCGTAGCCTGCCCATCTGCAAAGACTGGTTGACACCCCCGATTCTACAACTTCCTCAAAGCATTCTCGGGTCTCGAGCTCCTTCTCATCGAAGACAGCTACAGCTGGCCCTTTGACTTGTGGTCACTCGAGCCACATCTGGAGAGCTTGGTACATCTGTACATAACACTAGGTCAGGGTTGGAACCGTGGCCACAGCAAGTGGGTAACAGCGCACAAGAATCTCAAGGATATACTCCAAAGAACTCGGAACCTTGAACAGCTGGCACTTTCGTTCCCCGGGGGTATTAGCAAGAGTCATCGTGTGGAGATCCGACCATACTTGGTTTGTACACAGCCAACACTGCTTACGAACCTCAGACGCTGACGTGGTTTAGGACGCCCTTACTAAGATACGCAATCTGCAGATACTGCGTACGCTCAATTGGCCTCGCATCAAGCCTGAATACGAGGGCAAAACATACAACGATGAGTTGCAGGAATTCGCAGAATCTATCGTCGCCATACTCGCGGGCCAATGCCAGCAGAAAAGTAAACGATTATCTTTAAAGCTTCTGGTGATCGGAAATGCGAACCACGAGGATTGTCCAGTAGACAATCAGTGGGTGCCGGTGGAAAGGAACAAGCCGCCGCTCTGTTCCAAGATCATCTCGCAACCCCCCGATCAATATGGCCATCTTTCCATCGAGGTATGTGTTGCCTAAGATGGATATATCGAGAAGGTTATAAAAGCTCACACTATACCACATACCACGGGTCATCCCGATCACGGCAGCCGAAGCGCAGGGTATCTGCCCTGTTTTGGATGCCTTGGACGAGCCTCAAGACAAAGGTCTTGGTGTAAATGGTTGTTTTCCGATGAGGTGGAATGGAGACGAAGGATATACATGGAATGAAAGGTAGGAGTTTCATACTCATACACTCTCTCTGTTCCGAACTCCCCACGCATAGGCCTCTAAGCTCAGTCCTTGATCTGTATCCTCATCAACGACGTACGCGATGGGCTCCTCATATTCCATCTGAGCGGCTTCGATTCGATGGATCTTCGTCCGCAACCCATCCGGCCCCATCACCCTCTTGATCCTGAAAGTGATAGGCAAGGTAAAAAGCTTCAGTAGAATGGCGCCAGTATAGTGAGGCACCCAATGTGGCGACTCTGTGTTTCCAAATGTGATCGTCGATAGGGAGTCGCATCTCCGTCTAGCAGTGTTGGGTGCTACTGCAGTCACTGCCGAAGACGACATCGCATCTTCCACCAGATTGGCAACGGGTGTCGCTGGAGATAGCGGCTGGTTGTACTCCGCGCGCACTCGCACGAAGAGCCGAGCGATACTGGAAGCTACTATGTGTAGCTCACGCAAGTATCGACCCTTCAGTGCTTCGTGTCCAGTATTGTCCCAGCTCGATGGCAGCTCCCAGGAATGTATAATCGGCCACGACAGAATTAGAAAGACCTTCAGATCGGCCAGTAAAGCCAATTGCGAAATGATCTCGCCGTATTCGTCCCACCGACCTGCCAAGGCGTAGTCAAGTCGGATTTGTGGTAGTGGAATCGCAAGCTGCCGCAGCCTGGGGCAGTTGGTGACGAGCCATTCGATGTCGGACAAACGTGGAACCGCTATTGTCGCAGGGTCGGAGCCACCTATACCGATGAAGAGATCACGGATGGTCTCTTTGTGACCTTCCAGGCACTTAATAGGGAACAGTTTGGGGTTATCTACAACCGGGCGGTAGCTCAGGTTCAGGTAGTGAAGGCCTGATGTGGCTGCGAGATAATCCTCTGCATGTTTCGGAGCCTGATCTGCCTAGATGAACGGATACAACAGTCAGTAACCGTTGTCAAGCTCAAATGGAGCTGGGACTTGTCAAACAGCGAGCGTAGTCGCATCGCCGTTGGCAGAGTTTTTACACCTTACCTCGTCGACTTCACGCGACTTCAGACCTTGCAGATATGGAACTGCGATAACGCGGACGCTCTGCTGGATGGATTAAAAGAGCTTGCGCAACAGCAACGGCTACGGCTGCATGGGTTGGTTCTTTCCTTCGAAATGTTTGAGCCAAGTACTATCAATGCCATCCAGATCCTGGTTCTGGAGATTGAGGTCATGTAGTTGCAAGGTCAAGTGAGGCTCCTCGATCTTCTCCTCTCGAAAATAGCAACCGTCTCCGTGGTCTTGAAGATTGGAATTCAGGCAGATCGGTGCGATGCATTCCGGGAGATTCATATTGGCGAGAAGGCAATGAGCAAGCATCTTGGTGTCGCCGCTCTCCTGCTTAGACCCTGCTGCCGGTGGCAAGTCGTGCGCACGAACCGTTAGTGCTCTGAGGCCTTTGCGGCATCTCCAGATGAGCTCTCTATAGAAGTTGATATCTTGCCATCCCCATAGCTTCCAAGGAATAACAATAGTCGATATCTGAGGTGGCCATGGGCGGAGGCAGTCCATGACGCTGTCAGAGGCACCAGGTAACTGTTCTCTGAGTCAGCTATATGCCAAGAACAGTAGATCGCGTGCTGTACGGCTGACCACACGCTGGAGAACGTACAAGAGGGCCGAGGCCGATGAAACTCAGCTTCCGTTGGTTGGCGGCTAGAAGAACCATCAGGTCGTTGTCGATTCCCGTCTCAAGCGGACATCTGAAGGACTGTAGCTGGTGCCAGGGCATCACTGCCAGAGCATCCTTTGCCACCTCCAATGCCCGACTCTCGCTGTTATAATGCGTTGAATCAATATCCAGATCTCGGACGTAGGTATGACCACGGTGGCCAGACCTCAGAATGGACTCAATCTGTTTGGAACCCCAGCGATCAACATTCAGATGAACTGAGTGGTACAGCTGAGGTGCCACAATCTCCCAGAGCTGCTTCGACACCAGACACACTCGTACGAGGTCCGCCGGTCGGTGGATCCATGCCGTGATAGACGTCTGGAGCTCCGGAGGGAGGTCCAGAAAACTGGGCGAGCCATGAACTACCGGTAGTTGAGCGGTATTATCTGTGTGCGGAGGGGTGAAGTACGGAAGCTCCTGTTGCCAAAAGTCATTGTGATGATTGTCCTCGGCCATGCTGCCTCCAGCCGCCAAATTGTTCTCCGAAATGCAGTCGGGTAAGATGCAGGGCTCCGACTGTCCTTCCAGCCTCGTTGGAAGCCGGAGACGCTTGGAATACTCAAGCTGGTACTGGAGCACCTTGGATCTCAAGGATTGCTAACAGTCGATCTGCTGTATCAGGCTTTGATCCACCGTCAGTCAGATGCTGATCTCCGAGATGAAACACGCTTTCGCAGACACAAAAGGCAGAAGGTTTGCTGTCCTGGTCGTACGTGAGTCATCTCCGTGCGATAGAACGCCTCCAGTCGTACTCGCAGGACCCAAGGCAGCAGCTGTGGCAGTTGAAATCCCGAGACGGGAGAATTCCCTTCGTGATCGCCTTACCCAGATGCTTTCATTCACTTGTAAACTGGAGGTAGCTACTAGCGCACACGCACATGCAGACTAGTGGTAAATCACGTGTTTCTGCGAGCCTCAGCCAATCATTAGTGCTTACCATCACAACACCTCACAGGCAAAGTAGTAATTCAATGACGCAGGAAGGGATTGGCACTGTGTGCGCTCGAATTATTGCTACGTCCCCTCTGCACTCTGACTCTTTCCTCTGCACTCTGACCCTCTTCGCCCACGTGGGAAGATTAACTGTATCAACACCAAACGCACATCGAGACATGGCAGTATCCCTCCTCGCACACGACACCCAAGACAATTCTGTTTAACACACAACTTCCAGCCCAACTCAACCAATCCCCGCGCGAAACACACGCCAGCCAACTTCGACCACCCACCGCACCATCAACATGGACCGCCTCTGGTCCATCTGGCCGGGGCATCCCGAGAAGAAACGAATAGATCGAGTCCTTGCCACAGCCGGATGCCAAAAGAAAGTTTTCCCCCGACCAAAACGGTGCATCACTCGCAAAACATCCGCAAACTTCAAATACAGGACCGAGAAGCGTTGCACAATCCGTTGCACCTCAATGCTCAACCCAAACCCCACCGGCGACCGCAGCTGGCCTTCGTACGAGACCTTACCGTATGAAGCTCCCTTCGAGGAGATCAGATACGCGCGGTTCTTACCCCTAGTTCCAGGCGAGCGGCTGACGAGGGCGGAAAGGAAGCGCAGAGTGGCGGCACATAAAAATGAAGATTTGAGGATCAAGAAAGCGGTAGCGGTTGCCAGGGAGAAGGGACTTCTGTCCTTCGAGATGCCGACTGCGGATGGGAAGGGCGTGGTGGCGTACCGAAGAGGTGATTGTCCGTGCAACGTGAAGGCTGGGAAGACTGTTTGCGCAGATTGGCATCTTGTCGCTCGTGCTTCTGACTCGGTCGTCGACAGCAAATCCGAGAAAGCATCGCTTGAGCGCCTTGAGCGCTTTGAGCGCGCCACTTCGCGTGCCTGGAGGGACAAAGTCATCGTCGCGCCCGAGCCCAGGCCGAAGCTTCCGCGTGCGGAGCGCTATTCTGCCGAGGCCTCGCTTCAGTACCTCAAGCAAAAGCTTCGGCGACCGATGTACACAGATCCCGATGAGCCCGTGTGGCCACCCGTGACGAGCATTTCCGACAAGATCGTGCTTAATCACCCTGATTTCTTCGCTGGGCAGAAGAGAGGATTCGCGATATCATCCTGGGAAGCAAAGCACAGCGACGGCACATATGAGAGTAGTGCTGGTCTCGACGCGCTTTTCTCTTCGCAGCACCTCTACGACGACGACAGCGAGTGGGAGGATGTGGAGGAGGAGGAGAACAGATGGCTTCGCAGCAGGAGGTCGTGATCGGTGGGCTCAAGATACCAGATCGTTCTCCTCTTGCCACCATTGGCGAAAGTCTTGAAGACGTTGCGTCCTGTCTCGAGCCAGTGCCTTTCCGGTCTGGGTCTTCATCATCCCTTCGATCTTCTCAAGCTTGTCGGTGAAGTGCTCGATGCAGCCCTCCATGCCTCTGTTGGGAGCCTTTACAGCACCAAACGCAAAGGTCCTCGCAATGCCTACAGCTCCAATAGCGTCCAGCCGGTCCGCATCCTGCACGATTGCCAGCTCAGGGTGAGCGCCTAAGATAGCTTTCACAAGCTGCGGCCGCTTGATCTCGTTCGAGTACGAGACATGCTGCACGATCAACGCTACCTTCGCAACAAAACGTGGCGGACAGCCGTGCTTCTGTAGCACATCTTCGACCGCGTGCTCCGAGTTGTCGCCAGGTTGGACGTACTTCTTGTCGCCGACGTCGTGGAGAAGGGCTGCGAGAAGGACGGCCTGTTTTTGAAACTTCTTTTCTGGGCTGGCGGCTATTTCCTCGGCCAGAATGTGCTTCGCCAGAGCGAGTACGCGCAAGATGTGGATGAAGTCATGCGAGCAGTCGTAGCGGGACATGTACTGCTTCACATATTCGTAGACACCTGTATAGAGTGCTGAAGATTCAAAGTCGCGTCTCGGTGTGTTTGGTGATGCTGATGATTCACCATTGCCGTTCATCTGTTGGTCCATATTCGTAGAGTCCATGTCCTCGTGAGCGACACGCAGTCTACGCGTCCAGTTTGTGCGATCAGGTTCTCCAGGCTGTGATTCATCTTGAAACAAATCCGCCACGGATCTAGGTAAAAAGGATGATTGTGGATCGGAGGAGCTTGAGTTAAGGTTTCACGAGGCTGCGGGACCGTCCGTGGATGCGTCTTGGGAAGGCGCCTCAGAACATCACCGCACGAGATCACCAAATACTCGCCTCACACCGCGAAAAACAACCATCTTCACCACCTTATCGCCTCCACATAGTCACCAAGATGCCGGCGACAACAGCAGAAACGCTGAGCATAGTGAGCCGAACCGTCTCTGTCGCACCTCTCGTCCTACTTTCAGCAGCAGACCACTATGGCCGATCAGCGAAAGGCACGCGGAAACGAGTAGTCGGTGTACTGCTGGGCCAGAACGATGGAAAGAGCGTGCGCGTATCGAACAGCTTTGCGGGTAAGCATAACACGTACGGGCAAGGTGGAACGACGCTGATATTGTGCAGTACCCTTCGAGGAAGATGAGAAGGACCCCTCCGTGTGGTTCCTGGACCACAACTACGTCGAATCAATGAACGACATGTTTAAAAAAGTCAACGCAAAGGAGAAGCTGATAGGTTGGTACCACTCTGGGCCGAAGCTGAAGGCGAGCGATCTGGAGATCAACGAGCTGTTCAAGAGATATACACCCAACCCGCTGCTGGTTATCGTGGATGTGCAACCAAAGGACGTGGGCGTGCCGACGGATGCCTACTTTGCTGTGGATGAGATCAAGGACGTATGTGCACATTTTGACCTTATTGCTAGAGAGAGTAGAAGCTAACAGCCGCAGGACGGCACAACGACCTCAAGGACATTCGTACACACCCCCAGCACCATCGAAGCAGAAGAGGCAGAAGAGATCGGCGTAGAGCATCTCCTACGAGACATCCGGGACGTAGCGGTCGGTACACTCAGCACACGCATAACATCTCAGCTTCAATCGCTCCAAGGCCTGCATCTCCGGTTACAAGACATCGGCCGCTACCTACAGAAAGTGCTCGATGGCGATCTGCCAGTCAACCACGCCATCCTCGGCAACCTCCAAGACGTCTTCAATCTCCTCCCCAATCTCTCTACACCAAAGGCTGAAGCCAAGGACCTACCCTCTGTGAACGGCGTGGTGAACGGGTCTGTGGGCGTCTCGGGCGGCTCGTCGGAGAACACCGAGCTGGCGCGAGCAATGAGCGTGAAGACCAACGATCAGTTGATGGCCATCTACCTCTCAAGCTTGATCCGAGCGATCACAGCTTTCCACGACCTCATCGAGAACAAGATCCAGAACAAACGGACGCAGGAAGATGAGGAGTCAAAGAAGGACGAGGACAAGAAGGATGACGAGATCAAGAAAGAGGAGAAGCTGATGCTCAACGGCACGAGCGAGAAGAAGGACAAGGAGAGCAAGGACGACGATGCGGAGAGGGATGACAGTGGCCCAGTGTTCGGCCGCCCAACGGGCACCAAGAAGAAGGAAGACCGCTCGAAGAGAGAAGGCAAAGGCAAGAAGAGGTGATGAGCACGCGAATGAGCGAGGATGTGGTTGGTTTCTTGATTTCATTGCATTGCGAGGCGTCAAGGAGCAGCAGTAGCATGATCAAGCGCTGCTTAACTAGAAGCGTGCAATGGTATGTATAGTAATCACAAGTAGCAGTGTCTCCATACTGCGGTTGAGCAATGTGAGTGCAAGCAATCATTCCATCCCATCTGTCATATCTCTCGTTTGGTGAGCGCTGCTTTCTTCAGTCTGCCCATCCAGCCGCCAATCCAGCAATCTCCTCAATACTAACAGTATGCCGCTCGACCATATCAGTGAGTGCAGTCCCATACTCCACGAGCGCACACGCGAGAAGATGCTTGCAGACCGGCACGTCGCCGCTGATTGTCTGTCCGCCGAAAAACGCCTCTCCGAGATGAAAATTTTCGATATGCTGCTGCACTTGCTGATCTGGTGTTGAGGCCGGGAACGCCGCGAACGAGAACGCAGGACACGAGCAGCTCCACGCGTCCAATCGACACTCATAGCTCGCGGCCCTCTGCTCCGCTCTCACAACCCTTGACAGCGACGCGTGGCCCGATCGCCCGCTGTAGCACCGCCATACCACTCCCCCACGCTGAGAAGCGGCGGCGTGAGCGGGAGGCCCATGGGGCAGCGCACCAGAGCCATCTCCCAGGCCGAGGCGAAGAGGGCGCGACGACAGCGGCTGATGTGGCGACGCTTGGTGATTTTCGCCGTCGGGATGGCTGGGAGTCCGAGGCCGCCGTAGCGGGCTAGCAGGCGGCGCGTCCCCGGCGTGAGTGGGGGTGGTGCCACTACAGTGGCTGCTATTTCCTAGCGCGGCTGAGGGTGCGGCGGAGAGGTGGTCGGATAGACGGTCTTGCCGTTGGAGATGGTGGAGAGGTCGAGGGTCAGGTTGTGGATGTTGCGCGGCATCTCGGATTTCGAGGCGGGTGATGAGGGAGCGGTCGAGGAGGTCGAGGGCTGGGAGGAGCTCGTTGGGGAAGAGAATGTGGAGTGTGAGGAGGGCTTGTTGGGTTTGTGGTGTGGCGTTCGTGAGTGGTGTGGTTGTTGTGGTTGCGTTTGTGGTTCGGATGGTTGAGATGAGTTGTGAGATGAGATGGCGAGGTTGTGGAAGTGGAAGTGAAGCCATTTTGGTGGTAAAGCTGGTGGCTGGGACAGTAGGTCTCGTCTGGACAATAGGAAGATAGAAGGGGGCTGGGTGTAGTGAGGTCGATGAGGTGAGGTTGTGGGAAGGGTGTTGGCTTGGCATTGGCTTTGTGTTCACTTCGTTGATATCTGACCACGATCAAGACTGCACTCTCCACCCTGCGGGTACTTTCAGAGTCCCTTCAGCTCTCTTTGAGTTGGTAAAGATCCTTGCGGCTCTGGAGATGTTTTGTGCTCCTTCCTATTTGGGCGAATCTGCAGGGCTCCTTCCTCAGTCGTAGCCCACCCAGCCTAGGTTTTCCTGACCACCACACGATCACCCATGCATAGTACAAAGAGCGGATCTTGACAGGTAAAGGCTCAATGGCACACTTTGCCTCTCATTCTTTCTTCTCTCGACATCCATACTTGGCCATAGATGTCCTTTCTTGTGCTCTTCGGCTTTCATGCATTCTTTGTTTCCACTTCCACAATTCAGTACCTCATCATACAAGACATCCCAGAACTCATTCAGGGTTTTGAGATACTATCAACCAACAGCATACAGGTATATCTACAACTCGAGGCAAAAACCGCCCGAAACGCTTATGTAACACGTATACCGCTCCTCATTGGCTGCATCAATGCCTCAATTCTCCTTTTCGAGACAGAGATTCGCTAGCATTAGCGACAGCCTTGCGAACGGGACCATGGGCACCCTCTTTGTTTGCTACTCACTGGTGTCAGCCTCAGTGCGGTCCAGTGATACTGAGGCGTGCAGTTGTCGCCTGAGACACGCATTCACATGCACAGCTACAGCCTGATCCCGAGGGTCACCGGTCGCAAGCAGCTTGCAGGCAAGCATTGATGGATCTCGGGGCCCATTGACTCCCACAGGCAGCCTCGCGACGATCACTGAACAGCTCTAAAGCACGCAAAAGGCCTCGGAACTGTTCCGCGGAACTCCGGGTCTTCATAACTGTGCAACGGGCAGATCTGTAATCAGCAACCTCCACAGCGGAAGTAATGGGGGCGAACTCGTACGGACTTTGCGACAGCTCGTTCCGAGATACTGGATGCATCGCTTACCTGCGGGCTTTGTTTGCTGCCAGGAGTCCGCCTGCGTCTGGCCTTGTTGCGACCCATTGGACTTCAATGGCCAGCAGTACCCATGTGACGTGCCATTGGCCTATCATATGATACAGCAGCTGTGGCGGTGCGTCGAACTCTAACAGTGGACATTGGTACACGTGGAGCGTCTGAGGCCGCCGCAATCGCGCAACACCTGCCCAAGATCGACGATGGACGCATCGCGGCCTGGTTCGCAATTTGATGGCACCGCATTGCGAGCCATCGATACGACCATGAGGTGAGATCTGGGGTATCGCGGAGTTTAGAAATGGAAGTGTGGCGCATCCAAGAGCGGAAAGCGGCACCACAGCACTCCCGCTCTCTCGCGACGTGTCTGGTGACTCATTCGCTCATCAATGCTGCTTGCCACAGCTGCGAGTGTGCCAGCAATGGCAAGCCAACAATTGCTTAGCACCCACTGCTCCCACAGCCTGCTCCGGTCCAGCGAATGGGCCAATGAGCCTCGCCCTTGCTCGCGACCGCGCGCTTCCGCCAACTTCGAGTGCATTCGCGCCTAGCACGCTCGAATTGTCAGCGAACGCAGTCGCAGTCGCCGCCTGATGAAACCGCCCCGGTGAGACAAAATGGCACAGTCGCAGTGCGGATGCCCTTCTTTCGTTCACACATTGTCTCTTGACTCTCCTTCCTGTCTGAATCAGTCACACACATTCACACTCATCGAACAGTCATAAGCCCATTGGTGCCTAGTCAGCAGCAGTCAACCATTAACATTCTACCAATACTCTGGTCGACGTAGATGCCTAGCGCGGACATTCACCGGAATACAAATCAACGACACCTACTTCGCTGACTTATTGTTCCCCATCCTGACCTTTACCTCCATTCTTCCACGACACACGATCCCGACACGCGGGTTCTTCCATCGGACTTCCATAAGCACCAACGGGAACGGATTTAAAGATCTCGCCCGCGACTACTTAAGAAGCAGTCATCCCCATTGCCCCAGAGGCATTTCGAGTTCCGACACTCGCCTTGTCTGCACACACCATACGCACAGTCAAGATGGAGGACGAAAACGTACCACAACTCAAGATGCTGCCGAGACGACTTAGTGATGAGACACCGTGTATGTTCGAAGGCGCAACAAGTGGCCAAGTCATATCAGACGAGAAGAAGAAGCACATGCAACGCACGCCAGCGGCCACGAGCTACCTGATCACGCCACCGGAGGAGATACACGACAGCTTCACGTCGCAAGACGGTGGCGGCAAATTTCCCGAGCGAGTCCAGTGGAACAACCAGCTACCACCACTTCGCGCCCATACCCCACCGATATCACCAAAGAGTGGTAAGCTCCCGAGCCTTGCCACTGCGACGGGCTTCTCGTCGCACGATCCCACGCTCTTCCCAGACAATCAGGCACGCCGCACCGCGTCACCGGAACCCCTCTTCCCGCATATCAGCTCGCCGGCCAAGCTCCCCGTACTGCCAAAGCCGACGCTTCACGAGCCTCTCGAAGTCCCGCCAAACTCTCTCGCGGCGCGCTACGGCCTCAGTACCAAAAATGACATTGTGCAGTTCTGGCGTGCAAATATCGCCGAGGCCCGCATGATGAACCGTAACAGTCGCAGGAATCTTCCGCATCCAGGCGACACCTTGACCAGACGCGACAGGTTCGACGAGGAACAGGTCCACAAGCTCACACGGCCTGCTGGAGTGAGTAAATCCCGAGCCCAGCCGAAGGTGGCGAACAAGCACAAGGCAGCCGTCGCCGCGTCACCGATCGAGTCACCGGTCGCGGCTCTGCCCTCTCGCACTCGTACCCGCACACCTCGGGCTCGACATTCCATCGACAGTTCGTTCCCGTCGGCGCAGCAGCCCGCCAAGCATAAGCGTGCTCCGCCGACGAAGAAGGTCGCGCTCGACAATGTCAGCTGGAGAGAGTTGCCGGATTACACCCCACCGACCTCCACCCTCGACGCGCCGGATGCGAAGCCGCTGAGCGTCGTCTGGGCCAAGGGACAGCCGTTCGACAGCGAGAACGATCCCGACCGGAGCGAGCTGCATCCACAGGAGATCGTCATCGCCACACAGCTTCGCTTGCACGCCGAACAGTACCTTGTCCACAAGCGTAAGATCTTTCAGGGCAAGCTGCTGGCGCTCCAGGAGGAGAAGAACTTCACCAAGACGAAGGCACAGACGGCCACTACCATTGACGTCAACAAGGCCAGTCAGCTCTGGGTGGCGTTCGATCGCGTTGGTTGGTTCGATCGGAAGTGGTTTGAGCAGTACTTGTAAACTGCACCGCACTGTACATTGAGATGAACGGAGGATGGGGGCAACTTTGTTGGACGAGAATGATGACGCTTTCTTTTCTGTTGCAGCACGGCGTTGCACAATCGCTAGCAAGCCGTTTTTGGGTTGTGTTTTAAGGTTGCGCATGGGACACGATTGGATGATACTGATGACCGCGATGGCGGAGAGTTGCACTGCACTCGTTGCTACGGATATGGATATGATGGGAGGATTGCATGACTGGAGTGATAACCAGCGATTTGCATGATGATACCCCTCTTCCTCTAGACAGATTGTTATTGATATGGATATGAATGATGCGTTTGCACACTGCTCCCTCCACTTGCTGGCGTCTTCGCACGCCTCGTACTTGCTCGTACTCCTATGTTCGTACTCTATGGTCACGTGACAGAGTCGCTCCTGCCAAATGTGAGCGTGGACCGTGAACCCTGCAGCTCCAAGCGCGACCTCAGCCACATCTAAGTTCCGAGACGTCCGCTCTACCTTTCGAAGGACGATTGGTTTGTGCTTTCCTCGATCTCGTTCTCGGAGATCACAACATGTCGCAAACGATGGAGCAGACGGACGCGAGTAGCAGCAGGGAGAGCGAAGAGCAGGAGAAGGAGACCAAGAGCAGGAGACCGGCGAGTACGTTTGGCGGATGTGTAAGCGCATTGAGGTCAAGGACACGATGCTGATGAGGAGGGACAGATACTGCCTTCAGACAACAGCGATTAAAAGCATGGCAGCCTATCCTCACACCCAAGACGGTGCTCCCGCTGTTCTTCGCAATGGGCATCATCTTCGCGCCCATCGGAGGAGCATTGCTATATGCAAGCGCGGTGGTGCAGGAGATCAGCATCGATTACTCGGACTGCAACAAGACTGCGCCCGCATGTCCGGACTTTGGCCCAATACCGAGCGACAAGATCACATCACACTTCAAGAACAGTACGGATCCAGCAGATGCGCCGACGTGGTGTAGGGATGTCGCCCAGATCGGGTATGGTGTAGACGGAAACCACATGGTTCGCACACCACAATGCTTCATACAGTTCTGGATCCCCGAGCAGCTCAGTCCGCCGGTCCTGCTCTACTACCAACTGACCAACTTCTACCAAAACCACCGGAGATACGTGCAGTCCTTCGATCAAGGTCAGCTGAAGGGCCAAGCACGGGACAACTCATCCATCAGCGCCAGCAACTGCGATCCGCTCCAGACTGATCCTGAAACTCACAAAGCGTACTACCCATGCGGCCTGATTGCGAACTCGATCTTCAACGACACCTACCATAACTTGACGCTCCTCAACACCGTGTCCAGCGATGCTGGGTCAAAGCGGTACAATATGACTAAACACAACGTTGCCTGGTCCACTGATAAGGACTTGTACGGCAAGACGGATTACAACTATTCTCAGGTGATGCCACCGCCGAACTGGCGGGAGCAGTATCCCGAGTACAGTGAGAACTTCCCGTTCCCGGATCTCAATACTTGGGAAGCGTTCCAGGTGTGGATGAGGACGGCTGGTTTGCCGGCGTTTGCTAAGCTAGCTCTGCGGAATGACGATGAGCCGATGGCGGCTGGGAGGTATCAAATTGAGGTTTATGACTGTGAGTAGATCCTTGACGTGCCTGGAAGACCTTGTTGCGGCTGACATCATGCCTTTCTTCTAGACTTCCCAGTGACCGTGTATGACGGAACGAAGTCGATTTTGATATCGACTCGGACGGTGATGGGTGGTAGGAACCCCTTCCTCGGAATCGCGTATATCGTGGTTGGAGGACTTTGCATTCTTCTGGGTGCTCTCTTCACCGTGACCCAGCTGTTCAAGCCCAGGTAAGTGACATGCCACGAACATAACAAGGCCTAGACAACAAGTGGCTGACACGAGAACAATGCAGAAAACTCGGAGACCACAGTTACCTAAGCTGGAACACTGACCAGCCGTCGTCGGCAACCACAAACGGACGATCCGGAAGGCCCGGCGAAGCGTCCGCTTAGCATCACCTACCCTTTCGAACTTGGAGAAGCGGCCATTGTCCTATTGTTGATGACCTGGTCAGGCGTTTGGTGTCTCACACGGTCATCGAGCAGGCAGGGTAGTGATCTGGGAAAGTTCATGTATGTATGATCACCATTTGTCATGGTTCCTTAAGCGAGCCTTCTGCTGTTTCTGCCGTGTCTCACTTATGAAAGGTGAGAAGCATTTCTTTCACCCTCACCATGAACAGTTGAACCACCGAGCATCTCCAGTGCGCATACGAGAAGAAGTGAAACACAGCGGAGTCAAGAAGACTCTGGCCCACAACAAACCCATTCTTCTCTTGTCTGCTCCTGGCATAGTTTGTCAATTCCTTTCGTTCGATTCTAGACTTATGCTCCAGATACCGGGTATCCTTGCCTTGCGAGGAGTTCAGGGCTACGTTGCTGGAGTCGAATGGCTTTGTTCACTATGGCTCTGCTTGTCTGCCCGGCACAAGTATACCCGCAAACGGCCACAGCGCCACCGACAGTCTGGTCTGGATCTTCCAGCATCGCCCATAAGTACTAACTCGGCACCGTGAGCCTCACAATCGACCGATTGTCGCAGAAGAAGGAAGATACCATCGTGTACATACATCTCCTCCTCTCCAAGGTGCCCTGCATTCCGGTGGCACTCGCACGTGTACATACATTCCTCGGATCTGCGCGTACCCATTTGGCCTGAAACAAAGCCACAGTACAGCAAGCAGCACAGCATGAAGGGTCTATCGATATTGGCGGCCGTTGCTGGTCTAATAACCTTGGCCTCCGCCCGTGGTCACTTCGTGAAAACCAATGGCACCCACTTCGAGGACGAGAAGACGGGCAAACAGTTCAGGCACTTCGGCTGCGACGTATCCCGCGGCCACGGCGGCAAGCACTTCAACGAGACCATCGAGAAGCTGCATAAAGCGCATAAGCAACACCCCAAAGTCGGCACCCGCGCCCCTCGTGGCATGATCCGCCAAACCGCCGCCCAAGTCGCCACCCCCATTGCCGTCAACACCTACTTCCACATCATCTCCAGCACCGCCAACGCCGGTACCATCACGCAGGACATGGCGACGCAGCAGATGGCCGCGCTCAACACCGCCTACAACCCCTACGGGATCACGCTCACGCTCGCCGACACCACCTTCACCACCAACGACGCCTGGTCCATCGCCGCCTCTGAAGCGGACATGACGGCCCTCAAAACCGCTCTGCGGAAAGGGACGTATAAAGATCTGAACATCTACTTCCACACGGACCTCGCCGGCGGAAACCTGGGGACTTGCACCCTGCCCTCCCAAGTCCCCGCCGGCGCCGCGGCATCCATCTACGTCTCCGACGGCTGCAACGTCAACGCCGCCACCATGCCCGGCGGGACAATGGGCGGCTACAACCTAGGCAAAACCGCTGTGCACGAGACAGGGCATTGGCTCGGCCTCTTACACACCTTCGAAGGGTACTCCTGTGAAGGGGATGGGGACATGATAGCAGATACGCCGCAAGAGAGCCAGCCGACGGACGGATGTCCCGATAAACCGCCGAAGGACTCCTGTCCGACGGTTACGGGCGTGGATCCGATACATAATTATATGGACTACTCGACGGATGCGTGTTATGAGGGGTTTACGCCGTTGCAGATTGCGAGGATTGAGAGTTTGTGGACGCAGTTTCGGGTGGGGCAGTAGGGGTGGTGGTTCAATGAATGATGCATGCATGTAAACTTCGCAGATGCTCTCGTATATACTTGTAGTAATTCACACGCAATAGCATATCCCATCGCAGCTTGAGACAGATTCGGTCGTCACTTTTGATACCTGCCATGCTACGTGTACGCTAACAAAGTTCACGTAATACTACAATACATCCTCGCACCACCCCAGCGCCTCGGACGCCATACCCTCGCACTCCCCTCGAACTTTCGGTCATCCCAGCTACCATCCTCTTCACGCATCCGCCATCCTCCACGTATCCAACCACCTCAAATGACTCCACTGCTGATTCGGCCCCACCATACCGAAGCAAATATCCTTGAACAACCAGAACAGCCCGATAACAAGCACATACAGCGCCCCAAATATACTCCACTGCACCATCTTCGGCAGCCCCCGGGTGTACCAATCAAGCACAAACCCATTGCACAAAATCGCGAAATAAAGCGCCGGGTAATAATGATGCACGTACGTCACACGCGCCATCACAAGGAACGGCAGATAATGCAGAAACCAGCCAATAAACGGGTAAAGACCAGAGTACTCGAAATGGTCAATCATAGCCCAGGTGAGCTCATCGTAGCCGCGCTGCCAGCGGATGGCGTACCAGGCGACCATGACGAGCAGGAGGCCGAGGGAGAAGGTCGAGCCCCAGTAGACTGCTGGGTTGCCGAGAAGGAAGTACTTGACGATGTTGTCGTCCCAGCCGCACATGCGGAGGCCGACGTTCAGGAGGGGCCATTGCCAGGGTTTGGAGGCGAGGTCGTCTTGTTTGTCCGGGTCGGGGACGAGGGCGTTGTTGGAGGTCATCATGGCGACGTTGAGGTGGACGAAGTCGCGTAGGAAGGGGGATTTGTAGGAGCCTGGGTCGCTGGCGGGAACTATGATATCATGTTAGCTTGAAAGAAAACAGGTCATGTGAAACCAACACTTACGTCTTTCGTTCCAGTGTGACTCCACGTTCCAGTGGGTGTACGGGTCGCGAGGGTTGTTCGCCTTGACGCACGAAGTCTCAATTTGCTTGAAACCCCACTGCGGCAGATTAACATTGCCGGCACGGAGGTAGCAATTGAGATCGATGTGTCGTAGGCGGAAGGCGGTGGTCAAAGTCCGGAGCTTGGAGTAGTCGCTAGTGGCGGCATCGTTGACGACTTCGACAGCCCAGTGATCTTTCGTGTCGCCAACGGTCGTGTTTCCATAGCACGATACTTCGTAGTCAGCCTTGGTGACGGGAGCAGCGACTTGGTGGGAATGCAAGTTGCGGCCAGTCTGGGCATGGATCAAGCGGATAACACTCTTGTCGCCAATAAACTGGAGGGGCCCTTCTGCATCGAACTCTGGCTGATTTCTGTTCGGGTAGAAGAACCAGTCGTTATTGGCGTCTTTGTGGTGGTAGCAGGTGATCTGCTGCTGTTGCGAGCCCTCCGGGTAGGTCTGGACGTGAGAGTGAAGCAGGCCGCCTCCGTAGCCCATGTTCTTGAGTGTCGCGCGGGAGCCAAGAGCAATTTCCAGAGGGCTGTCTTTGCCGACTTCTGTTCCTCGGAGGTTGGCTTGAAACAGGGATGACATCTGGGCGTCGCCGGGTCCGCTGTTCTCCAGAATCAAGAAGTGGATCCAGAACGAGAACATGTATACAGCCAGTGGGATGAGAATGAGGCCGACGATGCGAAACCCGACGTGTGCTGCAAGCTCGACCTGCGACTGATTAGCGTTTTGAAGGTCACATACAGCGAACAAATACCAACCTTTGGCATCTTCAAGTCGCCGAACTTCCTCCACAGATCCTCAATAGTGTAGAGTCCAACCAATGCCGTTCCGAACATGCCAACCCACTTGACACTGCACACGCATCCAATCGACACACCAGTCATCATCAACCACAGGCCCCACTCAGGCGAAAACGGATCGTGCCTCTGGTTGTGGAACTTGGCCCAGGTGAAAACAGTCGTAAACGTAAAGAAGAGCAACATACTGTCCAGCAGAATGAATCTCGAAATTGTAGTATAGCTGTTCTCAAACAACACCATGGCCGTCACCAACCACACCGTCGGCCTCTTGAAGTGCAGCTCTTTCGCGGTTAAGTAAGCTAATGGCACGCACATGGCGCCAAAGGCAGAGTTGAACAGGCGCATGTAGGTGTAGTTGAGCTCCTCCGGGTACTGCTCGCCAGACTTGAACTCGAAGGAGCCATTGTAGCCAGCCAGGTAGCCAGACAGACCGACCAGCATCTTGCCGAGCGGGGGGTGGACATCGAAGTAGAACTCGCGCTTGAGGTAGTGGGAGCCGAATTTGCCGAAGTGGGCTTCGTCCCAGGTGACGATGGGCGAGAGGCCGATCTTCCACATGCGCGTGAAGAGGGCGAGGGCTGTGAAGATGAGGGGTGCGATGAGGAATTCGTAGTCGTCGAGGGTTTTGAGGAAGGAGTTGGTCTGCGTGCGGTGTTAATATTAGCCAATGTCTCTCATGCCCATACCCACAAGCGATGGAGGACATCTGTCACCGACCTTTTGTTTCGTCTTCTCATCCATCTTATCGGCCACGCCATTGGGAATCAGGCTGCCATTCGCCTGCCCTGTGGGCCTCTTCCTCGCATCTCCCTGAACATCCACTCCTGACGCTGCAGCAGTGGAAGCTGCCATGGCTGCGGAACGATACCACTTCTCAACAGCGCGCACTGTTCGCAGCCTTGTTCCCAATTACGGTATAATGATCTGGTAAGGAGTGTCAAGAAGTCGTAGTCGTCGCGATGGAATTAAACTCTCATTGGTAGAAGGAGACGTCGAGGTAGCCCCTAGAGGAGGCGTGTGGTCGATGAAGTCGTGCAAGCAGACAGTTCTCGTCCCTAGCTGTGCAGCTGCGCGTCCAGGTTATTTTTGACGATATCCTGCAAGGTTGTCGCAGCGCTCCAATCACAGCATTGAGGAAACGGGGGCACTTCTAGGGGTCTTCTAGGAGGCCACCTTTCTCTAGTTTCACGTGTTGCTTAGCTCAACTTTAATCATTCCATCAATCGTTTCCTGTGGCGTTCATCTGATGTATAGGCTAGTATACTAGCATACTCGGCCATCTCCCACAAGCAAGTCAAGGTACAGATTGTGATTTCTCTATGTCATATGCAACACCACGCCCAAAGAAACATCGCTCAAATTACACGACAGCACATCAGGCCTCCAGTGCAGAAGCCATGCTACCTCCTCTCCTCTTCCTCCTCATCCTCTTCACCCTGCCCAACCCTCTGATACTTCCCACTCCCACTTCCGCCCCCATTCTCACCCTTCGTACTCTTCACCATCTTGCTGATCCACCCACCCACACCCTCGCCTTCCTCCTTGCCACCGAGCATAGGCTTTCCATCCTGAATTTCAACATCAGGAGGCTGCAGCGCCATATCCGGCACCGGCTCGCCACTTTCACTTCCAAGTCGGAAAGAGCCCATAGGCGATCGGTCGCCAAAGAGCGACTCGGCTTCGGCAAGGGTTTCTGGGGTTGGGGCGATCGTGGTGGCGTCGCCGAAGATGGAGTTCATGTCTTCCAGGCGCACGTTGGCGGTTTCGGGGTAGATGAAGTAGACTGTAAAGCATTAGCATGAGGTACGGTGAGGGGATAGAAGGTTCAAACGTACCAACGACGAACGAAACCGCGCAGAAGAACGCATGCAACAGATATAGCCTCCACTGAATCACCTCCTGCAAAATCGGCGTCATCTCTCCCACCAACCAATTGAACGCCCAATTCGCCGCCGTCGACAAACTCGCGCCCTTCGCACGAATGCTCAACGGCAGAATCTCCGGCGGGTAGAGCCAAGGTATCGGACCCCACGAGTAGCCGAACGCGGCGTTGTAGATCATGACGAAGAGCACAACAAGATTCGGCGTCAGTCCAATGTCGATGTAGATGAAGTACGAAATCGCAGATAGCGATATGACCATCATGACCGCACCGGAGAGCAGGATGAATCGTCTACCCCACGAGTCGACGATGTACCACGGCGGTATTGTCGAAAGCAGGTAGGTGATCCCGTTGATTCCAGTCATGAGGATAGCATCGCGGCCGCGCCATCCAGCCTGCTCGAAGACGAGAGGTGCGTAGTATGAGATGACGTTGATGCCGTTCAGCTGCGCGAGAGCCTGCGCGGACATGGCGATGAAGACGCGTTTGGAGTAGCGCTTGAACATGTCGCGGTAGGAGCGCTCGCCTTCTTGACGTTGCAGAAGGACATTCATTTTGATCTCGCGGTACTCGTCGCGTGCTTTTGGGTTGTGGATGTCGCCTTTGCCGTAGAGGTTGGCGATGACGACGATGCCTTCTTCGTCGTGGTCGTTGTCGAGAAGCCATCTGTACTCATATTAGCGTCGAACTTTCTGTTTCGTGTAATCGGCATCGTTCGAACTCACCTCGGCGACTCAACGATCAAGAGACTGCCACCAGCCAGTAGCCCTCCCATTGCAACCTGCATAAGCAGAGGTAACCTCCAGGCCCAGTCGCTTTCAATATAGCTACAGAAGTAGTCCATCCAGACACTGCACATATACCCGAAAATGTTTCCAGAGAATTCGATGCAAGCCAACTTGCCTCGATTATGCGGCGGACTGATCTCGCTCTGGTAGACCGGCACAATCGCGCTGAGCGCACCTACACCCAGACCGGCGATAATTCTTCCAAGCATCATCATCGGCATGCCGGTTGCGAAGGCCTGACAGGCGCCTCCAATGATGAAAATGCATGCGCCGTATAATATCGTCTTCCTTCGCCCGATCAAATCGCCTATCCGTCCAACTGATATCGAAGAGATGAGCGCACCAATCTCGAGGATTGCAACCATTGTCCCGATCTCCGCGGCGCTGGGATGGTTGAAGTAGTCCTTGAAATACGGCCCCGTGATGATCCCGGACATGACACCCTGATCATAGCCAAACAGAAACACGCCTAACGATACAAAGATCGAAAGGAAATAAATCAACTTCTTCCCATGCAGCCCGTGCATACGGGATGCGCCATCGCCAGGCATGAGGACGGCTGCAAGCACCTTCTCGCCCCAATTGAGACGATGTGGTGGTGGAGTAGGGATGACAATGTCCTCTTTCCTCCTAACGACGCCAGGTTGCTGCTGACCCTTCTCTTGTGATCGACCGTGGTGGTGTTTCTCGTCCGCGTACCGCACTCTCTTCTGCGAGCTCCTGTGCCTCCTGCTCCCAGAACGTTCTGCTTCGAAGCTAGTACTCCTCACCCGTGGAGCGAGCGGGTCTTCAGCGTCGGCAAGCTGATCAACGAGATCGCCCGTATCACTCCAGAGCGAGAACTCGGACCCTTCGTCGTCGTCAACGTTGTGGAAGTCCGACGAGTGCGAACGCCGCAGCCGCTGGCGGTCTTCAGCACCGTCCTTGTCGTCGTAGCTCTCGCCGCTGCTGCTCCGTCGGCGCTGTCCTCTCGAGGAGGAGGTAAGTGTGTGTAGGGGAATATTAGCCGGCTTCCTTATGCTACTGCCGCCGCCGATGTGGAACGGAATGGTTGCGAAGGGGAGGATGTGGATGGAGCAGCGGCCCTGCCCTCCACATGCAGATTAGGTAAAGTCGAGTTTCTTTGGAGATCGGTGAGGTGCTGGACTCGGTTCAAGGAATGTTTCCAATGCGGGCAGGTTGCTTGCTAGGTACCTTAGCTACAAGAGTGGGTCGCCGATGTGCCGGCGTGCGTAGGGACGAGACCAGTAGTCTGGCAATTCCTGTTATCTCCGTATACCACTTCCTCGGGATTGTAGAGTTCGCTGTTCTTGGTGCTACCTTATCATAGAGTACTGCCTCCTTGGAAGACAAGATGAGGTCCGGGCGGGATAAGAGCGGCTGACCAAAAGTGGTTGTTGCCTGAGGTTCTCCGTATCCTGACGACACTTCGCCATTGTCTTTGGACACTTTCGCCAGACAATTCGCGCGATCATCACAAGGAAAGCCATGGTCTTACGCATATACCCACGCATCAGGCACACAAGTATAACGACTAGGACATACTGGTAGACAGATGTCCTGTCGAGCACCCCTGCCGCTTCGGCCGCCGCTCCTTGAAAATCTCGCGCTTTCAACAGGGTCCCATTGTACCACGCCACGCGACCACAACACCCTGCTGACAGTCGAGAACGGTAGCACTGCGAGCTGTTCGGTCCACGAAGACGACTAACTTACGTATTCGTTTCTCAAACGTCGGATGGAAGATCTGCCAACCAGTCGCGATAATGCTCCTTGCCGCCGATGCCTTGCTGGTGTTTCACCAGTTATCGCGCTCGATGCGGTGGCTTGCTTATGGTTCGCAAGCCGCTACGCGTTGAGGCACAGCATTGTCGAAGGTGTACTTCACTTCTGTAAGAGCCTCTCATCATCGCCATGTTTCATTTGTCCTTTTCAGCGATTTTGCTTGCCTGATTTGGCGTTCACGATCGATATTTCCCGGCCAATTGCGTTATACAGGCTACCTTGCGCTGGCCGTATACTACCATCTGGTCCATCGCTACAACTGAGAGTCCAGCCAGTCTGGAGGGACATCCGCCATGGTCAACCAATTCCACTGGCTGGCGCCCGCCACAATGGTGGGATCTTTAGGGACTGGAGCTGCACTAATTGTCGGACATCACTTATTCTACAGCTATCTTGACGGCAAAGATATATCCTCAGGCGTGTCTTTATCATATGTCTCAACACAGCAGGCCAACATAGCTATTGGTACGGCGTTTGCTTTTTTAGTCAGAGCCTCCCTGGTTCTTGCGGTCTCCATCGCTTTCGTGCAGGTCTTTTGGAGGAGTTTCGCGCCCAAAGACGAGTGCAAGCCTTACAGACTGAAACAGCTTGACTCTGCCTTTGCGGTCCTCGGGAACATCACATCTATGCTGAACCTGCCAATGTGGTGGCGGTATCCTTCAATCTTTTTGGTCGCTTCGATCGCTTGGTAAGGAGGACCGCGCTTGGTGTGGAACATGCATTAATCGTTGCGAACAGGACTGTTCCTATTGCGTCCATCGTTACGCCGGCTACAATGTCCATAAAGTCGGCTGCGGTGTATCCCTTCCCCGTCTCGATGCGCTACGTTCCTAACCTCGACTTCCGAAGTACTGCATTTCTAGAAACCATGCCAAACAAAGCGACGGACGACTACCGGTCCGGAACTGGGAAATTCGAAGGATGGACCCAAAGACTCTTTGCCTACAATGGATCGAGTGCAGCCGTTGCAGCCGCGATCAAGCCCATCATGGCCAACGGCGAATTGCCTCTTTTCACATCACCCGCACTCAACGCAAGCTGGGATGTTCAATTCTATGGTCCCGTTCTCCAGTGCAGCAACATGAGCCAAGATGACAACATACAGTTGCGTAAAGAGTGGGATCTTTACACCTCGTGCCCCAGGCAACTCTACACTTATCTTGCATGGTACGGAAACACATCTGGAAGCCATGCGCCTCTTCCTTTACAGCACACGACGAACGGATCTCAAGAATCTAAAGATTGGTACCCCGCGATCTCATACGGCGGGAACTGCCCCCACACGTACTACCGACCGTTCTATGCTGGCTCACTTGCGCCACCACGCCAGCCGCAGAAGCCTATGGATATGTATGTCGCTACCTTGCAACGACATTTACAAGATGGTAGCAACAGCATTTACGGCCCCGGCCGCGAGCTCACCTATCTTCGCTGTGAGCTCCGCAATGGTACTTACGATGTTGCAATGTCCCAGATAGACGGCGTTCAAGAGGTCACAATCAAGGCCGTCCTAGATGACAGTCTACCTCCACCTCTTACTGTACCCGAAGTTGCAACGGACTGGCTCCACAACAATTGGTATGAGTTTGACCGAGGCTTGCAGTATTGCTCTGCTCAGGCGTCAGATTGCATCAGAAATCCTTCCTTGCTTCCGCGACTTGCATACCAGTCTATCATGGACACGTTTTCGAGTTATCTCGTTGGCTCGATCGAGATGACCACGTTTGGCGTGGCCGCTGCACTAGTCGACACACAAGTTCTCGAAACCGTCATTTCGACAAGCAACGAAGTCTTCGACACCTACCGACCAATCTTCAGATGGGCGGACTCGTTCGGAGATGGAAACAGCTTTCAGAGCTATCTCTCGGAGACACTGAACCTATCCCAGTCAGAGGAATGGCTGGGTGTTGTTCCAAAAATTCCTCAAGGTCGGAGATCAGGCATTCCACTCGCCACAATGCTTGAGAAACTATTTCAGAATATCACGGTCGGCTTGATGGGCTCGCCGAACCTGCAGTATGTCTCTCAGATCACCCATCATTCCTCCCAAACAGAAGGTCCGGCTAGCTGCTGACACATGCAGGCCCAATCTAACATCAAGTTCGGCTCCACCCAAAGTGAACGTGACCTTTCACCCGTGGCACAACGTCTATACGTATGCTCCCATCAAACTTGGCGCCGCCTACGGTGCAGCAATCCTCTCGACCGCAATAGTGGTTGCATTTGGTCTATTCAGCATGATCTCGAACGGCGCATGCTATAGCAATGACTTCTCGACGATCTTCAGGATGTCCAGGGGAGCACACATAAGTACAGCTATCGAGCCTGAGGCCCTCAGCGGGAAAGACCCTCTGCCAAAGTACTTGGCGGAAGCGAACGTCCGGTTCCAGATTCGAGACTTGGACCGAGAGATGAGGCATGGATCTGAGGAGGGACGAGGAGTGCCGGGTGCGTTCTTGAAGTATGGGAGTGGCTCGACATTGCGCCTTGTCAGATCGGACATAACTTAGCACTCGTCAAGCTCAGGTTCTTAGATCGCTTAAATGGCTTGTCGTGCTGGCTTCTCTCCCTTCCACCTTGTAACATAACTATCGATATGACTGCAAATGACCACTCCATCAATTGTTCGAGCGCCCTAGCACGACTCGTCGGTCAAGTCATCCCTCGGAAAGATCCATAGCTGATTTTAAGCCTGCGGAGTAGGAACGAGTAGGGCAGAGACCGCATGGCCACCCAATAGTAAGGTACACTTCTGCGAACACCTGGCCGCCACCAAGGCCATCGCAAAATCGGGACAGCCTTGCGGCTCTGCTGCGCCATGCGACCGGCGCCTAGAGCAACGATGACCGCCTCTTGTATTGCTTGTGTTCCCTGTGGATTCTCATTCCACAACCTCATCGAAGTGATGGACCATCAACAGAAGACAATTCGAATCCTCTAGGAAAGCTCACTTGGGCTGGATTGGACAGCCAACTACGGTGCTTCTATGCCTCCACGATGGCAAGGGACTATTACTACGACAACATGTCGTTGGAAGCATCGTCCCACGCGATACGTTTGCTACAATTCAGGCTTCCGGACAGCCTCCACCTACCAGACGAGCTACGTTGCACCACTGTGCGTGTATCACTGAACATTGATCCTATTCCTGCATACTGTGCCGTCTGTTATGCTTGGGGTGACGCCACGACTCCATCTACGATATTCCTCGATGGCCACAAAGTCCGCGTCCCACGAAGCACGTTTGAGGCTCTGCAAACCCTTTGTTTTCATAAGTCCAAGGTCACGGATCGGGACCGAAGGCCATCTCGACGGCGCGTACAGGTCGTGAACTTTTGGATCGACGCTATTTGCATCAACCAGAGTGATGTCAGCGAACGCAATCAGCAGGTCTCAATCATGAGTGAGATCTATGCTCGTGCGGAAGAGGTACCCGTATGGCTCGGGAAAGGAGCCGGACAGGAGAAACAGACATTCGAGCTGATTGACCGACTGCTCAGAAGGTCTCGACGCTTGATCGAATTCTACAGCGATGGGCAAACCGACCAGCATTTCAATCCTGCGGGAACTGCAGGAGTCAAGGCCGACACCACCGCAGTCTTCTGTCACCATCCGAATGAAGCCGCTGCAAACGATCCCCCGAAGTCACCGGACGACAATCGTCTCTACCTTGATGCGGCACAGTGGCATCTTCTATATGCTCTGTACCAATGTTCATGGTTTACTCGTCTCTGGGTCGTGCAAGAGCTCGTGCTTGCGAAGACAGGTCGCTGTACCGTCTACTGGGGCACTGAACGCATCGATGTACGGCGCATCACCTTGGCTGCAAGGTTGCTTATTTATGGTGACGCCACTAGTTATGGTGGTAAACTTCCTCGTGGTGCGTTATCTGCGCATGTCCTACACGATCTTAACAATGCGGAATTATGGGGTCATTGTACACTCGGCGACTTACTACTATTACTGGGTCGCTTCGATTGTAGCGAGCCACGAGACAAAGTATACGGGTTGCTGGGCTTGCTGCGTCAATCTCAGCGCAAAATGCTCGAGAAGTATGCGCCCATATGACCAGACTATCGCAAGAGCACGGCGGCGGTCTATAGAGACGCAATTCGTGCCGCAGTCATGGAAATGTCCGGGGTGACGTTCCTGGTGATGCCCGAACTCCAGTACAGACGAGTTCGCTTCCAAAGTGGCGAGGACTTCCCCTCATGGGTCGCTAACCTGACCAGGCCGTCCTCCTTTCCTGGCATCCAACTCCGGCAGCCTGACCTTGGTCGCTATCGTCGAGAGTGCGGAGAGTTCCAGGTGTGCAGCTGCAGCGCCGACCAAACGTGCTGGGTCTCTACGGCGTGGTCATCGACGAGATTACCCACATCAAGTGGAAAATTCCCTTCGACCAGTCTCCCACCTGGTACTTCTGCAACGTCAAACTGAGAGGAGTGTTCATTTCACTGTGTCAGTTTGTGCAAGCTAGCCTCGACCTTATCTTGCACAAACCGTGGGATGAGGCCATCGCCATGACACTGGCATGTGGCCAGACGTTACAAAACACCGATGCGTCCAAGGACGTGGCTTTCAAGAGTGCGATGTGCGCATGGCTGAACTCCTTCGCTTGGAATCGATCTCTCGCGGACACGGAGTGGCAAGCCGTGGCAGTTGAAGAAGCAATGCCGATGCTCGAGGCAGTATTGGCAGCATATCCAGAACGAGCGTTCTACATTTCTCGAACAGGATTCATTGGCATGTGTCATCCGGAATCGTCGATCGGCGACAACATCTGCCATGTGCTTGGAGGTCCGCACTGTGTTGTCCTCCGACATGAAGGCGAAGCCTGGAGATTCATCGGCGACGCTTATGTCCACGAACTTGCAGAAGTGAGTCAGCAATGGTGTTACTTCGTGGAGTCGATAACTGGCTAACGTTGTGCAGCATTACTGTCCGATTCGTGCTCGGTCAAGATGCTTCCACATCATATAAACCAGCTTGTCACCCTTTACCCTCCTCATCCCATACCAGGATACCCCTCCCCGCCAATCCCACCCCCACCCCAGTGCCCCGCCGTAGGCGGCTCCTCCAAGACCATCTCCTGCCCCGTCCCTTCCTCCTCCAACAACCCCATCCTCTCCAACTCCCGCTCGAAAAACCCCATCTCCTCCCCACCAAGCCCCTTCCCCCACCCCATCTCCTCCTTATACCCCTGCATATTCCACCAATGCGTCAACGCCCGCAGCGCCTGCTCCATTGGCACCGCGTCCTCGGCAGCACCGTCCACATCTCCGTACCCACCACCACCCATTCCTCCGCCACCGCCGGCAAGCCAGTCGTCCCGCAGCTCGGCCGGTACGGAAAGCCAGACGGCGGTGATGATTTTCATGTTGCCTTGTCGCCACTTACGGCCGCAGAACGGGACTTGGGATTTGAAGACTTTGAGGGTGTAGTATCTGAGTAAGTGGATGGGCACTTTGAGGGACTTCTTAAGGTGGTTGGAGGATTTGTAGTTGATGAGCATGAGAGCGCGCTGTGTCTTGCGGCGGGTGAGTTTCTGCAAGATGCGGATGAAGTTTATGTTGGCAAAGGTGTTGCGGTAGCTGTAGTGTGTTATTGGAGTGGAGGGGAGAGGTGTGGTTGGGTAGCCGAGCTCGTCGATTTCCGGGGGGTAGGCGGGGTTGTAGGGCGAGGTGGAAGAGGTTGAGAGGGGGTGGGCGTCAAGTGAGGAGGAGCGCTTGAGTTTGATGGGTGGTGGGCACGCTTCGTCTTCTGAGGAGTCGGCTGTGCCAAATTGGTCGCCGTTGCTCTTAGCGTCGGACGAGGGCGGCTGGCTGTTCTCTCTGCAGAACGCGAAGAAGTTGAGCTCTTCTCTCTCCAGTCGGTAATGGCACGCTCGTCCGACGTCTTGCGTTTGCCACGATTTCAGCATCAGGGGGACATAGTTAGAGTCCATCATCAGCTGACTCATGTATTCGTATTGCAAGATGTGGTTGGTCTTGAACCACTTCAATAGTAGAAGTAGAATCGCTGAGAGAGCTTTCGCGCCAATTTCTTGCACGCGAAGTTGGTCCAACTCCTCGGCGGTACTTTCGGGACTGCTGTCCAGTGGACCATTGCCATTCTCGATAGGCCTAGCTAAGCCATTGATTCCGTTCACACCAGCGTCGTTGAATTGTATACCGGCCTGCAGACCGAGGCCATTCTGTCCGTTGTTCTTGGTCACAAGATCCGTCACATTCTGGAGGACAGTCTTGAGCAGAACAATGACAACGCTTTGCAGATGTTGTAACGAGTGCTTGTAGAAGTTCTCAACCTCGTCTAAACATCTCTGCTCGTCAGTCTTGGGTTTCATCGGCTCTCCTTGTTCTGCCGTCTTGTCCACAGATGTAGCAGGCTTGTCGATGACCTCAAAATCATCCTCGCCATCGTCCTCATCCAAGTCAAGATCTTCGAGTCCCTCAAGCCCGTCGATTCCAAGCTCCCTTAGCTCTTCCAAAACTTTCAGACTCTTGCCTAGCCATGAATTTTCCTGCTTCTCTTTCTGGTCTTCCTCGTTCTTCCAGCCTCGCTCCTGCTTCATGTACTCAACGCGAACTTGCCACAATTGTTTCATGGCTCGCGTCGCGTGCATTCGCTTGGAGAACAACTCTGCTGCTTCCATGATGCTGGCCGGTATGTCAGAGCCTTCCCACTTCCGGCCTACAAGCAGATCCTGCAGCTCGGTATTGCCTTTGCCGCCGAGATCGTTGCTAGTCCCGTCCAAAGGGGGATACAGGAACGGGAACATCTGGTTAGTCTGGTAGTTCTGCTTCTTCCCGGTCTTACCGGGTCCAGCAGGCGAAGGTGGTGGCGAAGGGGCAGGAGTGGCGATATGCACTGGCTGATGCATGATAGAGCTGGTAGGCGCAGCGTTAGCGAGCGATGTGTCTATTGTCGAAGCGTAGCTAGATCTCCGATTCTTCAACGGTGGCAGAATGCTGTTATTCTCGGGTTCCAAGGGAAAGAGGGAGGGCGGAGGTTGATAAGCGGGATATTTTGAGTTGATTTCTTGCCGAAAGAGGTGGTAGTCGAGTGGCGAGGCGGTGATGATAGGCTTCCCGCGAGCGTCCGTTTGATCACCAGCTTCAGCTTCGCGAAGGGTGGACTTGACGTGCTCGACGTCCTTGATACCGCCTATGGTGGCCAAGATGGTCTTCCAAGAAAGCAGTAGCATCTTCGTGAGCGGGATTGGCAGCGCCTCCTCCCACCGTAGCAGAGCGATCGTCTTGGTGAGGTAGTTCAACAGGGTCGGCTCCAGTGCAGCAATGTCTCGTCGCAACTTCCTTGCACTCTCGCCTTGCGTGGCTCTGGCCACCTCAACGAAGAGGTACAGCAGAGTAAGACAGCACCATAACTCCACAGACTCGTTCGGCAGCCGCACCTGGGACTCATTGCGCATGCTTGCCTCAAACGTGGCCGCATTCGTCTCGAAGTCCCGCCTCGCCACGTTTTGCAGGACAGAGTAGATAACTTGTAACCCATCGCAAGCATGTAGAGTATCGACCATCGCAACGATCCATTGTATCTGCCGGCCAGAAGTGTTGTACTCATTGAGTCGTGAGCCGCCTCGATCGCCGCCTGGAAATAGCTCTTCCAGTACATTATCGTCCTGTCGACCAGCAGTCTCGTCCCATACGCCGAGCCCGATGTACGTCAGAACCTGTAACGCACTGATAGCTTCATCTTGTCGATCTGTAGTGCCCAAAATCTCCAGCTTCTTGGACACGAACTGCCGCCTCACATCCTCGGTTACGTCGATCCAGTCCCGCTCTTGCCCTGCCTCAACCCGCCATTCCTCGTTGAATGCAAGCTTACACTGTCTTACCCTCGACAGCTCCGCATCGCTATAGCTAAACCACTCCTCAATCTCAACAGGCAAGGACTGCGCATCCAGATACTCGAAATCGTACACCCGGTCAAAGTCCACCACTTGCGGCTTCTCCGGCGGCGGCTGATTCACAGGAAACGTACTCCGTATCCTCTTGAGATCCGCCAACGTCAAACTATCCGGAGCATCATCTACAGCGTCTCCATTCGAGTCAGAGGGCGCTGGTGGGGGAGGTTGCTGTGGTGGTGCGGGAGCGGAGGATTCGCGCTTCAGCTGCGGCCGAGCAGGAAGCTGGACTCGATTTGGTGAGGAGGGTAGTGCTATTTGATGCGCGAGGACCTCGTCGGACTCTACAGTGTCTTTCGGCGGGCTGTCGTCGCCAGATATGGGTCGAATGGTTGGACTGGCCTCGCCGGCGCGTGGTAGGCTTGGGTCCTCGACTGTTGTGCTGATGTTAGTATGCTATTATTGCTATATGACCATGGAGCTAATACCTTCGTCCATACTACCGCCTTAAACACTGCAAGCGGTCGTCGGAGGCTTCTTCTTCAAGTGTCACATGCGCGTGAAGTCGAGTTTATAAGGTACAGTAGCGTAACCCTAGCCCTACAGCGCAACACCTCAGCCAATGGCTATACCACTCTGCTTCTCTTCAATTGATACAAGTTTGAAAGCCTTATGAACATGAAACCAATTGAAGAAGCTTCTCTACCAATAACGATATCGTACACGAACGATCGAGCGGATCTACCCAACCCTAGGTATCTACATCCAACACCATCCAATGCTCCCGTCATAACGAATGCTCCGTCTATGCAATCCAACACCATCGCCACGCTATGCCAAACGCTCTATCCACAATCCCTCTTCAAGCAGCCGCCCCCTGCACCCTCCCCGCCCACCAAACCATGCGCCGAAAATACTGCGCAACAAAACTCTCCGTATAAAACGAGTGCTCCGCACTATGGTCCCCAACCAAATTATGCGCCAGCTCATGACACAGCGTGATCCACCAATACGCCATCGCCTCAACTTTTCCATCTGCCTCTTGCATATTGCCCGCGTGGAGTTGCATGAAGTAACGTAGGTTACAGAACAGACTTCCATTACTGTTAAACGCGATCGCGGCGCCAGATTCGTCGTGGAAGATATTGAGTGTTTGTGTGCTGAGGGAGAAGATACCGGCGCATTCGGTGAGGATGTAGGCGAATTGCCCGATAGTGGCGCTGTTGGTGGAGAGGAAGGCGTTAGGGTCCGGGTGCGAGCGGGAGAGGAAGAGTTTGATGCCTGAGTCTAGCGATGTTATCAAGGTGAGGTCGTGGCCTGGGCGAGAGTCGCAGTAGGAGGGTGTTTCTTTGATATTTCTCGTTTGGGGGGGCGAAAAGAGAGAGCTGGAGTCGTAGGCGCGGGAAGCCTTGACCGCTGACTCGAGATTATGGTGCAAGTCTCGGGGCGAGGAGACTTGTTCTGTACCAGACCCAGTGGCGCGGGAAGTCTCGCGAGGTTCGTAGGGAGGTGGTGCGTCGTTACCATTTCCGTTCGTCAGAAGATTCTGCATCTGCTGTTGGATAGCAGACGAGCTGCCCTGGTTCATACCAAGATGTTTGGTAATAGAGCCGAAGATACTCGGTTTCTTCCCACGGTTGGGCATCGGAGGCGATTCGTTGAACGTGCCAGGCATCGACAGCTGCCTCTCCGGCGACTCAGGAGATGCCGGCGGCTGTAGCTGCGTAGTCGTCCCGTTCTCGTTGGTCACAGGTAGAGCAGCAGCACTCTGAGCCTTAAGCTTCGCCTCCTCCTCCGCAAGCCTCCTCTGCTCATCCTCCCGCTTATGCCTCTCGCTCTCCGCAACCCTCGCCTCCGCCGCCTTCGCTCGAAGAATGCGATCAACGTTATACCCCTTCGTCTTCAACCGCTTCAAATCACTCTCCATCAGAATCTCCAGCGCCAGATAATCCTGCTGTCTCGGCTTCCGCAGCAACAACGGCATAATCGCGCGCGAGACCTCGTAAAGATCAAAGTGCGCGGTGATGAAGAGCGTAGCGTCCCTTTTGCTCTCCCTATGCAGCGCCGCAGTCCGCTTCTCGACAAAGTGCATCCTATACCCCTTCAGCCGTTTCGTGACTTGTAAGAACTCTGTGGCTTTGACGGTGAGGTTCTGGTCTAGCCATTTGGCATCATGTCGGATGACATCCGCTGCGTGGTCGTACAGGAACAGGCGACAGCGCTCGATGATCAGCTTCTGCAAGCGCGCCGCAGGTGACTGATCCCGCAGCGCTGCGCCCATGCGCTGATCGTCCTCGACGAGCTTGCTGAGCCATGGTGTCTCGAGCGAAGAGTACAGATCCTCCAACACCTCTTCCTGCGGCGCAACAAGCAGACTCGACTGGAAAAGACGATATGTAGCGAAATCGTCCAGCAGTACCATACCGGACGCCACGCAGAGCGAGTACTCTTTAACCGTCAACTCCTCATCGTCCAGTTCTCGTACCTTCTCATCGTTGTCACCCGGTATGATCTTCGATACCTGCTTCTCCGCAAGCAGACAGGGCGCCGACTTCAGCTGCTGCCACAACGTCTTATCTCTCTTCAACGCCGCAGCGTTCTCAGCAATCTTGCGTAGAATTTGAAGATACTTCTCATGCCCAAGCGTCTGCAGCAAACGCGCCGGCTGTCGGACAATCATATTCGCAATCTCAGACGCGCTAGGCTCGTGCTTCGACCCGACTCTCAGCAGGAATGTGTCTGCTTCAGCACCAAAGTCCACGAAGTCGAAAATGTCGCCGTACGTCTGCCCATCGCCGATGAAGCAAGCTTTCGGCGCCACGAAGCGCACGTTAGAAATCTTATCTCCCCACGATCGCTGTAGTATGGGTACGATAGGTGCGTCGCCCAGCTGCTCGGCGATATTACCATTAGGCCCGATCTCGTTGAGTCTGCCAGCGAAGTAGCCGAAGAGGCTCTTCGCGCTCTTAACGTCGAGAGGTGGCTCTTTGACCAGCTTATCCGCGCATGCGCCGATGAACGGGTGCATCGCTACGCCGAAGATCGCATGATGTGGCTGTAGATCCTCTCGTAAGATTCGAAACTTCAGCACCGCAGCCTTCGGGTCCGCGTAGCACTGATTTGGTCTCGCGACAAGGTTGTTACGCTCGCCTGCGCGCGGCTGCACTGGCAAGAAAGCGGTCTCGATAGTGCCGACGGGGAACTTATTGTATCCGTTTTGGTAGTTGTTGATGACCCAGTAGTTGATAGCGTTCTGTTGGAGCTCGCTGTTAGTAGGCGCCTTCGCGAGGATAGCGACCAGATCCTGCACGCTGGGAAATGGCTGTAATCCAAGCATCTTCAAGAACCGTCCCTCCTGGCTCGTGGGTCGATACTGGCCAGGCCACTGCAGAACTGGGAGACCGAGTTTCCTGATCGCTTCGCTCGGTTCGTACAGCTCCGAGACCCGGTACAGCTTGCCCTTATTGACCTGGTCGCCAGACTGCGTCTCAGCAGTGCAGAGCGGCGTGTTTCGGAGACCCTTAATGTCCTCGTTCGGAATGTCATCCTTGACGCTGACCAGGTATTTGATCAGGTCGACGTGACTCCATTTGCCGTCCTCGCCCTGCGTCGCCTTTTCTGATTTCGCCATCAGCCTATCAAATACTACGCTCAACTCTACCGTCTTCCTCACTCCCAGAGCGCCCAGGAACTTCTCTTTGACGCTTTGCAAGCCGTGGATGGTGGGCAGATCATCGAAGAGCTTGACGCTTGCGAAGTATGCCTGGGGTGGCTTACGCATGCCTAGCTTCGTTGGAATGACTGATCGTGGGACCAGCAGCTCAATGACTGTCTGTTTCGAGGATTGAGACAGGGCATCCCAACCTTTCGATATGACTGGCAAGACTTGGCCTGCCACTTCAGCAGACGTGGTCAGACTCTGGCCCACGCCGAAGCCTTGACTGTTGCTCTCGATGATCCACCGCAGCCATGGCACGATCTGCAACTCTTCCCAACCAATCGCCTGAAGTTGGTTCGGCGCTAGGCCTTTCGTTAACCTGAACGGAATCGTCTGCGGCGGCGTAGGCAGCTCTGCAGGTATCTTCGAAACATTCACGAACGTCGTGATCTGTCCCAACTGCAATACCGGGCTCGGCGATAGACTCACAAACTCATCGCTGATGCTCGCCACCGTGCCGTCAAAAAGTGACTGTACAACACTGGCGTCGAAATCCTGCCTCGACACCTTCATGCAAGCCCACTTCATAAGTTCCGTCACTTGCTTCTCCGTCAGCGCCTGCTTCTCGAGCTCTTGCTTGATATCTCCAGTCGTAATATCAGACAATAACCCGTACCCTCGTAACTTCGTCAAAAAGTTGTTCGCCTTATCCATCAGTTCGTCAGGCACAACCGGTATGCCCTCCACAAAGCTCAAATCCTCCGTCGCCACCCTCACATCATGACTGGGTAGCACTCCTCTCGTTGACAAGACATCGATGCTGGCCTGCTTGTTGCACATCCAGAACGCACCTTCAATGTACTCTCCGACCTTCATCGAAGGCGTTGACTCTTCAAAGTGGTACTGCTTGCAAGTGTGGATCGCAGAAGGCATGACAGCCGCGAGATCGTCCTTCGTGACTTTCTTGTTGCCGTTGTTCGCCATCGTGCGCTTCAGCTTCGCGTCCAGTTCGGTCATTTCACCTGCATATGCTATCCGACAGGCGATACCAGCTACGCGGAGCATCTCCACGTTCCAGTCACGAACGTAACGAGCGTTCAGATCGATGCTTTCGCGCTCGACTGTGGGTATGACAGAAGGCGCAGAGATGTGTGCGAGCAGACCAGTGGTTTGCGCTGTCGGGAAGCCAATAAAGATCTTGCCGTTCTTCGTTGGTAGGACAGAAGCGAAAATGTCGTTGGCCTTCTTCGATCCAGCGCCGGACATCGTTGACAGTGACGCGGAGCTTTCGTCGTAAGAAGAGGTCAAGATGGCGATGCGCGTGTGCTTTGGCGGTGGCTTCTTGGTCGCTCGTTCCAGCTCTTGGGACAGCGACTTGCTCACGAACGTCTGCACCTTGACAGTGCTGACCCGCAAAAAGACGGATGCTGTGCTGTAGCCAGCCAGGTCTTCCACCAGAGCCCGCTGCAACGCATCCTCGTCCTTGCGTGCTTTCTGCGTTGCCGCGTTTGCCGACACGCTGGCGGTGAACTTCGAGAAGAACCCACGCAGTGACATGGACGCATCAGGTTGTTGCTGAGATGTTGTACTGACCGCAGAGGGTACTGTCCTGTTCCAGCCGACCACGTTCATCCACTGCGCATCGATCTGCGCATTCTGATGCTCCACCTCCGTGATCTTCATAAGGCCGCCCTCCGTCTTTGGGTTCACCTCTTTCGGGATGGCGACCTTCATAGCTGGCGCCATCTTCTTGGTCAGCTTCAAGATATTCCAGTCGTCCAAGTACAGATCGATGCACTCCAGTCCAACGAACGTCAAACTCGTCGCAAGGAACTGACACAACCCCAGCAGCTGTGGTACAGGCGTACTCTGACTCCGGTAATCCAGCATGAACGTAGTACCCTTCATAGCCTGATGATCCGTAAGCTTCCCTCGCCGTGTGAACAGACTGTCCTTCTTCCAGTAGAACGCCATCGTCTCCTTCCCCGAGCTCACGAATGGTGTCTCGCAGTCCGCGAAGACGCTGTAGAAGCCCACCCCGAACGCTCCGATCTTCGTCTCATCTGGATTGCCCTCTGCTATTCGCTTCAGCCGCTGCCAGTCGTTCTCGTTAAAGACGTCGCCATCGTTCGTAGCGAGCAGTGTCTTGAGTGTGTGATGTAGGAGGACATGCTTGAGGTGTTCGCTCAAGTCTTGCGTTGGAGGAAGTGGTACAGTCGCTGAAGGAGTCGTCTCGAATCGGATGGTAACGTTCTTTGCTTGTGCATCGGCAGCGTTCTGTATGAGTTCTCGCAGTGTTGTCCATTCTCCAGAGTATCGCGCCAACACCTTGTCGATCAACGCTCGTGTATTGACTGTGACTGCCTCCTCTTCTTCGTGCGAGCCCATAGTCTGCTCGCGCAGCCGGGCATAGTTGGTTGAGGCCATATTGCTGCCTGTGGGGAAGGATGCGGTGTTATGAGAATATCATGGTATGCGATGTGGTAGGCAGATGGTCCTAGGCTATGACGTTGTCGTGTTGTCGAATGTTCTAGCTGGAGTAAGTGCACTCAGGTGGCGGCCACCGACGGCTGTGTTGACGGAGTTAAGCGTGTCAGGCTGCTGCAGCCTGTCGATCGGCCAGGGTCCGCCTTTTGCCTTGTGTGCACTTTTGCTCCGGATATGAGTGCGATCTTGCAATCCCACAAGTGCATGAGAACGGGGGAGTGTTCTTGAAAACACTTCTTCTCCAAGGCGCCCCCTTTCCCTCGACTGCCTTCCATCACCAGCACAAGGTCCGCACCAAGAAACCTCGAAAACAGATAGACTTCGTGGCGTCGAATCGGCCCGCAACCGTAGCTCGACGAGCTTAAACCTTCTCGGTTTTGTTTGGTCTTGCCTGGCAACGACACCTGCATTTTCCACCGCAAGAGCACTGCGTCGAAAGGATGGCTGTGGACATTACAGCAATCGCTGGACAATTAGAGTCCACCCTTCACCCGCAAAAGCAACGTCAAGGTACGATCTCCTCCCACACCACATCCAAGCACTCGGACAAGCTAACAAACACAACAGCGGAGGCCGCATTACGTACCGAAGAGACCAAACCGGGCTTCTCCCTCGCCCTCCTTCAAATCGTCACAACCGACAGCTATCCGCTCGCAACACGACAAGCCAGCGCCCTCTTCTTCAAGAACTTCATCCGGCGGAATTGGGTAAACGAGAACGGCCAACACAACCTCCCTCAAGATGAGGTCGCCACGATTAAGAGCGAGCTTATCGGGCTCATGGTCAGGGTACCACCTCGAATCCAGTCACTGCTAGGTGAGGCTATCAGCGTCATCGCAGACAGCGACTTCTGGGAAAGGTGGGACACTCTGGTCGACGATTTGGTCTCGCGACTGACTCCGGACAATGCTGTCGTCAACAACGGCGTTCTGCAGGTCGCACACTCAATATTCAGGAGGTGGGAACCGCTGTTCAGGTCGGATGAGCTATACACCGAGATCAACCATGTCTTGTCCAAATTCGCTGTGCCACTCCTCCAGCTTTGGCAGAACACAGACAACATGATTACACAAAATCAAGGCAATGCAGAAGTTCTGAAAGCACACTTCGCGACCCTCGACCTCATTCTCAAGCTCATGTACGATCTCTCCACACACGACATGGCTCCACAATTCGAAGAGAACCTGGCAGCGATTTCTGGCCTACTACACAAATACCTCACATATGAGAACCTGGTGCTCAGCGGCGATGATGACGAAGCTGGTCCGCTGGAGGTTGCGCGGGCGGACGTTTTCAGAGTGCTGGTGCTCTACACAAAGAAGTACGAGGAAGAGTTCAGGTCGCACTTGGAACAGTTCATTGGGAGCTCTTGGAACATGCTCACGACGATCGGCCCGGAGACGAAGTACGATCTGGTCGTCAGCAGAGCTCTCGAGTTTCTCACAACAGTTGCGAGCATAGAGCGGCACGCACAAAGCTTCAACAATGCGGACGTGCTTGGCCAAGTCACGGAGAAGGTGGTGATCCCGAATCTGTCATTGCGAGAATCAGACATCGAGCTCTTTGAGGACGAGCCCATCGAGTTCATTCGACGAGATCTGGAAGGTTCAGATGAGGACACCCGACGGAGGGCAGCGACAAGCTTCCTGAAGAAGCTGATGGAGCAGTTCGAGAAGCCAGTAACGGATGTGGTGATGCGCTACGTCGACCACTTTTTGGCGGAGTATGCGAAGGATCGGAAAGCCAACTGGAAAGCAAAAGACACGGCTGTCCATCTGTTCTCCTCGATTGCAGCCAAGGGCACATCGACAGCCGCCAAAGGTGTGCTAAGTGTCAATTCAAACATCGATGTGCTCGACTTCTTCCAAAAGAACATCGCCGAGGACCTCACCAACGCCGATGCCGAACCTCTACTCAAAGTCGATGCGATCAAATATCTATACACCTTCCGAAGCATTCTCTCGGCGGATCAGTGGCAGGCAGCTTTCCCTCTTTTGGTGCAGCACCTCAACTCATCCAACTACGTTGTCTACACCTACGCAGCAATCGCGGTGGACCGCGCTCTCTACCTGACAAACGACCAACGGCAGCCCATCATATCACGCGAAAGCATTGTGCCACTCTCGAAGGACCTACTACAGCATCTCTTCAAGCTAATGCAGAAGGATCCCAAAGCAGAGAAGGTGCAGGAGAATGAGTTCCTGATGAAGTGCGTGATGCGAGTACTGATCGCCATCCGCGACGGCGTGCTACCCATCATCGACACTGTCTGCATAAATCTGGTCAACATCACGAAAGTCATCAGGCACAACCCTTCGAATCCCGGCTTCTGCTATTACCACTTCGAATCGATCGGCGCACTAATACGTTTCGCTGGACCAACACACCCCGAAAACCTCGAAGCCAACCTCTTCCCTGTCTTCATGGAAGTACTACAAGGCGACGTCGACGACTTCACACCCTACATCTTCCAACTCTTCGCAGCCCTCGTCTCACTACAACCGGAAGGAGCACTCTCCCAGAACTTCCAAAACCTCGTCGGACCCATCCTCACCCCAACAATGTGGGACAGCAAAGGCAACGTCCCCGCCCTCACCCAACTCCTCCGCACCATGCTCCCCCGCGGCGCCGAACAAATCGCCGCCGCCAACCAAACAGAAGCCCTCCTCGTCATCTTCCAGAAACTCGTCAGCTCCAAAGCCTACGAGAACTACGCCATGGACCTCATCGAAACCGTCGTCACCACCTTCCCCGTCACCGCGCTCGACAACTACTGGCTTCCCATGTTCCAGCTCATGTTCACGCGCCTGTCCAACTCCAAGACCGAGAACTTTGAGCTCCGCTTCGTCCGCTTCTACCACCTTGTCTCCGCCTCTGTCGACCGCGGGTTAGGCGCAGACTTCTTCATCGCCATCGCGGATCGCGTGCAGGAGAATGTGTTCACGCCTATCTACATGAACATGATTCTCCCCTCTACTCAAAAACTCTCCCGTCCTTCAGACCGAAAGACAGCAGTCATCTCATTCACGCGCACGTTGGCGGACTCCCAGGCTTTCGCAGAGCGCTACGCCAAGCGCGGCTGGACTATCACGTGCGAAGCGCTACTCAAACTCCTCATCAACCCTCCACTCCCTCACGCGTCGGACGACGCAGTCATCGAAGACCGCGACGTGGACGAGCTGGGCTTCGGGGCCGCTTTCACGCAGCTACAGACGTGCAAGCAGGCTACAAAGGACCCGTGGCCCGAGGTACAGGATGTGAAGGCCTGGGTTGGCACGACGTTGAGGGAAGCGGATCAGAGGCATGCGGGAAGGATTGGGCGGTTTGTGGGGGAGAAGTTGGATGCGCAGGGGCAGGCTGCTTTGAGGTCGGTGATGGCTGGGTAGTCGCTGCCCTGACGGACGGGAAAGGAGAGTGGTTTGCTGAAGGAGGAGATGAACGGTTCGCTGAGGGCAGGTCCAGGAACACGTGGCAGCGGGTAGAGACGGTTTGCTCATGCTGTGCTGTGCTGTGCTGGCGGGATTTGAGCGAGAGACGTGCATTTACGGTTTGGCGAGCGTGCATGCAGCGGGTATAGTCTGGTAGAGTAGACATATAGGTAGGTCACCAGAAGGTAGGCTTCCGTTGTAGTATACACCAAAAGTTACACCTCCCAACATGAGCATGTCTAGGTGTGCTTGCGTCTTATGCGAGTACACGCTGTCTTGCTGCATCTGGCTCTGAGAAGCGTCGATGCGCTGCAGACTCTATGAACGCTTGCATGCAGACAGAATAGGCGGGTAGGTCGTGAAAGGTAGGCTTCCACTGTAGATGCCGCCCGCAAGCAAGCAGTGATGTCGCGTTCCTGGTCTCGATATCTTCTTCCCCTGATGGCGTGCGGCGGCAATGTGTCGTACCCGTCGACCGATTTTTGGTTCGCACGCGTATCTCACGTTTGCTACAACCGACGGCTTAGCCAGCATGTAGGTTCTGTCAACGGGTGCGTACAGCAGGGCGCATTGTTATCGGCGTCTAGGCTGTAGAAGATGGGCTTACATTGTCGCAGCAAACCGAGCGGAGCGATTTCTGCCCTCGAAGGCCAGCTAAGCTCGGGTACCTCATGTCGTAGCTGGCGACCGGGTTCGACGTTTGCTACATCCGATGGTGTCCGGCATCATGCCATGCGCCAACGACGTCTCGCCTGCAGAGGTAGATGTGCTGGACCTGCCTGACGGCTTGAGTATCTGCTGTAGCCGACGGCGACCGATGTGTACACGCTTTCACGCTGTAAGTCGTGCCTGGATGTGCTGCAGCCGTCAACCAAGTTCACCATGTGCTGCATCCGACGGAGACCGACATGAGGTGCGCTGTACATGGCTGTCCACGTCGTCCCGAATTGTTTCGCCACGGTCCGGACTCTGCAGATCGCAGTGAAGTTTGATAGCTTGACGCAGTCTCGAACGTCGATCTCAGATCTAGATCCACTGGAAGCGGCATGGGGAAAGAAGGGATAGTTGAAACAACCCTACCTATCTCATATCTCAAAAGGCATGTCTCAGCTTCGCATCGTTATAGCTGTGTAACAACAGTGGCGTCCGTCACCCTGTCTACAACGAGAACGCCCATCGACGCCTACTATTCTCAACAGCCGCGCCTTGCATAATGCACCAGGATGCCTGCACAACGTGACGTGGACAGTCTCAAGATGAAACGTGGTTGACCAGGTTCGTGGGAGACGGGTGACACGCATGTGGTTTTCTGCGGAGACCACCGGGCGTGAGTCCCCGGAAATGAGGGTGTGGAGGGGGGTGGTGCGAGGCAGGTCCACTTTGCGGAGGTGTGTGTGCTGTCGATGCAGGTCTGGAACGGTCTTGGGCTGTGTATGAGGTGGGAGTTGTTTGAGGTTTGAAAGTGTGTCTTGATGAAAGCAAGGAATGAGGGTGGTGGTTTGTTTCATGAACCTGGATACATTGACATTATTGAATGGCCTCTGTGCGGCAGAAGGTGATGAGATGAAAAGTACAGATGGCGTTCAAGAGAGAGAAGAAGCGGCACGAGGCCTCAGCGAAGCGGTACGCCGAGCCCATCGATGCGTCGGACGATGAACAGATGTACCTGTACCTGATTTCGGAACTGTGCTTCTCGTCCACAGCTATTGGCGTGCCTGGGAAATGAATGCTTGATGTGGTGCACGTTGGACGAACCGCAGTTCACATCGGATCAAGACGGTGGCTAGCCGCGCTTGCTCGACGCCGTCCATGACAAACGGTGTAGAGGAACAATGGGTGACCATTTGAGAGCACGGCGAACCTCGTGACGGCCTGTCAACGTCTGCGACAAAGACGACGGCCTGAAGTGTGAGAGGGTGTGTACCTGTTTTATGCATGAGATGACGCCTGTCGCAGGACCTACAAGATCATTTCGTGGCCGACCAACGAGTTCGGAGAGACAGGGAGAGCCACATGGCAGACGATGTGACACCGTCGCACTACCGCCGAAACGCTGCAGCTCTTGCATGGTGGAGCACTGCGCGCTTTGGAGGCAGGCTTGCAGAGGTTTCTCATCACACATGACTACGAGATACACCCAGTGACTAGTGATTACAGCAGTTTTTTCCAGCAACTGCGGTCGCCGAAAGCCACAAAATGGAATGCTTTGGCGGGCTGGGGACGCGTGGACCGTGGCGAAGATGGTCTGGCCGTGAATTGTCATTACAGGATCACCGTGGTGTGAACTCGTGTCAGATCTTGCTCGGCGCTCCGCTGCCACGACGTCGGGGAAGAGAACGAGATGAAGAGATCTCATAGGACGAATGCGAAGCTGGTCCCGGCGCTTCAGAATTCACCAGGGGTTGGACGCCAGCTCCGCCTTTTTGATGAAGCCGCAACCCAGTCCATTTGATTCCCTTCGAGCTTCTTCCTTGCGGGTGTCTTCTCAACCGCAGCATATATAAGATGCAATCCCACGGGTTTCGGGAGGGTTCCAGAGTTCACGCTTCAGAGTGGATGTTCCGGAGATGGGGAGCGATTGCCATTCGATGTCCAGTTGCTGCGAGCTGTCACGCTGAAGTCGTGTCAGGATGAGGTGGGGAGGTGCAGTTCCTTCTTTGAGAACGGGCAAGATGCCTACAGTGCTGCCACCGACCAGCAAACTCTTGATAAGCTGCATATTTGAATAGCTGTTTCGTCATCGTCGCCGTTTGCCAACGGTTATATCGACCGAGCACTGGGCGCCATGATCAGCCGTGCTCAGGAGAGGATCCGCAAGATGACACGCTAAGCTGTGGTAGTGCTAGTTAGAGTTGGTTCCTGCGTGCGCGTCCAGGAACACGGGCGGGTGGCTGCATACACCTGCATTCGTCAAACCAACGAGCATGGTTTTGTAGAAGTGCAATTGTATGCGGTGTGCTGCTGTGACGAGGTCAATTCAAGCGTTGTTTTGCCGCATTCCACAGTTGCCAAGTCAGCACAATCCTGCATTGTATGTGACGGTGCAAGGAGTTACAGCAATAAATGTCTGAGATTGCTTCCGGCGGGCGAGACCAAACAAGTGCAGGGAGAGGTCGTTTTCGCGGCACGCACGCAATTGCGACTCTTCTCGGATCGCACTTGCCTCCCGTTGGCGAAACCAAGCGGCAACAAGGATAACGCTAACGCTAAGCGAGCAGGGGCAAGGAGAGCTCGGACGGCGGCTTGTTTCAGAAGGTGCATGGGGTTGCTCTCCCTTCTCGTACAAAACTCCTGCGCTTCTCTTCCGGTTCCGTTCCCTCCCACCACAACACTTCACACACGGCGACGATCTGGTCTAACGACTTACTCACCCACATTCCTTCACCACAGCGGGCTTGCCTGCACCACACTCATTACAACCCACGTTTCCAAGCGCCAGCGACGCACAATTCACTAACTCCAAGCCATCCTCCGTGAGGACCGAGTAAGTCGTGCTCCCTTGCATGCGCGTGCACATGCCCGCTCCCTTTCACAATGGCAACAGTGATCAACATATATACTGCCATTTCACCCAGTCGACTGCTCATTCCTCATCGATCTGCCGGCAAGGTCGCACGTGCTAACCGCATACCAGTCGTTACCAATCAGCACGAGATCTGTGATCCGGCGAAAGAAACATCAAGAATCTCAACAACCCTCTCATCGCAACTTTCACTCGACAATGCGTTCCGCCATCATCGCCGCTGCTTTCGCAGCCAGCGTCATTGCTGTGCCCATGGAGAAGCGCAACGTCGTTGTCACCAACACCGCTGTTGAGGTCGTCTATGCCACCGAGTACTACACCGTGACTGGAGGTGCCCAAGCCACTCCCACCACCCAGGCCGCGGCCGACCCGACTCCTCAGCAGCAATACGGCGGCAACAACCACTGGGGTCACAACAACCCTCACTGGTGGGGTGGCAAGGGTCACGGCACCAAGAAGCCGGCGACCACCGCGACCACCACGACCGCTCCTCAGGCCACGTGGGAGCCGGCGCCCACCACGACCAAGACCAAGACCACCGCGGAGGCCAGCCCACCCGCTTATTCGCCTTCGCCTGCACCTGCACCTTCACCTTCACCCGCACCACCAGCGACCGGTTACCAAGCCATCGTCATGCAGCAACACAACTATCATCGCTACAACCATTCCGCCGTGGACCTTGAGTGGGACGCAGGTCTTGCCAGCACTGCTGCCAAGATTGCTGCCACCTGTGTCTACGCGCACAACACGTGAGTCCATTCATCTCGATCATCTGACATCTGACATCTTGACCTGACACATGCGTAGTGAGATGGACGGCGGCGGCTACGGCCAGAACATCGCTGCTGGTGTGGACGGCGGTAGCGTCGCGAGGGTCATCACTGACATGTTCTACAATGGCGAAGTCAACTACTACGTCCCGCTCTACGACCAAGGCAATAACCCCGACATGAGCAACTTCGAGAGCTGGGGTCACTTCAGCCAGATCGTGTGGGCGAAGACAACGAAGGTCGGCTGCGCCACCCAGAACTGCCCGGGCGGTCTAGCCAACACTGGTTCCAACGTGCCTCCGTATTTCACCGTCTGCAACTACGACCCACCGGGCAACTTCGCCGGCGAATACAGCAACGTTCAACCGCCAAGGGCCAACGCCATGGGCACCATCACGGCATAGACATACCGACGTATGTCTTCCGTCTTACGACAACGAGATTCTTCTTCCGGCCCTCTTGCTTTGACGGGAGGGCATTTCTTCTTTTGCACAACTCAACACAGCTTTTCCCGACTGAGCGTGCAACGGTCTGACGGGAAAGGGGCATCAAGCGGAGTTTCTGAATGTGGGCTGGCTTCCAATCGTTCCAGAAGTCTCCATGGCCTGGCGGCACATCATCTTTCCGGCCTGGCTTGCCGGGCTTGCTCTTTGCTTTCCGGTTAGATTGATGGAAGCTTCATCTGCGGGTGGGACGACATTGTCTGAAGGACTGCTTAGGCGTGCTGGGTAGATTAGTGCAAGTGGACCGCTGGCTTCAATGATACTCGAGCTCAACGTTACTTTCGTTTCAATGTCCATCCTTTACATGGTGTGGTTGCTGATACTCTCTACCTATCATGATCTTGCCCTACACTCTTGGATTGCTCCATCTCACATCTGCGTCACCCTATCTCCGTTCTTGTGCATATCCAAGCCGTGCTGTGCGTATGCATAGACGCTCCTTGTTCTGTCAGCCTAATTTGCCACCATCATAACGAGGCTTGATGGCATGATCGAGCTTGAATCATCGGGGTGTCACCCTCATCTTGTACATGTATTTATAGCTCGCGAGTATGCACACACCGCAATGTGCTCATGTGCCTGAGTTTTGGTTTGGTAGCCAATGCACACCTCACCTCATAAATGTCGTTGCTAAATCTAACGAGGTCAGTTGTTCCTAAGCTGGTAGACCTCTCTCTCACGATTATGACGACAGGCGGGATGCGCGGTATTCCAAGCACATGAGCCGCGATAAACATGAGGCTCTTTCAAGCTCCAAAGGCTAAGTAACCTCTTTCGTCGTCTTTCTACATCACGCTGGCAGTCGCTCAATGCGACCCACTCGAGTTCTGATAAGGCCATTGCTATCTACCTCGCTGAGAGCTTCGAGCAGAAACTTCTTGCCCACTGCCACACCTCAGATCATCCGAACATCACATTCTCGACAAGCAGTCTCGCGGACCTCAATAGCAAAAATGTCTTCGAGCTCGCAAGACCGCGTCGTCTCGCTCACGAACCGTTGTGGCGAGAGCAAAAGTCCGTACGTTCGCTCCCACATCGATAACCCGACCGCGTGGCAGCTATGGACGCCAGAGACCCTGGAGCTTGCGAAGCAGACGAAACGACTGCTGTTCGTCAGTATTGGGTACAGCGCTTGCCATTGGTGTCACGTAATGGCACATGAGTCCTTCGACGATCCACGGATAGCACAGCTGCTAAACGAGCACTTCATTCCGATTAAGATTGACCGAGAAGAGAGGCCTGATATCGACCGGCAGTACATGGACTTCGTGCAGGCTACAACTGGTGGAGGCGGCTGGCCGCTGAACGTCTTCGTTACACCCGACCTCGAGCCGGTGTTTGGAGGCACGTACTGGCCTGGTCCCAAGAGCGAGCGGGCACAGATGGGCGGTGCGAACTTTGAGCAGATCTTGCTGAAGGTGTCTTCGGCATGGAAAGAGCAGGAAGATCGTGTGAGGGAGAACGGGAAGAAGATCATTGAGCAGTTGAGGGAATTTGCGCAAGAGGGTAACCTTGGTGGAAGGTCGGGTGAGAAGGTAGAGGATGACGAGCACGATGGGTTGGAGCTGGATCTGCTGGAAGAGTCGTATCAGTTCTACAAAGGGAGGTTCGACAGTGTATACGGCGGATTCGGTTCCGCGCCCAAGTTTCCAACGCCGGCGCATCTGAAGCATTTACTGAGGTTGGGGTCATATTGCCCGGAGGTGCGGGAGGTGATTGGCGACGATGAGTGCCTCGAGGCTCGCAACATGGCGGTCAAGACGCTAGAGACAATGGCGAAGGGTGGCATCAAGGACCAGATCGGCCATGGCTTCGCAAGATACAGCGTCACGCGAGACTGGAACGTGCCACACTTCGAGAAGATGCTCTACGACAACGCTCAGCTACTGCCAGTGTACCTGGACGCATACCTCGCAACCAAATCACAGCTGTTTCTGGACACCGCTCACGACATCGCAACTTACGTGACCACGAAACCAATGATCTCCTCACTCGGCGGCATCAACGCGTCAGAGGATGCGGACTCACTTCCTACCGCCATCGACAAGGAGAAGCGGGAGGGCGCATACTATGTCTGGACGATGGACGAACTCAAAGCCATACTAACGGAACAAGAATCCAGAATATGCGCGAAGTACTGGGACGTCAGGCCTAAAGGAAACATTGATCGACGAGCAGATATTCAAGGCGAGCTCGAAGGCCAGAACACGCTCTGCGTGAAGTACGAGTGTGCAGAGCTAGCCAAGAAGGAGAAGATGGAGGAGCAGGAGGTGAGGCAAATCGTCCAGAGCGGACGACAAAAGCTGCTTGCCTATCGAGAGAAGAATCGACCGCTACCAGCATTGGACGACAAGATTGTGACTTCCTGGAACGGACTTGCTATCGCAGGTCTTGCAAGAGCCGGTGCCGCACTCCAAACACCTGCATATACAGAGGCTGCCGTGAAGGCGGTAGAATGCATCCGGCAGAACTTATTCGACGAGACCTCGCACACCCTGCGCAGAGTATACCGCGAAGGCCCTGGCGAGACACCAGGCTTTGCGGACGACTACGCCTTCTTCATCTCTGGTCTCATCGATCTGTACGAGGCGACGTTCGACAGCAGCTGGCTCGAATTCGCGGACATGCTACAATAGACTCAGAACAAGCTCTTCTGGGATGAGCAGAAGCACGGCTTCTTTTCGACACCTGCAAACCAACCCGATATCTTGATCCGATCGAAAGATGGCATGGACAATGCCGAGCCATCGACCAACGGCGTCAGTGCCAACAACTTGTTCCGGTTAGGATCTGCTGAACGATGAACGGTACGAGAAGTTGGGCAACCAGACGGTTGCAGCGTTCGAGGTGGAAATCGGACAGCATCCGGGCCTCTTCTCGGGCATGATGTCGAGTGTGGTCGCGGCTAAGATCGGTGTGAAGGGCATTATGGTCGTTGGAGACGACGAGGCAGCAAAAGCAGCAGTGAAGAAGTTCAACGACAACGTCACACCCAACCACACGATTGCTAGGGTCGGCGGAGGCGTGAATAGCGAGTGGCTGAGAAGCAGGAATGAGTTGCTCAGGGACGTGGATGGTTCGAAGCCGATGGTGCAGCTGTGTGAGGGTGGTGTTTGTAAGCTGTTGGACTTGAAGGATGTCCAGGGCTTGTTCTAGGTGGGACAATGACGATGACATGTTGACGAGTCTATAGATCTAATGTGTTATGTTGATGTCCGAGCAATAAGTATCAATCACGTGCGCCAAGCAAGTTTGCTGCCTTCTACTTCAACTTTATCTTCCAACCTCACTTCATCCCCCTCATTGATCGCACCACCATTTCGCGAATTTCCAGGCGGGTGATCCGTCAACCTCACGTGAACCATGAGTTGCATCACCGACGCACAAAGGTATTTCCACTTCGACACCTTCTCACTCGACCGCACTTTTGCTGACGTTCTCCGTCACGAAAAGATGGACTACGATGTGGAAGCACATCACGCAAACGCGGTGATAGAAGCACGCGCACAACTGGAGCTTGCGAACGCAAGAATTCACCGCTGGAACAGCGCAATCGCGCATCTCAACGCTCAGAATCCCAGAGATCATTTCGCGATTTCAGTGGCACATGCGGAGAGAAGGGCTGCGGAGGAGATCTATCAACTGATCGCAGGGAATATCGCGAAGGAACTCACCAAATACCACAGAGTAAGTACAATTGTACCCCAATACCCCCTTCAAATCCAACCCTCCGGAGATGGACAGGCAGGCGGCGGACGAGCAGGAGGGCGGCGTGAAGGTGACCGAGGAAATGGTGGCGAGGCGGGTTTGCAGTTCGGCGGAGCCGAAAACAAAGGTCTCCGACTCAGTGGTGGAGGATTCGCAAGTGCAGGGGCTGGCTGGAGCCATAAGAGCACTCGATCTGATATCGGAGAGTCCGTCAACGGCGAAGAGCCTGACGATGACTCGAGTAAGTTCAATGCCCAGAGATCATAAATTTTGCCTGAGATATGGACTAATCACACTCAGAAAGTCCCGAAGAACGCACGTCACAAGCCCCCGGTCCGACACATCTTCCCGAAACCACAACCAACGCAGGAGTACCTCTCCAAAAGCCAGGCGGCACCACAGAAGCTTGACACCCCAAAACGCCTCCTGATTGTGCTCGACCTGAACGGCACCCTTCTGCATCGTCTTGGGAGAAGCCCAACCAGGTTCATCCAAAGACCGCAGGTGATGAAGTTCCTGGAGTATCTGTTCCTCAATCACAAAGTCATGATCTGGTCATCAGCAAGGCCAGAAAATGTGGCACCCATGTGTGCGAAGCTCATGGACTCTGATCAACTGCAAGAACTTGTTGCCGTCTGGGCGCGGGACAAGTTGAACATCCCAGCGCACGCGTACAACGACAGAGTCCAGGTCTACAAGCGTCTGACTTGGATTTGGTCCGACAAAGCCGTTCAGTCAACTCACCCCGACCCGAAGAGAGTCTGGAGCCAAGCCAACACAATCCTTATCGACGACAGCGCGGAGAAGGCTGCCAGCGAGCCACACAATCTGATCCGCTTGCAGGAATTTGGGGGTGAGGATGAGCACGAGACAAATGATTTGGAGAGGGTTGCATGGTAAGTCGGATCGTTCTGCGGAACTAATTCTCCCATATCCAATCAAGCACCGTGCAGCGATTCGTGACCTTTTTAGGTCGTTCGCATCTTCGAGACACTTGCTGACCCTTTCCTTTAGGTACCTGCATAATCATGTGCGTTGGTATGAGGATGTGAGTGCGTACATGCGGAACCACGAATTCGTTTGAGCAATGCGCGGCGATCGCATTTCCAGAGACAAATAAATCGATGTGGTCACTACTGCCTTGATATGGTCACGGGGAGTTGCAAATTGCTGGAGAGATATATGAGCAAGTATGGAGATTGAGTTGCTATGAACCCCGCTAGTCATTATCGCGGATACTCGTCCTCGAGCTGTAAACTAGCCTTGACGTTCATACTCATCAACTCCTGAATCAGCAACTTCGCCGCATACGGCATTGTCATCTTCACCACGCCATTGCTGCTCTCACAGCTCTGGCACCAGCTATTATATCCCATCATCCCACAAGACTCGCAAACGTCCACTTCATGTGCATCAGAGCTCAGCATCAACCGCTCAAGTAGCAGCTGACTAGCACCATAGGCGATAAGACAATCGCGCTCCATCTCACCGAGACGCAGACCACCGGCTCGGGAACGACCTTCCGTTGGCTGGCGTGTGAGGATGGCACGAGGACCGGTAGAGCGGGCGTGCATCTTGTCTTGCACCATGTGCTTCAGCTTCTGGTAGTAGATTGGGCCGAAGAAGACGTAGGATGGTAGACTCTCGCCCGTGATGCCGGAAGTAATGAAGTCTTTGCCAGAGTAGCTGAAGCCGTGTTTCACCAATTCGGCGCCCATGTCTTCGATCTTGCTGCCTCCGAATGCGGTGCCGTATTCTTGCTTTCCTGAGAGGACACCAGCTTTGCCGGAGACGAGCTCGAGCATCTTTCCGACTGTCATACGTGATGGGAAACCATGCGGGTTCATGATGATGTCTGGCGTGATGCCTGAGTCCGTGAAAGGCATATCGGCTTGCTCAGCAATAATCCCAACGACACCTTTCTGTCCGTGGCGAGAAGAGAACTTGTCTCCAATCTCTGGACGGCGTGTCTGGCGAGTCTGAATCTTGAATACTCTCGTGTCAGACTCGTTCGCGGTCGCCATGACTTTGTCAATGTAGCAAGGATCGGGGAGTCTGTACGACATATGGGCCGTCTGCCACTTCTGGTCTCGTGCATGAACGACCATGTGCTGTTGCTGCGGCGTCTCCTTGAGCATATACATGTCGTTGGCTTCCAAAACCTCGCCGACCTCCACGATACCGTCTCTCCCGATCTTGCCGTGCTTGGGGTTCTTCACGTCGCGGTCGCCGACTCGTTCTTGGGCGCCGTTGTTGTATGTCTTGAGAGGTATGCTCAGCTTCTTGAACACTTGGCAACGCCCGAACCCTCTGTCACACGAAGCCTTGTTCAGCACGAGAGCATCCTCGATATCGTAGCCGGAGTACGACATGACAGCCACAATCGCGTTCTGGCCAGCAGGCAGCTTGTCGTACTTAACGAGCTCAATAGTGCGTGTGCTGACCAGAGGCTTTTGCGGGTAGACCATGAGATAAAGCAGGGTGTCGATGCGTGTGAACTGGTTGTAGGCGATGGCGCCAATGGCTTGCTTGCCCATAGCGCAATTTCCGGTGAAGAAAGGTTTCTGTGCCGCTTCTTGGACTTGCTGGGTGGTGGTGTTGGTGTATTGGACAGTTCTTCGAGCTAGAAAGTTGTCGTTCGGCACCGTCAAGCAGTAAACAAATCCATCGTGTTGAGGGTTGGTATGTGGCTCTGGCTTGGGGGTGGCCACGGTGAGTTCGCTATCAGCAAACGCAAAGCTGATACGCCATCCTGTGGCGTTAGCCGTGCAGCCTATGCTCGGCATATTGTCACCTTTTTGGTGGTTGAAGGCGATGTTCACCCTTGTGTCAGCCAGATGCCCTAGCACAGACAAGTCGTGTATCAATGGGATTGAGCTGTTGGACACCGTGACATAGCCTCTGTTGACGAGAGGGACATCCATCTGCTGTGTCTGGACGTCGTCCAACTTACGCTTGGTACCTGAGCCACCACCAGTTCCGTCTGATCGTGCCTTCACCAAGGCTGACCATGCGCCATCTGCAACGGCAATTCCCTTAATGATCGCTCGAGCTTGATTACGGGCCAGTAAGAATAGCCAGTAATAATGCATCCAGCGCCTGAGATACCACCAATTGCCTTTCTTCCAGCCGGCGGGTGTAGGTAAGATGGTCTCGTTGCCTGATCTAGATAATGCCATGTAGTGAGGTGCCTGATAAGTACGGCACATAGTGTCGTCCAAGGGATCATATGATTGTGGCCCACGAATCATAGGCAAGAAAAATTGGTACATGCCAGGGTGATTGATCAACCATTTGTGCATACCGTTCTGTGCCACGGATGGCGGATTGACCACAAATCCTGGGATCTCCGCAGCCAGACGGTCCAAAAGGTTTTCGATATAGGCCTTTGCTGCGGGCTCCGTATCCCTCTGATGTATTGAGATGTAGTAATAGTCTCGGCCCTGCTGATTAACAACATGATTGATTCCGCCATCGCCCATGATGAGTCCAATGAAACGGCACCAGTCCAGATTGCATGCTTCGTCTGTGACAAAGCTGCTAGGAAGAAAGGGGCAGTCCGGCCATAAGTACATAGCATTGCCGTTCTTTCCCACAGTAGAGATCTGGTGGTTTTTATGTGTAGTCGTACCAGACTTACGATCCCAATGACCCACGTTCTTACCAGAAGGAGACCTCTTAGCAACCAGCTGGCTATTAAGCATGTCCTGGGTCGTATAAGCCGTATAGGTATCAGGCTCATCAGTTGTGTTGAGGTACCAGCGGTGACTCGCATTACAGACAGCGTCCATACCGGCACTCTTAAGTCGATAAAGAGGCCCTGCATGGGCCAGACGCGTCACCGTCTGAACGGCGTTCCACTGCTGATAGCCTGATTCGAGATCCATGGTCATGACCTGATCTTCAACCTGGATGGCCGAGACTGCTTTCCAACCACTACTCGTGAGTACTTCATGATCGACGGACAAGCATTGATAGGTATTACGAGGAGATTGGTTGTGGTGCGGGTACGGGATGAGGCCTGCAACAGCTCCCAGGATCGTGAAGGGTTCGATTTCGAGGTGGGTTGTGTGAGGTCCGATTCCATCCTCGTAGATGGCGATATTCGAATCGTTTTCCTCGTTGACGTCCAGGTACTCCACGATACCGCGAGTGAGAGCGTCTTCGAAGTCCACACTGCCCTTCCGCAGAGACTCGAGGAATTTCACAGTGACTTTTGACTTACCGTTTTCAACCACGATCATAGGCCTGCAAATCCGCCCCTCGTCCGTTGCGATGTGGACACCGTTGTGATGGTGGTTGATGTAGACGCTGACGAACTCTGACATCCTTCCTGCACGTCTGAACTTGCGGAAGTTGACAAGGAAGTGCTTTGGTTGTCGTGTCAAGGCAATCGGTGTGCCGTTGACGAAGATGACATACGCCCCAAATCCATTGATCTCCGTTCCTGACGCAGAGCTGACATCTTCGGCGCCTAGAATGTAGACGATCTTTCTAACAACATCTTCATCGTCCGCAGTCGTAATGTGTGTCATGAGCGCCAAGTTCTTGATGAGACCACACGATTCTCCTTCGGGAGTGTCAGATGTGCACAGCATGCCAAATTGAGAAGGCTGCAAGGCACGCGGACCCGAAATCTTCCTCGTCTTCTCAAATTGACTGCTGATCCTGGTCATCATGCCGAGTGCGCTGATGTAGCTCAACCGGCTCAACACGTGAGTGACGCCAGCCCTGTCCATCTTGAATCGCCTCAAGGTCCAGTTTCCAGTTGCGATTGCTCGTTCCATGCCGCCTGTTATGCGACTTGCGAATTGCTCTAGAAAAGGTACTGGGTCCCACTCTGACACCGGATTGTATCTTTTGAGGGACTTCTCCATATTTTGCTTGATCTGCTTGGTGAAGTCCTTGAACAAATCTTCAAAAAGCAGTGACAGCATCTGCCCGGCCAACTCCAGTCGCTTGTTGCCCACGTAGTCTCGATCGTCCACAAGCTTCGGATCGTGCATTGCCATGAGTACTCGCCGCGCCATGAAGGCAATGTACAAGGCTTTGGGTCGAAAATTCATGCCTTTGACTGGTACGTGAGGGATGATGGTATGAGCGAGTTTGTCGAGAGCCCACTGCTTCATATTGTTTCGCACCTGGTAATTACCACTCTGAGGATAGCGATCGCTCTTGAGTCTGAGACCAATGTAGATTAAGGCCTGATCCTGCGTCAGAATGCCCTCCTGTGCTGCCAGTTCCAGGTTCGGCGCGAAGTCGTCCATATACTGAGCATCGTTGCCAGCGGTCAGTAGCAGGATCTCGTGGTCTGAGAGAATACCCATCGCTCGCAGGACGATCGCCACAGGGATGGGCTCGTTCAGAGAGTTGTGCTGCAATACCAGTACGTTCTTCTTCAGCATGACATACGTCTTGGTCTTGACGTTCGAGGTATGGCTGGTCACGGAGGCCTGGATGATGCCTTTCATCGTCTCCACGATGACTCTGTTCTTGCTCAGCTGCTCTTGGACGAGGATAACTTTTTCCTGTCCACGCACGATAAAGTATCCACCAGGATCAATGGCGCACTCGTTGAGCTTACTCATCTCTGCTTCAGACCTGCCGCTGAGGACGCACTTGCTGCTTCGCAGCATGATAGGTATACGTCCTATCATGATATTGTTCCTCCTGATACGGCCAGACTGTTTTGGGTAGGTGACGTCGACGAAGATCGGCGCGGCATAAGTCAAATCCCGTAGTCGACATTCGTTTGGAGTGAACGGATTGTCGACATGACCTTTGTTAAAATCGCTTGCTCGGACAGGCTCGCCGATCCGGATATCGTTGAACTGTACCCACTTGGCCTTCTCGTTGTTCATCGGCAGAGTGTCGCTGGCAACGAGCGCGTTGGCCTCGACAATTTTCTTCAGACCGAGTTCTGTGAAGTAGTTGAAGGAGTCGATGTGCTGCTTAACCAGACCTTTGACTCGGAGAAAGGCGGGCAGCAAATTCCATTTGTCTCTGGCTGTGTTGATCGGATCCGTGAGGCTTTTGCTGTAGTAGAACGGCTTCAGGAGGGCGTCCATGTCGTCCTCTGGTGGCACTGATGGCTGCTTGGCCACTGAAGATTTTGTCGCCACATTTTGCTGTGTCTTCTTCGGCGCAGGCTTTGCGTCGGCCTTCGGATCATCTTCGAACGTAACTTTGCGTCCAGCCTTTGGTCTCGCAGGTGGCGCTTTCGGAGCTGCTTTGGCTGTACTCTGATCGCAAATGTTAGGACAGCCGGAGTGAACCTCAGCACATCGATGCGAACCTTTGCTGCTGGCTTTGCCGCCGTTGGACCGGGCTTCTTGGCCTTGGGCGGCATCGTGGCTATCGGCGGTTGATTTGATGTGTTGTCGAAGCACTCATATCTTTCGTTGGCAAGATGTTCAAGAGGTCATGACTCGGAGCAGAATTTCAATATGGTCTCACTTTTAGAGTTCAACTAGCTCGTGATTGGCTAATACCGTCTACAACCCACGTGATCAGAAGCCTAATGAGAAGACACAAGGCTCGGAGCCACCTTCGAACTGGATATGAAGATGCATTATACTTGGATTATCAACACTATCATCACTAAAAAGTGGCACTTTCCACAAGACTACTACCACACATTGCGAGCCTCGGCCACGGCTCCAACGAAGGAAGCTCATATAAGGGCTAAATTACCTGCCCACACCCACTCACTCAACGATGAGAGGTCTGAACGATTGGTGTCGATCTTTTCGAGCCTTCGAGGCAAGGTGGAGCGCTTGCGCTTAGCGCGCCAGCAATACCATGAGAGCTAGCTGTGCTGCTGAGATTGTGAGCCGGAGCTCTGCCTGTTTGTCCGTAGTTGATCCGGCCCAGGTTGCTGCAAGCCGAAGTAGATAGATCTGGGAAGGAGACGCCGTTGCTCGTGTACAAAGAACGACTTCAAAGTTCAGAAGCCAGCATGCAGGGCAGGGCAGCGGAGCCAAACTGGGCCACACAAAGGCTTCATCAGTTTTGCGATTATCCGGGGTGGAGGTCCCAGTCCCGATTAGAGCTTCTCAAACGACTCATGCGACTAGCTATAGGCGTGGTCATCGTGTGATTTCGAGTTGGGATGGTAGAGCCGGTGACCAATAGCAGTGGTGGATGAGGTCCCCCTGCATCGCTCGTTGCGGTCCCCTTGCGATGAATTCAGAGCTGTGTGCTGTTGAAAGGCAGAGATTGTGATTCACAGCTTGTTGTTATCCTCGTTGAGTTCCGCAAGAACGTTCGACCAGTTGCGCAATTCGAGGGTGATCCGGTGGAGGTGCGGTGCTTCCCGATCTGGTTGTTCTTGGGTCGCTCCTACTCTCTTCAGCGTTCTCGCTGAGACGACCGCACATCATTCTCTTCGCACGACCCCACCGCCCTTCTCCCCTCCTCGACCTCGCTCTTGACTGTTCGCACACTGTCATTATTGGATTTTGCGACGACATTCCTTCCACACTGTACTTTTAGTGACCCAGGCGCAACTTCGACTTTGACTCCCACTCCGGGCTGGCTTTCAACTATTCAAGATTCGAGGTACGTGTATGAGCGGTGATTTGTTGACCGCGCCTTTTCGCTACGCGCGACTACGACTGTGGGCTAACCAATACCGCTAGAACAATCAGCATACGCAAACATGGCCTACCACTATCGCAACCCCCAATCGCCGCAAGACGAACCGCAATTCTCTAACTTCTCCACCAACCCAATGTCACCGCCCCGCAACCCCAACAGATTAAGCGCAGGCATGGTGAGCAACAGCGACGTGAGGGGGAGTTTGACAAGGCGGTTTACCACCAACGCACTCCCGACGCTCTCTCCCATTGGGCAGCAGAGGAGACAGGCAGCAGGGGAGACACAAATGGTGAGTACAGTTTTCCCTTCAGCCACGAAAGACCAGCAGGCGGTGGGCGGTATAATGCAGGCGGATCACAAGCAGGCGACTGGTAAGATTGAAGACTTGATGATGGGCAGCTAGCCATCTCCAGGTTTGGTGAGTTATGAATATGTTGCCCAGGTAAGATGTGATATGACTCGCAGGATCATTCGCCATACGTGTGTACAGAGCTGCGTAGGCGCTGTTGGCGACGGGCGACCGAATCTCATGTCCGACGCAATGCCGCTGAGCCCCATCGAAGAAGAAGAAGGAATACGCAGCCACCACCAGCATCATTTGTCCGAGATTGACGTCCAGATCCAGCAACATTGGCTAATGGAGGGCGAAAAGCCTATCGGAGCATATAGCAGAAACGGACCAGTAAGTTCTACACTTCTTCTCGTCTCTGTCTGTTGAGGGTGTGTGTTGTTACCTTGTTTAAGGCAGCCAACTTAGGCTTCACTGCGGATCGTGTAGACGCCTGCACCGGCGCCGGCAGCCTTGACAGCTTCGAGGAATATTCTGGGCACATGCTAATTGTGATCAGTCGGAGCGCAGAATGCGCCAAATCGAAATGCTGCTCGAGCAACAGCGTCGAATCGCCGCCGAACTCGACCAAGTCGACGAACCGACCCTTCGTGAAGTTGAACAAGGTCTTCGCCACGAGCGTGCTGTCTCTCAGATGATCGCTCAGAGTGAACCGACCACACCACCTGAGTATCAGGACACTTTTTCGAGTAAGTCCATCGGATACCTTCAAAGCAAGGCGTTCGTCTGACCCTCCTTAGTCTCTGGCTCTCGTTCAAATCGCTATTCGATGAACAGCCTTACCTCGCCACTCGGTGTTATCAACAGACCAAATCGTTCGAGCACTCAGTTGACTTCGCCGATTACTGGATTCGCCCGTCCGTATACAGCACACAACGGTAGCTCGAATCTGCCATCACAATCAGTTCCGGGCTCCCGCCGCCACTCCGACGACGAAGAGGAAGACGACTTCATATTCGGCGGATACGACGCAGGTGTCCATCGCGCGGCAGCAAAGTAAGTTTGATCTCCCTTTCACTGCTCAAGACAATTCTTATGACGTCGCCGATCTTGTCACATGTTACATGCCAGAGCTCGGACCATTCATATACGTCCTTTCTCTTGACATACAGCTCACAATAGCTCACTTTTCACAATACCAACCTCATCACATCTATTGTCGATATATGAACAATACTCGATACTTCTTTAAGACTTCGTCCGCCAGCACTTGAGCTGACTCGATTATCTACCTCCAGTCCGAACCGCAACTCCATGCCAGTTACCACATACGACCGCAAGCGTAACACTTCAGACTTCACATCAGCGTTTGGTCCACTGAACACGACAAGCTTCCTCTTCGACGACGAAGACCAGTCATCCACTCGTCCAGGCAAGTCCTCAACCAAGACCACCCCACCAGATACGAAGACCTACCTGCAGGTACAGCACACTGCAGACGGGTTCCCGAAGCTGATCCGCCGTGACGACAACGGTGAGCTGGTATCCGGACCCTCTGCAGCTCTTGACTTGGCGCTTGCAAAGACCGAGCAGCAGGTAACCGAGCGCAATACGGCTACCCGTCACCGCATCTCTCTACCGCCCAGTGCACTGAGCAGTGGCGGTAACATTGCTCCACTGAACAGTATACTCGCATCAGCAAACCATAGCAGATCGGCTACCAACAACCGTCGCTCAATGGAAGTCAAATTCACTGCCGAGACCAAGCGCCCTGCGCTGTTCGCTTCACCGCCTCACAACATGACGAACGGCATCCTCAAAGCCCAGTCTTCCTACTCTACCAACGACATCCCAACACTCAAGAGCATCAACGGTGAAGCTACTGGCGGTGGTGTCTCAATCACTTCACAATCTACTCAGAGCAAGAACACCTCCGAAGCCACTGCATCCGAGCAGAGTGGTGTGAGCCGCGTCACCTCAGACTCCTCCGTCCTCCGCAACAGTCAAGACTTCACTGGTGCGCAGAACGGCAACTTTGACGCCTTCTCGTCTTCACAGTCCGCTCTCCAAGGCACTGCTCCAGCTTTCGCAGGCATGCACGAGCACAATCAACAGCCCTTCACATCTCCTACCATGTCGCCATACGCTCAGCCAGCCTTCTATGGTGGGTACGGCATGCAGATGCTCAACAATGGCTTCAACGGCATGAACATCAGCAACGGCTACGCCGCCCAAGGCCAGTGGCCAGCCAGCCAAGGTCAGGGCTATCAGCAGCCAGGGTATGGAGGGTACCAGCAATACTCTCAGAGCATGCAGACTGTGTCTGGTGCAGCTCGTCACTCCGAGAACAACCGTGCGATGGTGCAGAACCGCAAGACCCAGGCGGACGACTTCTACAACCAGGCCAACGTCTCCGACATTGTTGGTCAGATCTACACATTGTGCAAAGACCAGCATGGCTGCCGCTTCTTGCAGAAGAAGCTTGAGGAGCACAACCAGCAAGACATCCAGCTGATCTTCGATGAGGTCAAGGAGCACTTCACCGAATTGATGATGGATCCATTTGGCAACTACCTCTGCCAGCGTCTGCTCGAGTACGCCAATGAGGAGCAGCGTACCGCCCTCATCTCCATCGCCACACCAGATATGACCAGGATTGCGCTTAACCAGCATGGCACTCGCGCTCTGCAGAGAATGATCGAATACATCTCTACCCCAGAGCAGACCCAGTTGATCATCGATGCTCTGGACTCCGATGTCGTGCAGCTCATTCAGGATCTCAATGGCAACCACGTGATCCAGAAGTGCCTCAACCATCTCTCGCCGGCAGACGCCCAGTTCATCTTCGATGCTGTGAGCGGCGCCTGCGTCATTGTCGGTACTCATCGCCACGGCTGCTGTGTGCTCCAGCGCTGTGTAGATCACGCCGTCGGCTTGCAGAAGGGGGCTCTCGTCACTAGTATCATTGCTGATGCGTTCGCTCTCGTGCAAGACCCATTCGGCAACTACGTGGTCCAATACATTCTCGACCTCAGCGAGCCTTGCTTTACTGAGCCGCTCTGCCACAGCTTCGCTGGCAAGGTCGTCTATCTCTCCAAGCAGAAGTTCAGCTCGAACGTCATTGAGAAGTGCATTCGCTGTGCCTCGCCTGAGACGAAGCGCATGCTCATCCAAGAGATCCTTCCAACACAGGAGCTTGAGAAGCTGCTGCGCGACAACTACGCCAACTATGTCGTTCAGACCGCTCTCGACTCTGCCGACGACGAGCTCAAGGGCATGATGTTCGACAACCTGCGCTCGATCATTCCCTCAATTCGTCACACTCCGCATGGCCGTCGCTTGCAGACGAAGCTCATCGACTGGGACGAGACCGTTAATGGCGGCCTACCTCCCAGCATCATGGCGCCGCCGACGAACGACACGCCTACGCACTCGATGCCGAACAACCACTCAATGCCAAGCAACCACTCCATGAGCTCAGCTGCTCCGTACTCTTCCCACGTGCCACACTCCAACCGCAGCAACCGCATGGGCATGATCGGCGCTCCTCCGTCATGGGCCAACAACAGCTTCTCCAGCGCTGTTCCGTCCAGCTACGGCACGCCGAACGACATCGTCGCCCCATCTCCCCAGCGCAACCAAGATTACAACTTCCTCAATGGCTCGCAAGGCTACCAGAACCACGGCTTCGGCGGTCAGACCTTCCGCCAACCCCCAAGCTACAACAACAACCACTTCTAAGGTTGCTCAATGCACAGCACAAGCGCTCTCAGAGCTACGATCCGACATTCAACGGCCGACTCTCTGCCACGATAGACGAAAAGCAGCATGCACAGCCCGGCGTGGCGTTCTATCAAGCAGCATCATCACTCTACGACCTTGACTTGCATCTTTGCGATGGCGTCCTTGGACATCTCACACCAACTTTGGTTGCGATGACCTGTACCAGTAATGCATGACGACCACCGGCGCATCTTACTCTGGCAGCAGCACCTTGACGATAGGCTGCAGCAAAGCCTCTTTCAACATCAACTTTCCTTCTCACATTCACGACTTGCTTTCACTGATCTTCGATGCGACACGACCAACCCATTGCACATGATACGAACAACGAACTGGTTACAGCTGCGCTGCTTGGCCACATCGTCTTCAACACCACAAAAGCTCTACTCGCCTGCGCATCGCAGACCTTCCTTGACGAAAACGAAACAATACCAACGAAAGATGACGGCTTGATATTCGAAACGCGGATCGAAACGCATTTGGCTAACGAACTGTGGAGACGAATGGATACTGCACCTTGGTTTGGCGATTGAAAAGACTTTCACGATAATGATTGTTGAAAGCATTGGGTGATTGCATATGGCGGGCTGTTTTTTTTCTTGGTTTTCTTCTTGCACAATCATGAATGTTTCCATAGTCACGAGATCGACCTTCATCAGCGGCGGCATCGATCGATAAGGTAGATGGCTGGCTTGCTTGTAGGATAGATGGGGTGAGAGGAATGAGATGACTTCAAAAATGATTCAATGAACTTGCTGTTTTCCTTTGTTTTAAGGTAGTATCGCTCGACCATGCTGTGATGGTGGCTGTGTTGTGACTGGATCTGGGGTATTGATGGGTGTTCGAGGTGTAGAACACGCTGCTTTTCTGAGTCGATACTGAGCCGATTCGATGTGTCCTTCTGCTGTCGTAGCCCGCTCTCCTCAAGACGCCAGCGCTGTCCACCAAGCGATGCACACGTATACCACGCGCGCAGCATCCTTCCACACCCATACCAACTGCCCAGGCATCCAAACATCTCCTCTCCCAACCCTCTCACGTCTCCTTCCACTGCAACTGAAACCTGCCTTCGGCATTCTCGTAGTCTTTTAACCGCTCCACCACCTCCCCACTACTCCGCGCCTCAATCATAATCCCCTTACACCCTTCACTAATAAACCCCGCCCCGACCGCATTCCCCACCCACTGCAACAGCCCGTCCCAATACCCCTCCACATTAAACACAACCACCGGACTCGCGTGTATACCCAGCTGATTCCACGTCACAACCTCCATCAGCTCCTCCAGCGTCCCGTACCCTCCACTCAGAGCAACGAACCCGCTGCCATGCCCCCCCTCCATGACCTGAGAAGCCATGAGGTGCTTGCGGGTGTGCATGTCTTTGACTACTGTGGTGCGGCCGTAGACTTCCTCGTCTATTACGGATTTGGGGTCTATCTCTGCGCCGTTCTCGACGTAATTCCGTTCGTAGCGGAGGAGCGCGGCGGGTATGATCCCGTGCACGGAGTCGGGGCCGGAAAGGGAGACGAGGGTACGGGCGAGCTCGCCCATTACTCCGACTGTGCCGCCGCCGTAGATGAGTTTGATGTTGTGGTGGTGGAAGGAGGTGGCAAGGGCGCGGGCGGCGGAGAGGTGGGCGGGGGATGTGCCGGGGGAGGCGCCGCAGCTGTGTGGGAGGAAGAGTTAGTACGGGTGTAGAGGGGCGAGAAGGGAGGGGGATGGAGAGGGACGTACAAGACACAGACGACAGCTTGTTTGTCGGTTTGTGTGGCTGCTGAGGTTGAGGTTGGGTCCATGTTCTCGCTCGTGGTGCCGTTGGAGTCTGCCATGGTGTGTATGCTGAACGAAGAGCGATGTATAGGAAGACGAAAGGAGACTCTGCTTAGCTTATATACTGCTGGCGCCCGAGTGAATGCCAGCGTTGGAGCGAGTGAGTGACTGCCCGTCTTGGTTGGCTCGTGACAGTGTGACACATTCACACCTGACGTCGCCACCGTGCACTGACGATTGGACACCCACCAAGGCCCGCTGCAGAGCCGATGCTAACCTCGACCGCGTGGAGAACTCTGTCGCAATATACTGCAAACTGTGGTTCAGGAGGAGTCGAAGCTCTTCGTCTTCGGCGAATGCGAGGAGTGAGGTTGATTCGAGTTGCCTTGTGACGCCAACTCGCATCTGCAGCAGTACCAAAGACTGCACTCCCTGGACACCCAACACCAGCTCCCAAAAGCCGGGCAAAGGACAGCGGGCTCCATCAATGCGATGACCGCCCACCCGCAACCATGGGACTACATAGCTAAGGTACACCCAACCGCCTCCCACCCGACACCCAAACTGACCCGCCTCAGATCATAGCCCTAGGCGACTCCGGCTCCGGCAAATCCAGCGTACCGCCTCCCCTCTCCTCCCCTCCCTCGCCCCCTTCTCGCTGATTTCCCGTCCCGTAGCTGACGATCCGACTCTGCGAAGGCCGCTTCGTCTCCCACCACGACGTAACCATCGGCGTCGAGTTCGGCTCGCGCGTAGTCCAAGTCGGACCCCCCGCGAGCCTCGAGTACGGTATCAATAACCCTCACACCCCCTCCTCCTCCACCTCAACGAAGCCGCCTCCGAAGTCCAAGTCGCCCGACGATAGGACGCAAGCGAAAGATGCACAGCAGAAACACATGAAACTCTCCCTCTGGGACACCGCAGGGCAGGAGACGTATAAGTCCATCACGCGGAGCTATTTCCGGGGGGCGAGTGGGGCGTTGCTTGTTTTTGATATTACGAGGAGGAATACTTTTAATAGTGTAACGTCGTGGTTGCACGATCTACGGCAGATTGCGGAGGAGGACATCGTCGTCGTGCTTGTAGGCAATAAGTCGGACTTGGCTCCTGCCTCGACTGTCTCTGGATCGGCTGCGCCGAATAAGAGGCAGGTCACCCGCGAAGAAGCGGAGGAATGGTGCAAAGAGAACAGAGTCATGCAGTACATTGAAACCTCCGCGAAGAGCGGGGAGAACGTCGAGCGGGCTTTTTTGGAAGTGGCGGAGCGGATTTATCAGAATATTGAGGCGGGCAAGTATGATTTGAATGATCGGCGGAGTGGGGTCAAGGGGCCTGGAGCCGGGGGAGGAGCGGCGGCGACGGGGAGGACGGTGAATTTGGGAAGGAGTGGTGACAAAGGGGCAGGACAGGGGAGGAAGGGGGGTTGGACGGGAGGGTGTTGTTGAGAGCGGTGCGATCTTATACAGCGGGCGTGGTGTTGGGGTACTTGTTACTGCGTATAGCGCGGATCTGATCTCGAGAGAGGACTGTACATGCAAGTCGCTTTTGTCCGAAGCAACCGCCTGGCAATCTCACGAGAACGCCATTTTCTGGCACTGAAGTACGTGGAGGGTGACAACGCGTTTCGTGCTGTATGTGGTCTCCGTTCTGAAGGAGACAGACGTTGCTGCTGTACGTTCTCACAGTTTAGGCTGACAAAAGACTCTAGACGGATCGTCTCGATCGCATCGATCTTGTTGCTAGGTGTCTTGCCGTCGTCGCTTCGCTGCTGCTGTTCCGGATTCCACCCCTGCTGACTCTGGAGCAGTGTCTCGGTTTTGACGCCATCAGCAATATGCTTGAGCTTCAAAATGCTTCGCGCTCGGATGTCTTGGGCAGATGTCGCGCGCAGATGTCTCGCGCAGATGTCTTGTTCGTCTGTCAAGATATCAAGATATCTATCCTCCCATTGTCGTCCCTCTCCTCTTCTCCAGACTTCAACCCCAAATCTCATCTTTGAACAGCAGGTCTGTTTCCCTCGCCAACCTTGTCCATCGTTTGGAGACTAGACTCACATCTCCCAGACCCACCACCCTCGGCGTCTCCAACACAACCATGTCCTCCGCCGATTCCGTCCTCAACACCCCCGAGCTCCTAGAAATGATCCTACTACACCTCCCACACACCAAGCCCCCACCCCATCTCTCGCTCCCGCCACAGCCTCAACTCTCCCCCCAGCTCTCACTCCTCCGCCTCCAATCCGTCTCCACAACCTGGCACCTCACAATCGCATCCTTCCGCAGCTTACAACGCCTCCTCTTCCTCTCACCAGCTCCAGACAACAGGGTCTACCTCGTCGGCTCCCGTAGGATTGAGCGCCTCTGCCACCCCGGCTGCAGCCACAACGAATTCTACATAAAAGCCGCCGTGGCCCGCGGCTCCAGCGCACTCGACAAGAAATCCAAACTGTACCCCGACGGAATTACACCCGCGCAAGTGAACCCGCTCTTCCTCAGCGCTGTGGACCCGGCGCGAGGGGTGGACAGGAAAATGTTCGCTTTGTGCCAGCTGAAGATTTCGGTCTCCTGGGAGACGATCGCGGAGCGAAAGGGTGACGATGTTATGGAGATGTTTCTGACGCAGGCGCCTGTGCGTGGAATCCAACTGCAGGTTACGCCCGTTCGCGCGGACGTCGCAGGTCCTGCCCGGAAGGTTGTGGTGAGAGTTGTGGAAGCGGGTGGCGTGAAGCTGAGACACGTTGTCGACGCTGTGGAGAAGATGCGTTTGAAGGGGGGCATTGAGGAAGTATTGATCTTGCCGCCGCATGGGTGGGTGGTGGTACATGAGGCAGATGAGGCTGAGGTCGAGAGGAGGACGAAGATGTGGGAGAAGGAGGTGGCGGAGGGGTTCGAGGAGGGTCCGACATTTGCCGGAAACCATCGTCAGCAACGTGAGAATACGACGTTCCGAGCACGGCAGCCACGAGTCGTGGACCAGCGAGCGGGATTGAGGTTCTTGTTCATGAGCTGAAAGCTCATAATTGAGTACTGTACACCTACGATACATGTGATTTTAGCCTTACAATGCCCGAAAATGCTGTACAACCGACCCATCTATCTTCCCATTTCTATGTCCCTTCCGTATCGCTGATGCAAGGTAAACGCAACATACTCATGAATCCGCCGCATGTCCGGTAGGCCCACTCGAGCTGTAGTCAACAGAGACAAACGCTCGATCAACTTCGCCCAGTCCTTCAGCACAATACTGCAGCGTCTCCGCAACATCATGACTCCGATGCAAGCGCGTCTTCTCATCCATCAAGATATCGAACTCCACCCATATGCCGTCGCCAGCGTGGTACGCGGTGATGCTCTTGAACCCCTCGACCACAGGGCAGAATCTGTACGCCATGTACATGAGCTTCTTGGTCAGAACATCCGGCGCCGCTTGGCCGGACAACCGCACGACGTTTGCGAAGCACGTGGCGCCCCAGTCGTAGATGATGAATAAAGAGAGAAGCCCTGCGCCCGCGGGATCAAGCCACCAGATGCCAGCTTTGGCGCCGATGAAGGGGAAGAGCAAGGACAAAGTGTTGAAGATGACGTCCGTCTTGCAGTCCTGCGCCAGCGCCTGGACCTGGGTGGTCTTGATCGGAATGCAACCGAACCATATCACGCCTTTGACGACTATCGTCGCTACGAGCGCGCCGATGGCGAGCCAGGGGAGGATTTCTGGTTCGCCTTCGAGAGGTAGGATCTTCTCAACGGACTCCTGTAGGATCTGGAGGAAGGAGAAGACCATGATGATACTGAAGACGAGGATGCCGAGGGGTTCGAGGCGTTTGCGGCCGACGGGGAAGTGCTTTTGGAGAGCGTTAAGCCGCCATTGCACGAGCCGGTTCGTGGTCCAGATGATCATCGTGCAAAGTAAGTCCAGCGCTGAGTCCACGAGCGAAGCGATGAGGGAGAGGGAGCCGGACTGCGTGGCAGCAGCAAGTTTGCCAGCCAGTAGAATAACATTCGCAACGACATTGATGTTGATGGCCAGTTTCGCCCTCTTCTCAGCTGTCGCGCGACGCTCCCGTTCGTCTTCGGGGAGAAGCTCGCCAATATTGCCTGAGACCGCTTGGATACCTCCCGTCCTTTCTCGAACGCCGTCGTGATCTGGGTCAGGATCCATTGACTCAAGAACATCGTCTGCAACCGCCATCACAATAGAGTCCACTTCAAGCCAGTCATTGAGCCTCCCATTCTGCTCTTCGTAAAAAGCGCGAACCTTTTTATTCTTGATCTCCTTGAGCTCCTCGTCCGACTTCCGAAACTTTTCCAAGCCCTCGCGGTCGACTCCAGACAGAATCTGCTTCTTCAGATCATCTCTCCTCTTGTCCTCTAAAGCTGTGATGGCTGCATCCTTGATCTTCCAGATCTGAGGCCGGGGTCGTGCGTCTCCATTGGTGTTGTTCGCGTGGCCGTTCGCGTGGCCGTTCGCGTGGCCATTGTGGTGTTCGTGAGGGTGATGGCCGCTCTCTACATCTCTGTAGGAGGAGTGGTGCGTTCCTCGTGGCTCAGGCTTAGGACGCTCGCGCTCGTTGCTCGAGGCATAGCGTTTGCCGACCATGCTACTGTCTCTGAACCTATAAGAGAGGTGTACGAAATGGAATGACACGGGCAAACTAGATCAACGGGAAAGAACGAACTTGTAGAACCGTTGAAGTAACTACAACCCACCACGGATGCAGACGACACACCTTCACGATAACTTGGAAACAGTGAAGGTTAAAATCATGGAGAACGTCATTGGCACGTGTCGACTGTCGAAGTCGTGCACGATGGTCCCAGCAGACCGGGCTGCTCGGGTCGATCGGGCCAAAAGGCTTGTATCTCATCACACGAGGGCACGGAAGGTTCTTGTTCTTGACCTTCTCTCGTTGTTTTCAATACACTTCTCGCAGCTCACAAGAGATTACAGGTCCAAACAACTAAAAGGTCGAGAAGGTGCAACAGAACGTTCACGTGCGACTCTCGTCCGACCGCATCCTCGTGCCACGCCTTGGGGAAGCTTGTCTGTTCGAATCTCACCTGACACCACACCTCGTCTCGTCCTGGAGGTTGCGATCTCGCTTAACATGATGTGTGCAATTCTCATGATATGAGACACAAGCCCTCATCATCCTTCGAATCCAACGTCCAGCTGATCCGCTCGTTCTGTGGCAGTACCGTCGCTTGCACGCATTTGGGGCCATAGAGAACTCGAATTTCCACTCCAGGCCCCCAAAACCAACGACAAGGAAACCGGCTTCTGCTACTCGGCCGAGTACTCAGCATCATGAACTCGGTTCTCCTACTCGAGTAGGCTAGGTAGGTGTGGTTCATCACTCATCTCTCGATTTTGAAAGCGGGCCAAGGTATGGTGTATACCAGAATGCCAACTTGCCAATGGACCAGACCTGGGCGCTAAGCCTCAGTCCCATCTTGCGCCTTTGAGCATTAGGTGCTCAAAAGAAGCTGGACGAGCCTGCGAGCTCTCTCGAGGTGCTCATCCAGATGCGAGTACCTTTTCATTCCCACAACGACTCTTCATCGACTGTGCAGCCGAAGATATTTATGGCGACCTCAGTGTGTCTCCCGCCGCCTCCATATAGGCCAGATACGGCACCATCGGAAGCATTACTGTCGGCAGGTAGGTCAGCTCAGGTTACTATCTCACACTGCTCTTGTTCGACCGGGTCCGTCTACATGCGTGGCGAGATACGACGCAGCCTGACACGACTTAGAAGCACCATCGAGCAGATCCCAGCTCAGTACCCACGATATAGTAGGACTTCGGATGCAGATCATCGGTACGAACGTATCCGGTTGCACGAGTTTCCGTACAGCATGAACGGACTCTCCCGACCCTGGTAGCGTAGCACCTTCTAACCCGTCTATACAGACAACGCTCGCGCCCTGTTTCTCATACACTGGCACCGCTCCACCTCCGGCAACCCCATCATCATTACCGGGCGAGCCAGAAATGCCCGAGGTGACGGGCTCACCGACAAGATCCAAGCGGCCGTCATGGCTCAGCAGAAGATCTTAGCTATCGGAGGGCTACCGTTGTTCGTCCAAGGTCCACCGGCTGACACAACCCAGGATGCACTTCAAGAACTGTTGGCGAAGACGGAGGAGATGATCGGTGACAAGTGGAAGAACTTTCTTTATGGCAAGAGGGATTTTCTGGACAAGTGAATATGCGATGGAGTTGAATTCTGTATCTTACTGATCGACAGTATGTACCTCCTACAGAGAGACCGCCTTTGAAACCTTATTTTCAATGGTCGGAGTTGCCTTCAAGCTGCGCCGATATCGCTTCTTCTTCCAGCAACTCCGTCTGATGTCCAAACATTATCCATTTGATGTTTGCGGTGCCACGGCGGTGGGACGATCTTCTCAGCGATAAGAGGCAGCCTACCATAGTCGACATTTCAAGTCCGGGTCGCCTTAATGCTATGAAGGTGTCCAACAAGGAGACCGTAAACTGGTCTCCGGCATCCGAAGCCGAGCTGGTCCTCGTGAGCACTCCGCCTCCAGCAGATCTTCCTTCCTGTGCCTCGGATGACATATATAGGTTCAAGCCAATTCCAATGGCAAAAAAGTAGGAAACACTATATCGACATCAGTTTTGTCTCCTCGGTCGTAATGGCGACTTCAGCTCCACCTCCGTACAGAGAAGTCACACCACCGTCAGAGGCAATGGTGCCGGCAGGTGAGTTCATTCAGATCCAACTCTGAGACCACGATATGAGTGGCTTTGTGCAATTGAACGATGAACAGCCTTCTTAACGAGGTCTGATATTGCTTGACCTCCGCTGACGGCATCCAAGGACTATCATCAACCACACTCCAACTCAACACAGGAGATATATCAGGTCTCCGAGCCCAAATCATCGGTACGCAACCTCAACGCCACTCTGTTATGTCGAACCTCGAGATCATGTCGTGGATACGCTCAACCTTCGGCAGTCTCAGCAGTCGGCTGCATGCTAACCCAACCGCCTTCCCTCAGACAACGCCCGCACCCTCTTCATAATGCACTACACCATCTGGCGCCCCTTCCCCGAAAACTTCCACATCGTCACCAACCGCGCCCGCCCCAGCCCCAGCCATAGCGACGGCTCCTCTATCGCTGGCAAAACGTCCGCCTCCATCATCACCCGCAATGAATTCACCAAGAGCCAGAAAGCCGGGATCGGGACGCCTGGCAAAGGCGACCTCTCGCTCTTCGTGCAAGGGCCTTTGGCTGACTCGACGGAGGAGGCGTTGAAGGGGTTGTTGGCGAAGATGGTACGTTATGATCACGAAACCCAGAGCCTAAGTGGAGGGGACGCGATGTGTGAAATGTTAATGCTGACTGGTCAATAGGAGACGATGTTGGGCGCGAGATGGGAACGATATGATTTCGATCGGAAGGACTGCTTGGATAAGTGAACCCTGATGTTGAGTGTCGTGTGACTAGGGGAGGAGTGAGGATGTATTTGTTGTACTCGGATTTATTGGCCATTGGGAAGGCTGTAGACTAGGCCGCACGGCCGCGCACTAGAGTTGTTGTCAGAAAATGGGTTTGTGATCTGACGAGCTATGCTATGCTATAATACATAAGCTATGGTTGCAGAGTTGGACGCTACTCATTCCCGTTTCGATGCGTCATCAAATGGCTTTTGAAGACATCCCAAGCTCCAGATCGCGTGCTTATTTCCCTTTTCCACATGTTTTACATCCCGTTGCTCCAGCTCCGTATCAATGCTCAGCATGCTAAACGCCAACAAGCAAAGAAGCAAGGCGCTGGAAAGTGAAGACCGTCGCGGATATGTCGGTGCTCTTAGGCAGCGTGGATAGGACCCTCCGCTCCACCCCTCATGCCGCGACCACGACCACCTCGACCACGGAACTCGCCTTCGCCGCCGCCGCGACCTCCACGGAACTCGCCTCCCTCACCGCGCCCACGGAAGCCGCCACGTCCACGGCCTCGGAACTCTCCATCGCCTCCTCTGAAGCCACGTCCGCGACCACCACGCCCGCGGAACTCACCATCACCACGTCCTCTCTCACCACGGCCACCACGACGTCCGGGCACCTGGGAGAAGCCATCGCCTTCCTCCTTCGGAACGGCAGCACCCTCCGCAGCATCAGAAGGCGTCTCCGCCCACCCGTTCGCGCTGAGCGGCTGAGACGGCTCAGATGCATCAGCCCAGTTCGTGGTCGTCTGAGACTCTCCAGCGGCGATCGCAGCCTTGACATCGTCGGCTCCACCAGCACCTGGCACGAAACCCTTCGGTGGGTCGTCGTAAGCTGGCGTCTCATCCGCCCAGCTGTTGCCGCTCCTCTCTTGCAGAGTATCAGCTGGCAGCGCCGCAGGGTTTGGAACGTCGACCTCATCTTGCGCACGCGGAACCATCTCGAAGCTCTCCTCCATGCTCTTGGTATCGGTGCCAGCGGCGGTGGTATCCCAGCGGTCGCCTGCTGCGTTGCCTGCCTCATCTCCAGCGCCAGTCTGTGGTGGGGACATGATGGACTCGTCTGCAGCAGCTGGGGGCACACCGTTGGTCTGAGTGGAGGTATCGAGCTCAGTGAGGCCGGCGTGAGCGATGGTCGGGTCGGTCTCAGTCTGTTGTTCAGTCCCAGCAGTTGCTTCGGCGACTGAGTCGACCCAAGTCTCTTCGGCAGAGTAGGGCGTGTGTTCGGCGGATGTCTGCTTGATGTCGGAGTCTGCAAAACGTCAGCGTGCTCACTTACCCGATGTAGTACTTGGACACGTGAACATAGTCACGTGCCTCGGTGACATGATGGTATACTTACACTTGACTGAGGTCAAAGAGCCTTCGACATTCGGCACCTGCTCATCCGCCCCATCAATCAACTTGATTGCTGTGTCGACGGCCTTGTCGTCCCCTCCGTACACCCCAAGCAGTGCACCTTCGAATGCATAGCCAGCCTCGCTGTCCGCCTCCGCGGGCTCCAAACGCTTCGAAGCTGCACAGCGAAGGAACTGAGAGAGGGTGAGAAGCTTGCTGCGCAACTCGACCAACCCAACCGTCTTGCCCTCGTTGCTCAGCTCTTCCCTCAACTTCTCCACCTCCTTGATATGCGCTGCCGTCAGATCCTCCTTCTGCTTAGAAAGCTGCTGTTGGAAGTCGGCATCGAACTTGCGGTATTGCGAGATCTGGCTATCGAGTTCAGCCAATTGCTGCTGCAGCTGAGGCTTCTTGAGGGCGGAGGCTTTCTGGTCGTTGTTGATCTTACGCTGTGCCACGAGATCGTCGAGGGAGGTGTTTGGGTTCTCGGCGATGACGGCGTCAACCTTCTGCATGCCTGAGAGCTTCTTGTGCGTGTTGCGGACCTGCTTGTTCAGTTCCTTGATGTAGGGGTGTTCGTAGCTGCCATCACCGTCTGCCTTGGCGTCGAGGCTGGAGTCTTCTTTGGAAGTCACGTCCGGCACAGCGGCGAGACCGACAGAGCCGTTGGCACCACTTTCGGTCTTCGCCCGCTTCTTCTTCGCGCTCTTCGATTCTGCTGGCCGGGATTGCGTGGGGGTTGAGTCCATTGTTGGAGTGAGAAGTGAAGGTGTATGGGAGGTATGTTTGTGTGCTTTGAGTGGTTTGCTAAAGTGAGCAAGAGCGATGTTGTGTAGGGGTTTGTACGGCCTCTGATGGTGATTGAGGTATTGGTGGTTTGGTGGTAACGATGAAGGTGACAGCAGTTCATGTTCGAAGCTCGAGCTGCTCAAATAGAGTTTCTGTACCACGGCATGATCCGAACTTTATTCTTCGATATGCCTACATGCGTCCGCCATAACTCTTGCCTTAGCTCTCCCACTTGGGGTTCCCGCTATTCACAACAACAGCACGCAGAGACCTATATGATGGCGGCCTCAGACTCGAGAGCGCTTGCGAAGCGGTCCTCCGATACAGCACTCATGCCGCCTCCTCCACTACCAACAAAGCGGCAGAAGCGACCTGCGAAGGTACTGGACGAGGATGTATACTCCGATGCTGTCTCTCATATCATCGCACGAGACTTCTTCCCGGGCCTACTCGAGACCGAGGCGCAGCAAGAGTACATGGCGGCGCTGGACAGCAAGAACAACGACTGGATCCGGGATGCAGGTAGGAAGTTGACTCAGGTCATGACGCCTGGCCCTGAAGGTCGCAGAAGGATGGGCAGAGGCACAAGCTTCACACCACGACGGACGACTATCGCTGGAGAAACACCAAGGTCGTATGTTGGAGACACGCCGGCACGGACTCCAGGAACTGTGGTCAACAACGACTTTGCGCCGGAGGACGCCCCAGCTGTGGACGTGAACATGTCTCTTGGTGCTTTCCAGTCAAAGTATACCTCTGAGGACAACGAGAGTTTCAACGCGCTGCTAGACAAGCAGAACGAAAAGCGGGCGGTCAAGTACGAGTTCTTCCACAACGGCAACAAGATTCTGGCGCCTCGGCAGATAGCACACCGAGAACGACAACAACTGCTACTCGAGAATGGCACGACTGCAAGTATGGAGTTGGTGACGATCAACTCTGCTGGAGAAGAAAGACTGGCAGTAGCCTCAGCTGGGCCATCTGAAGACCTAGATCTTCGACCTGCTTCGGTAGAGAGCTTCCGAGATCGACAGGGACCACGCAACCCTTTCATGTTTGGACCTGACAGCGTCGAAGATTCAGCTCTCACGGATGCGCAGAGGCGCCAGGACACGTCGAATGCGCCTCCCAAAGTTGTATCTCTCGTGGGAACTCGCTTTCCCATCCCACCTGCTCCGACCCACGCCAGCGCGATCCCTCCAAGTCCTAGTATGAGCGCGATCGATGCAGCCATCTCTGGTCGACCGCAGCCAACGGAGTCCGAGACAGGATATACCGGTGCTGAGACACCTCGAGTGAAGGGCTACGCATTCGTAGACGCAGAACCGACACCCTCAGAGATGGGCGAGCCCGTTACAGACGCAGAGGCAGATGCTGCGGAGCGAGAAGCAGCCATGCAGTTCTTACCCAAAGCCGATGCGGATGGCCCATACAACCCGTTCAACCTTCGCGAGCGTAGCAAGCGAGAAGACGTGCACTTAAGGCTCGTCGAGAAAGCCGACGCTGGTCGACGGAAGGAGAAAGGCGGGAGTAGACTGACCCAGCTGCGAGATCTGGGCATCACGCCAGGCAGGACTCCAACGCCGAAGTTTGCGAGTGCACCGAAGAAAGTGACTATGACGCCCGCTGCGCAGAGGCTGGCTGATAAGGTTGGAAGTACTCCGAGGAGAGAAAACGAGTTGTTCGGGACTGCTAAAAGCCAGAGGGGAGGCTGGACTCCGACGCCGAAGGTTAAGCGGCCGACATGAAAGCCCGCACCAGCATTCATCCACTACCCACGAATCATCTGGTTCCACTGACATGACCATGATACTTTCTGCTGAGAGGATGCCGAAGAAGACTACATGTAAGGTAGAGCACTGAACACTCAGATCTTAAGTGAGTCGTTCCTCCATCATTATCTTCCTCCGCAAGCAGAAGAAGAAGAATGATGCAGACTGGTTTGAATGTCGCCTGCCCTAGATTTTGTCCACGCTCCGCATTGTTTGCATTCGTTCGTTCTACTCGACGAAAATCGAACCCCGCCATCATCACCGAAGAAAGGTCGCGATACGTCGAGTCCTGGCTTGTGCCAGACAACCAGAGCAGACACGCTGGCGTGAGCCCGCCGCCAATAACCCTGTCTACGCAGATTTTCTGGAAGCCAGAACCTCCAAGTGTCGGGAGGAGTGCACGATGAGTAGGGGCCAGTGAAACGCGCTCTCCCAACTCTCCCTGCCTTCTGTGCTCCTGAGCACCGACACGCACAAAATACAAGCAAGGTTAGTAATCGAGGTAATGTAAGTGCGGCGAACGAGCACCACCGCCAGCGGAACATCCTCGGCGATGCCAACCCACCATTTCGGACCACATGGTTGCTGCATGGGTGCCACCCGCGCCACGGATCAGATTGCGAAGATCCGGGGTCAGCCTCTGACAGCTCCAGACAATGCCGTGCATTAGTGCTTCCGATGCAGGTACCCTTTCCTTACTACTATTCTTTCCTCCTAGTGGCTTTCTAGCTCGTCAATATCGGTCATCTTTCATATCACTGCTTGACGATGGGAAAGTCATGGTTCAATGGGAAGGGCAGAGGGGAGAGGCAAGATGAGGATTTGTGAATTTGAGCTGTGGAGGGGTACATGATAGATGGTGGTGGTGGAGACATGGCGGTGGCATTGTGTCCCAGCGGGCAGCGTGTCCTGTGGACCCATCTAAATAGTGTCATTGATAACATTCATCGTCTCTAGAGAGTCGTCCGTGAATCTTTCCTCGCTGTCTACCAGATCGGCCCGCATTTTGTGGAAAGGTCCGTGCGCGCTTTGAGCCGCCACTTATGGCCTAGCTCTCCAGTGCCAAGAGCCCTGCACCTCTGCTTTGTGACTTCTCCTCCCGCATCATCGCTCTGTGTCCTCGAGCAGTTCGTTAAATCACTAACACATACTTCATAACCTTCATTGATGGTAACGGAAGTTGAGCGCATGAGCAATAACGCGTGAAGCGACGTGGTCGCGACATAAGTGCGCTCATTGATCCGAGCGCGATCGGCCACCCGCAACCACTCCTCGCCCTGTCCGGCAACAACCTAGATACCTCGCGAAACATGGCAGTCGCATCGCCGCCGGCCGGCGACACCATGGAAACATCCACTGGCTTGTCACTCAAGCCCCACCCCACTGTCGAAGCGGCAGCGAAACACGTCAGTGCCTTGACGCCACCCACGAGCGAGGAGATGAACCATGAAGAGACGAAGAAAGAGCACGATGACTCTGAGTTGAGCGACCTGGATTTGGACGACGATGAGTTGTCAGACATCGAGCCCGATCACTACTGGGACGATGGCCGGGTGCCGGTGTTCAAGCCGACCGTGGACCAATTCCGGAGTTTCAAGAAGTTTATCGATAGGATTGACAAGTACGGGATGAAGTCTGGGATCGTGAAGGTCATCCCCCCGAAAGAATGGTAAGGCATAACATATTCAGAAGCTGAAGGATTGCTGTTGACCGAAGTACAGGCGCGATTCGTTGCCCAATCTGCAGGAGCACGTGAAGAACATCAAGATCAAGAACCCAATTACGCAGGAGTTCAACGGCCACCAGGGCATCTACACTCAACAGAACGTGGAGAAGCAGAGGTCATACAACCTGCCGGAGTGGAAGACGTTGACTGAAGAAACGTCACATCAGCCACCAGCAAAACGAGGGGAGCGCAGACGTCACCAAGAGAAGGTGGTCAGAGGTGGTGGCAACCTGCGTGGAAAGACTGTTGCTTCGCCTGCAGTTGAGTCTGACGACAGTCCAAAGCAGAAGCGCAAGCCTGGTCGGCCGGCGAAGCGTCCTAAAGTCGTAGAAGAAACAGACGCTGCGGACGAGACGAAAGGACGGCGGAGCAGCCGAACCTCTCAAATACCGCCTACGCCGGACTCACCTGCTGTCAAGCCAGGACCGAAGCCAAGAGGGCGTCCGCCAAAGAATCCAGGCGGTCCTGGGCAGGCAAAATCTGTCTCGTCTAGACGCCTCAACAATACCGCGGAGAAGTCTGATTACATCGACGAGGAAGCTTTCCAAGACTTCGACTACAAGCTTGACGATCTTGACGAGTTCACGCCTGAACGATGCGCGGAACTCGAGACCCACTACTGGAAGAGTCTGGGCTTCAACCAGCCAATGTATGCCGCCGACATGCCTGGCTCGCTCTTCGATGAGAAGACCACCAGCTGGAACGTGGCCAACCTGGAAAACTTGCTGGATGTGCTAGGCGTCAAAGTTCCTGGTGTCAATACTGCTTACCTCTACATGGGCATGTGGAAGGCCACATTCGCATGGCATTTGGAGGATGTCGATCTCTACAGCATCAACTATATCCACTTCGGCGCACCAAAGCAGTGGTACAGCATCTCGCAGGAAGATGCTCGCAAGTTTGAGAAAGCTATGAAGTCTGTGTGGCCAGGCGATGCGAAGAGCTGCGACCAATTTCTTCGACACAAGACATACCTCATCTCGCCTGACGTCCTGCAGAAGCAATACGGAGTAAAGGTGAACAAGCTCGTGCACTACGAAGGCGAGTTCGTTGTCACGTTCCCGTACGGCTACCATTCTGGCTACAACATTGGCTACAACTGCGCAGAGTCTGTCAACTTCGCGACAGAGTCATGGCTCGAATATGGTCGCATCGCGCGGAAGTGCCATTGCGAAACAGACAATGTCTGGGTCGACGTCAACGAGATCGAGCGCAAGCTCAGAGGCGAGCCCACTCCAGAGTACATTGAAGAGACCGACGATGATTCGGATATGGATGAAGATGGCAGCCTACCCTCACCACCAGCAAGCGTCAAAGGCAAGCCAGCCACGAAGAAGCGGAAGCGTGGCGTGAAAGAGGAGAAGCCGAAGAAAAAGAAGAAGATCCGGATCAAGCTCAGGATTCCTACGCGCGAGCCTTGCTGCATGTGTCCCAACGACAACCCATGGGAGCCGCTTCTCCCGACCGAGAACGGCAAACAGGCCCACAGATCTTGCGCTCTCTACACACCTGAGACGTACATTGTCAAAGGCGATGATGGGGTGGAGAAGGTTCGTGGCGTGACTACCATCGACCGCGCTCGTCTCGAACTCAAGTGCAACTTCTGCCGCTCGAAACGTGGAGCTTGCTTCCAGTGTTCATCGAAGAAGTGTACCCGCGCATTCCACGCTAGCTGCGCGCTTGCGGCGGGTGTACTTATCGATGCTGGCGTCGTTCCAACTTTCGGCGAAGATGGCACGGAGTATTTCGAGGAAGGCTACGACTTCCGCTGCAAGTATCACAGACCGAAGATGCCGAAGAACTTGAACATCGAGTCGCTGGAAAAGAGCAATCGCATCAACAACTACGCGAGGGACGTCAAGCATAACGATGTGGTGCAAGCACAACTGGTCGGAGGAGAGGTGTTCGCTGGTCTCGTGGTGGAGAACAGGCCAAGTGAGATGAGCTTGGTTGTCGATGTGCTGCCTGAAGGGTACGTTACCGCACGACTCCCGTGTAGAGATATGCTAACCAATGATCGTAGCGACCGTATCGACCTCGAGTACAAGTGGCTGTGCATACTGGATCCGGACGACTCCCAGCGGCAGAAGCCAACGTCTGCTGCGATTGCCATGCCTGAAGGCATGAATCGGAAGACCCTGGACATCTCGAACCGGCAAGACGGCGTTCCTGATCAAGGGCAATCATTCCAGGACAACCCGGACTACAAGTGGCATGACTTCTACAATATGGATATGCCACCGCCTGGCTATGTCTCCTCCAGAGTTCAAGCACCATCAAAGCTCATAATCAAGCTCGACTCACCAGATACACTGTACTTCTATCTGGGTGAGCCGTCCACCGAAGCCAAGTGCTTCTTCACGGACAAGGCCGGAACCAGTGAGGTGGCAGCGAAGGCCAACTTTCTTGATCGGGTGCAGCCACCGAAGCAGACCTATCAATACCAAGCACCAAAGATGGCAATTCCTCCCGCCAGAGTTGCGCAGTTTCAGCGGCAGCACAATTTCAGCGCGATAGCTGATGCCAGTACGCGTGAGAAGCCAAAGCAATACAACTACAAGCCCCGAGAGCCGGCTCAACCGCACAACTACATGATCGATACGCAGTCGCTCGCCAACCAGCGGAACTTTCTCGCCGACAGCAGCAACGGTCGCCGGATGTCGCAAACCTACGAGCATCCTCCACCTCATCACAACTACCAGGCCGCTGACATGGCGCTGGCCTCTGGACCACCTAGAGCCTTCCCGGCCGAGCATTACTATTCTATGAGAACGCTACCAGCTGCGCACCGGGGTGAGCACTCTACGTTTACACAGGCCGCTCGTCGCATCTCGCAAGGACAACAGACCATGCAGAGACCTGTATCACAACACCCAGGGTACCTGCCGCCCTATCAGCCTGTCCAGCAACAGGCACCGCAAGCGCAGATGGGACAGGCTCCCCCTGTGGCGCAGATGGTGGCCGCAAGCCCAGCTCCACCAGCCTACATGTATCCTCAGGGATCGAGTGGTAGTCGGCCGACATCTTCCGCACAGAGTCACCACTCTCCATATGGTGCACCCCTCACACCCGCAACCACTCACTCAGCTATATCCGGACACAAGGCTGTCGACGGTACAACTCCGGACGAAGCATACCTGGCGAGCCTGCAGAAGTATCCATACCTACTTAAGAGCTATTGCAGGAAGCCTATGGTCTACGAATCACCGTACCCACTGGGCGGAGGCTTTTCTGCAGCTTACCAGGGTTCGCCGCAGCCTAACACGGATGTTCAGCGAGCACACTCCATGCACACTCCCCATGGATCGATATCTGGACCCAACGAACGACGAGGGAGCCAGCCTTGGACTCCGCCATCACAAATCTGGGACAAGAATGGTCTCAGACTTCAGCAATCTCCACCACCGCAACAGTACTATCCAGCTGCTCCGCCTCCACGTCGCCTGCCTGCTCCAACATACTCCACACCGGCAGAGTTCCAGCAGCAGATCCAATCCATGCCCAGTACGGCATCGCGTGAAGGTGCACAAGCACGTGCGTTGCGCGATCAAGGCTACCAACAGTATCAGCCGCCTTATCAGCCACATCACCGCAACAGCTTCGGCCAGGCATACGACACTGCGAGGATGTGGCAGAGTCCGAAAGCGCCGACGCCGAGTCCGCTGTCCGACGCTAACACCCCCGGACAAGCGCCACAGGCTCAGATGTCGTGGGGCCAGATCCCGCGAGCAGAAGTCGCACCGATGCAGAGGCTGATGCCGAGACCAGCGCCGAGTGGGAGTGGGCCGGGGTACACGCCGATGATGGGGAATCCGAATGGTGGGCACGAGACGTGGAGGTATGGTTGAGGAGACATTGTAATTGGATCATGGTGGCTGAGCGAGGATTTTTGGGTGGATGTTTTGCTTTGCGCGCTGTGGAACATGAAGAGCGCCCGGATGAGGCTGCTGATGCATTACGAGTGGCGCATTTGCTTGCCTGTTCGTTCTTTGTACAATACTTCTCGTGTGATGAGTGCCGAGAACGAGAGATCTTTGCTCTAGGTTGGTAGACAACACAAGAACCACACTCTACGATGAAGTCGGACCACCAATTCCCTGTGCACGAACTGCGAAGAGTCTCTTGGTCTGATCGCCGTGACTCACGTGCACATTCACGATGATGCAGATCGAGCCATCGCATGTGAATAATGACTCCTCCAAAATTCGGCATGCACAATCACGCTAGTGGGGGCAGGATATGACGAAGTTTGCTTCAGCTTCTTCGAGCGACCGAACATCTGAACGAGCAAGTACAAATACATCTTCTCTTCCGTATCGTCTACTCAACATCATCACATCTCCCTTCACGAACAACCCAGATCAAGCTACAATCATGGTAAGCAATTCTACGACTCGCGACCTCCGAGGCTCGTGGACTTGGTCGACCGCGCTCGAGTACTTCGACGTATCGCTAACACTTCTGCAGGCGGGTACGAGAACAACTCCAGAGCGGTCACTTGGCCTGGCGTAGCTGCTAACGTATCCCAGTTCGAGCTTCATTTGAGAACAGCAACGAGTACGACCTTCCCTCAAGCTTCACACCCTGATATGCTAACGACTTGCCTAGAGTCGGTGTCTTCGCCTCCCTCACCAACGCCTACGCCCTCGTCGCCGTTGGAGCCTCCGAGAACTTCTACAGCATCTTCGAAGCAGAGCTGCAAGATGTCGTACCCATATGCCACTGCACCATCGCGGGAACCCGCATCATCGGCCGATTAACAGCGGGTGCGCACACGACCACTCCCTAACCCTCATACACAACCACATACTGACCGCGAATGATCTCCAGGCAACCGCAAAGGCCTCCTCGTCCCCACCACAACCACCGACCAAGAACTCCAACACCTCCGCAACTCCATCCCCGACACCGTAAAAATCCAACGGATAGAAGAGCGCCTCTCCGCCCTCGGCAACGTCATCTGCGCCAACGACCACGTCGCCCTCGTCCACCCGGACCTCGAGCGCGAGTCGGAAGAAATCATCGCCGATGTGCTAGGAGTAGAAGTGTTCAGACAGACGATCGCGGATAACGTGCTCACCGGCTCGTATATGGCGCTGTCGAACCAGGGCGGGATCGTGCATCCGAAGACGTCGATACAAGATCAGGACGAGCTGTCGAGTCTGCTGCAGGTGCCGCTGGTCGCCGGGAGTGTGAATAGAGGTAGTCCGGTGGTTGGGGCTGGGATGGTTGTGAATGATTGGATGGCGGTTACGGGGCTGGATACTACGGCGACGGAGTTGAGTGTGATTGAGTCGGTGTTTAAGCTTGGGGAGGGCATGGCGCCTGGGGCGATCAATACGACGAATAAGGAGACGATGGTTGAGTCGTTCTATTGAGGGATGCGTGAAGACTAGACGACCAGATGATGCATTTGCAGGCATGAGCGTGGAGTTCAGTGGCGCACTGCGGCTGTATCTTTACATGTGTGCTGATGCTTGAAGCTATCGTAAGGCACTCGGTTAGACGTTTGCACGAAGGAAATGAGAAGGATGTCAACGTCAAGCATGATCTCGTAGCAATTATCTCGTCCTATGAACATTCACCCCCATGATGCCAGCTCGATGCGCCGACAGAAAAATGCCTTCACTTGCTCAGTACACCTCGCCCATCCGCAGACAAGGCAGCCATCGGTCACGTCGGCAGCAGAGAAAAGCCGAACATAGCCATCAGCAAGCAAACAAGAAAGCCATCAGAAATTAAGCCATGCAATCAGTACTCATCCGTCCATGCTCAATCAGCATCCTCCTCATCAACATCCCCCTTCGCATCCTCATCAACAGAAACGCCCGCATCCTCAGCAGCCTTCTTCCAGCGCTCGCTCGCCGCCCACGCACGTTGGCACTCCTTGGTGAGCTTGTCGCAACTCGAGCTCAGCTCCGCTATAGCTTGCTCGGTCAACAACTTCTCCAGGGTCCACTTCTCGATGTTTTGCGACTCGTTGTCCTTGAGCTGCGTGATGAACTGGACGGCGCGTTGCAGGATGCTTCCTTTGTTCTTCTCGCAGCCGGGCACGATTTTGGCGAGCTCGTTGATGCCTTCGTTTATGGTTTCGCGGCGACGTCGCTCAACTGTGGTTTTGTTAGTGGACAAGGGTATACTGAGGAGAGGGGACTGGCGCACCTTCTTTGTGGTTATCCTTCCTGATCTTGTGCCACTCGTCAGAGCCCACACTTGGTTTGTTCGACGAGTTCGTCCCGGCTGCAGCACTGGGCGATGCATCGCCATTAGGTGAGTCTTGGTTGCCACCTGCGTCGAACTCGCCAAAGCTACCCGCCCGTGGTTGGTTCGCGTCGCCTTGCTCTGCAGTAGTACCACCTTGCCGTTCTCCGCCTTCGGTAGGCTGGGTCATGAAAGCCTGCTCAGTGGATGTCGGCACGGTCATGACATGGTAGTGTGCCATAGCTGCGGCGGCAGTGTCACTAGCATTGCCGGCCCCGGTATCGCCACTCTGTACCTGCACGTGGTTTGGGTCGTGTTGTACATCTCCCGGATCCAGTTGACCCGCGCTGTGGTCTACAATTGCTGAGAAGTCCATGGAGCCGTCCATAACATCGTCGTCCGTGTGTAGGTAGGTCTGGTCGAATTCGTTGCCTGCTTGATTCATCGCAGGCGGTGCTCGCATGCTGCCCATGTCTTGTGGTTCGCGCTTCCTCTTGTTCTGGATAGCTGCCATGCTATAGTTCGGTAACGACACGCTATGCGCGAAGTTGGTTTATGGTTGTCCAGTGGTACAGGATGTTCGTGGTGTTGTGCTCGCTTGCAAAGAAGTCGATCTGTTGAAGACTTATGGTTAGCTGAGTGTACTCAAGTCACATGTCCATATGACCGGCTTCTGAGACAGTGGGTGCATGAGTCTACTGAGAGGCACGCGCTCGAACGAGGCAGCTGGCCGGCTCTGGCGGCTTTGGCTTTGGCTTGCTGTTGGCATCGCTGCCGTCAAGTGGGAGTATAAGCAGCGCGCGCTCGACGTCTACTTCGCGTATCGGCGCAAGTTGACATTGACCGTGGTGCTGGTCGTCTCGCGAGCTGCCAGTTGCGTTGTCTGGCCGTATGTGGCCGATGGCCGACCGCGAGCTATAGGGGCGCGGATCTTGCTCATATCATATCTGCGCGCAGATGATGCGGCTCATCTCTGACCACAAGCAAAGGAGATAGATGAAGAAGGGAGGGGCTCTCGTACGTTGTCTTGACGTTTTCACGTGATTCTCGCGACTTCCCAAGTCGGATCAATGCGCCGAATTTTGAGAATCGATTTATGATCGACTTTGCTTCTTCGTCAACTTCGGTAGCGTGCGACTCTAATATCCGTAAGTATTCGATTTGGAACAACCACATATATCGTTGCTGGCAGTGTGGTGAAGAAGAGGTCCAAAACGTGACATGAGCACCTGACCTGAAAGTTGTGGATCCTGATAGCCCACGATGATTGGATGGGAGAATTCGTCCCCAATCATGCCACGACTATCCTGCCACGTTGAAGAGACCTCCCACACACCATGTAGAGCGCGCCTGGCTTCTGTATCGCTATACAGGCAGCGCTATGTGGTGTGCTGGCGGATGAATGTGAGCCGCCACGCAGCTTCTGAGTTAAGAATTCGCCTTCTGCCATACATGTAAGTCAAATCACCGAGGAAGATGGGAGTTTGTCATCGGGCAAAGGAGCAAGTGAAACCAAGATGGTGTGGAGAGGAGAATAGGCAAGTCTTATAGTTCAGGTTCCTCATCCTTTGTATGCTTCAAGTCACATCCCACCGCGGCAGAAACTGCTCATCAAGGTCCATTGACTTCATGATAACACCATCAACAGTCAAATGGCTACGAGTGGCGGCGATGGCATACCACAATCTCGCCAAGATGTTGTCCGATCAGCTGGATCCCGAATGATCCAAAGCACGCTCTTATCTTGAAGAAGGAAACACGCCGAGTGCGTCAGAGATTGCAAGCGGCTGCTCTTGTATCAGTCGCTTTCGCGAGGTCCTGCACTCCTAACGTATAGGTCGGCGCGACCGACGACTGGTACCTACCGACGATTCGCGACTTACCATGCTCTCATGAAGGCAAGAGGCGAAGACGTCCCACCAGACCACCGAAGCGCAGCAAAGTATTGCTCGCAAGTTCTACCCTCCCGGTCGCAGTGGAGAGGCACATCTTCTAAGTAGTAGAAGTAGTAAAAGACTTTCCAAGAAATTTAAAGGTTTCGCTGACAGGTTCTCCCTTAATTGCCAGCGGTGAGTAGATGCTCGAACAGCCACGCAGTCAGTTTGACGAGCTTCGCCGGTTTCGGACCAAAGACGCTGTCAAGCGCTGGAAGCGAGGTAGTGTTAGGTGGTGATGATTCGCACAGCGATGCGCTGGAGCGCGAGGCGGCGTCTCAGGGCGATGTCGCATCGCAAGTGGTGGTGGTGTGCGTTGGCGAGGAGGCAACATTGAGCGCGTAGCAGCGACATCTGTACGGCGACCGAGCGTTGGACACTGGAGAGCAGCGTCTGACGAGACAAGATCGAGTGGCGACGTTGCGCTTGTACGTGCAGCAGTATACTATTGAAAGCCATGTACTAGACTCTCCAGGTCGCCGATTGAGCCCTTGGGACCAGCAACACGCTGAAGAGGAACAAAACGCTTCGAAGGAGGGAGGTGAGGAAGCGCCAAAAAGCGCAGCAGCGGTGTAGCGAGAGCAGTTGTCAACGGAAGAGCAAGAAGCCCCTGGATAGAGCTCATATGTATGTGACTCCAATACGGCAGTCTTGTTATCCACCCTTCTCAGAGGTTGTGCGAAGCTTCCGGCAAGTTGTGTATATCGAGAGCGCACCTGCAATGCTTCTATAGAGCCGCATGACCTGCGCTTTACGTTATCCACTCAAAGTTGTCCATGGTTCTCGCTGGGCATGAGACTGAGAAGCATACATATCGTGCAGTAGCGCAAGAGCATGGTTCGAGGGAAAGACATTACCTCGTCACACAGTTTGCATGCCCACAGCAGCCGAATAGTGAGAAAATTACTGTGAAGGATATTTGAAGGTATGTTTCAGTCGATTGCGAAGGACTGTTGCTATCTACAGTAATCGATGCCATGCAAAGGTCCGAGACCAAGCACGCTACTATACCATGAGAAAAGCCTTGCGATGTCTTGCTCTCATCGGTCGTACAGACGGCGAGGCCAGGACCAGTGATGAATATGCGAGCGTCTTTGGCCCGAAGGACCAAGACATACAAGCCGCGCAACATGCCAGATGCCACAGCCACCTATCCTTGCCCCTTGCTAACCTGTCAATTGAATGTGATGTGAAGTGATGTTGAGTGGACAAGTGTCCCCTGCGTGATGATCGCTGGTGAAGTTGTGTTGTCCAACAAGCGAGTGTGTGCTTGTTGATGGCTCAGAGGATGGGGTAGGCGACTGGAGTCATGCCCATGCCCTTAGCGGTGACCTTGACGTAGTCTCTGCACGGGCTGTCGTCCGGGATGGTGTCGCCGGAGATGCCACTGCCGAAGCTGAGGTTGATGAGAGTGTCGGTGTAGCCGGTGTTATTGTTCTCATCCGGAGAGGTGCTGGTGCTGCCGAAGGACTCGAAGCTTGGGTTGTGGAGCTGGTCGGAGTCCCAGGCCATGGCGGCGGAGTTGGCGCGGTTGTGGGCGTGCTTGACTGAACCGAGCGGCTTGATGTGGACCGGAGCGATGTTGTTGACGCGAGCTGAGTTGACCTTGCGCATCTTGCTTGGAGTGCCCGTGGACTTCTTGGTGGTCTTGGTCTTGGTTGGGGTGGCGATCAGGTGCATGCCGAGAACTTGCTGGGTGAACAGGAGCAGATTCTTGAGCGCGCCTGCAGTGGTGGTGGATGGGTTGCCCACGCAAGTCGGCGTGGCCGTGCCCGTGAAGATGAGAGCGCGAATCACTGGAGCATCGCCGACAGTGACGATGTCGATTGGACGTGGGCTACCGTGCGGGGCGGCAAACCCAGGGACGATCTTCAGCAAGATGCTCATGTTGGCTGAGTGAAGTCAGTGAGTGGAAACTCATTTGGAGGCTGGCAGCTTCTGGCTTACCAGTGATCTGCATGCGAAGGCTCATGATGCAGCTGTCGCTGTCGGCGACATACTGCTGCTGCGCAAGGAGCGGCTTGACAATCTTCTCGATGTCTTGGATGATGGATGCCTGACCACGGTAGAAGTCGGCGGCGCGCAATTCGATGGTGGCGTTGGCAGACATTGTGGTGATGGGTGCTGCTGGTTGTACAGTGCGGTGGTGAAAGTCTGACAATAGGATGCGTTGTAGCAATTGTTGATGGAAGAATGAAGCCGTGAACGTGCAGGCAGAAGAATTTGCGGAGCTTGTGGTGCGAAGAAATAGTTTGTGTGACGGAGGAAGAAGGTGAAAGAAGGATGAAGGCGTTTGCAAAGCGTATATATGAACTTGGTGACTAATTTGGGGGTAGCAAACATGATGTGATGCTATTATTGCCCGCCATTGATACCAACCTCTACTTCACCCCAGCCACTGTGAGTCAGAAACTCACCGGCGAGGTCTGTTTGGCTGTCGAAGGGCCTTCCTACAGTGATGTTTCAGGACTCACATGCATGCGTTGCTCGACCATTCCGGGAAAGAGCATTCGCGGTGTCCCTTTTCCTCCCTCCAGCGCGTTCACATGTGTTCACTAGCCTGACATCATCAAAATCACGCCATCTGCAGCACCGACGTCAAGGACCACGTGTTGCTCGGAATCACATGACAGACCAGTGGAAGAGTAGGATCGCACCCGTGTCGTCGTTAGTGGCTCAAACCAGCATCGGGACTCAATCGCCAAACCTCCTCGCCTCGGGCATCTTCTTCTTCTCCCGCTGGTCGTCCTTCCGCCGACGCCTCTCGACCAGCTTGTCACGATCTTTGCCCTTCATGCCCTTGAACTTCTCCACCAGCGCTCTGTCCTTCACCTCCTTGCGCTTGAGGAAGAAAGGCTTCTTACCCTGATCTACCCGCTCCTTCTCCTCCTTTCGATGCTGCCGCAAAACGTTCTGCTCCCGTTCCTTAGCATCATCAGTCTTGATGCGGTTCTGCATGCTGATGAGCTTGCGCTTGAGCGTCTCCCTGTCGTCTTCCGTCTTCGCCTGCTTTACGGCAGCTTTGAGTTCCGCAATCTCGTCCTCCTGGTAGTCTCGAAGGAAGCTGTAGGCTTTGAGGACATTACCAGGGTCAGAAGTGTTCTGGTTGAATGCATCAAATCTGGGGTCGCGAGCGACACGCTTGGGCACATCGACGACAACACGTTTTCGAGTGACTTGAAAACGTGAGGATTTTGAGACGGGTGCGTGCTTCGAGGTTCGTGATTTGGAGCCTCCCACCTCAGATGGTGCCGAATCTGAGTCGCTGTCCATGTCTTGCGTAGTGGCTGTGGTGGCAACTGTGACGGGTCGACTCTTCTTTGATGGCCTTTCGGTCGGCTGTGTAGCGTTCTCTCGTAGTTTGGCTTGCTTCATCTGCCTCAACCTCGACCTCAAAGCATCAAGCTTCTCCTCCTGCTCAGCGTTGGTGTCCGACCCTCGTTTACGCTTCCGCGCGATTGCTCCCTGAGCCTTCTTCAAAGCTCCAAACGACACAGTCGCTATGTATTCTTCCGGGTCTTCGCCTTCTGCCGACCCACCATGACTTTCTGCCTCTCCATCCTGCTCATTCACACCAGCATCTGAGCCATGTGCAACACCATGATCAACGCCGTCGTCCTCACTATCACCAACGGGTTCGTCTCCATATCCTTCGACACCCTCGTAATCATACGATTCGGTAGCTCGCGCAGGCCTCACATTGCGCTCGACTAATCTTCGTGGTGACATGCCGTCGCGTGTCTGATCTTGAGATACGGTAGTCTGAAGTCGGGAATTCTCCAGCGACGTTCAGATTCACTCAACCCTAAGCTCGCTAGCGCGGCCGGCGAAGAAAAGCAAGAATAGGCTCGAGCCGCACGCCAGCTGCTGACCTCACCACACGCCACCTCGCTGCCGGAGAAGTGTAAGGTTTTGTGATCTTGCAGGCATTGGAGAGCGAGCTCTTACGGAGGTAGTTGCGGGATCAGCGGCTATTTACTACCTCTGACGACACATTCAATACCAGCTTTTTCCTTTTCTCTGTGCTCCCAACCTGATAACGAGGACGTCTTCGTCTATCATTCACATTTCGCTTATAGACAGACAAGATGAAGATCCTCACCAAGGAAGAAGAACAAGAACACTACAATGAGACCTTGAAGGGAGGTATCGCCGGCGGTCTGGGTGGTCTCGCAATTGGAGCCCTTGGTGTATATGGCGCAACGCTTCGGTATCCTGCGTTTAGGCAGCTCACACTTCCTCTTCGCGCATTCTTGGTCACGAGCAGTGGTACCTTTGCAGGTTAGATCAACTCGAAGGACGGCTACATTGATCGCGTGCTGACGGTTCCTAGCCATTGTCTACGCAGATCGCTTCTCAAGGGGCTACGAAAAATCGAAACATCCCAACCAGGACTACAAAGAGACGCAATCATCTCTACAAGAACAGATTGAAGCGCAGAAATCTACCCAGCAGAAGACCATGGACTGGATGTCGGACAACCGGTACAGCTTAGTCTTTGGCTCATGGGTAGCTTCAATGGGGATAGCATTGGGCCTCGTCGGACGGAACCCGTACCTCACCGGCCAGCAGAAGCTCGTGCAAGCTCGTGTGTACGCGCAAGGCCTTACGATTGCTGTGGTCATCCTTTCTTTGGCATTCGAGACCACTGATTCGGCACGAGGGAAGGGGAGGTGGGAGACTGTCAAGATTCTCGATCCAAACGATCCGACGCACAAGAACATCATCGAGAAGAAGATACATCACGAGGCGTACGAGGGAGAGGATCAGTGGCGTGACATGATCGAGGCGGAAGAGGAGCGCATCAAGGAGCGCGAAGAGGCTGTTAAGCGACGGCATGAAGAGCAGCATAATAAGAAGAGCAATGGCAAGAGCAAGAAGCTTTCCAAGGAGGAGTTGGAGAAGGCGGAGCGGGGTGCGAAACCGGACGAAGCAAAGTCAGACAAGCTCAATGCGCCATAGCTTCGAGAGCGAGTGGGAATATGTGTGGGTGTCTGCTTCCAGCATTTGAAGGCGTTTGAGAAAGCCAGTCAATGCCAATGTGAAATAAGTGTACATATAGTTGGTACAGGTGGCGTTCTCCACGTCGCTCGTCGCATGAGCCAGCTTTAGGCTTTAGATGCTACAACATTAGCATCGCGATTTATCGGCCAGTGATAGATGGCGACCAGATAGTTTATATGCCCGAACACTGCTGTGCGAGTGCGTCGAGTAAGCGGCGAGCAAGACCGGTAAACTGCCACGTAGGGCAGCAAACAACCACGTGCTTAGCTTCGTCTTTGTGCCAGGAACATCTCGGATGGCTCGGGACGTGATGGCAGAAAACCAAGGTATCTCGAGTACTATTACAGTAGTGATGGAGTCGATGACGGCAGGTGGAAGGTGGAGATGCTAGAGACTCGAGAGGCTCCAGGTTTGATGGTCAGAGAAGGTGAGGTGGTCGTGGAGCCTCAAGAGCTCATCAGTTCGGAACTCGCGTGCTGCAGTGTAACGACTTATTCGTCAAAATCGGGCGAGTATGCGCCCCGAGAAGTAGCGGTGTACTGCTAGAGGAGGAGGCGGCCTCATTGCTGCCTTCACCGGAGTCGTCGATTTGGCATGCTCTTGCTGGACAGTAAGGTATATGGGTTTCTCTCGACGAGATGGAACTGGACGTGTTGTTTCTTAAGGGTCTCGCTTCCTGGCCGTTGTAATCGTTGGACTAGTGGCCCTTTACAGTTCACGTCTGCGGAGTCTAGTGCCAGCCCTGCAGATCGACAGAGCCAATCTTTTGCTCATCCATCAACTTTCCTCGTTGTCTGTGTTCATAAGACAGCTCACTCCTTTAATACACAACGTGGGGCCCTCGCCCTTATCTTCGTGCTTTCGAGTCTTCTTCTCTTCTCTCCACCACTTTCTGTACAGTCCTCTAGTTCCACTGCTCAAAGGGGTGCGCATTCCACGGCCTTGCTCCCTTGCATATCACGCCTCCACAAAACCAAAGCAGTTGCGCCTTTTCTCCTCGACCTCCCCTTCGATGCGACCCATCGCTGCGCTTTGCCTGTCTTCACGCCGCGCAGGCAACCCCTGTGTTGAACTACTGAGCGACTGTCCTTATCAGTCCGCCTGGCTTGCTCAGAGCAACCACCTTACCGGCTGCACATAATCTACCTTCTGTTACATACCTTCCTTCGCCTCCTGGCTCAAGCCTCGATCCTTGATATACTCGAAGTGCCCTGGCATACATACCTTCTGTACATGCTCTTCTTTGACGTCCACCATATTGACTTTCTGATCTGTACGTACCCCAGGCTCAGCCCCATGCTCCGCAGATTCGTGACTGGGTTGCCTTGTCATGCTGACAGCTCGACTGCTTAGAAAGTGCTTGCCGCACTGGATTCGAATTTTCGAGAGCACGACGGCCCAGAAACTGCTCTCCGTTCGGCACGCTGTAGGGCGGAAGATCATAACGACGTTGGATTGTCCGGACGAACCACAGTCTTTACATAATTTGTAATATACCACATGGTACAGTGACTACAGAAGATATGGTGTTTCCGAATACTGTACGTATGCCGTATGCCCGGAGGCATGTCACAAAACAGATCGCTAACAGAATGTCAGTCACGCACCCTCACGACTGCCAGCAGCACCGCGCCATCCGACAGGAAAACCACTGCGAGCATCATGAACACAGGATATGGCAGTGCAGGTGGTACTTGGGGATCAAACAGCATCTGGGGTAATGGAGGCTTGAACGGCGGCTTTGGCACAAGAGCAACAACCAGAGACAACTCGGCGTCGCGAGACGGCGCACGTCAAACGTCAACAGGCGATGCAGAGGTGGTCGAGGGCAAGTCCGGGTCGGGATCGCTTCTGGACAATTCTGTATCCGACGAGTGGGGCCATAGATCTCCGTGGGCCGCCAAAAGAAGCCAGCCTTCAGGTCGATCGGTATCACTGGCAAAGCAAAACGACCCGCCGACCTTCCAGCAACGCGGTGCAAGTAACGCAGGGCTGCCATCGCTATCGTCGCCATCGGCTGATAGCTTTTCTCTTCTCGGACCACGAACGCAGACTATCAACATCACATCGCCATACACTAATGGAATTTCGAATCGAGGCGTCGAACAGCCCCCGACTGTGTACACCAAATTCGACCGGCCTACAGACCCAAACGCGAGGAAATTCCCGGACTCGGCAAAAGACGGAGTATGGCCTGACTACTCTCCGACTGACGAGCGCAAGCCTTCTTTTCCTATGCAGTTCGGCAGCCGTGCCTTCAGTCATCCTGTATCTCGGGACGAGAACACACCCGCCTCGCGCCACAGCGGAGGTGAAGCACCACACTTCGTATCGCCAGATTATTGCCGATCGTCTCAGCGCCCAACACAGGCGAACTCTCGCGCACCATCGCTCTCATCTCACAGCAATGGTGTGTACAACTCCCCGCACGAACCGAACCCGGACTATCTCGCTGCACAGTTGAGTCAACTTGCTATGAACAACGACGGTCGTCCGCCATCTTCCTACAGGAATGGTGCCACTGCGCATTCGCCATGGCTCAATACTCAGATGCAGTTTAGTCTGGACACGGGACTGCGCTCTTCACGAGGGAACTCCAACGGCTACGACGATGTCAATGCAGCTGAAGCCGTGGAACATCAAGATAGAAGAAGCATGAGCTATGCTAGAACTGACGATCAGTTCAGTCCGCACTCTAGTCGCCCTTCTGCAGACTTTTCGAGTGTGCGCAATACCAGCCATCGCTTTGCCCAGACACCAACTGCTCCCGAATTCACCCCAGGACGACCATACGCTGCTATGCGAACTTCGTCCGGCTCGTATGACAACACAAGCCTGTCGTCGTTCTCCTTCGGCAACGAGGATGCTAGACGACAGCCGACCTTCAGATCGCAAATGCAGGACTCGCATGTGTATATTGATCCTCGTACGCAACATTTGCTTGCCACACCACAACTTCGGACCTCTTTCGGGCAGTTCTTCAGCCCGTATGGCATGCCAAATGCGATACAGCTCGGTTCTGTCACCTATGGGCAACTCGCACCAATGCAAATGACGGACCAGCTCATGTCGCCGGAGGATCTCTCAGGTCGCGAAGGCGTTCAGAGTACGCTGATGTACGAGTTCAAGTCTAACCCGAAGGCACGCAGATATGAACTCAAAGACATATACGAACACATTGTCGAATTCGCTGGTGACCAACATGGTTCAAGATTTGTTCAGACGAAGCTCGAAACCGCCAACTCGGACGAGAAGGATCGCGTATTCCGCGAGATCGAGCCCAACACCCTTCAGCTCATGACTGATATCTTCGGGAACTACGTGATCCAGAAATTCTTCGAGCACGGCGACCAGACGCACAAGAAGATCCTCGCCCACAAGATGAAAGGTCACGTCCTGAAGTTGAGTATGTCGATGTACGGGTGTCGAGTTGTGCAGAAGGCCTTGGACCATGTCCTAGTCAACCAGCAAGCAGAACTCGTCGAGGAGCTCAGGCACCACGTTGTCGAGTGCGTCCGAGACCAGAACGGCAACCATGTCATCCAGAAGGCGATCGAGCGCTGTGCACCACACTCCATCCAGTTCATCATCGCGGCTTTCCAAGGCGAGGTGCAACAGCTTGCTATTCATCCTTACGGCTGTCGCGTTATCCAGCGCTGTCTGGAGCGATGCGATCCGCATTCCAAAGAGATGGTGATGGAGGAGTTGATGAGTGGTATACACAGCATGATCTCAGACCAATTCGGCAATTATGTCGTGCAGCACGTCGTCGAACACGACGAAGGCGCAGGCCGGAAGCACGTCCTGGACATTGTCGGCCGTAACCTGGAGACTTTCAGCAAGCACAAGTTCGCGAGCAATGTTGTCGAGAAGTGTCTGGAACGGGCTGACGACGAGTGGAGGCGACGGGTTGTGCATATGATCGCGTACAGCAACCTACGCCGAGGTGAGGGTGATGGAGTCTTCGTGGGTATGATCAAGGACAACTTTGGCAACTATGTGATACGTAAGTGATGCGCCGTGGGACGTTGATCGCGATCATGCGAACTTCATACTGACACTACTCGCAGAGAAACTCCTGGACACGTTGTCACCAGATGACTATATGGGCTTCCTCGATCTGCTGCAGCCGGCCATTTCGCAGGCGAAGCGCACCGGGTGCGGCAAGCAGGTCATCTCGATCGAGAAGAAGATGCATCGCTTCCCGCACTTCCGCGGATCACAACACAGTGGTTCCTGGAGCCCACACGCTCACCAGTTCCCGTTGCCGACGCCGCCATTCGCGAGCAACTTCCATTCTGCGGCGAATACTCCACCGCCGCTCACGGCTGATACGCAGAGTCTGCAGAGCTCGCTTGTGCCGAGCATTAACGGTGATACTGTTGAAGGCGCCGCTGCGTTTGGGAGTAGGAAGGGAAGCGAGCTATCTGGGGATGGATATGGACGATGATAGAACACCTTTTGACACCTCGGCTGGCGATTTTGGACGATCTACACTGTCTTTACCGGAGGAGATGATCTTCTACAAGAACCAAGGTTTACGCGACACCTACTCAACAAAAGCATGACGGCGCCACAGAACGAGAACAAGGCAAACGATTGGTTTTACATACGATGCATAGTGGCTTATGTTGAAATGGACTTGGGGCGTACAGTGATATACGGAAAAGGGGAGAAAAACAATGGGACCAAGCATGGTTTACGCACGCATGAACGATATGGATGGGCATGGACTTGGGACGCTACTGGTATGAATTATGATGGCAGCTTGGATATTGCTTGGATGAGCTATGGGATTGATGTCGGCGTTCATCGCAAAGCATGAGATAACGTAGTATACCCCTATTGATATGAGATAATGTAACGATCTGTCGCTTGACACACAATATACCACCCTCAGCGGTCTGTTCCAACCGCGCCGTCAATTACAGTTACCTTGGAGTGGGGTATTGGGCTAGGCAACCTCACGAGCCTCGCTGCTCTTCTCGAAGATGACAACCTTTTACAGCCCTCTGATGAGCAGAAGACCAGGGTACTACCGAATCTTCGCCCGCTTTCGTGACACTGCAGATAGCCCTTTCATCGTAGCCTTGTCCGCTCCAGCTGTCTAACGCTGATTGACCTACCTAATACATCGATAGATCCCACCACACCATCAAAATCACTGATCATCATCCTCCAGCAGCAAACATGTCAGCCAGTGAGGACTTCTTCAACACGACTGAGCTGTTGGAGATGACTCTCGAGCTCTTGTCGCTAAAGGACCTCTTGCGTGTTCATTCGGTCTGTAAGCAATGGAACGCAACGATCACAGGCTCGTCCACTCTCCAGCAAAATTTGTTCCTTCTTCCGGCCAAAGACGAGACAGCCTGGCTAGTCGACATGACCAATCTACCCTCGCAGAAAAGTCCACTTCCTGGAGTTTACAAGAGCAAGCTCTACGTCAAGGCGGCTGCCGCTCGAAGATCGGAAGCGTATCAATCACACCATGGATTGGTCGTCACACCCTTGAGGATCAATCCATTACTGCTGAGAAACCCAGTCGGTCCGACGGTTCTAGAGAGCATCGATCTCAGAGTCGACTCCGGTTGCTACTTCGATCTACGCATTCTCTGCAAGCGACTTTTTGAGCTCAGGCACCACGTTATGATGGAGATGTACCTCACTCAGCCTCCGATTGGCCGCATCTACGTGCAGGCTGAGGTGTTTCATCCGGGGAACCATGAGGATTTTCTTTACCATCACAAGCCCTCTGCTCGAATCTGTGAGGAGCAAGGCGTGCGACTGAAGCACGTTGTGGAGGCCATAGGGAGGCTGGGAACGGATGGTGGAATAGAAGATGTGAGCGTGCACTTGAGTGGAGGAGTGGAGGTCGATGAGGTCGACGAGGAGGTGGTGCGGAGGAGGACGTTGGAATGGACAAAATGCATGGCGGATAGAGGCTAGACCGGTCAGCTCAGTGAGGTAAACTCAGATCTAGGACTGTGGGTAAGACGTTGGAAGCATGGTGTTCGCTGACCAGTGCAGCACGGTGCTTCCTTCATCTACTGTATGTTCAGCTGCAGCTTTCCGTTCTTGAGTTTTCCATAGTCACGCCTCGTTGTACGACTCCGGAAGAGAACCCATAGCCGCACCCCTCCAAAGCCTTCGAGCCTCTCCCCAGTCACAACTCATCCAACGCAACCAGCAGCGGCCATGTCGTCATCTAAGTTCTTCGACATCCCGGAGCTTCTCGAAATGACGCTCTCGCTGCTGTCACAGGCGGAGATCTTACGCCTCCAGTCGGTCAGTAAACAGTGGAAGCGAACGATCAAAGGCTCTCCAGCACTGCAGCGGTTGCTCTTCCTCAGTCCAGCCACGATCGAGACGGTGTGGCTGGGCTATTGCACGTTCCTGATCTCGGAGAATGAACGTGCAAAACTCCTCGCAAGAGACGACTACCGAAGGTGCCTCCTCTATTTGGGGGCCTCGGTGGCTGGAGACTCAGAAGCCGCTCGAACGCACAGCTGGCCCATCTTCAAACCAGCGCAAGCCAATCCCCTCCTGCTCAACCTTCTGCCCTGGGGATCTTACGACGAATGGAGCGTCAACGAGAGGGCCGCGTGGGGCGCGAGGGAGGACATGTCGATCGATGCTGGCCGTCTCAGAGCGCTCCGGCATAACCCCTCTGCGATGAAAATGTTGCTTACGCAGCCACCTGTTCGGGGACTCGCCATCGAGGTAGAAATAGACACACCACTCACAGAGGAAGAACGGAAGACTCTACGTGGCTTGGCCCACTTGCCGCCCGGCCGCGAGAAGCATGAACTAAGAGTACAGGTGGTTGTTGCCCATAAGAAAGCGGTCAGGCTGAAGCATATTGCGATGGCGTTGAGAGGACTTGCAGCCAGAGGCAGTGTGAAGCTTGTGAGGCTTCACTTGGGTGAGAGGTTTGCGGATGTCAACGATGCGGAGGTGGAAGTGATCAGAAAGAGGACAATCGGATGGGAGGAAAGCAGAACGGAGGGCAACCGGCTGTAGTGAAGGAGACACTCTGATCTTATGGTGGCCGTGGTCTAAACTGTTGGGTCAGCTGCAGCCAGTATTTGTTACATCCGTCTTCATGCCATGGTGTGTACGCTACCGCTGGGTCATCATGCATCTTCCATTCATAATTGATGCGTCAGCCGGTCCATCGTCTGTCTCAATGACTATTCACAGCCGCTCATGGAATGTAGTCGCTCCCACAAGACTATCCTCAGTCGATCGCAAGATCCCGACCCATCTCCTTCGCGGCCCTCGCCCCGCTCACCGCAAGTTCATCAGCAGCATTGTTGCCTTCATCCTTGGCATGCCCCTTCACCCACACGAACTTCACACTTGCCGTGCCACGCTCCCAGTGCCCGCGAGGCCCGCCAAACGGCCCGTTCTCCTCCTCGTCAACGACGCGGTGCTTGTTGAGTCTGAATCGCTCCTCAAGCATGTCGACGATTTTCAGCACCAGATCCTTGTTCTCCACCGGCTTGTTGGAAGAGTTGAGCCAGCTGTTGCCACGCCACTTCAGGAACCACTCTGTACAGCACTGTATCGCGTATTTGCTGTCGGTGTAGATGACGATCTTGCGGTCTCGTGGAGCAACTTCGAGGGCACGGAGGATGGCTGTCAGCTCTGCTCGTTGATTGGTCTGTTTGGTCCCGGTCAAAGGCTCGCTGAGATTGCGCTTGTCGAGTGGGCCGAAGAAGACACCCACGCCACCGATTGCTCCAGCCTGCCCGTTCGAGAGAGCCGAGCCATCGGTGTAGATGCGGATTGGTGCGTCTCTGACTGGTCCGGAGGCCTGATACTTCATTTTCGCTAGTTCCGCAGGAGTCTTGTAGCGTGCAGTCCCGGTTGCCAGATCCAGAGTGATGTTAGTGTCGAAGTTGTCCTCAGCTCCTTCAGGTAATGGACCCTCCCCAGGCTCATACTCCCCTCCTTCGACAGCAAGGTAAGGTGAATGCTCATCCTTAATGCCATTCTTCTTGCCCTTGCCGGTTCTGAGTCGCTTGGCGCCTGAGCCACCGTCTGCCAGCTCTATGCTGTCCATAGTCGTATCGCTGTTGATAAGGTGATTTTGCTGCCCCTCTGCCACGAACAACTCTGCCTCCATCCTCGTCTTGAACACCTTGTGCTTTGGTCCCTTCCATCCCGTGATCTGCTCGAGTACCTCCGGCCACGACGTGTAGACACCCGGTACCCTCCCTGACTGCACCCCATAAAACTTGACCGCAGCCGAGCCAGAATTGACATTCGCACTTGGCTCGTTGTTGACGAATGCTTGAGCTTCGACGAGGGTGGTGAACGACTTGAAGGCTGCTTTGGGAAATCCTTTGACTTGGTCGAGGCACTCGGTCCAGCTGTGGTAGATGCCAGGCTCTTTCCCAACTCGGACGGCGTAGAACTTTGGTGCACTCTTCGACTCTCGTTTCCGCTTGGTTCCGGAAGATGCTGTTGAAGTGATAGAAGCTGGTGCCTCGGGTGCTGGGGACATGGCTGGGGTCGGTATGGCGGCCCCATTGACGGAGGTGAAGCCGTTGGTGCCGTCCATATTGATCTGAGTTGGTGATCGTTCCTGCCGTGGAACGAAGAAGCCAGCTGGCAAGAGAGTCCTGCTGGGTGTTCTCGACTGGATGCTCAGGCCTTCCACACGGCTGCCCTTGCTTCCTAGCCTGAGTCTGAGCAGCTGTTGAAGGAGCCTCAGGTTGGCGGCTTGTATCCGAAATGTTATAACACCGGGCAATGGAGATGAAGGGAGGAGGTGAGGGAAGCAAGCGTGGGGGCAGAAAAAACGGAACGGGTGGGTATGTGACGGCGGAACTGCCAGGGGTGCCGGCCCTGTCGGCCTCTGGGAGGGGTACAGTGGTGTTCTCCGGAGAACAGGCCCAAGCTCGAAACCTTACCGTTCGTTCTACACCACCTGCTGGCGACACGTGCTTGACCGTACACGGCAGGAGCAATCGCGTGAATCGATACACTTGGAATCGTACTGAAGGAAGAAGATTGGATTGTATTTCACCTCGAGATTTCGCTTGGCAAAAGCTCAAGCTGCACGTGGTCGAAGTCAGATCGAAATAAAGCTTGTCCGTAGACATACCATCAGAAAACATTCGATACCAATTGGCCATGAAGTAGCGATGTTCGAGGTACATCTGCTTTAGGCGACTATCAGATAGCTTTGCTCACATACCGCAGACCCACCGCGCCTCATCCCGCTACAGACTACGCCTCCACCGTGCTCGGTCTGTAGTGCTGAGCCCACAAGAACTCGTCGAGATCCGTGCCGCCCAGCGAACGTTCGAAGGAGCCTACATCCGGACCAGCTTGAGCCAGTTCTCATTTGCTCTTATCGTGCTGAAGATCTTCACGAGCGAGTTTTACAGCATTGGTATGTTCGTGATGCTATCACTTGTCTTCTCCTGAGGTCTGACGAGCATGTCTAGGTGCTCTGTTCGCCGTCTATGGCGCTGGCGTGCTGGGCGTGAGTGCGTTCAGGCGTATGCAAGGCAACCGGCAGTTCTTCAGCGAGGTTGGCGAGGATGGGTTGAGCAGGAAACGGTATGCAAAGCCTCTACTACACCTCAACAGTAGGCGTGGATTCGACCCTAAGCCTCGAAGATTAACACTTGCCTTAGATTCCGTACTAGTGGTAACGTGGTCGTGGTTTTGACCAGCCTCAGCGTCGCCGCCTACGTCTGCTTGTTAGTGCTGACGCTGCGGTTGGATGCATGATGTTGTCAATGACGAATGAAAACGATATCTATCGGTCAGTCTATCTCGTCAAATCTACTCCGACGAGTTGCGGAAGATACTATGAGATGAGAGCACGATTGACAAAACGAGAATCATGATGATGTTTCAAGCTTGTTTAAGTGCTGCACAATTGTCTCAGTCTCAATGACTCCGTCCAAACTTATACCGTGTGCCGATCGCACCGCCCATGTTGCGCATGCTTCGCCTATAACAAAATCAAATCCACCCCTGGCCCAGAATCGTGTGGCTCCCGACCATTCAGCGCTTGCAGGACACAGCCATCTTCGAGAGTGCTAGTCTTCGTGGTACCACCTATGTGCCCTTGCGTTTCTCCTGGCCACGAGCTTGTCCTCCTCTTCCTTGATCTGGTTCGCCCAAGCTTGCAACACCGCCTCTCTCAGCTTCCCAACGTCGACCTCCGGCCCCAATACGCGCCCATTCACCTGATCGTTCGCGGGTAAATGAGAGTCACTCATGTCCAACTTCACCATCTTCACCAACCGCTCCCGCTCTGCAGGTGTGACGCACGTGCAAAACCCCGGACAGACACATGTAGGCTTGCATGAGTACAAAGGTAAGATGACTCTGCTCATGAAGTTTCTCACCGCCCAGTCGAACGGCTCATCACGGCGGCACCCGTGCTTCAAGCGCAAATGGCGGAGCTGGATAGCAGCTTCCAGGACATCGATCTCGAGACGCGCATCGTCGAAGTAGATCTTCTGGATGCCGATATCCCGAAGAAATGGTATCCCGCGCTTGGCTGCCGTTGTGAACATGGAGAGGGCCGGCGGTCGATTGAAGGTGAACTTGTTGTTGCCGTACAGCACCGGGAGGGCCTCTGAAAAGACTTGCTTGCTAACACGAAGTATTGCTGCGTTGTGGACGGCACCCTATGGCCGCTTCTTCTTCTTTCCAGAACGTGAGATGATCTCCGCTGTGAGATATCGTGATGGGCTTGGTTCGCGTGCTGAAGGGGCAAGGCCGAAACGCTTGCGATCCACCTCGAAATCTTTTCTGGCCTTGTCGGTTGCTACTTCATCAACACGGCGAGCGATCCTGATGGGTTTGTCGGCCACAAGGACCTGTTCGAAGATCATGAGACGCAGTTCTGGTGGGAGCCTCTCGAATGGGAAGGCATCGTGTGTCTGCGCATCAGCTGCTGCGTTCGCATGTTAGTCTGCAGGAGGTTTCGGAAGAGGATTGCTGCTGCTTACTAGGGTGTTGTACAGGCAGAGCTGGGTCTGCCATGGCCGCGTGATGGGTGTCGTGTGGTAAGAAATACAGGTTGGAAGGGCCGAAGGGGTGGAGGATAAGTAATTTGTGAGCTGAACGTGAATCAGAAGGTACGTGAATCTCGGGCGAACAAAATAGCAGCTGTTTGCATGAGCTACCTCATTCACGTGTCATCACGACCTATTCAATGGTCGAACTTAGCAAGCGCTTATCTCTGACCTCTTTGCATAATCTTCTCACGCCACGATGGCCGTGATCGAGCCCGTTGCAACTCCGACAGCCATGGCATTACTTGAGACAGCCTCACAGACGGTCAGCTGTCTCCCGATGATCCACTTCATGATCTCCGCCATCGTGCTCGGGTCGTCGCTCCCGTGTTGGCTTTAGCATCCCTCGGTCTTGGACGCATTCCAGTACTTCAGGATCTCCTTTTTGAGAGCCGCCGCATCACGCTGCATATCAAAAGGGCGTTCCACACCATCATTGAACTTCAGGACACCGCTGCTCAAGTCCAGCTGAACCAGACCCATCAAGCGCTCCAACTCCGCGCTTGTTATGAGGGCGCAACGTCCGGGCTTGCCACATGTACATGCAAGGCCGCGCGTGTGAAGAGGACGCAGAACGGCACGAAAAACGCCAGACGCCATGTCCGAGAGCGACGGAGTCGCCTGGGTGTGAGTCGAGGACTTGTTTTTGAGTCGGATATAGCGAAGTCGAGAAGCGTCCTGCAAGCCTTCCAGATGGAAAGCGAAGTCCAATAGACTGTAATTGATGAGCGCAATATCCACGAGCAACTTCCGCCCGGTCTCTACCATGGTGGAAAAGGTCTACAACGCAGGAAACCCAACGAATTTGAACTTGTTTTCGCCATATAGCACCGGCTGTGCTTCCGAGAAGATCTCCTTGCTGACGCGAAGGATTGCTGAGGTGTAGTGGGCACCGTACAACTGCAGTTTCTTCCCACGGCCACCTGGCACCTCCGCTTTTAGGAAGAACCGTGAAGCCGGAAATTGCAGTAGTTGAGGTTCTGGTACCGTCGCTTTCGCAGCGACGCGAGCGTTCGTGATTTCCTCCCAAGCTACCGTGTCGGACTTCCTGGAGATCCTGATGCCCTCAGCGACCAATGTGTAAGAGTAGATCCGGTTCCTCAATTCTGCTGGCAGCCTCCGAAATGGGAAAATGTCACGTTGGCTAAGTGCATCTGATGCTGGTTGTTCGAGATCCGCGAGCAAGGTCTCCATGGGGCGAGGTTGAGCGGTGATGTGCTGGTCGAATGCTTCGGCTTCTCCACTGCTTGTTAGCCTTCCGGATCCAATGTGATATGATGTACTCGCTCACTTACTCTGCCTTAGCGAGGTTATGTTGGGCTCAGCCATTACTCCGAAGCGGCATCGAGTTTAGTGCGTTGGTGGAGAGGTCGAAGTTCTGTATCAAGTTGCAACGTGCCCTTTATGTCCGCCGAAACCGCAAGTGGAAGGTGACGTAAGCCTCCGCGTGACAGTGTTGAGCATGTGAGATCACATGCTACCTCCGACCACTTCACTTCCTCTTAGCATGCACTCTCTCATAGCCTTGAGCAGATAGCCGCTGTTCACAAAATGCATCGTCCGGGCTTCTGATCCATTTTCACGAGCAATTCCTCCTCCATACCAAGCCAGACCTTGATAACCTCCATTCGAATAACCATCTTGCCCACTGAGCTGGTTTACGGAGCGTATAGTACAACTCAAGGCGTCAGTCGGCGTAGTGTCGTCTACCGCGTCTGGCTCTGGCTTCCAGGGGTCATGCGCTCTCTCTTGCTTGGTTCGCCACCTTCTGTTCCGCGATCCGCTCTTCCCAAGTGCGCAAGATTGCGTGCCTTAGGGTACTTGCATCTGTGTCACATTCGACCTCGCGGTCCCAGTCCCTCATGCGACTAGGCTTCACATCCATTTTTAGGACATTCACGAGCCGCGTCCGCGCTGCGAGTGTAGCGCAGGTGCAGACGTCTGTTGTGGAACATGTACAAGTCGAGGTTCGCCGATGGAGAGGTAGCATGATCTTGCTGACTGCCATGTACGCCACCGGTCGAATCCAATTGCAATGATCAGTCTGATTCACTCGAAGACGGCGAAGTCTGGACGCATCTTGCATAATGCTCATATCGAATCGAAGGTCGTATGGACCGAGTTGCTGCAACTCAACGTTGGTGAGGAATCGCCTTCCAGGCCCGATGTCCATACAGAATGCCGACAAGCAAGTAAACGACTTGAATACGAACTGGTTCTGACCGTATAGTAATGGGAGAGTTTCTCTGTACATCTCCTGGTTGACCTGAAGGATGGCGGCGGTGTAGTGAGTGCCATATGATGGGTACCTCTTTCTGCGCTTGCTGGGCCTTGCTATCTCTGCAGTAAGGTATCGGGACATGACCGGACACTCCCGCTTGCTGGCCCGGTCCTCTCTAAATTTCTCGTAAAAGGATGCCTTGGCCTGCTGCGAGGCTACTTTGTCTATGCGCTGGACAATTTTGACTGATCCTTCTGCCAGTGCGTAGGAATAGATGTGGATACGAAGTTCGGCGGGCAGCTCCATAATTGGGAAGATGTGGCGTTGGTTGGGCACGGCTGAGATGGAAGTGAGTGACGGCTCACGCTCGAGCGCTGCCAGCAGACGACTGAAACCATTCGGGCAGGTCGCCATCAGTCGGTCGAAGGTATCTGCTTCTACGGTTGCCTGTCAGTAGTCGATGATGAGGCCATAGATGCTGCTTACTCTGGGCTTGCGTGTACATCGCTGAACCGGCCATGACAACACGATCTTGTCGTGAAGAAGTGGTTGGGGTTTCGTCGTGAGACGCCTGTTTGTCAGTTCAGCAGTGCGTAATCTGTGGTGGAGTGTCGTACCCGTTCACGTGAGCTATTTCAACTCCATGTTGTAAGTGCATCCATACGCTGGTGAAGGGTACAGCATGTAGATACTCTCCGTCTGTGACTGACCATTGATGTACGCCTTGTCTAATGCCTTAGACATACCAGCTACTCATAGCTCAATCTCTGCTTGAATGTTTCATGGTTCAGTCTTCTGCTTGAATGTTTCATGGTTCAGTCTTGCTTGGGAAACGAAGGCTCAGGCGACCCAGGCATCACACTAGCCATCAAGCCGAGCTCCCATGCAGCTGCAACTTTGCCGGCCCAAAGCCTCCCGTCGAGCCGTCTCGCAGACCCCTTATCTCGGAGCCATTACTGCTTTCTTTCGTCTTGCCTTCATTTCTGCCTTAGCATGATCCTTGTGCGCTCCTGATCTTGAATCCTCTCCCCCCAAACCCGCAAGATCTCGTCTCTCTGAAGCCTCGCAGTCTGCTCCGGCGTTGCACCGTGGTGCCCAAGCCGGTTCCAGTTCGCCAACCCGGAGATGAACTCCATGCTTACCATGTTCACAAGCCGCTCCCGCTCTGCAACAGTAACGCAAACGCACGCACGTTGCGGCGGGCAAGCGCATGTTGAAGTTAGCTATCTCGGAGAGGCACCATGATGGCCTCAACAATCCGTTTCGGAGCTGTATCAAGACGATCGCCCGCCTTCTGATGGTCTGTCACCCCGAAGTGGAGATGACGGATCCGAGAAGCTTCCTTCAGCTCAAACAGTTCGTCGAACTGCATACCGAAGAGTCTTGGGCCTCGAATCTCAACATCCACAAATAACTGCATCCCGTGTTTCGCAAGATCCGCAAACCGCCGCAGGGCCACTGAAGTCGTGAACTTGAATCGGTTCTTGCCGTAGAGCATCGTCATAGCTTCGGAGTAGACTTGCTTGTTCAGGAGGAGAATAGCTATAGTGCAGAGGGACTCGTATGGCTGCAATTTCCGTTGGCCAGAGATTTTCACTCGTGCCGTGGAACACCACCGTGTGTCGCTGGACTCTCGCTTAGTGACAAGGCCATGTTCGAACGCCTTCTCGGTAGTTCTCGCGGCCTTCATCGTAGCTATAGTATCGACTTGATGGGTGATTTTGATACTATCCGTGGCCACAAGAGCGTACGTGTAGATGTTGTTACGAAGTTCCGGGGATAGTTTTTCGAAAGGAAAGATGTGACGTGTATTAGCTACGACCAGGTGGCCAAGGTCCGCGAGCATGCCACCGATGGTCGTGGGATGAGCCACTAGCAGCTTGTCGAAGGCTTCCGCCTCTACATCTTTCTGTCAGCTGATTGAAGTGCTCAAAAAGACGCTCGCTGCTTACTATGCTCTTGAGAAAGCATCGCTAGGTCTGTCATCGCCATAGAGTGTTGATCTGAGGTCGCGGTGTCCATGTAGAGATAGAGGTCCACGAGTAGCAGAGCAGGGGTACTTATAGGCTTTGCTCCGAATCTAGTAGTCACGAGTGAGAACTATGCACGCACGTGAACAGTCACGTGAGCAACTGATACGGAAAGTGAATGCAGCAGTAAGAGATGTAGGTTTGGTGTCAAGTAGATGTGAAGATCGGACTTACGTCCTGGGTCTCGAAAGTGAGGTTCGGTTGGGTCGTCACCGGGAAGTGCCTGTGATCAGCAGTGTGTTTGATATAAAAGTCAGGATTGTGGAAAGGCCCTAGATCAACCTGAGATCACTGCATCGCTTCCGACACGCCAGCCGACCTTGACATACGTCTCGCACTTCTGCTCAGTAGAGTTCTTGACCAGATCCTCGTCCAGTTTCATCTTCTCCTTGGGATACAGCGAGATAACAGTGCTGCCACCATACAAGAAGGCGCCCAGGCACTGACCGCGGCGGATCTGGGCTCCTTCTTTGATGCCAGGATTGTACCGGATGCTGCCAACGAGCATGGCCCCAATAGCAATGACGATCACTCGAGTATCAGAAGGACGCTTGATGACCATTACCGATCGACGATTCTCGCAGAATACGTCGAGTGTACCCTCTTCGTTGATCGCTTGTGGATTGACTGTATAGTATCTGCCCATATTTTAGCATTGTGTATGCTCGGCAGAGATCTGTAGCTACCTACGTTCCTGGTATTTCGGTGATGCTCTCGACTGTGCCGGATACTGGTGCGTGCCTGCTCCCGATGTCAGCATGCTGGAACTATCGCCAGGCTTTCGTCCGAACTCCTACCATCGATGATAGTCCTGTGGCGCGAGGCGATGGATCATGATTGGACCACCGTTGAAGGCTTCTGCTAGCTGGTTGGAACCCAGTAACTTTGGCAGCGTGAAGCCAAATCCCTTGATCCAGTACTTGGTAGCCAGGTCAACGGTCGGATACGTGGTCAGTCTGCAATCTGCTACACTGCTCACAACGCTATTGTTGTCGGGTTCAGCGATAGGTCGAGCAGATTCCTTGAGTTCGCGGGCGAAGAACTCATTGAAAGTGCTGTATTTAGTCGAATCGGGTTGGGCCTGTGATAACAATTAGTTTTAGCATAGACAACCTGGGAGCCGCTGTAATAGGGATTGCAGACTTACCAGCTCGCTCAGCGTATCTTGCAGCTCGAAACTCTCGATGAATGGCTGAATATGGTCTACACTCTCGGGATCGTCGTACCTAAAGTGATGGGTAGAAGGGTTAGCAAGTGTCTCGGGGCTATAAGTGAGTGGTAGAAGGTCTCAGAGCGCCGCACGGAGCATGATGTTGTCTCGGAGAACCCTTCTACCCATCAATGGACCTACTGCTTGCCCATCTTTACGCTCTGATCCTTTAGCATCTTCTGCGTACGCTCCGACTGTAGGATATTCTGCTGCTCGCTCCCGTAGTAAAGCAAGTGCATTCCCAGCCGTACGTAGATAGACATCGCCTCGAACGACTTCTCGCCGGTTTGCCTGTCTATCACGTAGTTGCCAAGATGCCACTCGGCTTCGAAAGCCTCAAGACTATCGTATGGGAAGACCGACCGGAACCAATGGTGGGCCTTGTCGTGCGTCGCAGGGATATGGAGGTGGTCCTTGGGATCCTGCTCGACCTTAGACTTGTCGGTGATGTCGCTGAGCACTGCCTCAGCAGCATCGAGATGCTTGGTTTCGAGTTTTTTGACTGCCGCCATGATGTTGTCCCAAGGATGCTATCTCAGGTGAACGCCAGGATAGTTTGAGTGGCGACTAGAATCCGGCTTGAGAAGTTTGGGCATGTACAGGAGCAGGAAAGGGGCTTTTGTGAGATATAGAAATGATATAGGCTCGATGGAGCGCAAGAAACATGGAAGCAGGGAAGCCCACGCGGCTTTACCTTTACCTTTCTATCCGTTGCGAATGACGGAGGTAGGTGCGGCCGGGAATGATGCGTACTTCATGCTTCCGAGAGGTACACTCCTGGTAGTGAATGCAGCAAGACCTGGCTATAATGGGACCTCGAGTCTTCATGGTGGAGTGACGACTCCGTGGACGACGTCGAACACTGAGCTCGGGCCATTTTGGTATTGAAGAGCCGTCACCGCTGGCCTCGGACGCATCTGACTACACCGCGCAAGGCGATGTACCTGCGAGCACTGCGACAACGATCACCACTACCCGGAGCAGTACCGTACTTACGAAGTAGCGCTCAAAGAAGGGTAGTCTTGCTGTCCACGACCTCAAAGAGACTCCAGGAGAAACAGGATGCCCCGGGCCAGCACGGACAGCGCGATGGAGAACAGCGACAGAGCAAGACTACATCTATACGACCTTTCACGGTCCTCGCACTCTTCATACCGCTGGGCTACGCCGTGAGCTGGGTCACTGGCGGACGTACAGAAAACACAGCGTCTGCGAGCGAAGATGGTTTTGTCAAATACACACTGGCGATCAAGGAAGATGTTTCAGCAACGTCTGCCATCTTCACATTGACGCCGATGACTACTTCATCTACATTGGCCAGTGGTCCCGGCCTCGAGCGAGCTATCAGAAGTGTACAAATCAAGCAGCCACAGCTTCAGATCGCCAGGAACTACACCATTCTGCCCTCGCCAGGAAGCTCTACTGAAGAGTTGAGGTTCTTGATCCGCAGGGAACGCAAAGGAGAAGTATCGGGCTACCTGCATAGACTGCCACTTGGCTCCAAGATTGAGCTGAGAGGACCTGTCATGGACTACGTCTGGCCTGATGGTGTCGATGAAGTCGTCTTTCTTGCAGGAGGCACTGGCATTGTACCCGCGCTACAGGTCGCAGAAGGGCTGGCAGGTCAAGCACATGTGCACATACTGTGTGCGAATCGGAGCCGGCAAGATTGTGCTGGCGGTTTCAGTGACACGCCCTCCCCGAAAGGCTGGTTCTCGTGGCTTGTTCGTTCTGGTGATAACCTGGACAGCAAGTCCGAGACAACAAACGAAAGCAGTCCCATCGTTTCAATAGTCAAAACCCTCAAGCACCTGCCTAATTCCGCATCAACGACACCTGACACCCCAAAACTCCGAGTCGACTACTTCGTGGACGAGGAGAACATATTCATCCAGCCCGATCAAGTTCGGCAATTGCTACTCTCGGCTCAACCTGCAAACGCCGGCAAGGTGACGGGCAAAAGACTGTTGCTAATCTCCGGACCCGAAGGATTCATCAACTACTGGGCCGGACCAAAGCAGTGGATGAATGGCCGTGAAATTCAAGGTCCGCTCGGAGGCGTTTTATCGACCTTCAGCCTGGCGGGCTGGGAGGTCGTGAAGCTGTGATGCTTGCACGTCACTATCAAGCACCTGAGAACGACCCATCGTGTTCTCACAGTGTTTGTGGGCTGCTCTGCAACTCGGCGGTATGCGAGGACGGAGCGCAACCTCTATATCTTGACGAAGCATGTGAAGCATTTGCCGCTTCTGCTCCGGTTTTGCTCCGGCGGTGAGGGCGCAATTCCGCGCTTTGAAAGTCGGACCCACTTTTACACAGGCTTCAAGACCTCGCCTCTTTGAGAGCCGCATTGGTTTTACTTTCGATTATCGCGTCGAGCGAACTCTGTCACTGGGATATATCGCTCAATAGGAGGTACTCGCGATGGAAAACGAAAAAGATGCCCAGCAATATATTGCGCCCAGCTCACCAGCATCGGCTGACCTCAACGGTGACGATGATCTCCATCCCATTACGACTGTGCAGACGAACAATGTTCGACCATCTTGCTTCAACTCGACAACACAGGAAGTCCTCTTCGTACTTACAGCTACGATGACGATTGCGATGGGTTCCTTCTTCACAGGCACTGTCACCGTAATATCGTCCTTCGTAGGTGCAGACCTCGGAATGACGACTGCAGAGATCACGTGGATTAGCTCTGCGAGCACGTTGAGCAGTGGCGCCTTTCTCCTCTTCTTTGGCAGAATTGCGGACCTGTTTGGTAAGTCCAGGCCAGAAGCCTACGAAGACGAGTGCGTACTGACCTCCAGCAGGCCGCAAAACTCTATTTGTGGGATCCATGTTCTTGTATTCGGTCTTTGCACTAGGTGCTGGCTTCGCAAAGACGCCTATCAGTCTGGACGTCATCTCCGGCTTCATGGGACTTATGGCGGCTGCGGCTGTGCCACCAGCTGCTGGTATACTTGGTGTCGCCTACGAGAAGCCAAGCAAGAGGAAGAACCTGGCGTTTGCCTGCTTCAGCGCTGGCAACCCGCTCGGCTATGTCTTCGGCATCATCTTTGGCGGTATTGCTACCAATATACTAAACTGGAGGGCATCAATCTGGCTGATAGCTATAATTTTCCTCATGTTCTCGGTCATCGGCTTCTTCACGATACCAAAGGACTGGACTGATAAGGAACCACTGAACTGGCAGACCGTCAAGCGTTTCGATCTGCTTGGGACGCTACTGACTATCTCTGGCATCGGCATGTTTAGCGCAGCTATCAGCTTGGGCGATACAGCACCGCAAGGCTGGAAGACAAGCTATGTGATTGCACTCCTGGTCGTCGGCATACTTATAATGATCGCGTTCGTGTTTTGGGAGCTGTGGTTCAAGTACCCACTTGTCCCGATGAACATTTGGCGGGATCGCAACTTCACGCTCGTTCTATCGATCCTGATGCTTGGCTTCATGAGCTTCACGCCTGCCAGCTTCTTCATCGCCCTCTACTTCCAGCAGGTGAAGAACATGTCAGCACTAGCTGTTGGCGTTCATCTCCTGCCGATGGCGATCTGCGGTATCCTCGTCAACATTCTCGCTGGCCTCATATTGCACAGAGTCTCGAACAAGCTCCTCATGTGGATCGGAACGCTAGCATACCTGATCGCCTTCATCCTGCTGGCGCTGAACCGAGACTCGTCCTCGTACTGGGCATTCTGCTTTCCAGCCTTCTGCCTCATGGTCGTCGGCGCCGACTTCGAATTCAATGTGGCGAACATGTTTGTTATGTCATCTATGCCACCTTCGAAACAAAGTGTTGCTAGTGGTATTTTTCAAACAGTCACCAAGCTCTGTATGACTCTCGGGCTTGGAATCGCTACGGCTATCTACAACTCAGTCGGACAGAATCCGCAGCTGGCTTCCTACTGGGATAAGCGATCGCAGCCGTATGTGGCGACCTTCTGGTATTCTGTGGCGTGTGCCGGGGTGAGCGTGTGCCTTGTGCCATTCTTGACGATCGGGACGCAAGGTGGCAAGGCGAAGGCTTCGACGGAGAGCAGTGCCTCGCCCTCTGTCAAAGACCCGGTCGAAGTGCAGGAAAAGTCTGTGGATGCGCATGCCTTGGATCGATAGACTATAGTGGGATCGTCTCCAGTACAAGGATAGTGATGAAGCGTGGCGCTAGGGGTGCTGGTCAATGGCTAAATGTACAATCGAAGAACGGTGTAGAACCACTTCTATCGTCTTTATCATCTACAAAATATGTATACAATCATTGATGGTACACTCATGCGCTCAGTCGGCTCTGCAGCTCTTTCCATGCGCCTTCATCCGTACTTCCTTGCGCGACATTCATCGACACAGCTTGAACAGAAGTCTCACGGTCCAGCAACAGGTCTACGAAGCTGCCAAGGTCATCTGCCTGGCGTTCATCTGACAGAGCGATCTGCGTCTCTGCGTTCGGACTCCAGATGATATCGTTTGTCTTGACCACGAGGTTAAGTGCTTTGCCCATAGCTTCGCCAACAGCATTCGTATCACTCGGCTCACAGAAGACGATAACCCCACGATCCTCATCCTCCTCAACATCCGTAGCCCCAGCCTCGAGAGCCGAATCCAAAGCTTCCTCAGGCCCTACACCGTCCTTCTGCTCAAACACAACCCTTCCCCGTTTCTCAAACAGGTACGAACAAGGTGTCGCAGCCCCCCCTACATCCTTCATGGCCAACCGTACATCTGCAAGCGTCTTCAATTTCGACTCCGTCTCGCACTCCACGATCACAGCCACATTGTTCGGTAATATGCCCTCGACAGTCACACTCTCCAGACTCGCGCCACTCGTGCTTTTGCCCTGTCCTCGTGCGATCGCGGCTTCGATGGAGGCCTTTGCGAACCCTTCTTTCTTGGCTTTTACTACAAGGTCGGCTAGTCGCGGGTTCATGGATGGGTCATGGCCGAAGAGTTTTGATGCTGTTGCGATTTCTTGGGCGAGGGCGGATCGTTGGCGGTTCTTGAGGGCGTCGGCTTTGCCTTTGTCGTGTTTGATCTTGCTCCATCTGTTGTGGCCGGATTGCAATGGGCTGAGGATGGTGAAGGTTCGGGTTTGTTGGCCGTATTGTTTGATCATTCGGGTGACTCCTCTGCTTGGTGCCATTATGGGATGTACATTCATTCGTTGCATGTAATGGTCTTTAGATGTTCTAAAATAGGTTGCGGAGTTTCGGGAGTGGTGAGATGTTGGAGGAGTGAGCACGAGACAACACTTCACTCCGTCCTATTATGGCGCATTGGTGACCACATCTGGGTTGACAACAGGACACTGGAGATTGAAGTAGCATGAGAACTCCGTACGATGTCGAGCTCACGTCCTGGAACGCCTGCTCAGCGACCGAGTACACCGGCAACGAAGCCAGCTTCTCCTCGAAAGGACAACACGTCTAATGGCGAGCCACAGCCATTTCAATTAGATCTAACTAAGCTACACGGTCTTCCTTCCGAACAGCAAGATCTGTACCTGCTCACGTTCACTGCCGACCTTGCGCGCCATGTCGAGGCTCTGGACGCAGACGGCGCATCCGCTGAACAAGCAAGCATCAAGAAAGAGCTGTTCCAGATCATCAACCTCATACAGCCCGCACCGACCCGAGTTATACGAAGCAATGTGGGACGATGCTTCACGGCTATCTTTGGGAAGGGCAACAGGAAGCTGCTGTACGAGTCTATCAACGACCTAGTAGCGATCTTGAACGCTGGGAAGGAGAAGGATACGCGAACGAAGCATGCTGCCGTCACCTCTCTGGGAGCGGTACTGGAAGCTGCTGGAGACAGAGCAATGAGTTTGTCGCCGTTGGCATGCGCAGCGACCTTGAAGATGCTGAAGGGTGCCTCAAATGATGCCGGCTTGCGCGCAGCCATATTCAGAGCACTTGGAAGAACTATCTTGGGCATCAAGGTCCCGATAGACGAAGATATTGGTCGAGCTATCTGGAAACAAGCGCGTAAAGTGATTGAGGGCGACAAATCGTTCCTCGTTCAACAGAATGCCTGCTGGTGCTTGGAGCAGTTAGTGCATTGCACAACTTACTTCGACAACTCGAATGACTTTGAGAAGCTTCAAGCGGCAGTGCTAAAGTCAATGGAAAGCTCCTGTGTTCCTGTCCGGCACGCTGCAGCATCGTGCCTGGCAACCCAGCTGGTAAAAAGCTTTTCTGGGTTCTCTCGAAATGACGTCGTGCCCACTATACGCAAGCCCAAGAAGTCCAGGAAGCAGGTCAAACCCGAAGACATGGATGAAGAAATCGAACGCACATCTTCTCCTGCTCCCGAGAAACCTGCTACTGCACTCTCATATACCTTGGTGGAAATGCTGCGGATTCTGTCGAACAACTATTGTCGGCCATCAACTTCCAATCGAGGCCGCGCTGGCATTGCGGTCTGCTACATCAAATTGTTGAAAGCACTGGGAGAGGGCGTAGTCGAGGAGCATTACGAGGAGATTGCACGACACCTCTTCTCAGACGTGATGGACTATCCCGGGTTCGCCTACGGGAACAAATATCGCCTGCTCATGAGTCGAAAGTTCGTGCGGGTAATACTCGAGCGTGTTGTTGGCCGAATGCTAGGCGAAACAGCGCAGCTGAATGCCTGTCGGTTCCTCCTCAACGTCATCAAAGACTACCCGCAAGCTGTTAAGGAGCGGCCGGAACCTCACAAACAGGTGCTCGTTGGTGCTGTCAGCGCACTAACATCACTGACCCAAGACTTGGGCGCAGCTATAGGCGCAGTCGCAGACTCCTGCCGTGAAGGCCTCCTCCAAGTGCTCCAACACCCTAGCTTCACGGTCCAGATACATGCAGCGCGTGCTCTGCGAGCCTTTGTGCTCGAGTGTCCACAGCATTTGTTACCTACGGTAACGATTTGCATGAACAGTGTCTCTCGCGAGATCGGACAACTCGGCACCCAGCGCCAGAGCCCGAAACGATGCTTGGGCTACGCACATGGTCTTGCAGCTGTGCTCAGCACTTCGAGTCAGCATCCACTGTACGGCTCTGTCGATGTATATGCGAGGGTCCTTCAACAAGCGACAGCCTTACTCAAAGCGGCCGGCAGCTCAGATCTTCGAGTCTCCAGTTGCCAATTGCAGGTGGCGTGGATTATGATCGGTGGTCTGATGTCTCTCGGACCCAACTTTGTGAAGATCCACCTCTCGCAGCTCATGCTTCTCTGGAAGAATGCCCTACCAAAGCCGCTCAGTAAGGATAATGTCAGTCAGAGGAACATGCTCGAGCAGAGCTACCTAGCGCACGTCAGGGAGTGTGCTCTAGGTGCTATCAAGGCATTTCTGACATTCAATCAACGACTTCTCACGACCGATGTCTCAAAGCGCTTGAGTGTCTTGCTGGAGAACACTGTAGCGTTCCTCCAAAGCCTGCCAGACAGGAGAACAAGTGACGAGCCCTCGAATCGCCTCTCACCCGCCCTCCAACTGCACGACTACGAAGTCATGGTAAGGCGACGAGTCTTTCAATGCTTTTCTCAGCTTTTGAAGCTCAGTCCCATCGGAAGTCTAGAAACAACAGCACATTCTACGATCCTGCCTTTGGCTGTTGCTTCATTTTCCGACGCCGAGTTCTATGCCCCCAGTTCACTCAGCGTTGCTATCGCTAGTGCCGCAGCATCGTTTGAGACCATATGGGATGTCGCTGACAACTTCGGATTCGGTGTCAACGGGCTTGCGCAAGGCTTGGACGTGCGAGACCCGGTCGATCGCCGGCTCCACGGGCATTGGAGCAGTCGTCAGGGAGATGTTGATACTCTTGATCAAACGATCTTGTCGCCTGTTACTTCTTCGCCGGAAAATGATGGATCCTTCTGTTATCTCGGCGGGATGTCTGAAGATGAGGAGAGCCCCAACCCAGCTGGAACAGAGACCGTCAATGCTGCGATCACAGTGTTTGCACTGTGTCTGCCTCTGCAAGCTCCGAGGGTGCAAGAAAGTTCCCTCGAGCAAGTCACGTCGGCAATGAGTGCTGTACCATTACAGAAAGATCCTGCTCGCAAGGCGGCCATTGCCGTCAACATCGCTCTGGCTTTGACGTCAGCTTGCAAAGTCGCAAATGGCGAGTCGGGCACCGCAAAGGGCGAGTTGAGGAATCAAAGGACAGAGAAAGGTCTTCAGCATCTCTTACATGCTTGCCTCAAAGACTCGGACGAGAGCGTCCGGCATATGGCAGCTGATGGGATTGGTCGACTATGCTGTAGCGCTGGCAATGCTTTTACCGCAGCTGAAGTGACCTACCTGACCGAGACTATCGTCAACAACCGCGAGCCTCATGTTCGCGCTGGTTGCGCGTTGGCTCTGGCGAGCATACACTCACAGCTTGGTGGTATGGCTGCGGGCTTCCACATGAAGAGCATCGTTGGCATCCTGATGTCGCTCGCAGCGGACACCCACCCACTCGTCCATGTTTGGGCTCTCGATAGCTTGGCTCAGGTTGCAGATTCTGCAGGCCTCAATTTCTCCGGCTACGTTACAAGTGCCATCGGCATGCTCAGCCAACTTTATGCTTCGGACAGCCACAACGTTGAGAGCGCCTCGCTAGCTTCTTCCAATATGTCGATGGGCTTGCCCGTCGTTGCGGCCGTCGCTCGAGGTGTGGATGCCATCATCAATGTCCTCGGACCGGATCTGCAGGACATGACGAAAGCTCGAGACATGATCATGAATCTGGTGTACTCGTTCTCCAAGGAGACGGAGGTCCCGATCTTGCTGGAGAGCTTACGTTGCCTGGAGCACCTTTCTCTCTACGCTCCTGGTTACCTCGATTTCGCACCATATGTGACGCGATTGCAAGCAGACATCGATCATGGCAATGACGAGATCTCTTCATCAGCCCTGCACGGACTGTTCACGATCATGCGCCGCGATGCACCCGAAGTCGTGCGAACCGCACTTCCGGGGCTTGAAGAGAGACTCTGGGATTACCTTAACTCGCGGCCTGACCAGATTCACGTTCGGCACATATTCACAAATTGGCTTCAGCAGACCGGTCCAAGTGATCCCGTCGGCTGGATCCAGCGCTGCAACACCATATTGACCAAGACAAAAGCCAAGGTCGAGCAGCCGAAGACAGCTCCGGTGAAAGACACAGCTGGACCCGATCTTCAGGACGAAGAAGTGGCAGGTTTTGCAGCTGCAGCAGGCGTCAACAAGGATGAGGATACTGCTGCGCCCTCCTCCACCCAAGAGCTCATGAGGTGGCAGGTGAGATTGTTCGCGATGGACTGTCTGCATAGCCTCATCGGAATGATCAGCAAGGAGGCTTCCATCAGTGTCGATGAGAGCCCAGGCGAAGCTGCGCTCCAAGATAAGGTTGCGGATGTTGTTCGCATCGCCTTCTCTGCCTCGACAGCTGGCGTAACCTCCCTGCGGGTCGTTGGCCTACGGATCGTTGACCAGGTTCTTCAAATGTTTGGTCGAACACCAGATCCCGACTTCTCGGAGGCAATGCTACTAGAGCAATACCAGGCACAGATCAGCTCGGCTCTCACCCCAGCTTTTGCTGCCGACTCTTCACCTGAGCTCGCAGCAGAAGCGGTCAACGTCTGCGCTACGTTCATAGCGACCGGCATTGTCACAGACATCGATCGCATGGGCCGCATCCTCAAGCTGTTGGTCTCTGCCCTGGACAGTTTCTCGCGAGACACAGAGATTGCCTCAATTGGCGATCTGAAAGGCCTCAGCTCCAACGCTCAAGTCATGGTCCGCATGTCTGTCTTCGCTGCGTGGGCTGAGCTGCAAATCGCGAGTGGAGAGCAGAGATACCTGGTCGATGTTGTCAAGCCACATATCGCGCAGCTGGTGCCTCTATGGTTGACGTCATTACGCGAGTACTCACGTCTCCGGTTCGAACCAGATATTTCTGCGACCACCGGCAACCCAATCTCTGGCGACTTGGATACTGTGTACGCTGCGCTGAATCGACAGACCTTACTGAAGTTCTATCAGGATTCGTGGCTTAGTCTTGTGGACGCCATTGCTAGCTTGATCGACGAGGACAGTGAGTTCGTTTTCGATGCACTCGATGGGAAGCACGCACAACCCCACGAAGACGGAAAAGAACAGCCAAACGGGATCAACGGCATAGTTCGCAAGAGCACTGGCATCAACTACCGAGAAGAGCCGGTGGCGTTCTTCTTCGTTCTCTTCGGCCTCGCGTTTGAGTCGTTAGCTGTCCGTTCCAACGACGATGATATTGTCACAGCGCAGCGCAATCTCGATATACTCCGAGCCCTGAAGAAGATCTTGCGCCCGTCAGTATCTGGAAGTGCTGTGTATCAAGAAGTCGTGTTTGCTGAGACCATGGATCTGCTCGATCGCATGGTCCTAACAGAAAGCTTGGGTGTTCAAACCATCATTGTCGAGATCGCGCGTAATCTCTGCATGGTCCATCCGTCCTCGCGGCAAGGATTGCAGACGCCGATCAATGGCGAGACTCTTTCCGACGACATTGAGCAATTGTTCGAGCTCACGCGCATCATCGTACTAGTGCTAGCGGGGCTTATACCTGGTCTGGCCGATACTCCTGTGTCTGCGAAGCTGGAAACATCGGAAGAAGCTGTCAGCCTAGTTCGTGTTGCCCTGCAGGCACTCGTGGATGTCTCGGAAGTGTTCCCGTCAATCATCAAGTCCGATTTGCATGCGACCATCCTACACATCTTCGTCACGATACTCGGGACTGGAGTATGCCAGGCGGCAGTGGTTCCACAAGCTCTACCAGTTCTCAGGCGGTTTATAGTCAGTCTTGCCGAAGACGAACGATCGGGAACTCGGCATCAGCTTCAAAACACGCTTTCGCGAATGATGTCCATTCTGAGGAATGCTCAGGGGAGAGAGACGGATGCCAGTCTGCCATGCGAGAAGAACACGCTCCTGGCAATTACAGTCCTGCTCACAGCCGTGCCTAATGGGCTTCTTGAGACCGATGCCACAGTGCTGAAGTTTGCGGCGGAGTTGTGTGAATGCTTGGAGACACCACTGACGAGTCGTGTTGCTGCCGGATGCATCCGGACGCTGCTGATGGCCAACGTGACCGTTGAGCCTCTCTTGAGCAAAACGATTACGTTTCTTTCAAGCTCCTCGGAACTCGAAGGGATGGACGATACCAAGACCGTCGTGGCGCAGACGTTGTCCATGTACGCAGCGAAGCAGCCAGCTGAGCGGCGACCAGCGGCTGTCGCGCTATTCATACAGACTTTACTTCTTCGTGCGATGGCAGATGGCACCAAGGTTTATATGGAGATCTCGACTCGGCTACTTGAGTTGGCAAACGCCGATAATGCTGCGTTCCGAGCCATCGTTGCAGGGCTGGGTGGCGATCGACGACGAGTGCTCGAGCAGGTGCTCAAATCCGGTTCTGGTGTCAAGAGAACTAACGATGATTACGGCACGGATCATGAGCCTACGATTGCTCTGAAGCTGAACTTTGGGGCCGCTTGAGCTGCGATGGAGGTGTGCCGCTCTGGCCGTTATCGCGCATAGCCTGTGATCATCAACACCGAGCGCCATCACCGGACCACCAAGCAGAAAGCACCGTAGATATGTATACGCCTCCGTATAGACCTTCCGATAGGTAGACTCAGAGCTCATCTTGGCTTGCAAGAACGCCACTTGTATGTGAGTGGGTAGTGGGTGGGTCTTGTATGTCGCACTGGTCAAAATCCCCCAAGCGTTGCCACGGCCTCCTCGTAAGGCCCAGAAGTACTCAGGGTCGGTGTACTCATTTAGCACAATATGCTCTCCGCAAGGGGTGACGATGGTGGCTTCTAGCAAGTTGTCTGCTGCGAGACCGTAGAAGTGTGAAAATGGAGAGTGACCACCTCCGAGGACGTAGCCACCAACAGCGCCAACACTGATCGCAGAGCCGCCAGCAATTGTGACGTTGTGTACATCTGCATCTCGGTACACATCCAACCATTCTTCGCCGGCTTGTAGAGTGACCGCCGAAACGCCGCCAAAGTTTGAAGGTGCGTTCTGAGGGAAAAATACACTGTGCCACTCCCGGCCTCGGAGATTGTGCGTCCAGATAGCAAATGAGCCGTCACCACTTGGACGGCCAAGATGATCATGCCCAGTGTTCTTGACCGTCAGCAACAAGTCGTGCGTGGCGGCAAAGCGCACTGCGGCTTGAATGTCTCCGACTTCTCTGGCATCCACTGTCATGGCCGCAACCAAACCTTGCTGGCACGATTCGTCAGGATCAGTCCATGGGAAGCATTGCTCGTCGCCAAGCTCCCAGATAATAGCTGAGTAGCTGCCGATCTGATCGGTGCGCCAGGTTCCGTTGGTCCAATTCGATTTGACGTTCTCGCATGCTCCGCTATCAAAGTTGGGCCTGTGACAGGAGGCCGCAGGTGGTCGAGAGGTGATCAGCCGGCCGGAGATGGTCGAGTTGAATCTGCTCCATTCGGAAGAGGAAGGCCAGCAGTCGTCATGTGCCGTGCACCTCTTACGAGCAGATGCTAAGAGCCCCTGCGCATCGGCAGGAGCTCCAATAACTTCTGAGATGAGCGAGCTGAAACATAGCAGTCGACTGAGCGCAGAATGCATTTTCGTGAGCGAAAGAACCAAAATGTACTTACCTGAGAGTTGGACTGAGACTATTCTGATATTTATGGACTTGTTGAGTGCCGTTCAGGTGGCTCGGAATGGTGTGGAAGCACGCAGGATCTACGTCCCGCGCTCGTTCCAGTCCTTGGCCATATATTGGCATTGAGGGCACTTCCAGCCGTTACCGATGCTGGATACACAGGCTATGGTGACACCACGCCCTCAGAGACAGTTCAATTCATCTTTCTACAGCCGAATGGGACCGATGAAATGCTTGACAAGGCAATCGAAGGTAGGTAGGATCTCCCCTAGTCTTACCACACAGACTAATTGTGCTTTTCGCTTCAGCCTTCAGCGGCGTTATAGCGATGGACGGAGCCAATGGCATCAGCGTTGCTGTTGGCAATATGACCTTCGCAACATGGATGGGCTATGCTGAGGTCTTCGTTACCCATCCGAACATCGCTACCAACATTCAGGATGCAAGTCGGCTGTTGACCGCTGAAGTGCTGACTGAAAAGGCAGGAGAGATCGTCGATCTGGCATTGCGGTATCCCGACATGAGTGCAGGGCATAACTTTAGTAAGTCATGAACTCTACACTAAAGCGCAGGCAACTCTGACAGCAGGTTAGTTGGCAAAGTCAACCCCGCAGTGCGGGCCAAGACATCAGTCCATCCGGTGTGGGCGGATGCTCGTACAGTCTTCAGCTTAGGTCTGGACTGGTCGAACGACGCAAGCGCTTCGGAGAAGAAGCGTCTAAAAGAGCAGCTTGTCCAGGCCAGTCTTGAGCTAGAACGAATCGTCGGAATTGACGGCGGTACATACATCAACGAGGCCAACCCCTACGAGCCGCACTGGCAGGCCGCCTTCTGGGGATCAAACTACGAGAGCTTGCTGGAGATCAAAAGACGGATTGACCGAACGAATTTGATGGTGTGCAACAGATGTATTGGGACCGATTTCGTCTACAACCCATGAGGTCGCAGCCTATAGCACTCGACTCCAAGCTCTTTCCCACGACAGCAAGCAGGTGCATTGGTATGACAATGAGATTTTACCCTTTGCTCCAATCTCTGTCCTGGACTCCAGCCTGTTCTTTCTTATCAGCAAACCTTCTCTCCTGCACGTTCTTTCTTATCAGCAAACCTTCTCTCCTGCACGTTCTTTCTTATCAGCAAACCTTCTCTCCTGCACCAGGCGCTGCTTCCGCTAGGACATGTGTGCCACTTCTTTGCACGGCCGCCAACTAGAAGATGGAAGAACGTGACAAACAACTGCTTGCTCCCTATATAAGGAGCTGGTGATACCATACCAGCGTAATCTATCAGCGCCATGGACGAAAAGGAGCCCGAAACGAGCGTCCACCAAAACGAGCTCATCACCAGTCGCACCGAGTTGTTGAAAGGAGAAAAGTACAGCGATCTTATCATCAAATGCGATGGTCAAGGATGGCGCGTCCACAAGGCGGTGATGTGCTCGACATCGTCTGTGCTGGCAACGGCGTGTGATATCGAGATGAAGGAAGGCATCAGTGGTGTGATCGACCATGATACATTCGATGCAGCCACAGTGGGTCGGATGATTGCATACGTGTACAAGCGAAACTACAGCGTCGAGACCGAAGACGAGGTTCTCGCCGCATCCCAGTTGCCAGCGGCATACAATGAGGAGCCCGAAGTGCCAAAGGGTATCAACGAAGTTCTCATCGCTCACGCCAACGCTTACGCTATCGGAGAGTACTACCACATCCCGACGCTCAAAGCATTCGCAGTCGAGCGCTTCGATGCTGTTTCGAGGCGTGGCCTCCAAGCCGACGGCTTCGTTGATGTGATCAAAGCGGTCTGGACACAGACAGATTCCGGCGACAAGAAACTACGAAGCTGTCTTCGCGATTATGCATATTGTCACCGATTCAAGTTGGCGCATGATGAAGCATTCGGGCACAGACTGGCCGACGAGGATGGTGTACATGCGTTTACAGTTGAGCTGTTCCAGCACACGGTGCAAGAGCAGGTGGCCATGCGCAATCGCACGTGGAGCGATGAAAACCGTGAGGCGGTCATCGCACTGCGTAAGCGAATATCTGCTGGTATCTCACAGCAAGCAGAGGCAGGTGCAGGTGACTAGATGAGATCAGGCCGGTGTCGACAGTTCAGAAGGGAGGTTCCTAGCTTTTGATATCAACAAGCCATGCTGACAGGGGGGTCTTACATCAACGTCAATGGAAAAGTGTTACTGTTCAAGAGCTGTGTCTGGAGAATACCTTTGAGCCTCTGACACGATCGTCCTCCATAGCAGTCTTCCGTTGTGTCCGTTCGGATAGAGATTGATCGTTGTTGATACTTACTTTCGCGTTTACTCACCTCCATGTTCCCGTCTCAATCTGGCCAGCAATGAGTATCTTTTAACCACATCGCCAACCAAACTACCAGCTGCACCGTGACATCATGGAAACAAGGGCCAGCGATAGCCGAAGGAAAGAGGAGATGGTAGTAAAAGTAACAGAATCACCATCAAGTGTTGCCCTACCATACCATAAAAAAACAAAAATGGCGTCGTCCAAACCCTTCGTCCCGGCCCTAGACGCCCAGAACGGGGACCCAGATAAAGACACCATATACGACTTCCCTCGTGACCTAGTAGGCTATGGCCGCCACCCTTCCCATCCCCATTGGCCCGGCGATGCGAAGATAGCTGTGAGCTTCGTCATAAACTACGAAGAAGTACCACCTCCCCTCACCTTCCCTCCCTTTCCACCCTTAACCCCACTGACGCACCCCCAGGGCGCCGAGCGCAGCGTATTGAACGGCGACGCCCAAAGCGAGTCCTCCCTGCACGAACAATCTGGCGACCGCCCCGGCCGCATAGGCGAACGCGCCATCAACGTCGAAAGCGACTACGAGTACGGTTCGCGGGTCGGGATCTGGCGGCTGCTGAATCTGTTTGAAGCTCATAAAATGCCCATCACCTGCTTCGCCGTCGGTCAGGCGCTGGAGAAGAACCCGGAGGTCGCGATGGCGTTGATGAGTGGTGGACATGAGGTGGCTAGTCATGCGTATCGGTGGATTGACTATCATGGTAAGTTGAGCTTTTTGTGGTTTGTTGAAACGAGGGGAGGGCTAATGAGAGTGTAGCAATGGAGCCAGAGATAGAGAAAGAGTATATTCAGCGCCAGCTGAATACTGTGAAGGGGTTGACGGGGGAGTACCCGGGGGGTTGGTATTATGGTCGGTTGTCGCCGCGTTCGAGGGCGTTGGTGTGGGAGGTGTATAAAGAGCTGGGGACTCCGTTGCTGTGGGAGAGCGATTCTTACTGCGATGACTTGCCGTATTGGGTCGACGTACCTGCGGAGAAGGATGTTGAGAAGCCGGAAGGCATGTTGATGATTCCGTACACGTGAGTACTCCTACATTCTGCGTTCGCCACTTGCTGATTTGCTTCTAGGTACGACAACAACGACCTCAAGTTTCATAGCACGACAGGTGCCTTCTCGCCACAGGCGTTCTTCGAGTATCTCCAGTCTGCCTTCGATGTCCTGCTCGCCGAAGGGTACGCTGGCACACCGAAGATGATGACCATTGGCCTGCACTGCCGCATCATTGGCAAAGCTGGCCGATTCATGGCTCTCAAACGCTTTGTCGAGTATCTGTCGTCCAGGCCGCAGGGTGAGGTGTGGGTGACCAGACGGGATAGTATTGCAAGGCATTGGAGAGAGCAGTATCCGTACCAGAAGGGCAAGATGTAGACGAGCCGATACTTTGGCCATCGATAGTGTCCCACCCAATAATCTTTTTCCGTTCGTCGTGAGAGCTGAGTGGAGTCGTCGTTCCAGTATATTTGTTCGATATTCATCGGAACCAGCTCGACCACCCCTGATCCCTCGCAGTCTGACTCTTCCCTGGCTCCACCACTTTCGTCGCCTCCAGTATCTCCGGCCTTGGGTGCTCTGCCTGCCGGTCTCTGTTCACCGTAACTTCGGTATCTTGACCCTGTTGCTCCATCGCCAATCGATGAGCGCGCCTCGCCAAACGTTGCGATTTTAGTCTCTCAAGCTCCTCTCTGATCTCATCCTTCTCGTATGGTATTTTGTTCGCTTCGTCCTCCTTCGGCCAGAAGTCGGGTACCTTGAACCTTGAGTCCAGATTGGTGCCGAAGTAGTACATGATGCCGATGGGGAACATGATGTACATTCCGAACTGTTACATTGTAAGCCATTGATGCTGCAGGATGGCCGTATGATCGTACTTTGAAGACCTCGAGATTGGGGCCTCCCATGATGGCGCAGATATAGAAGGTTTATCTAAGTGGTAAATTATCGTTGTTAATGATGCAGACGCGGTTTTGCTAATCACATTCAACTCATATACCTTCATCGTGTGACGTTCTCGATTCTCGGTAAGTTCCGAGATGACTTGGCTCAGGACAGCTCAATGCTGCCTCGGTATCTTTCTGTGAGCGGCAGTGAACGACTCCAACAACACCTCCTCACACGGGTATCGTATGCATGACTAGATCACTCGCCAGGTAGGCATTGTAAGCACATCTCCTCGACCTTCTCCAACTCTCCAATACTCGCTCCTCAATCATCTCTGCTCTCAATATCTCCCACATCTCTTCCTCTCGAACAATCAACATATAGCAACAACAACACCTACGATAAACAACATGGCAGACTCCGTAGTAACCCTCGAGTACCGCAAGAATGAACGCGGCAACATCGCCCTCATCACCCTCAACAACCCAACAAAGCTCAACGCCATGACCCAGGACAACTACTACACCCTCTCCCAATACCTTCGTGAAATCGCCGACCGCCCGGACGTCTACATCACCGTCCTCACCGGTAAAGGCCGCTTCTTCAGCGCGTACGTCCCGCTCCCTCCCCTACCGCAACACCCCTCTTCTCTCCCCACTAACACGCCTCCCAGCGGCGCCGATGTAACCGTCCCCCGCCCCTCCTCCACCTCAGAAACCCAATCAGAACTCTACCGCACCTCCCTCCGCAACTTCGTCGCCGGCAACCTCAACACAACCCAAGCCTTCTACACCCACCCCAAAATCCTCGTCATCGCCCTCAACGGCCCCGTCATAGGCCTCTCCGCCGCATTGACAGGCTTCGCAGACTTCATCTACTGCACACCCCACACCTACCTCTTGACCCCCTTCTCCTCCTTGGGTCTCGTGAGCGAAGGCGGCGCGAGCATAGGATTCGTGCAACGGATGGGGCTGCCGAAAGCGAATGAAGCGCTGATAATGAGTAAACGGCTTACGTGCGAGGAACTGGTGTCCTGCGGGTACGTGAACAAAGTCTTCGGCACCAAACCGACCGAGCAAGAGAAATTTCTCGACCTGGTCCTGAAAGAGGTAGATGATCGGATGGGACCGCATCTTGTTCCGGATTCTTTGACGAAGATAAAGGCGTTGATTCGAAAGCCTTACAAAGATGCGCTGGATGCGCAGGGGGTGGCGGAGGTGTATGGAGGGATAGAGGTGTTTATGAAGGGGATCCCGCAGGAGGAGTTTCGCAAGATTGCTAGTAAGGAGAAGAAGCATAAGTTGTAGATACATACTGTGAGTCGCGGAAAGTGGTGTTGGGTATCTATCTGTCTACTCTACCACGTAGTCTGCGATGTCGAATTTCAAGCTCCGAGCCAGACTTTGCACATACTCCCATCGTACGGAGGTGCCGACTTTCCATTTGCTGCCTGGTTCCAGGGGATCTGCGCTACCGATGCCGCCGCTTCTAATCAGTAATTTGAGTCCGGCGAGTGTGGCGATTTGGGTGTAGATGTCGATCGTTGTTCGAAGGTCGTGTGGCAGGATGGCGTGCAAAATCGCAAGTACTCTGTCCAGCGTGAACTGCGAAGGTGCGAGCAGATGTCGTGGCACCGTACGCTTCTGACTCGGACGACCTCCAGAACGAGCAGTCCCTCCGCCTTTCTTCCTCCGCTTGCGGTCGGTGGATTTCATGAAGTAGAGCGCATCGAATCGGGGTGGGTTGAAGGAAGCGAGGTATGCAGCTATGAGCAGCCATTTGGCGTGGTAGGGCAGTTCATGCTGGATTGCCGGTTTCGAAGTCGGTGTGTCCGCAGAAGTAGTGACAGGAGCAATAATAGAGTCAAGCAGCACACTCTCATCCTGAAATAGCTTCCTCTGATTCACAACCAGCCGGCTGAAATCTCGCGTCCCGAAGTCTCCTTTGACGATCGGCGCCACAAACGGTCTCCATAGCTTATTGCACACGTCCCGGAAGCTGACGAAGTCCCGAGCGACGTTTTGGCCTAGTGAATCCCAGACTGCGGCGCAGAACCGTGGCCATAGCCATGTCTTGTCTTCTTGATGTGTCTCGTCGTCGTATTCGAGCTCGGCCGGCGGAGCGTCAACGAAGATGTCTGCAGGGTTGCGAGAGAGGATGGCGAGGGACTGCGGGCGCGTGTAGGAGGTGAAGTGGATATGCGGGACGCCTGCTTGGTGTAGGAAGCGAGGGGGTGGGTGCTGGACTATGAGGACGGTTGTGAGGTTGGGAATCTGGATCGCCAGGTCAGCTCGAGCCGTAGATCAGATGAATGGGTATCGTACAAACTCTCCCAATCTCGCCAAAGCAGGTAGAAGCGTAGGCGGAGCATCCCTCTGCTTGTCCACCCTATCGAACACCAGCACGAACTTCTTCTTGCCTTCTAGCAGCCGTTGGAGGTGCACGACGAGCGCGCTGATGCTCTCGCACCGCCCGTTGTATTCCTGCGCATCTTCCTCCTCTGCTAGACTCTGGTGTACCGCAGCCACTGTCCTCTCCAGCAGATGTCGTCCTGTGACACACTCTCGACATCGAACGATCGCATGCCGCAGCGTCGTAGCTTTGAGGTATGATCGCACAATATCGCTTTTGCCAGTCGCACGTGGCCCGTAGATAGTCAGAATTGAGGGATTGTTGCGTGTGGGCTGTTCCTCAATCAGCTGCTCGTTCACGGACGAGATGAATATTGCTCACGGAAAGCAGAGAAGCCAGCCGCGTGATTTGTGTTTCCCTACAGGGCCACTGTTCCGTCAACATGAGCATCAGCTCGTCTGGCAGTAGTGGTATGCCCATGGTCGTGTATGTGTTGCTTGTTCTACAGGTGCGGTCGTTGATCTTTCTCGCGGTCGCGGGGTGACGCGCCGAGTTCACGCTAAGAAACATCCACTATACCCAACAAGGAAGGAGCTCTAAAATGATTTACGAATGAACATCCAGCGGTGGAGACGACATCGTACAACATTATGACATTAAGCTATCTGCTGATGCGACTCCTATGCAAGCGTTCGCTCATCGCTCGCTCAAGTAACGCTAATGATAATAAGAAACACAGCTACGCTAATCAGCAGCGACTCCACCCATTTCCTTATTCCAATACACCTGTCCCTCCCGTACCAAATATCCAAGGAGGATGATTGCATCGAGCAAGAAGCTGATGTCATGAGTCCGTATCAGCGTCGTCCGCCCGACGGCGGGTTCCAGGAGTGGAACTTGGCAAAGCTAGCATCGCTTTGCGCCCGACGACGGTGCCCTGACCCGGTGGCGTTGTTCTGCTGCTGCTGTTGTTGCGCTTGCTGTTGCTGCTGAGCTTGCTGAGCTTGCTGCTGCGCAAACGCTGGGAGTGGTTGCGAAGGCCTGAATCCCGGCGGATGATAGCTCGGGTTCGCTGCAGGTGCGAGTGGTGGTCCGCCGAACTGCTGGCCGTATGAACCAGGTGTTGATTGAGGTGTGGGCGAATGTGAGAAACATCCAAAGCCAGGAGGTGCAGGCGGTCCAAAGCGATTGTACTGCTCTGAAGGCATGCCTTGTGGAGGTGGATTTTGTGGTCCAGGTACAGCATAGAGAGGACTGCGAGACGGCTGTTGGTCCCAGATCGAGGCTGGTGGACGAGGCGGAAAGCTCTCGCGGTGTCCGAAGAGATCCCGCATGCTTGGAGGAAACGGCTGAGGCGGACGACCGAACGGTGCGCCCTGTCCAAATACCGACGGCGGTGGTGGGCCGAGTGGAGAGCGGAGGGGTGGCTGCGTGGTCTGCCATGGGGCTGGTGGAGCAGCGCGCTCGTCTGGGCTGCGTGTGAATATTGGCGACGCAGTATCCGATGACACCGCGGAAGCCGGGCCTGGCCTGCTGAATGGCTTGCCGAGCTTCTTCTGCTGTTGCGACCAGTGTCGACGAGGCAGGCCTCCCCTCTCAGCCTTGTTGGTTTTGTTCCAGGTGTTCCTGAGGCCCGGAGTCTTTTGTTTGTCCTCGTCATTGAAGGTAGGGAACATCGACGACTTCCGTGAGTTCGGCGACCGCAACAGGTCCGGGGTCGAGCGGTGTGCATTATCTTTAGGCGAGGAAGGTCGTTGTGATTTTGCATCAGCTGCTCCGGCTTGACTTGCTGGCTCCTGCTGCAACGTCGACCGTCTTTGCAGGTGGTTGGATGTATTGGATGTGCCGTTCTTGACCACCTTTCCACCATCTCTTCTGTCCTGCATGCCTGGTGTGCTCTGAGGCGGTCGAGCACTTTGCGATAAAAATCCGAATCGCGGCGGCCTGGTGTCCTGATCGGATGGTCGCCTCTCGAACACGGACGATTGGCTGGGATTGTAGTCCAGCCACAGCGGAGGTCCAGGCCTGCGCTCTCCAAATGCATAATTGAAAGAGCTTGGCTGGTTCCACTGATCTCGATCTCGTTCTTGCTTCGAATGGTCTTCCCAAACACTTGATCTAGCCGAAGGTCGACCCTTAGACCCGGACCGAGACTCTGGACCCGCGCTATGTAGCAGCTTGAAGACATCTGAACGATTGCCGTTCATGGCTGGTGACTTTATTTGAGGGGTCGTGCTTGCAGCTTCTGGCAAGTTTGGAAGCGGTGCGAATGTTCGCTGCCCTTGCTGAGGCGTCGAGGGTGGATGTTGTCCCGAGTCGAATCGATCGTTCATAGCCTGAGTCGTGCGAGGCGACATCTCCACAGGTATGTGGCTTGGACCGTTGTTGGTCTGCACCTTGAGATGAGGTGGTGGTTGTCGAGGTGGAGTCTCACTAACATACGACTTGCTGCCTTGTCTCCGATGGTCGGGTGGCGGCACAGATCCGACGATGGAAGGTCTCGAGGCAAGGTCTCCCAGCATCTGCAGGCCCGCAGCATCCTCGTTCCGGATGATGTTGCGTGACATACGCTCGATCTCCTTGAGATGCTCGACCTGTGCTGCAGCATCTGCCAGAGTTCTCGTGTTCAGCAAACTGTTACGCTTCTCGACAGCCATGTCTCGAAGTGCGCTGTCACGGACTGTGAATTGCTTGAGCTCGTCCGGCTTGTCTTCTTCTGGAAGCTCGTTGAGCATCTTGCGCATCTCGAACCGTTTATCCATGTCGATGATTGCACGTTGCGTATCAATTCCAAGACGGCTCCGCGAATCGTAAGCTTGATCCAATGGACCTGTCCCCTTGAACCGGTAGCCCATGCCTTGAAGTCGAGGGATAACGTCATCTTCATCCTCAGTCTCGTAGCCCGCATCGTTGTTATGAATCTGAGCAGCTCGTGCAATCCGTAGGAGTTCGTACTCCACTCGATCGAGCTGCTCATCATACCAGTTCTCCTTCTGTCGCATGCTTGCCGCTTTCTGCACTTCTTGATGGCTGGTGTATGTCTGCTTGAGCTGTTTAATGTTGAAGTCGTGTTGCGCCCGTATGCGTCGTTGCCGTTCAGCCAACGAGTCCTCGAGCCCGGCGCGAACATATGCGAACTCGGAGGCTTGGGCATGAGACTCTGCGTCCACTTCCAGGCCGTCGACCGTTCGTTGAGCAATCTCCGCAAGTACTGCTTTCTGTGCGCGAGCAATAGCCCTGTAGGCAGACTTCAATTCTGATTGACGTTGCATTGCTCTCTCCACTCTAGGGATGGCATGCTTTGCTCGTCGCCTGCCGCCAAAGCGACCTCGGCGTGGGAGGCCATCATCGTCGAATCTAACTTGCTCGTCGACCTCATCGGCATCGAGCTCGTCAGCAGGCTCGACGATATCTTCGTTCTCATCACGTTCGTCTTGCTCGTCCTGTTCGGCACGAGCAAGCTCAAGTGCGGCACCAAGTTGCTTGGCATTTGCCATGTCATTATCATCCTGTGACTTCGATTCACTGGTAGCAGGAGAAATTTCACCTGAGATGGCAGGAGTCTGGTCGATGGAGGGGACCATCAATCCGTTGTCGATTTGCATTGCATCTTCGTCGGATTGCGAACTTGCTTGAGATCCAGGTATCTCTCGATCGGACAAGTCGTCGAGTTGCACTACTTCGACGATATCGATCTCGTCTTCCTCATCAAGGCCGATGTCATCGTTCCCAAAGCTGGTTGCTGCAGTGTTATCCGTTTGTTGTGGACTCACTGGTGGTTGAGGTGATGGAGATCGCTTTCTCTTCCGCGATGGCGACGGGGATTGTTCAGCTGGAGGTGATTGCTCAATAGCTGGCAAAGGTCTGAATTCGATGTCGTCACTTGCTTTGCCTTCAGAAGAGTGAAATCCATTCACTTGTTGGCCTTCTGGAGTGACGACAGGAAGCGAGACGTCCGAGAGACGCCGGCTTTTCGCCGAAATCTGGCTACCATTGCTGTAAGAAGTGATGGGTCGGGAGTCGAGAGAACCTCTTCTGCTTTCGTCGTCGTCGACAGTTCCAGTAAGCGATGGCGTGCCGTTCACAGTGGTAGTTTTTGCGGCTCGTCTGGTCGTCATGTGTAACGGTTCTGTTGGGTCAAACCGTCCAGGACGGCCAGGCACTCTTTTGCCTTTGATACCTGGCATGTTGTTGTCGGTTGGTGACATCTAAGACAGAATGTTAGCATCAATAGTTCTTCATTCGTTGATGACAAGTGCGCTGCCGTCCGAACGATGGCGTAGTGCGAAAGTGCCAATATCGAAGCCTGTATACAGGAGGCGATGCAGCCTTTGCGACCGCAGAACGCACGACAGTCGTTATTGAATCGACAAAACCATCAACTTAGCACGAGACAAGCTCAATGCGACAGATGAGAGTTTGCGATGCCAATGTGCGACAGTCGTGGTTCGCAAACCTTGGTGCGGCGAATTGACCTCGCAGCGGAGAAGCGGCTGGCGTCAGACGAACATACAGCGCCACCACAACGGACGCTGTGCGAAGGAATATGCTGGCGCATGGAAGGAGTTGGATACGTACTTGATAGTGTCGTCGATAATGCGGCTGTTCGGTGGAGAATTCCACGGTAGTGAAGGAGGTTCAGTTGGACAACAACCCCGTACCTGCGCTGCGGGATGGCAGGAAGTGCTGCAAGAGTGCGCTGCTAAAACGATGAAAGATCAGATCAGAGCGTACGGTGACAACAACTCGCAACGAGGAGGCAGCAATAATGGTCTGTCGGCGCGGCTGACCGACGGTGGGTTCTGTGAAGAGGTGTACCTATTTGTCGTTCTGAGAACCAGCGACGGGCGTCCACAACGGGCTTAGCGTGTGAGAAGACGTTCTAGTTCACTTTCCTCGCAGTCTGTGCTGAGTTTATAAATGAATGCAAGACAAGTGAATCAAAACCTTTCGGGCTCGACCGAGCAGGCGATGGAGCGGCTTCGATATATGGGCAGGAAGTGTTCATCGGAGGCTTGCTAGAGACGGTCGCTGCAACGTTCGTTCTTGCTCGTCGGCCGACTTTTGCTTCTTCCGCTGACCCCTGCCTTCTCACTTGTGATATGCAGGATGTTGTAGTTTGGTTCTTCGAGCTGCTTTTTCGTCCCATCGATCAAGCGTCTGCTGGGAAGGAGGCGGTCTCACTTTCATTGTTTTGACGTTCCCTGGTGAAGACCCAGACCTTCGTCGTCACGAGACCTGGCGGGAAGAAGAACGACGAGAAGATGGTTTGGTGACTGACGAAGTGGTCGTGAAGAAGAAGCAGTCAAGTGAACAGAAAGTATCTAGACTGGTGAAGACGGATGGACTATATTGAGACACTAAGACACATGTTCAGATGGATGTCAACGACTCGTGATTGATGAGTAGCACGCAAAGAGCTTTATTGACACCCACAGTCACCCGGAACGCAAGGCACCAGTCAGTTGTATAGGGGGGGCTGGAAACTGCTAGTATGTACAGCGTCTTCTCTGGTATAGTCTACCGTCCGATCATTGCCGCTGGATACGGCATGTGAACAGTGTGGATTCAAGTGTAGTCGTTTTGGTTGCATTAGCATAGAGCAGGTACCTATCTACAGCCGTCCAGAAGCTACCAGCGACCGAAAGCCACTCCTGTAGAGCTACTGTAGCTACTCAAGACAGCCATGCCAGACTTTTGGCCTAATCGACCTCATCATCGAGGAGATACGTTTTCGCCGAAAGAAGTCAGAGCAGCCGCCGAATGCCTCCTTCGTCATGCACCCATTGAGATTGATTTTTGATTCTGTGCCACGTTCGTCGAAAAACCTACTGAGCGCCCGCTGGCTCATCTGGCTCGTCTGGCTGGTCGAAGAGGAAGTTGGCGGCCAGCTCCTCGTTCTTGTCGCATGCGAAGTAGGCCTGGATCACCATGTCCCTCTCGAAACCTAGACGGCAGAGCTGCAAAAGTGTTAGCTGACACAAATCTTGAACAACGGACGGTTGACGTACCCTCTCAATCGCCTCACGCTCCTCTTCCGTGACCGCAATCTGCTGAGCTCCCGGTGGCAACTGCACATCCTCATCTCCGTTGTCGTCCGCAAGCAGCTGCATGAACTGATCCGGGTTGTCCTGGATAATCCGCGCAAGCTGCGGGTTGCCCGCCGCCACCTGCTGCAGAATCGGCTCAAGCATCTGCGGCTGTTGATGAACAACTTGGCGAAGCTGCTGGAATTGTGGGTTGTTGCGTAGGAAGTCGAGATTGGACGCGTTTCCACCGCCAGTACCCGCAGCCGCAGCGCCCGCACCTCTCGCCCCTGCTCCAGCACCCGCACCGCCCGCGCCTCCACTCCTAGCGGCAGCCTCGAACAGATTCACCGGCTCATCGCCACCCGCCTCAGCAGTAGGGGCCGCGGCCTCCGTCGCGCCAGTGTTGCCTCCCGTCGCTGCCTGTTGTTGTCCTTGATTCGATGCTGGTTGTGCTTGTGGGGCTGCAGCCTGCTCACGGTCGAGATTCTCCGGTATCCCACTCAGCAGATACTCCACCGCACGATCTGGGTTGAAGAACGCGGCGCGCATAGCTCGGTCGATCTGATCCCTTGGGAAGCCCATGCTCTCCATACTCGCGATAGCCGCCGCGCGCTGCTCACCGAGTGCGAGTGAGTTCGGATCGTTGAACGTGGCGCTGTCGGTGGTCGCTGCGGCGGATGCGGGCGCTGGGGATGGAGTTGCTGGCGGGTTCGAGATGCTAGAAGTGTTCGCGGGTGCTGGAGCTGCCGGGACTGAAGGTGTGGACGGGGCTTGAGCGGGTGTCGCTGGCTCAGCTGGTTTGGGGGCAGCCTTCGGCTTGGAGATCATGCACACGATGAAGCCCTTCTCCTCGATCTTGTACGACTCGATGGTGTTGTCATCCTGCAGGATCTTTCCGCTGTAGATGAGCTTCTGTGTTGATGTCTCCCAGCCCTTCTCCTTGCTGATCTTCTCCTTCACTGCGCCGATAGTCTCGCTGGGCTCAGCATCCACGGTGAACTTCTGCTGCTTCAGGTCCTTGACTGCGCACTGTTAGCGAGCGAAGATCACGAGAGGCTCTCGCAACTTACAGGTGAGCTTCATGGCTGCGGTCGGAGAGGTGTCTTCTATTAGATAACCTGAGGCTCTCAGACGTTGGAGGTAGTGTGGGAGAGTGGTGGATGGTGGTTGTTGTGGTGGTGTTGAACTTGTAAGAGGAAGTTTATGGATAAGGCGAGAACGATTCACCTGTGTGCACTATGAAGAATGATCACAAGCTGTTAACAAGGTTATGGGAGGTGAAGGCGTTGTGGCAAGTTTAAAGGTTGATATGGAAGGCAGTCGACAGGTGACGAAGGCCCCACCAAGTGAGGGTGCCTGAGGCGCTAATACTTTTTAGTGGCGATATTCACTGTCATGTGCCAGTAGAAGGACAGGGCTGTGTATTAGACAGAGGAAACGCTTTCGAGATATCTACGGTTACAAGCACAACATCACCCCCGTCTCTACGTCCCGCGGCACCCGAAGATCTCTATACATGGAGAGCACCGCAGAACCGCAACCAACCTCCCACCTCTGTTGTGTCACTTCCCCATCTATGACTTCTCGAGATCCGCCAGAATCTTCTCACCCTTCGCACGCGCGCTGTCAACATCTCCAACCATGTAGAAAGCACCCTCAGGCAGATCGTCGCACTCGCCGTTGATGATGGACTTGAAGGACCGGATGGTGTCCTTGATGTCGACGAGGGTGCCCTCGATACCAGTGAACACCTGAGCGACGGTGAAAGGCTGGCTCAAGAAACGCTGGAGCTTACGGGCACGCTCGACGGTAAGCTTGTCCTGCTCAGAAAGTTCGTCCATACCCAAGATAGCAATGATATCCTGGAGGGACTTGTACTCCTGGAGCATCTGCTGTACGCGGGAGGCGGTGTCGTAGTGGTCTTGGCCGAGCACACGGGGGTCGAGCAGACGGCTCTTGCTGTCCAGAGGGTCGACGGCTGGGTAGATACCCAACTCAGAGATACCGCGAGAAAGCACAGTGGTGGCGTCCAAATGGGCGAAGGTGGTGGCCGGGGCGGGATCAGTCAAATCGTCAGCGGGCACGTAGACGGCCTGCACTGAGGTGATAGAGCCCTTCCGGGTGGTGGTAATACGTTCTTGCATACCACCCATGTCGATGGCGAGAGTTGGCTGGTATCCGACGGCAGATGGGATACGACCGAGCAGAGCAGACACTTCGGAACCGGCTTGGGTGAATCGCTGGAATACTGTTAGCAGGAGGAACAACGGTGAGGGTTGATTGGGAATTTTACGAAGATGTTGTCAATAAACAGGAGCACGTCCTGTCCCTCTTCGTCGCGGAAGTACTCGGCTACGGTCAGGCTGTTGGGTAGAAGGGTCAGCAAGTGTCTCGAGAATTTGTGCGAGTGGTGTAGGTGTAAGGTCTCGTGGGCCCTCGTGGCGCTTAATGCTGTCTCCGAGAACATTTCCACTCATTGATTTGACGGGATGGATCGAAGGGCTAGCAAGTGTCTCGAAGCTGCCGTTCATTTCCGAAAGGGACCAGGGCATCGCATAATGCCTGATATGCCTGATACTGTCTCGGAGAGACTTTCCACCCATCCAGAAAGTGAGGAATACGAGGAAAGACTTACCCAGTAAGAGCGACACGGGCACGGGCACCTGGGGGCTCGTTCATCTGACCGAACACCAGGGCGACCTTGGACTCGCCATCGAGCTGAATGACACCAGTCTCCTGCATTTCGTGGTAGAGATCGTTGCCCTCACGGGTTCGCTCGCCCACACCAGTGAACACAGAGTAACCACCGTGAGCCTTGGCAATGTTGTTCTAGGCAGGGATTAGTATGCCTGAGTGACTCTCTAGATGTGTAGATTGTACTTACGATGAGTTCCTGAATGAACACAGTCTTGCCGACACCCGCACCGCCGAAAAGACCAATCTTACCACCACGAGCGTAAGGAGCGAGGAGATCCACGACCTTGATGCCAGTGACCAACATCTCGGCAGAGGTGGACTGGTCCACGAACGCCGGTGCTTCCTGGTGAATGGGCAGCCTCTTCTCGTGCTTGATTGGGCCGCGCTCGTCAATGGGGTCACCAGTAACATTCATGATGCGTCCCAGAGTGCCGTGGCCAACTGGAACCATAATGGGCTGGCCCTGATCGGTGGCTTTGGCGCCACGGACGAGACCCTCGGTACCGTCCATAGCAATGCATCGCACAGTGTTCTCGCCCAAATGTTGCTACGCACGTTAGTTCCTGCCACTCATGTCCACCTCCATATTTCACGTACCGCGACCTCAAGCACAAGCTTTGTGCCATTGTTCTCGGTCTCGATGGCGTTGAGAATGGCGGGGATCTGCTCGGTGTCGAACTTGACTGCGGCAGGTGTTAGCTCGGCGTTTCTTTTGCCCAGCTTCAATCGAGCTCTTACCGTCCACGACGGCACCAATGATCTGATGGATCTTGCCGGTGAGGGGGGCACCAGTGCTCGCGAATCGCTGTGAGATGGCCGGCACGAAGGCTTTGGGCTGGAAGGCGGATTGGAAGGAGGTCGTAGGGCGAATGGCCTGGCGGGCTACCCGCGCGACACCGCTGCGAACGCATCGTCAGTATCATCACAATGGCGCGAAAAAGGTCGTCGGTGTGCGTGGGCATACCTCTTGAACATCGTGAAGGCGGTTTGATGGGTCTAGAGAGGAGTGGGTGTGTTTGGAGAGCTGTGGTGGAAGTCAAGGAGTTGGAGCTCGACGAGTTCTGAAAGCCTCCCGGTCGGTCCCGTCCTTGGCGTCGACAACATTGCCGCCGGCAGAGCTTCCGAGTCAACTTGAGGTAACACATGCCTCGTATCCATCCTCGAGCCGTCTGGCAAGCGCGTGCTATCGACTCACTACTACCGCGACTGCTTCTAGTGTGCAGAGATCTCCGCTCAGCACAACTCGAGCTGCGCTGGCTGCGCGAACATGTCGCCCGGCACCAGACATCCGAGGATAGGATATACAAGACTCTCAATGACTTCGTACTACGAAGATCGCGAGGCGAACCACTTCAGTATATTCTAGGCACAGAGTACTTTGGTGACCTCGAGATCGTCTGTCGACCAGGAGTACTGATACCACGGTTTGTGCTTGGTCTACATTTTCTTCTACTACTTCCTTCTGATCTCTTATCTCACCAGACAAGAGACAGCTACTTCTGTTTCGTATCTCGTTGACTTGCTATCGCGTGGTGGCCTGAGCAACACCGAACACCTTCGTCTCCTCGATTTGTGCTCTGGGACAGGTTGCATTCCACTGCTATTTCATCATGATTTCTATTCGCGCCCTAGCAACGGTCACATCTCCCTCGACCTGGTTGGAATCGACATCTCGAACCATGCTCTCGCTCTGGCACGACAGAATCAGTCAGCACAACTCTCAGGGTTCGCGGCAGGAAAGGCTGAAGAGTTCTCCCGTTCCCTTGAACGCATGAGCTTCATCCAAGCCGACGTGCTTCGGACCTCGCATACGACGAGTGACACCATACCAACAGTGTCGGACGCTTTGAACCTCACGGCAACCCATCCGCCGAAATTCGACATCCTCATATCCAATCCGCCCTACATTTCCTCGCACGACTACACTCGGACAACATCTCGTTCAGTCAGAGACTTCGAGCCAAAGCTAGCGTTGGTGCCGCCACATTCGAGCACCTCATTCACTCATGACGGTGATCTCTTCTACCCACGGCTCCTTGATATCGCCAAGCGAGTAGATGCGAAGGTGGTATTGTTCGAGGTGGCAGATCTTGCCCAAGCAGAACGAGTCGTCGCTTCAGCAGTCCAACAGGGCCAGTGGGCAGGAGTGGAGATATGGCGAGATCAGCCTGGTGATAGTTCTGCATGCAACGAAACATTATCTGTGGTTAACGAGAATATCAAGATCCGAGGGTCTGGAAATGGCAGATCAATTCTGCGCTATCGAGGCGAAGGCGAAGCGTGGCTTGGCATTTAACGAGCTTGTCAACGCTTGTCGGTATTCGATGTGGCTGTTATATGGTACCTGATCCTTGCAAAGCCATTGTTTGCGGCTGCAGCTCGCTTTGAACACGATCACCGAAGCAAGGTGTGACGACCCGGTCGGCACATTCCGTCGTGGAACAAAGGGAAGCTCGAGCACACAACCTCGAAAGAGAAGCTCAAGTTGTTTTCGATTGTGCTCCTACACCTCATCTCTGACCGTGCGGTCGCAATGGCTGTTGCCACCCTGTTATCACAACTGCGTCTTCTAGACGAGCGCATACCCACCGCGGTGTGCCCCCCTCGTGGCATAGGCCGCGACGAGGAGCAGTGGAACATCACCCAGTTGTGACCCAAACTCACATCACCTCAACCTCACGACAATTGTTTGGAGAACTATCGTCACCACAGCATAAAACTCGCAACGCACTTCCACCACGATATCCGACACCTCAACCAGCCAGCCGCCACTACAGCCAACGAAAAGCCAACAACCACACAGCACAAACCGCGGAGACTACCCCATCAACCACTAACGCACTCATACCAGTCAGAATACCCAAAAACACCCAGCCCAGCTCACCGCGCCGCCTCACCCGCGCCCCAATTACAGCCCCCAAAAACCCCCTCGCACCGCTGACCCCATCCCAGAGAACACCCGCCTTACCCACCTCGCCCACCATGTGCGAAAAACAATCCATCACCTACACCGGCTGCGGCTGCACACGTCCCGGCCCA